>VOFB01000145.1_pt1 | contig 44769 bp, 51 predicted proteins | sample 5384141 | NCBI WGS metagenome assembly VOFB01 (sample SAMN12384721, study PRJNA508395) | human gut metagenome | isolation source: healthy gut A | host: Homo sapiens | reverse complement strand
ATTAAAAAGCTGAATTTAGACGAAATTCGCGAAATTTACAACATATATGCACGAGGCATTCCCGCCGAGCGAGCTGCGCCCCTTTGCAAGCATGGAAATGCTCTACAATAAAAACTGCTACCCGTGCTACGGCTTTTACGACGAAACCGATTCACTCTGCGCCTACGCCTATTTTTCGTGCACGGAAAACGGCAAATACGCCCTGCTCGATTATTTCGCCGTCAAAAAAGACCTGCGCGGCACGGGTATCGGCAGCAAGACTTTTCCCCTGCTGCGCACAGAAATGAAAGACCGTGACGGTCTTTTGCTCGAAGTGGAAAGCGTTGAGAGCGCCGAAGCCGAAGAAGAAGTCAACATCCGTCGCCGCCGCATCGCGTTTTATGAGCGCTGCGGGTGCGAAATGACAAAAGCAAAAAGCCTTTTGTACGGCGTGGATTTCAACATACTCGTGCTGCCCATCGCGCAGCCCGTGCCGGAAGCGAAAGTCGTGCTGCATGAGCTCGAAAACATTTATCACGTTATGTTCGACGACGAACTGTATAAGCGCGTCTGTCACCCGTTTATCGCGGAATAAGCGGATTTTTGAATTGACTTTTTCGCACAAAAGCCATATAATAAAGCCATAAACCATACGGAGGTGTAAGCATGCCGGAAGAACAGAAAACAGCAGAAACCGAACAGGAGCGCCTTGCGGATTTTCCGCGTGATCTAAGCCGCAGCTTCACCTATCTGCACCGCCAGCGTAAAAAATATATGGATGACCGTCTGCGCGGCTACGGCTTTGTGGGTGGTATGCCGATGATCCTGCTTTACATCAACCGCCACCCCGGCACCACGCAGGATGCCATCGTCTCGCACATGTATATCGACAAATGCACCGTAGCACGCCGCACAAAACGCCTTGAAGAGCTCGGCTACATTTCGCGCGAAACTGGCAAGGAAGATCGCCGCGAAAACAACCTCTACGTCACAGAAAGCGGCGAAAAGCTCGTGCCCGTCATCCGCGAGATTTTGCGGGATTGGGCCAAAAGCGTCACACGCGACCTTTCCGACGAAGAGCGCATTTTACTCATCACACTGTTAGACCGCCTCATCCATACGGACGTGGAGTAAAATTTCACTTGATATGGACTACCCCGCAGTTTTAAAGCTGCGGGGTGTTTTTCATTGAAAAAGCTCCGGGAAACACGCCTTTTGTTCCGCCGAAAAATCCGTCTCGACCGTTTTATCGATGTCGAGCGCCGGGCATAAAAGATGCACTGCACGGCAGCAGAGCATCTGGTGCTCCGTTCTGTCCAAATGCCCGCCGTAAAGGTCGTCCCCCGCCACGGGATGCCCAAGGTGCGCCATGTGCACGCGAATCTGGTGCGTGCGCCCGGTTTTCAAATGGAAGTCAACGAGGCTGTACCCGCCGCTCGTTTTCACCGTTTGAAATTCCGTCACGGCTTCATCTCCGATGCCCGCACAGCGTTCCACCTTATGCCCCGGCTTTAACCCGATGGGCACGTTCACACACCCGCTTTCGGGCGTTTCGCCCTCGCACACGGCGCGGTACGCTTTCGTCAGCTTTGCGTTTGCGGCAAATTTGTTTTTCGCCAGCACCAGCGCACCGGTCGTATCCCGGTCTAAGCGGTACAACGGCCGAAACACAAAGTCCGGCGTATTTTGAAAATACCATGCCGCCGCATTTAAAACGCTGTCGCGGTCGTGCCCCGGCGAGGGGTGCACAGGCATATTGTACGGCTTATCGAGCACTAAAAAATCCTCGTCCTCATATAAAACCGCAAACGGCAGGTCGGCTTTTTCATACGCTTCGCCCGTCTCAAGCAGCGTCAAAGTCAGCGTATCGCCGGCTTTCAAAACTGCATTGCTGTGCACGGGTTCGCCGTTTTTAAGCATCTCTCCCTCGTATTTCAGCGCCGTTAAAACGCGTGCGGAAAGCCCTAAGTACCGCCGCACGAACGTACGCACGTCCATGTTTTCCTGTCCGCAGTCGATGACGAACTCCAGTGTGCGTTTCATTACTTGCTGCGCGTCGCGAGCTTTTCCGCAAACTCGTGCAGGAACGTGCCGTCCGCGTCAAACGCGTCAAGCGCATGAAGCGCCTTTTCGGTATGCTCATCGACGAGCGCCTGCGCTTTTTCCACACCCAAAAGGGAAACATACGTGCAGCGCGCGTTTTTTGCATCCACGCCGATGTTCTTGCCAAGCTCCTTGGCGTCACCGGTCACGTCCAGAATATCGTCGCGGATCTGGAACGCCAAACCGATGTGCAGCGCGTATTCCTTTGCTGCATTGATCTGCGTTTCGTTCGCACCCGCCGCAATGCAACCCATCATGCATGCCGCCATGATGAGATTCGCGGTCTTGCCGGTGTCTTTTTCGCACAGCTCATCGAGCGAAACGGTGCGGTTTTCGGTTGCGTAGGTCAATGCACTGGCCGCCCACCATACCGTGCTCCCGCGCAGCGCGCAAGCACCGCCGCCGCATACGCAGCGCGTTCCATGCCGACATTTCGGAATGCTTCACTGCTCAGCGCCGTTTCAAATGCTTTTGTCAAAAGGCCGTCGCCCGCAAGCAATGCGTAATTTTCACCGTAGACCTTGTGGTTAGAGGGCTTACCGCGGCGCATATCGTCGTTATCCATGCACGGCAGGTCATCGTGGATGAGCGAATACGCGTGTACCATCTCCACGGCACACGCAAACGGCATCGCCATGTCTTCATCGCCGCCGCACAGCTCGCAGAACGCAAGCGTTAAAACAGCGCGCACACGCTTGCCGCCGTTTAAAAGCGAATAGCGCATGGCGTCGGTCACAATCTCGGAAAGCGAGCCCTTGCGCTCCGGCAAAAAATGATCTAAGGCTTTTTCAATGCGTTTTACCCTGTCTTCCATTTTTATTCCTCCGTTTTCGCAGCACTCAGCTCCGTAATTTTCTGTTCGGCAGTGTTTAATTTCTCATAGCAAAAGCGGGAAAGCTCCGCGCCCCTCGCTAAAAAGCTTCACAGATTCCTCCAGTGTCACATCTCCCTTTTCAAGCGTCTCGGTCACCTCGCGAAGGCGCAGCATCGCGTCTTCAAAGGTCATGGTTTTTAGGCATCGGTCATTTCCCTCTTTTCTGTTTTCTGCACCTGCACGGTGATCGCGCCGTCCTCTACGCGCACTGTCAAAACGTCGCCCGGCTTTGCGTCTTCCGTGCGCTTTATCACTTTCCCGTTTTCGTCGGACACGATCGCGTATCCGCGTGAAAGCACCTTCAGCGGGCTCATTGCGTCTAACCGTGCGGAAAGCGCAGCAAGCTCGTTTTTCTCATTCAAAATTCTGCGCTCGGCGCTGTGCGTCAGGCTCTGCACCATGTTTCGGAGCGCCTGCCTACGCGGCGAAAGCCACGCGGACGGGTTTTGCAGCACGTTTGCGCTTGCAAGCGCATCGAGCATCTGCCGCCGATCGTCAAGCCCCGCCTGCACGCTGCCGCACAAACGGCGCGTCAGCTGCGCAAGTGCCGCACGCATTTCTTCCCTGTCCGGCACGGCAAGCTCTGCCGCCGCGCTCGGCGTTGGCGCTCTCAAGTCCGCGACAAAATCGCAAATCGTAAAATCCGTCTCGTGCCCCACAGCGGAGATGACGGGTATCTTCGACGCGAACACTGCCCTTGCAAGCGTCTCGTCGTTGAATGCGGCCAAATCCTCCGCGGAGCCGCCGCCGCGCCCGATGATGATGACATCCGCCGCCTTTTGGGCGTTCATCAATTTCACCGCCGCCGTAAGCTGCGCCGCTGCGTCCTCGCCCTGCACAAGCACCGGGCAAAACACGATCTCCGCCGCAGGCCAGCGCCGCGAAAGTATGTTGCGAATATCCTGCACCGCCGCACCCGTCGGCGATGTAATAACGCCGATGCGCGCCGGAAACGGCGGGATCGGCCGCTTGTGTTCTTCTGCGAACAGTCCCTCGGCAGCAAGCTTTTCTTTCAGCTGCTCAAACGCTAAGCTCAGCGCGCCCATGCCGTCCGGCTGCATTTCCTCCACATAGAATTGGTACTGCCCGCCGGGCTCATACACGGCCACACGCCCGCGCACGATAACGCGCATACCCTCCTTCGGGTAGAAGCGCAGCCGCGTGCGGCAGACGAAAACATAACCGCCTTCAAAACGGACTTTTCGTCTTTCAGCGAAAAATACAGGTGTCCGGAGCGGTAGTGATCGGTAAAATTGGAAATTTCGCCGCGCGCGTAAATGTCGCGCATGCGGCCGTCACCCTCAATAAGCGACTTTATAAAAAATTGATCTGCGAAACCGATAAAACGCGCATATCAGGCCTCCTGCGAAAGTGACGCCAAAACGGCGATGCCGGCAGCGTTATCCGCCGAAAAACGCGGCTCCGCAAACAGTGCGCCGTACTTTTCGCTCATATGTGTGCACGCAGCATAGAGTTTGAGGACACACCGCCCGAAAACACCACGGGCAAATCGCCGAATGTCTCGATAAGCGCCTTACACATCGCGTCCGATGCCGCAATGACATACGCCATGCACGTCGCGGCGATTTCCTCCTTCGGCGCGCCCTTTTTCATCAGCTCGCGGCATTTATTTTCCACACCGGAAAGCGAGCAGTTCGCGCCTTTCATCGAAGCGCGCACGCGCAGTCTTTCCGTATAATTGCACGCAATGGGGTCTAAATGCTTGCCAGCCGGAAACGGCAGACCGAGCATCACGCCGATGCGGTCAATGACCTGCCCGGCTTTTAAATCGAGTGAAGACGCAACAAGGCGCGTGCGAAACATTTTGTCACCCTCCACAGGTTCTACCAAAACCGCTTCCGTTGTGCCGCCGGACATGTGGAACGCCAAAAAGCGCTCGTGCAGTAAATCCAAGCGATTAACAGAGTAAAGCGCCGCAGCAATGTGCCCCTGCTGGTGCGAAAAGCGCCGCAGCGGTACCCCTAACGCCTGCGCAAGCATCTGCGCCGCGCCGATGCCGACCAAGAAGCACGGCATATAGGAGTCCTTCGCATCACGCGGACGCTCCGAAACGCCAATGACCTTCGCCCCGCTAATCTTATCACCGAGCATGGACAGCACCTCCGGCAGCTGGCGCGTGTGGTGGAACACCGCGTCGCTCTGGCGCAGTCCGATCTCGCCCTCTTTCACAGGCAAAATCATGCCGCGGCTGTCCATTTCGCCGTCGCCGAAAAACGCAGCGCTCGTTGTGTAATTGCTGGTGTCTAAACCGAGCGCGCTGATGTTAGGCATTTTCGCTCTCCGTCTCGTTCTTCGCTCCCTCAAGCTTCTTTGCAATTGTGGAAAGCACGCCGTTTACGTAAGAAGCGTCCTTTTCGTTGCCGTAAATTTTTGCAAGCTCCACCGCCTCGTTGATAGAAACGCTCACCGGGACATCGTCGGCCCGCATAAACTGCATTTCGCACACGGCAACGCGCAAAATCGTCAGCGTCATTTTAGAAAGGCGGCGCAAACTCCAGCCGCGCAGATTTTCTTCGATCGTGTGGTCGATTTCGTCTAAATAAAGCTCCGTCAAAGCGGTCAGCTTTTCGCAGTACGGATCGATAACGACATCGCGCGCTTCCTTCGCCATTTCAATGATGTCTTCCATGCTGTCGCCCGTCACGGTCTTTTCAAAAAGCAGCGTAAAAGCCTGTTCTCTCGATTCTCTTCTTTTCGTCATACTCGGTTCCTTTCCCTTATCTCAATAAAATTCATTGCGTGATTCATGGCGGATATAAACAAAAAAAGCCCACCGAAGGATCGGCAGGCAATTTGAGCAGAAATCAGGCACTTTCGGGTTTCACCGGTGCCGTTTGATGTGCAGTTTTCAAGCTCCAGACATACACGCCGATATGTTCTGGAATAGTATACCACGATAAACGGTAAAATGCAAGAAATCATCTTTTATTTCGCCGCAGAAATGATCTTCACGTTTTCCGCGCTGACGCCGCTTTCGGAAACTGCAATGTCCCGCACGATGAGCGCGTTCTGTTCGTCCTCCATGTCGCCGTTTACAACCACCGTGCAGCTCGCCGTTGATGTACGCCACGCACTCCGTAAAGCCCTTCGCTTCTATGAGGGACTCTATGTTTGTCTCTTTCAAAATGTTCTGCGCGATAACCGCAGCTTCGTCCACGGCGGCCTGCTTTACGGCGACCTCGGCGCTGTCGTCTTTCAGGATGTCCTCCAGCAGCTCCATGGCCTCATCCCGTGCGGTCTGGCGCGTCAAGCGGGCGTCCGAAAGCTTTGCGGAAGCCGATACCGCAGCCGCTGTTTCTTCTGCCGCGCTGCTTTCCGCCGCACCGTCTGCGGGCTCCGTTTCCGGCAGAACGCCGTCCTCGTTCGTAAGCGTGTCGGAGACCGTCTCCACATAGGCGTTGTTCACAAGCTGCGCCGCACCGAGAGCGGAAGACGCACTTTCCTCGCTGACATCGCCCGCACTCTGCACCTTTGTGCCCGCAAACTGCCAATTTAAGTACACCGCCGCACCAAGAGCCAGCACAAGCGATGCCAAGATCAGCTGTCTTTTACCGTATTTCATTCCGTGTTCCTCCGATCTTCACTGAATAGTTTCATTCGTTGCCATATGTATATTCGCTGTACCCCACCACGCATACCTGCGTAGAGGATAAATCGAGCGCAGTCTTCACGGCCTCCACAATCTTCTCCCGCATTTTCGGGTCGCCTCCCCCGCGACTCACGATTACCACACCGCGGATCTCCGGCTCCGTTTTCGTCACGATGAGCGGCTTCTGCGAGCCGTCCGCCGCCTTCACCAGGATATACGTCTTCTGCGTGTCGCCGTCCGTCTGCGTGCGGTTGAGGCTTTCGCCGCTGTACTCTTCGGCGCTTTTTTCGCTCTGCTTATCTTCGGTCGCATACACCGTTTCGCCCATTGTACGCAGCGTCACCGTCACCTGCGGCTCGCTTTCCCCCGTGATAGCCGAGACCATCTGCGCAATCTGCGCGGAAAGCGCTCTGGTGTAGTCTCCCGCCGTCAGTTCCACCGTCTCCGGCGCTTCATTTTCCGTGTTCTTTGTGTCCATAGGCCAAAGGAGCATCAATAAAACGAGCGCCGCGCAGGCTGCAATGAGCATATACGTCAGCTTACCGTTTTTCAAAAGGCTTTTCAGTTTATCCGTCTCGCCTCACCTCCTACACGTACACATCCACCGGGATGACCTCGGTCAGCACGCTGCGCAAAAGCGCGTCCGCGCGGTCGATGTCTGTCGCAAACCGCACCCGTACCCGCACACGTTCCACCGTCACCACGCCGTCATCGTCCTGCGTGTACCAAATGTCGATATTCGCTGCCGGCACGTCCATCCCCGCACTTTTCAAAAGCGCCGAGAGCCGCTCTTTCAAAATCGCCGTGCCCTTTTCCGCGTAGCTTTGCGTTATCGTCGATTCGGCTTCGCCCGTTTCGGTCAAGTCAAAATCGAGCGAGGCCCCGCTTTGCAGCTTTAAAATGCCGTTTACAAGCACCACAAGCAGCATCAGCGCTGCAAGCGCGTGGATAAGTGACCCGCTTTTTTCCGGGAACAGCCGCACGATCATCTCCGTTCCGATGAGCACCACGCACACCGAAAACACCAGCGCATACAATTCACGCATAAGCACCTCGCACACAAAGCACCACGGCCGCCGAGACCACCGCCACCGCACCCACACTGCATACCGCCGCAATGAGCAGCCGCAGCGCCGCAGCACAGCCGTTTAAAAACGACGCAAGCGGCTTTAGACCCAACACCTCTGCCGCAAGCCCCGCGCAAAGGCAAATCAAAAGCCACGCGGCAGCCTTTATGCACAGCGGCAGAAAAATCGCTAGCGATGCAAGCAACCCAAATGCACCCACGCCGTTTTTTACAAGCGCCGCGCCGGAAACGATGACCGAAAACGCATCGGAAAACGCGCTGCCCACAATGGGGATCGCGCCGGAGACAAGCATTTTCGTCGCCTTGCCGCCCGCCATCTCCGCGCTGTTCGCAACAATTGTCTGTACGGACAAAACGCCCGTATATACCGTGACGGCGAGCACCAAAACCCACTTGATAACTTTATACAGCGCGTCCGTCAGCCGCTTTAAATCAAACGATGTCACGGCAGAAGCCACGGAAAACGCCAAAAACATACGCAAAACCGGGATGAGCACCGCGCTGCTCAAAACCGAGACAGCATTTGCCGCTGCAAGCGACAGCGCGCCGTAGGTCGGTGCTGTCACGGTGTTTCCCGCCGTGAAAAGCAGCCCCGCATACACGGGCACCGCGGCAAGCAGAAAAACGGCAGCAGCATCCGTCACGCGCGCGGCCTGCTCCAAAAGCGAAGCCATCGGCGAAAGCAGCGTCACGGCGGCGCACAGCGCCCGCATACGGAAACGGCGTAGGAAAGCTCCTTTGCGGCGAATTCCTGCACAAGTCTGCACAGCACGCATGATGCAAGCAGCGTAAGGAGTGCCCGCGCCGGTGCCGTCCACTCCGCACGAAAGCCCTCGGAAAGCGCCGAAAACAGCTTTGTCGCCGCGCCGGGCGCAGGTGTTTCCATCGGGTCGGCCCCGACGTTCTGCAAAAGCGACTGTGCTTCTTCCGGCAGCGCCTCCATAAGCGTATCCGCCCCGCTGTTTTGGTAGAGCTCCGCTTCGTCCGCGCGCACGGGCAGCGAAAGCAGCAGGATAAACACCGTCAAAGCCAAAAAAACGCGCAAAATCCGTTTTTTCATAACAACAGCACTTCCCGCAAAAGCGAGAGAAGTCGATTCAGCAACGGCAGCGCCGTCAGCAGCACCGCTGTTTTTACGGCAAGCTCCACACCGCTTGCTATTGCCGATTCCCCCGCGTCCTTACAAAGATCCGCCGTTATGCGCCCGATGAGCACGATGCCGAGCGCTTTTAACAACACTCCGAACACCTCCGGCATGCCGGAAAGCTCCGCCCATTCGCGGAATGTCGAAGTCAGCGTTTCGATCTGCGGCAAAATACACAGAAAAACGAGTACCGCCGCCGCAAGCGAAAACAGCAGAGCTATTTCCTTTTGCCCGCGTTTTAAAAGCGCGCCGCACACCGCTGCAAACACCGCCGCTGCCGATACCATAAGCACCGTGCTCATAGCCCAAACACCGATTTGATCGTATCGAACAGCGTACTGATCTGCGTGATGAGCATCGTCAGCACCACAATGAGCCCCGCAAGCGTCGTCATCATAGCCTGCTCCTCCCGCCCGGAGCGAATGAGCAGCTGGTTCAAAACGGCCACAAGTATGCCGATGGCGGCGATCTTGAAGATCAGATCTACATCCATAGCTTTGCTTTCCTTTCCGGCTGTTACAGCAAAATGAGGGCGGCGGAAACGCCGACAAACAGTCCCAGCGCCACGCACAATCTGCCTTTCTGGGCAAGGCTTTGCTCGGCGGCTAAAAGTGCGCTGCGCACGCGGCCTTCATGCAGCGCAAAGTACGCCATTTGCCCATCGAGGTCGGTCTTGCCGAACCCGTCGATAAACGCGGCGCACAGCGCTTCATCCCCGCGGTATGTAAAAAATGCATGTGCCGCCGCTTTAAACGCCGCTGTGCAATCCATGTTTTCGGAAAGCACCCACACGCGCCTCAAAAAAGCGTTTTCGCGGCACAGAGAGAGCAGCGCGTACAGGTCGCCCGCCGTATAGGCCGCGGCGTTTTTCAGCGCAAAAAGCGCTTCCAAGAAGATGTTCAGTTCTTTTTCACGCATTTTTAGCCGCGCAGATACCGATGACCCGGCGGTCGCCGCGCACAGAACAATCAGGATCGCCGCCGTTGTTTTCAAGAAGATCACCCGCCAAAAACAGCTTTTCCACTTTCGTCGGTGCACTTCGCCCGTGCAGCAGTGCCACCGTTTCAAACGCGCCGAGCGACAGAATCCCGCGGCACAGCGGTCGGCAACACAGCTCATGTACACTGCCCGCGTGGATGCTCGCAATCAGCGCCACCCCTGAAAACGATGCCGCACGTATCGCCGAAAGATCGTTTTCGCCGAGCTCATCGCAGACGATGTACTCCGGTGAAAGACACCGCACCGCGTGCGAAAGCCCCTCCTGCTTCGGGTAGCCCTGCAAAATATCCGTGCACGCGCCGAGGTCAAACCCGTCCGCACTCAGCTCAAATCGCTCGTCAAGCACCACCACGCGATGCCCCGCCGTACCGATATATCGTGCAATATCCCGCAGCAGCGTCGTTTTGCCCGAGGACGGCGCGCCCGCAAGCAGCAGCCCGCGGCTGAGGTCTACGCCGTAGCGCAGCACCTCCTCTGCACAGCCGCGCTTCTCTCGCGGGATACGCACAGAAAGACTCGTCACGTCGCGCACCGTTTTGATGCCGCCCCTTTCGATCACCGCCGTACCGCCGATGCCCACCCGCAGCGCGCGGTTTGCGGAGACGAATCCGCTGCGAATCTCCTCCATGTGACTGTAAACGGAATACCCGCACAGCCGCAAAAAGATCTCCTCCACGTCCTCGCGTGTCGCTATCACATTGTTTTGCGAAAAATACTGCGCCGTGTCGCCATCTTCCCGCAAAAACAAAATGCGGTCGCCGCAGCACAGCAGCACAGGCTTATCCACACTGATACGAATGTCAAACACCGCGTCGCGCACCGCCTGCGGCACCTTTTCAAGCATCGGTGTAAAGCGCCCGAGCGGGCGGATTGCCTTTTCAAAATCCATCGCACACACCTTTCTTTCCGCTCCGTATGCCCAATTCTATGGACGTGCCGCCGGGTTTAGAACCAAAGTGAAAAAAACGGGCCATCGCCTTTTTATAAACGTGCCTTAATGCCTTTGAAAAGTGCGCCCGAAATCCGCCGCGATTTTTCAAACACGAAAAGCACCCTGCAAGGCCAAAAGCTTTACAAGGTGCTTTCTCTATGGAGCAAGCTATTTACTTTGGAAGTCCGCTTTGATACAAGCTGTAAAAGTGGTTCGTCGGCCCCGCGCCGTGCCCGAGCTCGAGCGCGTGCTCGATGGCGCACGTCATATAGTCTTTCGCACGCTTCACCGCTTCAGCGGGTGCATATCCAAGCGCCAAATTCGAGGCAATAGCGGAAGACAGCGTGCACCCTGTGCCGTGCGTGTTCTTCGTTTGAATGCGTCTTGATGTAAAGCTTATATTCTGTTCACCATCGAACAGAATATCGATCGGGTCGCCTGCAAAGTGCCCTCCCTTTACAAGCACAGCTTTACAGCCCATTGTGTAAATCAACTTTGCTGCAGCACACATATCGTCTTCCGTCTCAATGTGCATCCCGGTGATTTCCTCCGCCTCGGGAATATTCGGTGTCAGCACGTCGGCGAGCGGCAAAATTTCCGCTTTGAATGTCTCAATCGACTGCGGAGCCATCAGTGCCGTTCCGTCTTTCGCATACATCACAGGGTCAACAACGACGTTCTTCGGACAGTATTTGCGCAGCTTTTCCGCCACAGCAGACATCACCTCCGGCGTCGGCAGCATGCCAATCTTCACGGCGTCCGTACCGATATCTTCATAGATTGCGTCCACCTGCGCGCGGACAATCTCCGGCGCAATATCCTGCTTTTTCAGCACATGCACGGTGTTTTCAGCCACGACGGATACGATCACGCTCATCGCGTACACGCCGTGTGCGGATATTGTCTTGATATCCGCCTGAATACCCGCGCCGCCGGAGCAATCAGACCCGGCGATGGTCAGTACGCGCTTCATTGCACGCATCACAGCGAAAGCTCGGAAACTGTGAGGTTCTGCACCTCAACGGGATCCTCGGCGTGGATCGTGAACGTCGGCTTCGTCTCATCCAGCACATGCGCGATGACCGTGTTTGCAACGCCGTTCAAATAAATCTCTACGCTGTTTGTATCGGTAATGATGTCCACCTTCATCGGCTCGTTTTTCAGGCGCGGCAACATGGATTCTCCGCAGGTCAGACCGTTTTTGTCGAGCTTCATCTCAAGGCCGTACAAATTGCATGTAAGGTCGCCTTCCTTTACAGTAAAGGAGATGCGGCAGGTTTTGCTGCCGAGCTCGTGCGTGCAGTGTGTCAATGTAAAGTCGTCGAGCTTGTCAGATTTTACAACCAGATTTTCTGTGCTCTTGATCGGCAGCGCAGAGAGATAGTAGCGGTCGCCGTGCTTTTTCAGCGTCATTTCGGTCGGCGTACACATGGAGCCGTTGAACGGTGCGCCGGGAATATCGCTGCGGTTCCACGCAAAGCGGATGACCGGCTTGCCCGGCTCGTAGTAATACGTCTGCGCCGCATACGACTGCGAGTTATACGAAAGCTGACCGACCGACTGAATCGGCTGGTAAAGGCCGTTTTCATCAAAATCGCCGACAAAATACATGTCGTGCGCACCGGAATAGACCCACAGCGTTCTGCCGTCATCTGCTGTAAGCGGATAGAAATCCGGGCACTCGTCATCACCGGGCAGGTCAAATTTCTGCAGAAGATCCCAGTGCAGTAAGTCCTGCGACGTGAAGATTGCGTAGGTGCGCTCCACAAAATACAGTGCCATCAGCCAGCGCGCGCGCTTTGCGTCGTAAATAACCTTCGGGTCGCGGTTGCCGGGTGCAATCTCGTCAATCAGCGGATTTTTGTCATACTTTTTCAGCGTTTTACCGCCGTCTGTGCTGTACGCAAGGCACTGTGTGCTCTTTTTTTCGCCCGCACAGGTGTAAAAGAACAAGATTGGCGTTTCATCGCCTTCCTTGAGGCCAGAAACATTGTTGTGATCGACTACCGCACAGCCGGAAAACATTGCGCCGTCCATGTCAAGGAACATCGCTTCTTCCTTATATTCCCAGTGGAGAAGATCCGGGCTCACGGCGTGACCCCAATGCATGTTGCCCCACAGTCTGCCGTAGGGATTGTGCTGGTAGAAAAGGTGATACTGTCCGCCGTAAAAGCACAGACCGTTCGGATCGTTGATCCAGCCGCGCTCCGCTGTAAAGTGCAGCTGCGGGCGCAAGACGGTCTCTTCCGCCGTAAGCGGCGTCATGGCATCCTCAAACACCGGTGTAAATGCGCACTCCGGCTCTACCGTGACAGTCATCGTCTTACCAAGGTAATCGCGCAGGTCGGCATAATAAACCGCATCTGCGTTTTCTTCCGTATAAACGGCATCAAACTTATAAATCGGTGTGCCGTTTTCAGAAAAAGTAAATTTGTGCGAAGTGCCGTCAAATTTCACCGGCACGCGTAGAAAACGTTTGCTGACTGTAATTTCCATAAACTCAAGCTCCTTTAGCCGTTATTGGCGCATTAAAATGCATGCACCACATTTATTCGAGGATATTGTAGCACACCGCGCGAAAAATGTCATGCATATTTTGCTTAAATTTGCGAATTTTTCCGCCGCGCAAAGCCAAACTATGTGCGCTGCAGATCTGTAAGGGAAAGGCGGTGCAAAGGTGGCAAAGCGCGTTTGGAAATTTGTAAAAAGCAAAAGATATTTATCGTATTACTAATACTGTATACAGTTGTCTTTATTTTGGCGGTTCGATTTATTTTTCATATTCTCCCGATTTTGCTTGGCGGGTTGCTTGGATGGGTCACAGCACCGCTATGCCGCCTGCTGGAAAAACGGCTGCATCTCTCCCATAAGCGCGCCGCACTTTTGCACTGCTGTCGCCGTTTATAGTGTTTCACTCGTCCTTCTTGCATTGCTTTTCACGCGGCTCATTCGGGAAAGCACCGCGTTTTTTGCTTCCGGGCGATACTTTCGCTACGAAGCACTCGCCCCCGCCGTGCGGTCGTTTTTGGAGCGCACATGGCAGGAATTGCCGCAGTGGATCTCCGCTGCGCAGAAGAATTTTTCGGGTAACATGGGTGCCGCCATGCCCGCGCTGCAAGGCACCGTAAAAGCGATTTTGCTGCTGCCTGCCGTGTTTTTAACGCTCATGCTCATCCCGGTTTTTGCGTATCTCACCCTGCTGTACCGTGAAAATTTGCTGTCACTTTTAAAGAAGCTCATCGGTGAAAAGTACGTAGAAACCCTGCAAAAATCCGCAAAAAGCGAATCTTCCGTCGGGTTTGTTTCTGCCTATGCACTCATTTACACCATCACGTTTGCGGAAAGCTTTGTGATGCTCCACCTGCTGCGCATGGAATACTCGCTGATGACTGCCGCCGTTGTGACGGTCTCCGATATTTTCCCGGTCTTTGGGCCGGGAACTGTTTTGCTGCCGCTCGCCGTTTACCGATTGTTATGCGGCAGCGCGGCGCAAGCACTCGGGCTTTTCATCGGATGGATCATTCTAAGCGTCATTCGGCAGATCATTGAGCCGAAGCTGCTCGCCAAAATGACGCGCACCCCGCCCGCCGTGATGCTTTTCGCTGTATATTGCAGCCTTATCAGCCGCAATTTTTGGCTCATCCCCTACACCGGCACTTTTTTCATGCTGATCGGCATGTTGAAAAAAGCCGGAATACTAACAGTAAAATCCAAATCAATATAAATTAAAACCGCAAATTTACAAAAGCAAAACTTTAAAACACCATTTTAAAATTATTGTGTTTTGATAAAATACATTCAAAAATCGAAAGTGCCGTCAAACATCTGCTTCCGTTTTCATAAAGCCTTCTAAAATGCGCAAACCCTCCTGCGTGTTTTGACCCAAGATTTCCTGTATCTTCTTGAAATCACGCGCTTTGTGCATGACGTTTTGCAGCTTGAAAAACTCTTCCTTGCCGTGCTTATGAATGAACAGCGCCTGCGCCTTGGCGGCGGCTGCGCCGTCGTTGTCCTTCGTGTAAAATCCCTTTTCGCAGGTGAAATATTCGAGAATTTTTCTGTTGTTTTCTTTTCCACATCGTTCTCCTCTGAATTAAAACTATTCTCCCATATTTTTCAGTATAGCGAAACCTATGTTCGGCGTCAAGGCGATTTTGAAAAGATGTCCGCTTTTATGCAAAAAAGCAAGAGAAGGACGGTCTATCCCTCTCTTGCTCTGTATATTGTATGAAATTTTTACGCGTTCAGCAGCTTTTCTGCAGCGGCAAGCTTGATGGAGCAACAGAAAACTTCCATGGCCTGTTCGAGCTCTTCAAGCGGCGGGAACGACGGCGCAAGACGAATGTTACTGTCGTGCGGGTCTTTGCCGTACGGGAACGTCGCACCGGCATCGGTCAGGATGACGCCCGCTTCTTTACACAGCTGCACGACGCGCTTTGCGCAGCCGTCAAGCACATCGACGCTGATGAAATAGCCGCCGTTCGGCTTATTCCACTCGGCGATGCCGAGGTCGCCGATGTTTTCCTCCAACATCAGCTCGCACAGGCGGAACTTCGGTTCCAAAATGGCGCGGTGGCCCTTCATGAGGGCGCGCACACCGTTGATGTCGTGCAGGAACAGCACGTGGCGCAGCTGATTCAGCTTATCCGGGCCGATGGTGGACGTGAGCGTGTGCTCCTTGAAATCGCGGATATTGTTATCGCTCGTGGCGAGGCCGGCCACACCGGCGCCCGGGAACGAGATCTTGGACGTAGAGGCAAAAATGAAGATCTGATCTTCCGTGCCGTTTTCAACGCAGAGATCGTAGATATTGAGCAGCGTATCCGGCGTATCGGTGAGGTCATGCACACAATAGGCGTTATCCCACATGATTTTGAAGTCCTTTGCAGCCGGTTTTAATGCGGCGAAACGGCGGACGGTCTCATCGGAATACGTGACACCCGTGGGGTTCGAATACTTCGGCACACACCAAATGCCCTTGATGGAGTCATCGTCCTTGACGAGCTTTTCGATGAGATCCATATCCGGGCCGGTGGCATACATCGGGATGTTAATGAGCTCGAAGCCGTAATACTCCGTTACGGCAAAATGGCGGTCGTAGCCCGGCACCGGACAGAGAAATTTTTTCTTATCCAGCTTGCACCACGGCGTGCAGCCGTTGTAACCGTGCGAGAAGCCGCGGGAAATAACCTCAAACATCATCATCAAGCTTGAGTTGTTGCCGAGAATGACCTGCGAAGCCGGTACGCCGACCATATCGGCGAAAATGCGCTTCATCTCCGGCAGACCGTCCCAAAGACCGTAGTTACGGCAGTCATCACCGTTGGAATTCGCAAATTCGCTTCTCGCTTTCAGCGCTTCCAAAACGCCGAGGGCGAGCTCCAGTTGTTTTGCGCTGGGCTTGCCGCGCGCCATGTTCAGCGCAAGATTTTTGGCCTGATAGCCCTTATATTCTGCGGAAAGCTCATCAAAAACCTTCTGTAATTCTGCTTTGCTCAAGTTTGAGTACGCCACGAAAACATCTCCATAAATAAGATTTTGAATTGAAAAATAAGTATTCAATTCATTTTTACGCTCCAATAGCGCCTGAAACAATTCTTATTGTAATACAAACAAGCTAAAAAATGCAAGCCTTATTTATAAATCTTGCATTTTCCTCGTTTTGCACGATTGTACGACGTGTTTTCCTGCTTTTCCGTTCATTCTGACAAGCGTATAACAAAGCAAAAACCGGCACAGCGAACTGCACCGGCAAAAGACTTGCTTTTATGAAATTTAGAACTCCGCAGAACCCGTTGTGCGCGGGAACGGCAGTACGTCGCGGATATTGGAGATGCCCGTAAGGTACATGACCATGCGCTCGAAGCCGAGACCGAAGCCCGCATGCTTGTTGCCGCCGAAACGGCGAAGGTCGAGGTACCACCAGTAATCCTCCTCGTTAAGGCCGAGCTCGCGAATGCGGTTCAGAAGCACGTCGTAGCGCTCTTCTCTCTGGCTTGCGCCGCACAGCTCGCCGATGCCCGGCACGAGCAGATCGGTTGCCGCAACGGTCTTGTCATCGTCATTGAGGCGCATGTAGAACGCCTTGATCTCCTTCGGGTAATCGGTGACGAACACCGGCTTGCCGAACTCTTTTTCGGTGAGGTAGCGCTCGTGCTCGGTCTGGAGGTCGCAGCCCCAGGAGACCTTATATTCAAAGTTGTCGTTGTTCTTTTCAAGGAGCTTTACGGCATCCGTATAGGAAATGCGGACGAAATCGGAGTTTGCCACATGCTCCAGACGCTCTTTGAGACCCTTATCGACAAACTGGTTGAAGAAGTCGATGTCCTGCGGGCAGCGCGCCATAACGTCTTTGATGATGTACTTGATCATGGCCTCCATGAGATCCATGTCGTCGTTGAGATCGGCAAACGCAATCTCCGGCTCGACCATCCAGAACTCTGCCGCATGACGCTGCGTGTAGGAGCGCTCTGCGCGGAACGTGGGGCCGAACGTATAGACCTTACCGAACGCCATGGCCATGCACTCCGCCTCAAGCTGGCCGGAAACGGTGAGGGACGTCTGCTTGCCGAAGAAATCCTTGCTGTAATCGACCGTGCCGTCCTCGTTTTTCGGAACATTGTCGAGGTCGAGCGTTGTCAGCTGGAACATCTCGCCCGCGCCCTCGCAGTCACTGCCCGTGACAATCGGCGTATGCACGTAGGTGAAGCCGTTCTCGTTGAAGAACTTATGGATGGCGAACGCCGCAGCGGAACGCACGCGGAACGCCGCGTTGAAGAGGTTCGTTCTCGGGCGCAGGTGCGCGACCGTACGCAGGTATTCTACCGTGTGGCGCTTCTTCTGAAGCGGGTATTCCGGCGAGGACGCACCCTCAACGGTAATCTCCTCCGCCTGAATTTCAAAAGGCTGCTTCGCTTCCGGCGTGAGCAGCAGCGCACCGGTGACACGCAGCGCAGCGCCGACATTCTGGGAAGCGATCTCCTTGTAATTTTCGAGTTTTTCCGCCGTAAAGACAATCTGTACGCCCTTAAAGCAGCTGCCGTCATTCAGATCGATAAATCCGAGCGCTTTGGAGTCGCGGATCGATCTTGCCCAGCCACAGACCGTGACCTGCGTATCGCCAAAGGTCTCCGGCGATCCGTAGAGGGCCGCGATTTCTGTTCTTTTCATGATGACCACATTCCTTTCCGTGCGGCACTTAAACTGCACACGCAAAACCTACGCTTTGGCATGCGGCATTTCTCCGCAAATAATCACTTTTATTATCATACTACAAACGCTATCGGTTTAGCAAGGAAAATTTTGAATTTTCTCCCCGAAAACGCGATTTATGCGCGATCTTTCTTCAAAATCGCATAATTTGCGATGTCGCACAGTCCCCCATTGTTCTTTGCACCCTCGCGCATGATGCCCTCAAACTGCATGCCGCACTTTTTCATCACGCCGCCGGAGTGCGAGTTGTTCACATCGTGGCGCGCCGCAATGCGGTTGAGGCCGACCTCGTCAAACAGAAAATTAATCACGGCACCGAGCGCTTCGCTCGTATAGCCCTTGTGCCACCAGTTTTGGCCGATGCAGTAGCCGATCTCTGCCGCTTTGATCTCATCATCCGTTTTTACCGCAGCGATGGTGCCGATAAGCGCGTTTTCATCCTTTACAACAATGCCCCACTGGTAATAGTTGAGCTCCTCATAGTGCGATGCCCACAGCGCGAGGATCTGCTTTGTTACCTCTACGCTGCTGTGCGTGGGCCATGTGAGGAACTTTGTGACCCCAGGGTCGGACGCCCAGTTGCGGTACATCGGCTCTGCGTCCGCAAGCGTTAAGCGGCGCAAAATGAGTCTTGGCGTTTCGAGTGTGACAGTCCCCTTGTGTTCCATTGTGTTTCCTCCTGATTTCTCCTGAAAATAAAACAGTGCAGACCGTTCATTCAGCCTGCACTGTTCATTGCGATTTATGCGGTTAGGTTCTTTCTAACTCTCAAAAAGCGTATGACAATGTAGGCCCGCAGCAAATACCGTTACCCATGGCATTCGCGGACTGCATATTCATCATAACGCGGACAAAGCGGAACATTGTCATACCCCTTTCTTTCAAATTTGTTTTGACTATCCTACCACAGTTCTTTCGGTTTTGCAAGAGGAAAATTCTATTTTCCTGAAATTCTCCGGAAAATCAGCCCAAAGGCGCGTGTTTGAGCAATTTGCGGTCCTTTTCGCCGCAGAAACGCACCGCGTTGATACGGCTGTTAATCTCATTGCGCAGCTCTGCGTTTTCGTAGGCGTATTCGCCCGTTACGGTGCTGATATCTGCACGCAGCAACGCAAACATATTGCTTCTTGCGAGCGCGCCGTAGGTGATTTCCGTTTCTTTATCGCGCAGGCCGTTGTCGCTCTGCACGGCATCGCTGTAAAAGAGTTCGAGGTATTTAAAGACTTCCTCGGCGCACTTCGTATTCGGATTCACCGCCGCATAGGCCGTGACGAACGCCGTCACACCGCCCGCATCGTTTGGGATGGTCAGTGCGTAGGTGTCGTTTTTGTTCTGTGCGTAATAGGTAAAGCCATCTTCGTACCATGCGCCGCCGGTAAGTGAAATTTCGGCGTCTGCAACTTCATTTTCGGCAGTGGGCACGGAAAATTCCGATGCGGTTTCAATATCCGCAAACTGTGCACCGTACCAGCTCGCTTGATGTGCCTGCAAAACACTCAAAGCAGTATCGTCCTTGCAGGTTTTCAGCGCGTCAAAAGACGTATACTGCGCGTTCGGGTCCTGCATCTGCGCTTTATCGAGCAGATAGGTGTTCACGCGGTACAAAAGCGGCAGCACGACCTGCTCACCGTTCACCTTGCCGGCAGTAAACACCGGCTGCACTTGTGCGCTCGGGTCAAGATAGAGGCTGCTTTTGATGTAGGTATCAAGCGGCAGAAATGCGCCGTCTGCCATACTCTGCTCCACATCCGGGAAAAGCGCGGACGTACAAGTCGAGTTCGGGGCGTGCGCCGCCAAAATAAACGCGTCGGGCCCGCCGCCGGCTTCGATCTCGGCACGAATTTCTTCTATCTTTGCTTCGCGCTCGGCTCCATTGCTCGGTAGCGCGACAAACTCCACCGGGCACTCGCCGTAGAGATATTCGTAAATCTCCGTGATTGGATTATTCTTGAAGAAATTTTTGCTTTCCACTAAGATCGTCGGCTTTTTCTCCCCTGCTGTTTGTGCTTTCAGCGCGCTTTGAACGCCGCACAGCACCTGCATCAGCACCAAGATTGCCAAAACGACCACACATTTGCGTTTCATATTGTCCGCCTCCTTTTAAATCAGCACAGTAACTCAATAAAGCGCGCGAATACGCAAAAAGAGAACGACCGCAACCGTTCTCCCGATGTTAAAAGTATATGCGCGTTTACGGGAAACCGCTTTTATTACAAAAAGAATAACATAAAAGCGCGAATTTTGTCAATATCGTTCCAACCAAAACGGGGATGCATTTTTATATGCAATAAACAAAAAGGACAGAAAGCTTGCACTCTCTGTCCCCTTTTATTCAAGATTGCGACTAAACCTATAAGCCGAGTTCTGTCTTGGACAACCATCTTTCTCGTCTGCACGTTGCCGTGCAGCTCAAGCCATCTCCTCGAAACCGCCGGGCCGACGTATATGTTTCTCCACGATGTTGCTCCGAATAGGGTTTACATGGCCGCGCAGTCTCCTGCGCGCCGGTGCGCTCTTACCGCACCTTTCCACCCTTACCTGCAATGCAGGCGGTATATCTCTGTTGCACTTTCCCTGGGGTCGCCCCCGGCGGCCGTTAGCCGTTATTCTTGCCCTGTGGAGCTCGGACTTTCCTCAGATGCGGCCTTTCGGCGTACACCCGCAGCTGTCCGGCTTACTCGCAAAATTTGTGAAATGATTGGATTTTAATACTGGTTTTCGGAAAGCAAGCGATTCTTCTCGTCCCACAGCTTCTGGGAAAGGTCCACATAGTAGCTGTGCGGGTTTTCAAATCGCGTTACTTCTTCCCACAGCGTATCGACCTGCGCGAGGCAATGCGCGCGGATGGCGCTTAAGGCACGCGGCTGATACAGGCACTCGCCGTTTTTAAACAGCTGGGTGCGCAGACGCACGGCGCGGAAATTCTCCACGGTCTTGCGCTTCCACGTGTGATTCGGGTCGAAGATCGTATACGGCTTCTCGTCGTCGATGACCTCGTCGTTCAGCGTGATGACATCCGCAATGGCCTTGTCGGTCTCGCGGTCGAAAATACGCCAAACCTCCTTGAAGCACGGTGTGGTGATTTTTGCTACGTTTTCGCTGATCTTGATCTTCGGAACGATGGTGCCGTCCGGCTTTTCAACAGCCGCCAGCTTATAGACGCCGCCGAACACCGGCTCGCTGGAGGACGTGATGAGACGCTCGCCTACGCCGAAGGAATCAACCTTTGCGCCCTGCATGAGCATATCGCGGATGATGTACTCATCAAGGGAATTGGATGCGCAGATCTTGCAGTCTTCAAAGCCGGCGTCGTCGAGCATCTTTCTCGCTTTTCTGGAAAGATACGTGATGTCGCCGCTGTCGATGCGGATGCCGGCCGGGCGGAAGCCCTGCGGCACGAGTACTTCGTTAAAGACGCGGATGGCGTTCGGCACACCGGATTTCAATACGTTGTATGTATCGACGAGCAGCGTGCAGTTGTGCGGATATTCTTCGGCATACGCTTTAAACGCTTCGTATTCGCTGTCAAAAAGCTGTACCCAGCTGTGCGCCATGGTGCCGAGCGCCGGAACGCCGAAACGACGGTCGCTGATGGTGCAGGCAGTGCCGACGCAGCCGCCGATATATGCGGCACGTGCGCCATAAATGGCGCCGTCAAAGCCCTGTGCACGGCGGGAGCCGAACTCCATAACCGCTCTGCCGTCCGCAGCGCGCACGATGCGGTTTGTCTTCGTTGCGATGAGGCTCTGGTGGTTGATGGACAGCAAAACCATGGTCTCCACAAACTGTGCCTGAATGACCGGGCCGCGCACGGTGACGATCGGCTCACCCGGAAAGATCGGCGTGCCCTCCGGCACAGCCCAAACATCGCAGGTAAACTTGAAGTTCTTCAGATAATCGAGGAACTCTTCGCGAAAAATGTGCTTGGAGCGCAGGTAATCGATATCCTCCTGCGTGAAAGAAAGCTCACTCAAGTAATTGACGAGCTGCTCCACGCCTGCCATAATGGCAAACCCGCCGCCGTCCGGCACTTTGCGGAAAAACATATCAAAGTAGCCGATGGTATCCTTAAAGCCATTGGTAAAATAGCCGTTTGCCATAGTGATCTCATAGAAATCCGTCAGCATGGTCAGGTTAACATGATCGTTAGAGAGATTCTGTGCCATAATTCAGCCACCGCTTTCTGAAACGAAAGCATTCCTTTCTCCGGGAGTGAGGTGTGTCCTCATACACCTTATTTTTTACCACACACAGCCAAAAGCAGCGCTTTAAGCCGATTTGTATTATTATACCGCAATTTTTTAAAAAGTACAATGAAAACTCACGGCAAACCAAAAAAATCTGCATCTGCACAGAAAACGGCGCGCCTTTGCAAAATGTTTTGTTAAAAGTTCAGCACCGCGCGCGGTTTACGCTTTTACGATGACCTTGATGGCCTCGGCGCTCATCTGCATGGCAATGGCTTCCGGCAGCTCATCGAGCGTGAACGTGTGCGTGATGATCGGCGCGATCTGAATGCGGCCGGAGTTGATGAGCTCTACGGCGCGCAGGTGCGTATCCGGGTTGACGAACGTGCCCTTGATGGTGAGCTCTTTCTGGTAGACGTCGAAAAGCGGAACTTCGTAGGTCGCTTCCACCTTCGGCACGCTGAAGAGCAGGATCGTCGCGCCGCGTCTTGCAAACTTGAAGGCGCTTTCCACAGCGGCGTGGTTGCCCGCGCACTCAATGATGACGTCTGCGCCGTCGCCGCCGACGAACGCGAGGAATTTTTCGTAATAGCCGTCTTCGAGCGGGTTAATGCACAGATCCGCGCCGAGCTCCTTTGCAACCTTGCGGCGCGCTTCGTTCGGCTCGCTCAAAACGACCTTAGCCGCACCGGCAAGACGCGCAAGCTGCACGAGCAGCAGGCCGATGGCACCGCCGCCGACCACGCATACGATGTCGCCCACCTTGATCTCCGCGCGGTCGATGCCGTGCAGGCAGCAAGCAAGCGGCTCGCTCATCGCGCCGTATTCTAACGGTACATTCGGATCCAGCAGCAAAGCCTGTGCGGCGGGCACGATGCTGTATTCTTCAAAGCCGCCGTTCATCGTGACGCCGACAGCCTCCATGTGGCGGCACATCTGCTTTTTGCCGTTGCGGCAGTATTCGCACTCGCCGCAGTAGATGTTCGGGTCGATGGTGACGTGGTCGCCAATCTTGAGGCCCTTGACACCCTCGCCCACTTCTGTGACGACGCCGGAATACTCATGGCCGAGCACGACCGGCGGGTTGACCGCTGCGCTGCCCTTTTCGCCGTGGTAAATGTGCACATCCGTGCCGCACACGCCGCAGGCGTAGTTCTTGACAACGACTGTGCCGGGCTTTGCCTTCGGGATGGGGCACTCGCGCACCTCAAACGTCTCGTGGCCCATAAAATACGTTGCTTTCATGGTAAAACTCCTCTCGTTTTTTCAAAATAGAACAAAATCCGGCCTGCAAGCACAGCAGACCGGATCTCATTTCGGTTAATTATTCGGCTTCCGGTCCGACATCGGTCACGGAGATGGCGTCGAGGATTGTCTTCTCCATCGCCTGCTTGCCGTACTTATCGACATCTGCCTTGTTCTTTTCGCCGTGGGTCAGACAGCCTGCGCCGCCGATGCAGCCGCCGGTGCACGCCATGCCCTCAATGAAGTTGTTCGGCAGAACATTCTTGGAGGCACGCAGCAGAGCCGCCTTGCAGGCTTCGATGCCGTCGCATGCAATGGCGTTGAGCTTGAAGTCTTCGTTGTTCTGCTCCTTGAGCGCTTCCACAACCGCGTCGGACAGACCGCCGCTGCGCGCGAATATGCGGCCGAAGTAGGAGGCGTTGTCGAGCACGCCTTCTTCGAGCGTGGTGAGGTCGATGTTGCGGCTGTCAAACAGTGCCTGCAGCTCCTCAAACGTCAGCGTGCAGTCAATGTACTGGCTTGCCGGCTCGCCTTCCTTGAACTCCATCTTCTTCGCGGTGCACGGCCCGATGAAAACGACCTTTGCGCCCGGAGTGGTCTCCTTGATGTAGCGGCCGATCTCAGCTGCCGGAGACAGGTTGTGCGAGATTTTATCAACCATGGTCGGGAAGTTCTTCTTGATGTAGGAAACGAATGCCGGGCAGCAGGAGCTTGTGAGGAAGCCCTTTTCCGCAAGCTCTGCCGCTTCCTTATACGCAACCATATCTGCGCCGAGCGCCGCTTCGATGACATGATAGAAGCCGAGGCGCTGAATGCCGGTGATGACCTGGCCGAGCTTTGCATAGCTGAACTGGCTGGAGATAGACGGTGCTACGACCGCGTAAACCTTGTAGTCCTGATTCTCGTGGCTGCCCTTGATAAGGTTGACAGCATCGAGAATGAAGGACTTATCGACGATTGCGCCGAACGGGCACTGGTAGACACAGGCGCCGCAGGAGATGCACTTTTCGTTATCAATATGCGCTGCGCGATGCTCCTCGCTGCTCATGCTGATGGCCTTAATCTTGCAGGCCTTTTCGCACGGACGCTTCTGGTTGATGATGGCGCTGTACGGGCATACCTTTGCGCACTGTCCGCACTCTACGCACTTCGACTTATCGATGTGCGCCTTCTGCTGCTCATCAAACGTGATGGCGCCGCGGCGGCATACGTCCTCGCAGCGGTGTGCAAGACAACCGCGGCAGGACTCTGTGACGACATGGCCGCTGACCGGGCACTCGTCGCAGGCAATCTCGATGACTTCGATGACGTTCGGGTTTTTCTTGTCGCCGCCCATAGCCAGCTTGATGCGCTCCTCCACGATGGCGCGCTCTTTGTAGATGCAGCAGCGCATCGTCGGTTTTTCTTTGACGATCAGCTTCGGAATCTCATAGTATGCGGCGTCGAGGTTATCCTCAAAACCGTAACGTGCGACCTCGCGCAGAACCTTATACTTCAAATACTGGATTTTCGTATCAAACTTTCTCATTCTTCACATCAAACCTTTCTTGCTTTGGACAGAGATTTCCTTTTCTATATTTTTCAAATCTTCCTTAGAGTGCCGAGACACTCTATACACAGAAGCTATTCTGCGTTTAGAAGTAGGATACCTTAACTTTTTTGCCCATCTTCTCGAGCGAGGTGCAGAGATTTTCGACCAACTGCATCTTGATGTTGAAGTTAATGGGCAGATTCGGGTTCTGGTGCGCCGGGTTTACCGCACGACCGACAAAGAAGTTGATATCGGTCGCTTCTTCAAACAGCATGCGGGCGATCATGGACGCGCCGTCGCGCTTATAGCCCCACTGGCTGTACTTGCGGTTTTCCTCAAGGTAATCCTTCGCGTACTCGACGACCTTGCTCATGGTGATGACGCCTTCAGTGACAAGGTCGAGTCCTTCGACCTTCGCCGTGGGCGGAATATCGGAATCGAGGTAATCGAGCTGTGCGATGATGGGCTTTTTGAGGTATTCCGCCGCAAGCGTGGACGTGGTGCCGCCGCAGACAATCCGCTTGCCGGGTGCCGAGAAGAACGCCTCGTGCATTTTCGCGAGATCTTCGGGTTTAGACGGCGGTCCGATCATCAGGTTTACGCAGCAGCGCTCGCGCACTTTGACGCAGACCGCGGTGGTATCGTCGCCCGGCTGGCCGCCGTAAAGCTTGTTGCACTCATCGAGCAGCAGCGCATTGAGCGTTTTTGCCGTGAAGCTTTCGTCGTACATCATCTCCATATAGTCGATGATGTCCTTGCGCTCCCAGCCGAAATTCAGCGACATGCCGATGCCGGCATGAATGGCGCCGTCGCTGAACGCGATGAACGTGTCGTCCTTCTGAATCGGGATGCGGGTCTTATAGATCGTTTTGCCGCCGATCTCGACGGCTTCGCGCGGGTATTCCCAGTTTTTGCCGTTGCGCAGCAGAACCACGAACGGGTTATCATACTGAATGATCTCCGCTTCTTCATTTTCTATGATTCGGATGATGGTGAACGTGGAATACGCCACGCCGCGCACCGCGCAGATGGGCAGTGTAGACGCAATGGTCTCCACGCAGTCTTCGACATGCAGCCCCTCCGCCATCATGGTAGAGATGATCTTTGCGGTCAGCGTGGAAAGAATATTTGCCTTAACACCGCTGCCCATGCCGTCTGCCAGCACAACCACCGTGGAATTTTCTCCCTGCGGAACGATGTCAACGTGATCGCCGCAAAGCTGTTCACCTTTTTTGTTGAGGCTCATCCAGCCAATATCTGTACAGAGATTATTCATCTTGCAGCGATTCCTTTAACTTGGTGAGCGCGATTTTCGTTTCTGCCGTGGTCTCGCCGAGCAGCGATGCGATCTCCTGTACGACGCGCATCTGCTTTTCGATCACACGGTTGGTGACTTCAATCGTCTGCTGCCCCATTTTTTCTTTTTTCAGGTGTTCGTTCATTTCATCCGTCACATCACGCATGATGCACATGATAATGTGATAGTTGCGGTCGTAGAGCACGGTCTGGTCGACATACTTGCCGTATTCCGCAAGGTACACACGCTCGTCACGCACGCCGCGGCCGGACTGCATGACGTCGATGAAGACGCGCGGGTCCAGAATGCGGATGACCTGCTTGCCGAGCACCTCGGATGTATGCTTCACGTTCACGATCTTACGCGCGGCAGCGTTGATCTGCTGGATTTCCAGCGATTCGTTCAGCACCAAAATGCCGTTCGGCGTGTTGTTGATGATGGTATCGGAGAACGACTGCGCTTTGCCGAGCAGATACGGCAGGCACATGGAAATCTCCGCCTTGCCCTGATAAACGGCGATGGCTTTTTCGCGGCAGGTATTATAGCCGCAGGCACCGCAGTTCAATTCCTGCTCCGGGCGAGTCTTGCCCATCTTTTTGAGGATAGCCTCAATCTCGATGTTGCCCGGCATGAGGTGATACAGGCTGATATAATCAAAATCGTGCTTGAGCTCTTCGGAAGCCGGCTGCGGCACCGCAAAGTCCTTTTTGCCGGCATACTTATTGACCGCGATAAAATCCTGCACAGGCTGACGCTGACCCTGATCCATAGCCGGGCCGTTGATGCAGCTGCCGAAGCAGGCGCTCATCTCGACAAAGCAGTTCTCCATTTTGCCGCTCTTGATGTCTTCAAGCGCGTTGATGCAGTTTTCCACGCCGTCGATCGCCATGTATGTATACTCGGGGTCATCGCACACCATGGTGCGCAGAATACCTCCGGTCGTCGGGAACAGGCGCGCACGGCTTTCTTCCGTGTGATCCTCGCCTGCTTCCACGGTGATGCCCTCTTTTTCAAACCAAGCGGAAAGCTCCTCGAACGTGAGCACACAGTCCACATACGGGCTTTCGTCGGCCTCTGCCTTTTTAGAGATGCACGGCCCGATGAAAACGGTCTTCAGTTCCGGGTCTTCCTCCTTCAGCATCTTACAGTGCGCCTGCATCGGCGACAAAACATGTGCAAGGTACGGCAGAGCCTCCGGGTAATACTTCTGCACAAGCGTATTGACAGAGTGGCAGCATGTGGAAATGATGACGCTCTGCCGACGCTCTTTAATGATCTTTTCGTATTCGGTCTTGACGACGGACGCACCTACGGCGGTCTCCTCTACCCGGTCAAAGCCAAGCTTTTTGAGCGCCGCACGCATCGTTTCGATGGTAGCGCCCGGGTAATTTGCTACAAAGATGGCGCAAGGCTGACTGCCACGGGACATTCACCCTTGACGAACATCTCCGCAATCGGTACGTCATTTCGGATTTCTTTTGCGTTCTGCGGACATACGACAAAGCACTGACCGCAGAGAATGCACTCGTCTTTTACGATATGCGCCTGACTGGACTGAAAACGAATGGACTTGACAGGGCAATGACGGATGCACTTATAACAGTTCTGACAGTTAGACTTTTTGAGCTTCAGGTAGTCTGGCATACCCTATTATCCTCTCTTTAACTTATCCTCTTTTAGCGTTCGCTTTCGCTACGAACTTTTCATCCTTGACGATGAATCTTTCATGGGTACCGCTGCCGATGGGGCCGACCTCATCAAACGCTTTAACCGTGAACACCAAACGGCGGTTGTCCACTTCGGTAAGTTCGCACTCTGCCGTAACATGCATGCTAAGCGGCGTTGCGGACGTGTGCTGCACATTCATCAGCGTGCCCACAGTGCCCATGCCCGGCTCTAATTCCGGCGCAACGCACTTCCAAGCCGCCTCTTCCATCAGCGCGACCATAGCGGGCGTTGCAAAAACGTCCAACGTGCCGCTTCCCATGGCTTTGGCTGTGTTCTTCTCTGTAACAACGGTCTCGGCTTTGCCTTTCATTCCGGCTGTCAACAACTTAATCACCCTTACTTCCTATTTTCTGCTGCTTCTGCTGCGTTTTGCCGCACACAGCAGCTTACGCACGGAGAGCCGATGCAAAAAAAGCTCTTGCATCGGCTAAATTTTTGTTTCTTATGCTTACTGAACCTTTGCGAGAATCTCTTTCTGGAAGAATTCCTCGGTGGTGTCGGGAGATACGGAATGCTTCTCGCCGTCTACGGTGACGTTGACGCCGTTTACGCAGTCACCCATGCAGAAAGTGCCACCGAGTTCTACCTTATCTTCGAGGTGGTTTTCCTTTACGAGCGCCTGAAGCTTTTCCACGACCTGGCGGGAACCTTTCAGATGACATGAGCTGCCGATGCAGATGATAACTTTCATTCTAATCAAACTCCGTTTCTTAGTTTTTGGTTTTTACTTATTTGTTTATATAATGGCATAGAAAAGGGATCTTCCTTTTCTGCCAAGCTAACTTAGGTATTGGCGTCAAATTTCTCCTTGAGCTGCTTAGATAAGAGCGCAAGCGACGCGGCGAGGTTTTCGTTATGTACCAATATGCCCTCCGGCACATCGAGATGCACGGGCGCGAAATTCCAGATAGCCAAAATTCCGCTTTCAATGAGCAAGTTGCAGATGGCCTGCGCATTTTCTGCCGGGACCGCGATGATGCCGATGCGCACGCGCATGCGCTCACACAGATCCATCAGCTTATCCATTGTCAGAATGCGTTTGCCGCCGTAATCTTCCTCACATACCTCTTCATCGATATCAAACGCGGCCACAATGTTCATGCCGCAGTCTTTAAAACCGCCATACGTCAAAAGCGCCTTGCCGAGCCTGCCCGCGCCGACGATGATGGCGTCATCAACATCATTGTAGCCTAAGAATTCCTCAAGCTCTGCGATGAGCGCCTCTGTGTTGTAACCAACCTTCGGCTTGCCGGCCGAACTGACCGCTGCAAGGTCTTTGCGCACAACGACATGGTTGAGGCGCAGCGCCTCTGCGATGGTCGTGGCGGAAATGTGTTCCGGCGTGTTTTCGCCGAGCTGCTTCATATAATTCAGGTAAAGCGGTAACCTGAGCAGCGTTTGTTTTGAAATGCTGCGATTCACCATGACGCAGCCAACCCCCATCCAAACAGAAAATCAAAATAAACCAAACATCTAATACTTTAACACAAGAAACGACCAAATGGAATACCCATTTTCAAATATCGATATAATTTCATCGATATAAAAGCAAAAAAAAGCCCCAACGACACGTTAAAAAACAGACAAACTAAATCAAATACAAACTTCGGCGGATTTCTACTCCGCATGCGGCGTGCCGAACTTTGCGCTCAATAAATCGCGCTCCTCATACAACTTTTCGATGAACTGTTTATCGACCGCCGTATATTTATATTCCTTCTTGGACGTCAAAATATCTCTGTACACGCGGTGTTTGTTGCCGCGACATGGTTTTAACACAAGCTCATAGCGTTCAAGCTGTTCCACATCCGTCGGCGAGACCCACATATATGTGTGCGGCACCGTCGCCAAAAGGTCGAGCTGACTGCCGCGGCTGTAAACATACACGCGTTTGGTGACGTTTTCGTCCATCTCTGCCTTTTTGATGTCGGACATCGGCAGCGACGGCACGAACGGATCGCCGTGGCAAATTTCGATATAGCCGGAAAGGTCTTCGATATCCACAACATCCTTTTTGCGAGAGCGGGTCGTTTTTGGAGATGAGAAGCTGATACTCGAATTCCCAGATGTTCTCCGACTTCATGCCCTTATCGCGCAGCATGTTCGTAAAAAAGCTCTCAAAGATCGTCTGATACCGCACGATGGCAAGGCCGTAGTTTTCCTGTACCACGTTGCGAATGGCACGCATGGCGTTCGTTTCTTTGAAACTAAACTCGATTTCCTTTGACATATCCGCCTCACGGACAAACTTGGAAAACGCATCCGCAATATAGCTGGCGCGCGGCACCGAGATGCTGAACTTCAGCTTATTATTCTTTTCGGGCTTATAAAGCGACTCCATTTCTTCGATCTGTGCCAGAATACTCTTGGCGTAGCCGAGAAACTCCTCTCCCTGCGGTGTGGGCACAATGCCCTTTGAGGTGCGCTTAAAGATCTTGACGCCGAGCGTCTCCTCAAGCTCCTTAATCCCGCGGCTGAGGTTCGGCTGCCCCATAAAAAGGTTTTCGGCAGCCTTAGTGATGGATGCGGTCTTCTCTACTTCCACCGCATATTTCAGATGTGCGATGTTCATTGCGTTCTCCTACGGACATATTTGAAAGGGCATAACACTATTTCGATTATATTATAACATATCCCGCTCTCTTGTCAAATACTTGTGCACAAAAACAGCGTAAAATCCGAAAAAATCAGCGGCTAAACCGCATTTTCGTCCGAAAGCAGGGGTGCAATGCGCTTTTCGGCTTCGAGTACTGCACGGGTAATCTGCTCCGTCATCTCGGCGCGTATGGTACACACGGCCGCAAGGGTATCGACATCCGGAGTGTTTTGCCGTGCGGTAACAGCTTCTAAAAGCTCATCTAAGAACGCATCCACCTCGGCAGCATCGTAGGTGTTGCCGCGCTTAACTGTAAAGCGGACAGCCTTTATATATTCAGGTGTCAGCTCCATTTTCGGCCTCCTCCCCCGGCTTTCTGCCGTACTTTGGCTGATATGGTTTTTTCGTCAGAACGCGCGAGAATGTATAGAAAAGCGCCGCGCCCCCTGCAAATATAGGCAGCAGAACGGGCCAATCATCCGCGACGAAGCCCATATGCGGCAGGCAGAATGCGCCCACTTTGCCCTCTAAATATTCATACGGCACTTCGGCATAGACTTTAAAGTCCCCCGCCGTATGCCAAACGCGGGCTTCAGGGTCGTTTTCGGTCAGCGTCAGCAGCAATAGACCGCGTTCGGTTTGAATTGCCGCGCAGTCACCCGGGAAATAATCTTCGGCAGGCATATATGCGTAATATGCAAGCGAATTTATGGGATAGCCTGTACAGTCGGTTTGCTTTACAGCAAATACGCACTGTCCGAACAGAATCGGCGAAAACAAAAGCAGAATGTAAATTGTCGCAAGTGCGCTGACAAGTGATATAGCTTTACATATTTTGATTGTGAGGCTGTTTATCTTTACAGGGTTAACATTCATGATTCATGCGGCCGACCGAGCATCTCCTCGGCCATTTTGAGTTTTAACGGCGTGATGTCATCGCCGCCGATAATGCGGGCAATCTCGCGGACACGCGCGTCTTTCGTCAGCGTGTGCACCGCCGTATACGTTTTGTTGTTCTCCTGCTTTTTGACGATAAACAGGTGGTTATCTGCCATGGCGGCGATCTGCGCCAGGTGCGTGACGCAGATGACCTGCGCGTTTTTGGAGACGCAGCGCAGCTTGATGCCGACCTTATTCGCCGCTTCGCCGCTGATGCCGGTGTCAATCTCATCGAAGATCTGCGTTTCGGCCGCGCCGGAATCCTCAGACAGCACGGTGTTGATGGCGAGCATAATACGCGAAAGCTCGCCGCCGGACGCAATTTTCGACATAGGCTTCGGATCCTCACCTGCGTTTGCGGAGACGAGGAACTGGATGCGGTCGCAGCCGAAGGCTGTCAACGGTGTGCGCTCCTGCTCCACGGTGAAGACGACGCCGGGCATGTTGAGCTCTGAAAGCTCCTGCCGCACACGGCGGGAAAAGCTCTCACACGCGGCGCGGCGCTTCGCGGATAGCTGCTTTGCAAGCGTCACCGCTTCTTTTTCTTCTGCTCATACTGCTGCAAAAGCAATTCTTTTTTTTCATCGGAAAATTCGATGTCCGAAAGCTCCGCACGGGCACGGTCGAGGAACGAAAGCATTTCTTCCTCCGTTTCGCCGTATTTGAGGCTCAAGCGGTAGATAACTTCCAGACGACTTTCAATCTCATCGAGCTCGTTTGCGTCGAACATGGCGTTATCGAGGTAATCGGAGATTTCCGCCGCGGCATCTGTCAGTGCGTATTCGGCGTCGCGGACATGCTCGGCGACGTTTGAAAGCGACGGTGCATAGCGCGCCGCCTGCTCGAGCGACTCTGCCGCAACGGATACGGCCGTGATGGCGCCGCCATTGTCCTCATCGCCCTGCAAAAGCGTGACGGCTTCGCCCACACCGCGCACGATACGCTCACTGTTGCGGATCTCATCGCGGCGCTCGGTCAGCTCTGCCTGTTCGCCGACGCGCAGTTGTGCAGCTTCTAATTCTTCGATCTGATAGCGCAAAATATCCATGCGGCGGGACTTCTGCCCCTCGTCGGATTCGAGCGCATCGAGCTCGCCTTTGATGCGGCGCAGCGCCGTATACGCTGCGCGGTACTCCGCAAGCAGACCATATGCGCCCGCAAAGCTGTCGATATACGTGCCGTGCACTTCCGGTGAAAGCAACTTGTAGCTTTCATGCTGACCGAGAATATCGATGAGCGTGCCGCCGACGGCGCGTAGCATGGAAACGGTCGCCGGGATGTTGTTGAGCTTGCAGGAGGAGCGACCGTGCGGGCGGATCTCACGGCGAATAAGCAAACTGCCGTCGTCTTCAAGCGGAATATCCAGCTCACGCAAAACCTGCTGCGTCTGCGGAGAAACATCCGTAAAAAGTGCCGAAAACACTCGCCTGCTCCGCACCTGTGCGCACAAGCTCCTTTGAGGTGCGCTCACCGAGCACGGCGTAGATCGCGTCGATGATGATGGATTTGCCCGCGCCGGTCTCACCGGTCAAAACGGTGAAGCCCGGTTCAAAATCGATAGACGCCTGCTCGATGACGGCGATATTCTGAATGTAAAGCTGCGTCAGCATATCAGCCCCCGCCAATCAGCTTTCTGAGCTCGTTCTGCTTTTCCTCCGCAATCTCATCCGTTTTACAGATGATGAGAATGGTGTCTTCACCGGCCAGCGTGCCGATGAAATCCGGAAAATGCAGCGTATCCATAGAGGCGCAAACCGCCTGCGCCATGCCGGTCATGCACTTGACAACAATCATGTTGCCGGCCGCCTCCACGCTCATAACAGAATCGCCGAACAGCGAATAGAACTTGGAGGAAATGTCGCGGGCATTGTCGCGCCCGGTGGAATATTTATACTTTCCGTTCGGGGAAAGACTCTTTACGAGCCGAAGCTCTTTGATATCGCGGGAAACGGTTGCCTGGGTCACGTCGAAGCCACAAGCGCGCAGATTGCGCAGGAGCTCCTCCTGCGTGTCGATATCCTGTGCTTTGATGAGCTCCAGAATTTTGGCGTGGCGTCTTGTTTTCATGCTTTCTGCCTTCCTTCCTGCCTTTTAATTTCTGCTTTGCATAAATTTGCTGTCTACAATATCGTAAAAATTGCGTTCGTCGGTCTGAATAAGCTCGGTGTAATAGGTCGAGCGGCTGACGGAAACCGTGTCCGTCTTATGAATGCGTATGGGTGCGCCACCGTCTATGGTGAGATACACCTCGCCGGAATAATCGCTGTCCGTGCTGACCGTGATGGTCTTATCTGCGCAGAACAGCGTGCTGCGGTTAAAGAGCGCATGCGGGCAGATGGGCGTGAAGATTACGCATTCCGATTCCGGGTCTACCACCGGGCCGCCCGCCGAGAGCGAGTATGCCGTGGAGCCCGCCGGTGTAGCCAAAATGAGGCCGTCCGCGCGGAATTTATAAAGCTTGGAACCGTCGACGGAAAAGCCGAAATCGTAAATTCTGGACTGTGCACCGGAGACGACCGCGTCGTTTAAAGCGCGGTAGGTTGTATCCCCTTCACGCTGTGCACGGTAACGGAAAGCATCATCAGGCGACGCACACGGTAATCGCCCGTAAAGAGCGCCTTTAATTTATGCAGCTCGTCCTTCTCCACACCTGCCAAAAAGCCCAGCCGCCCAAGGTTCACTCCAAGGATGGGCTTACCTGCAACGGACGCGTGCTTTGCCGTGTGGATGATGGTGCCGTCGCCGCCGACCGCAACGATAAGGTCGCAGCTTTCCGCCAGTGCGGCGTGATTTTTGCAGAACGTGACGTATTCATACTGCCCGCGGTGCTTTTCGTGCATGAGCGTTTCCGCACCGTTTTCCTGCAAAACCGCCAGAATTTCCCGGGTGTATGTGTCCGCATCGCGTTTATCCAGATTTGGAATCACCGCAATTTTCATAAGCCTCAGTCCTTTTTGTCCAGCGCCGCGTGAGATGCTTCCACGATCTCATGCGGCGTGCTTTCTGCCGTATTCACCGGCGCGTCGCTTTTTTGGAGGAACACAAGATACTCGATGTTGCCCTCCGGTCCTTTGACCGGCGAGAACGTAAGTCCCAGTACGGAATATCCGTTTTCCACTGCGAAATCGCAGATCATCTGCACCACTTCCTCGTGCACGGCTTTGTCGCGCACAACGCCCTTTTTGCCCACTTTTTCCCTGCCGGCTTCAAACTGCGGCTTAATAAGGCACACGGCTTTTCCGCCGTCCTTTAAAAGCGGACGCACGGCGGGCAAAATAATTTTGAGCGAGATGAACGACACGTCTACGGAGAAGAAGTCAATCTCCTCCGGAATTTGCTCGCGTGTGAGATAGCGGGCGTTCGTGCGCTCCAGATTCACCACGCGCGGGTCGGTGCGCAGCTGCCAGGCAAGCTGCCCGTAGCCAACGTCTACGCTGTATACTTTGGAGGCGCCGTTTTGCAGCATGCAGTCCGTAAAGCCGCCCGTAGATGCGCCGATGTCCATACATACGGTGTTTTCGAGCTTGATCGGAAACAGCTGCATAGCTTTTTCAAGCTTTAAGCCGCCGCGGCTGACGTAGCGCAGCGTGTTGCCGCGCACCTCTAAGACTGCGTCTTCGCGCACGGTGTCACCGGGCTTATCGAATTTCTGGTTATCCGCGTAAACACAGCCCGCCATGATGAGCGTGCGCGCTTTTTCGCGGCTGGGCGCAAGCCCTTTTTCGTAAAGCAGGACGTCTATCCTTTTTTTCATATAGAAACTGCCTTTCCATCTTTCTTTTCTGCGATTTGCAGCGCCGTGTGTACGGCGTTCACCATGCCCTCTACGTCAAGACCGAGCTTATGCAGCGTGCGAAACATAGGCGCGTGCTTGATGAATCCGTTTTCAATAGCGTGCACTTCGTAGTGTCCTCTGAAATTGCAATCCAACAGCATGGCGCCGAATTCCTCCGCGATGCCGCCTTGGCGGACGCCCTCTTCAAAGAACAGCACCGTGGGACACCTTAAGACCGCTTCCACCGCTTTCGGATCGATCGGCACGATGCGATTGAGCTTCACGATGCGGTACTTTATGCCCTCTTTTTTCGAGCGTTTCCGCCGCTTCGCACGCAAACGAGAACATACGGCCGTAGGTCACAAGCGTGACAGAAGCATCTTCCGTGCCGAACACATAAAACGGCTTGCCGGAAAGCGTGTAGTTTTCCGGGCGATACAGCTCTTTGCCGCGCGGGTAGCGAATAGCATAAAGGTGGTTTTCTCCTTTAATACAGTCATCAAGATTATCCGAAAGCTCATCGTAATACGTCGGCGCGTACACATGAATATCCGGCACGGTACGCAGGAACGCGGCATCGAACACACCTTGGTGCGTCTGGCCGTCTTCGCCGACCACGCCGGCTCTGTCCACGGCCAGAATAATTTTGAGATGCTGCAAGGCGCCGTCGTGGATGAGCTGGTCGTACGCGCGCTGTAAAAACGTGGAATATACCGCAAAAACCGGAATCATGCCGCCGCGCGCCAGACCGGCGCAGAACGTGACGGCGTGTTCTTCTGCGATGCCGACATCAAAGAAACGGCTGCGGTATTTTTCGCGGAAATCCGTCAGACCGGTGCCGGATTCCATCGCCGCCGTAACGGCGCACAGCTTCTCATTTACACCGGCTATCGTGCACATCGTCTCGCCGAACGCATGCGAAAAACCCTTGGCAATGGCTTCGTCCGCGCCCTTTTTCGCGGTCAAACGCCGCAAGGCCGTGGTAAACGCTCGGGCGTTCTCCGCGTATTTATATCCGCGTCCTTTATAGGTGCGGATGTGGATGAGCACCGGCTTATCCACATCGCGCGCCATCGTCAAAACCGACGTCAAGGTGCGCAGGTCGTGTCCGTCGAACGGGCCGTAATAATTAAAGCCAAGATCCTGAAAGATCGTGGTGTTGAAAATATTCTTTTTGATTTGGTTTTTCACGCGGCGCACTTCGGCAGCCATGTGCTCGCCCACCTTCGGCACGCGGCACAGTGCGGCTTCGACGCTGTCTTTTGCGTTCAAATACCCCGGCTTTGCGCGCACATAGGAAAGATAACGCGCAATGGAGCCCACGTTGCGGGAAATGGACATGGCGTTGTCATTCAAAATGACGATCATATTGCGGTTGATGCGGCCCGCATTGTTGAGGCCCTCATACGCAAGGCCGCCGGTCAACGCGCCGTCGCCGATGACGGCGATGACATGGCCGGGGTCACCCGCAAGTGCCTTTGCAACGGAAAGGCCGAGCGCCGAAGAAATGGACGCGCTGCTGTGCCCCGTTGTAAACGGGTCGCAGTCGCTTTCGTCTCTCGACGGAAAGCCCGAAAGCCCGTCCTCGCGGCGCAGCGTGGAAAACGCTTCTTCTCTGCCGGTTAAAAGCTTGTGCGCGTAGGATTGGTGCCCCACGTCCCACACGATGCAATCCTCCGGCAAGGTGAACACACGGTGCAGCGCCACAGTGAGCTCCACCACGCCCAAATTGGAGGCGAGATGGCCGCCGTTGTCCGCCACCGTGCTGATGATCTCTTCCCTGATCTCATCGCAAAGCTCCGGCAGCTCGTTTGCCGCAAGCTTTTTCACATCGTTCGGGGCCTTGATTTTACTGAGCAATCTGCTCATACTTACACCAGTCCGTTCTGTATTTTTGCTGCCGTTACGGCGTTTTTCATCAGCATTGTGATGGTCATGGGGCCTACGCCGCCGGGCACCGGCGTAAGGTAACCGGCGACCGCCTCGGCGCTTTCGTAATCGACATCGCCGCACAGCTTGCCGTTTTCATCGCGATTCATGCCGACATCAATCACCACAGCACCGGGCTTTACCATATCGCCGGTGACAAATTTCGCCTTGCCGACCGCGACAACGAGAATATCCGCCGTTTTGCAGATCTCTTTCAAATTTTTCGTGTGACTGTGGCAGATCGTCACCGTGCCGTTTTCATGCAGAAGCAGCATAGCCATCGGCTTGCCGACGATGTTGCTGCGGCCGATGACGACGCAGTTTTTGCCGTCGATCGGGACGCCGGTAGAGCGGATGAGCTCGATGATGCCCGCGGGCGTACACGGCAAAAACGCGAAATCGCCGATCATGATGCGGCCAACATTTTCGGCATGGAACGCGTCCACGTCCTTTTTCGGATCGATATGCTCCACGATGAGCGCTTCGTTCAAGTGCTTCGGCAGCGGAGACTGCACCAAAATGCCGTTGATTTTCGGGTCTGCATTCAGCTTTTCGATAAGCGCCAAAAGCTCCTCCTGCGTGGTGTTTTCCGGCAGGACGTGTTCCTCGGAGTAAATGCCGGTCTCGGCGCAGGCCTTGCCCTTGTTGCGCACGTAGATTTTAGACGCGGGGTCTTCGCCGACAAGCACGACCGCCATGCCGGTCTGAACGCCCTGCTTTTTTAAAGCGGCAACTTCTTCGGCAATTTCGCCGCGTACCTTTGCCGCAACGACCTTGCCGTCAATTCTCACTGCCATCGTTCTTCTCCTCGCTTTCCCCTTCTGCCGTTTCATTCGCTTCTTCGGCTTCATCAGACGGCTCTTCGGAAGTGTTCGCATCCGCATTTCCTTCCGTTTTTTCATTTTCCGCCTCGGCAGTTTTCTTTACGCCGGTGCCGACTGTCATGTGCTCCTGTGCTTCTTCGGCGCTCATGCCGGAGAAAATGGTGCTTTCGGCAGTGTCGTCAATCTCGACCTTCTCCGCCTTGTCTTCAACTGTCAGGCCGGCAGCTTCCATCGCCTTGCGGCTGCCGCAGCCCGTAAGCTTATGGCAGTTGCGGAACACGATGAGCAAAACAACAGCGACGAGCGCAGAAGCCGCAGCAAGCACCTGCGAAACGCGCAGATCGATACCCGGCAACAGCAGACTGTCTGTGCGCAGACCTTCAATGAAGAAGCGCGTCACGCCGTACCAGATGATGTATAATAAGAACGTCTGGCCGTCATACCGGCGCAGGTGGCGCGTGAATAAATGCAGTAAAACAAAGCCTAAAAGGCACAAAATCGATTCGTAAAGGAAGCACGGGTGCACATTGCCTACCACTTCTGCGGCGGTGCGGTCACTGTACATGCCCCACGGCAGGTCGGTCGCGCAGCCGAAAGCTTCTTGGTTCACAAAGTTACCCCAGCGGCCGACACCCTGACCGATGAGATAGCCAAGAGACGCGACATCCAGCACGGCGAACAGGTTCATCTTGCGGATCTTCGCGACGATGCCGCCGCACAGCAGGCCGCCGATGATACCGCCGTAAATGCCGAGGCCGCCCTCTTTGATGTTGAAAATCTCCATCGGGTTCGTGATGTACTTGTCGCCCGGGTAGAAGATGACATAGTAAAGACGCGCGCCGATGATGCCGCCGAGCAAGCCGGCGATGATGGCATCGAGCAGGTGGTCTTTATTGATATTCATTTTTTTGCAGGAGGAAAAACCGTACAGCACCGCCAGCAGGAAACCGATGCCGATGATGATGCCGTACCAGTAAATGGTGAAATTACCGACCTGAAACGCGATGGGATTGACCTCCACCGAAATTCCGAGGTTTGGAAACTGAACTTGATGCGTCATGACTGTATATCCTTTCGATTAAGCTTCGTCCAACGGACGAATGATGGAAGCTGCCGTTTTGTCCATATCAAACAGCGTCTGAATGCGCGCGTTCACGTCTTCCGCGGTGATCTCGGAGAAGCACTCGATGTAGCGGAACAGCTCGCGGTCGTTAAAGTGCATGGTCATCACGGCGTTCGCGATGACATCCGGGCTATTGAGGCCGGAAACATTTGCGCCGTAAAGGGACTTCGCGCTGCGGCGCACGTCTTCCTCCTTGACACCTTCGCGCTTTAAACGTGCCATTTCCTCGCGGATAGCATCACACACGGCCTCCGGGTTGCCGGATTCGCCGCCGAACAGCAGCGCACCGTAGCCCGTGCCCTCAAAATACTCGTAGCTGAAGGAAGCTTCGTTCACAAGGCCCGCATCTAAGAGCTTGCGGAACATCGGCGAACTGTCGGACGCCATGATGTCGAGCAGCACCTCGGTGACGGCAAGGTCTTTTTCCGTGCGGTGCGCACCGGTTACGGCCTCTTTCACGCCGAACTGGAACATCGGGCACGCCACAGGCAGCTTTTCTTCGACGAGCGGCTGCACGATGGTATCGGGCTCCTCTTCAAAAACGCGTTCCACCTCAACGGGCTCGCTCTTTTTCAGCATTTTGTCGCACAGCGCGAGGACTTCCTCCTCCGTGCAGTTGCCGCAGACGCACAGTGCCATGTTGTTGAGGTTATAGAACGTGTTGTAGCAGCGGTAAAGGTACTCCGGGGTGATTTCCGCAATGCTTTCCACCGTGCCCGCAATGTCGTCTTTGATCGGGTGCGTGTGGTACATGGCGCGCAGCAGGCTGAACATCATGCGCCACTGCGGATCATCGTCATACATTTTGATTTCCTGACCGATGATGCCGAGCTCTTTTTCAACGGTCTGCTTTGTAAAATACGGGGACTGCACGAAGTCGAGCAAAATCTCCAGCGCCTGCTCTGCGTTTTCCGTGCAGGAGAACAGGTAGCGCGTCGTCTCAAAGGACGTATACGCATTTGCGGAAGCGCCGATCTCGGCATAGCGGCCGAATGCGTCGCCGTCTTCGCTTTCAAAAAGCTTGTGCTCCAAAAAATGCGCGATGCCCGCGGGTGTCGTCTCTGCCTTCGCTTCGTCGCTGCGTTTAAAGACCTTATCGATGGAGCCGTAGCGCGTTCCAAACACCGCATACGTACTGCGCATTTCCGCTTTCGGGTATATAAACACGGTCAGGCCGCTTGCGTGTTTGACGCAGCGGTAGCCGTCCCGAAGAAGTTTGCTTTCCACAAGGGTATTCTTCATTTCTGCGCTCATTTTGCCGCTCCTTTCAGCTTATAGACCGTATCGAGCGTGACGCGCTCGGCGGCGCTGACGATCTCGTCCTTCGTGATGTTCATGATACGCTCCGCATATTCCTCCGGCGTGTGGAGCTTGCCCTGCAGCATACCGCTGAGATACCACGTCTCCATGGATGCCGCGGAATCTGCCACGGCGTTGTAGCTGTTACACATGGCGAGCTTTGCAAAGAGAATCTCATCGTCCGTGATATTGCCCTTTTTCATATCGTTGAGCTCTTTTAAAATCGCTTCTTCCGTGCGGTCGAGGTCTTTGGTCTCCACGCCGCTCTGCACGAACATGACGTTCTTCGGCGTATCGTGGCGCGCGGCGCAGTAGTAGCAAAGGCTCTGCTTTTCGCGCACGTTCATAAAGAGCTTGCTGCTCGGTGTGCCGCCGAGCACAACGGACATCAGCTTTGCCGCAAGGCGCTCTTCCGGCGTGGTGCCGATGGCAAAGCCCATGACGAGCTTAGACTGCACAACGGGCATTTCTTCCGTCACACGCTTTACGTCTCCCGATGCTGTGTGGCGCTTTGTTTCAATGGACACCGCGTCGCGCATGCCGAGGCGCTTTATAAGCTGCTGCGCAAAGCGGTCGTCCGCACCGTCGCCGATTGTGAACTGGCAGATCTGCGCGTGCTTTACGGCATACTCCCACGCCGCTTTCACGCCCTCGCGGGTCGCATTCAAGATCGCCTCGCGCGTACCGATGCGCGGCACACCTGCGGGTTCGCCCGCAAACATGGTCTGCACACAGCGCTGCATGGCATACGTCGCCTTATCGTTATATTCCGCGTCAAGCGTCTCCAAAAGCTGGCGCTGCTCCTGCAAAAAACCGTCCTCCGGGAACAGGCCGTTTTCGTCGCACAGCGGCGTGAACAGAATGCTCTCCAGCATTTCGGAAAGCGCCTGCTGCACATCTTCGCCGCCGAACGCATACGGGTTTGCAATGCCGGCTGCGGCAAGCGTTAAAATCTGGTTATCGCCCACACGCGTTACACCCGGCTGCACCGAAGCGCCGTACAGCTCCGCAAGGCGCTTGCCAAACTGCGTGTAATCGGGGTATTCGCGCGTCGCACGGGAGATCATATTCGGGACGAGCGCATATAAAGCCGCATTTTCCGGCGTGGTAAGCGGCAACACAAGGTGTGCGGAAACACGTGCCGTTTTAAACTGCGGCGTGCTGCTCCAGAACGCCTGCAAGCCGCAGTCCTTCTGTTCAAAAAATGATTATTCATCTCTGAAATTTTCCTTCCTGAAATAGTTTAAAACCGAATTTTCAAAAGGTATAGTTGCATAAATATGCTTTTGTATTCGTATTATAGCACAGCTTTTTTCAATTTTAAAGCCAAAGACGGCTTTTTCACAAAAAATTCAGTTTACGCGCGCACAAAAAACCGGGCGCAACACTTTTCGATGCACCCGGCTGAAGCTGCGGTCTCACTCGACCGTATTCAAATTGATCTCGATGTCCGTGAATTCTTCCCCCGAAGTATAATATACCCGCTTTGTAATGATGAGGCGTTCTCCTTTTGAAATCCACCTCAACCGAGGTACATTTTTTCAAACGCCTCTATGCTGTCAAACACATTCGGTTTGAGCCCCGCTTTTTCGTATTCCTTTGCATATAAGCTGAGTGCGCCGTCAAACTGCGCCGCAGCCGCCGACAGGTCTTCCGCGTCGAACTTTTCGAGCAGGTCAAATGCGGGACGGACACATTCTGCACCGCTTTTCATACATCAGCCGCAGCTTCAGTATATCAAAAGTGATGGCAAAGTGCAATATTTTTCTTAATTTGTGGAATATTTTATATAATCTGTCAATTCTGTTGTGCTTCTTTAAACCTTTCCAGCTCCGGCACGGCGTTCGCCATTTCGGCTTTGGCGTTTTCGCCTGTCAGGTGGTCTACGGCGTACAGCACCACGCCGTCTGCGCCCGCTTCCTTTGCGCAGTCGATCTGCTTTGCGAGCGTGTCGGTCGTGTTGAGCCATGTGCCGTTGTCCGCATCCGTGCCCGCCTTGTACACCGCAAGCCCGATATACAGTTTGATGCTCGGCAGGCGCTTTAACGCGCACCAATTTTGGAGCGCCGTTTCAAACGGCAGCGCTTCGTTTTCAAAGCTGTAATAAAGCTGCGGGCAAACGTAATCGATATACCCCGCCTGCGCACACCACGTGTACACGTCAGCATTGATCATCTCGTTGTTTTCTAAATTGCCCTGCGGCGAAATGCCGAACTGCACATTTTCATTCGCTTCCTTCACACGGCTGTACACGGCGGCGATGAGCGCGTTCACATTCGCGGTGCGCCACTCGTGCAGCGTGAGCGGCTCTTCCGTTTCTTTTACATACGCCGCGTACTGCTCGGCGTCGATGCTTTCGTCGTCCGTGGGGTAAAAATAGTCGTCAAAATGAATGCCGTCCACGTCGTATTTTTCGGCGATCTCCGCTGCGCCGTCCGCAATACGGTTGCGGATATACGCGCTTGCGGGGTTATAGTAAATGCCGCTATTGTACGCCATAAAATATTCCGGGTGATTTACATAATTTTGCATATAAAATCCATTTTCGTCAAGCTCCGGCGGGATCGTCGTGCTCGCAATGCGCAGCGGGTTGATCCACGCGTGAAACTGTATATTCTGCTCGTGCGCGGCGTTTACCATGTATTCCATTGGGTCATAGCCGGGGTCTTTCCCCTGCATGCCCGTCAAAAGGTGCGACCACGACTCGTACTCCGAAGGATACAGGCTGTCCGCAAACGGCCGCACATGCACAAACACCGCATTTGCGCCGACGCTTTTCGCAGCCGCAAGCTTGGCATCAAAATTCTCCTTGAACGCTTCTTCGGTCTTCTCCGTCACATCGAGCGCCATGTACGGGATCCACACGCCGACAAGCGGTTCTTCTGCTTTTGCGTTCGTTTCTGCGGCGTTGCTATCCTCCTGCTCCGGCGCAGTGCTTGAGAATACAACTTCAACGGAGTTTTCAGCCGCACGCGGCCCTGCGTTTTTCTCCCGTCCCGCCGCGCTTTTCATCGCCAGAAATACGGCCGCAACCAAAATTAAAACCGCAATGACATAATGATACTTTTTAATTACGATCATACGCTTTTTCCTTTCTCTGCGTTCCCTTTGACCGCCAAACGGATTTGCGGTAAGATAATCATAAGTATGAGACAAGCGAGGAAAATATGATGGATTTTAAACTGGAACCCGTGCAGTTTACACTGCTGATCTATTATTGTATCATCAATATCACAGCCGCAGTCCTGACCGTTACCGATAAGCGCCGCGCACAGAAAAACAATGGCGTGTCCCGGAGCGCACGCTCCTTTTGCTCGGTGCGGCAGGCGGCGCACTCGGCGAATTTATCGCCATGCTGTGTATCCGCCACAAAAACAAAACACCTGAAATTTGTGATCTCCATGCCTGTTTTCATCGTACTGCACATCGTCCTTTTCTATCGGATTGTTTTGCTTTGAGGGAGACTTTAATGAACACAAAATATAGAAATCTGCTGTTTGATGCCGATCAGACGCTCATCGATTTTGAAAAAGACATGCCGCTCGCATTTCAATATATGTACGAGCAATCGGGGCTTGCAAAGCAAAAGCCATACAGCGCAGAGATTCTGCGCCTTTATAACGACTGCAACGAAAGCTGGTGGCGGCGTTTTGAGCAAAAGCTCTGCACCAAAGCGGAGCTGTACCGCAACCGTTTTGTCGATTTCTTCGAGGTCGCGGGGCTCACACCGGTCAGCATCGATTTTTTGCAAGACCTGTATGTCTCCGGCATAGCGAAAACCGGCACGCCGCTGCCGGGCGCTTTAGATATGCTACGTGCGCTTTCAGAGCGTTACGACCTCTACATCACCACAAACGGAAATCCGATCTCGCAGCCCGGACGTCTCAAGAATTCCGGCGTCACGGCTTTTATGAAGGGCTGCTTTATTTCCGATGAGATCGGCGCGGCAAAGCCGGATAAAAAATATTTTGATTATGTCCTTGCGCACATACCGGGCGCGAGCACCGAAAACTGTCTCGTCATCGGCGATTCGCTTTCGGCAGACATCAAAGGCGCGCAGAACGCCGGTTTAGACAGCTTATGGTATAACCCTAATCGCAAAGCAAACACCCTTCCCATACCGCCTAACTTTGAAGCCGCAAGCTACGAAGATATCGTAAGAATTTTGCTGTAAGGAGCTTTTATGGAGAACCCCGACATCGACCGCCCGGCCGTGCACATCGGCTTCCCCTTTTTCGCGGCGCTGTTTGTCGCCTCTTTCTTCGGCGCGCCGTTTGCCGCCGTTTCGGCGGTTTTGCTGTTCGCCGCCGTTTTTCTGCTTTTGCTGTTTAATCAGCATCGACAACGGCCGAATTTC
>VOFB01003846.1_pt1 | contig 44770 bp, 47 predicted proteins | sample 5384141 | NCBI WGS metagenome assembly VOFB01 (sample SAMN12384721, study PRJNA508395) | human gut metagenome | isolation source: healthy gut A | host: Homo sapiens | reverse complement strand
ATTATCAGATTATTTGTTTGTATTATCTCGGAAAATGAATTTTGATGAGCAAAATAATGAAATATTTTGGGATAATAGTTGGAAATGATAGATTTTATTATACTTTTGCCGAAAAATAGAAAACGAGACAGATTAGTAGTATCACTTTAAATACTCAAGATTATGTATTGGACATTGGAACTAGCATCAAAACTTGAAGATGCTCCCTGGCCGGCAACCAAGGACGAATTGATTGATTATGCCATGCGTTCGGGTGCTCCTCTTGAAGTTATTGAGAATCTCCAGGAGATGGAAGATGAGGGCGAAATCTATGAGAGTATCGAAGATATTTGGCCGGATTATCCTAGTAAGGAGGATTTCTTCTTTAACGAGGAAGAGTATTGATTTAAAAAGACCGAACATATAAGAATACCCGATAACTGTTGTAAGAAGCTATCGGGTATTTTTTTATTGTCAGCTCGGTTTCTTGCTTTAGAATTAGAATACAGGCATTTGCCAGATGAACCCTACTGAAACCCGGTTGGTACTGTAATTCTCCTGTCCCAGCACCTTGGCACGGGAAGTGAAATCATAGGAACGTCCTACATAGGTAACAAAGAAATGCAGATTGGTTTCCATCGGGTAATATTCGATACCGCCCAGATATCCCCAGGAAGTACGGTAATTTCCCTTCTCTATTCCTTCGGACGCCTTCGTAACCGAAGCCGTTTCATACATACCTTTCACGAAAGCGTTCCATTTCGGCAGGAACCGGTAATTACATTTGGCAACAACCGAAAGATAGTTCGCATCAAAAGCATTATGACCGCCCGGACGACCTACGATACTGGTAATGATTCCCTTGCGGTCAATATCTTCCTTTGAATACATGAAGTCGACGAACGCGTTCCATTTGCCGAGATTCAGCTCGTTTCCCACTGCATAATAGTACATATTATGACTTTTGGCTTCGTTCATGACGGAAGCCGACCAACGGGTTTTGAATACATTATTGAAATTACCGTTCCAGTTCAGCGTGTAAACCAGCGGCATTTTGCCCGACTTCAGATCGGGGATATTCCCTTCGGCGTCTTCCGTGATTCCGTACGTACTGTCGAAAGAACTGTTGCGGCTGTTCAATATCTGTAAGTTCAGCTGCTGATCGGGCGTGATATTATAACCGACATTCAATCCCGTCATAAAATTGCTCATATAATCAATCATGTCGCAGTATTGGTAGACATCAATCGGGTTCAGGTCGAACTCGAAACCACCGTATGCGGCACATTGTTTTCCGGCAAAAAGACTGAATTGGTCGTTTAACTGAATTCCGATACCGGCGTAGTCGATAGAAGTCGGCAGGTTGTCAATCATGCTGTTGGCATCATTCGAGCGGTTGAGGCGCTGGCGGTAACGGTATGACAGCCAGTTGTTGATATTCCCTTTCGCTTCGATGCGGAGCTGGTGCATATTAAAATCACCTTCCTGAAATCCATTCTGGAAATGGGCGTCAAAGCTCCCTTGCATATTCAGATAAAGATTGAATTTATCTGTTTTCTTTTTCACGTCTGTCAGCTCTTCAAACAGGGGAGTGTTCGGATTGAATTTCTCCTTTTTCTCTGTTTTTTGAGCATATATTCCCTGTATGCTACCCGCGAGGAGCAGCATGAATATCCATTTTTTCATAAGTAAGTCAGGTTTTTAGTATTCGTTGAAATATTGCTGAATCTGTTTCCAGTCTGTAGTTTTTGTTAGTGCAAGCATTAACAAAACACGAGATTTCTGCGGGTTCAGTTCCTGCGAAGCCACAAACTGATATTTGGCGTCGTCCACCTCTGCATCCAGTGTGGTAGGACCTGTCGGGACACGGGAAGAACGAACCACAAGGATACCTTTTTGACGGGCGTCCGTCAGTACCGGGAAGATATTCTTGTGGATATTTCCGTTTCCTACTCCGGCATGGATGATGCCTTTGTACCCGTTGCTAAGCATCGGAGTTACCATATCGGCCTCAATGTTGGAATAGCTGTACACGATACCTACTTTAGGAAGCGCGTTCAGATGAGTGACATCAAAAACGGACTGGGTAGTATGTTTTTTTAGCGTTACTTGGTTGTAGAACACTTTTCCGTTCAGCACATAACCCAGTGCGCCGGAGTTGGGGGCCTGGAAAGTCTGTACGTCGACGGTATTCATTTTCACGGTACTTTCCGCTCCGAGGATCAGGCCGTTCATGGCAACCAGTACACCTTTATCTTTAGATTCCTTGGCGGCGGCAGTGACTACGGCATTGTAAAGATTCAACGGGCCGTCGGCACTTAGCGCGGTAGACGGACGCATGGCGCCTACTAATACGACAGGTTTGTCACTCTTGACAGTCAGATTCAGGAAGTAAGCAGTTTCCTCCATGGTGTCTGTTCCGTGAGTGATCACGATTCCGTCAATATCCGGACGTTTCAGCAACTCGTTGATTTTCTTGGCAAGTGTCAGCCAGACTGGTCGTTCATGTCCTGCGAACCGATTTTGACAATCTGTTCTCCGGTTACGTTGGCGATGTCTTTAATTTCAGGCACAGCGTCGAGCAGTGCACCGATGGCAACTTGTCCTGCCGTATAACTGGTTCCGGTGGCGGAGCTTCCTGTACCCGCAATAGTTCCTCCGGTGGCAAGGATATGAATATTCGGTTTTGCGGCAAATGCCATTGCAACGGTACATAGTAGTGCGACTACTACCAGACCAAATCTCTTGAATTGTTTCATAACTGAATGATGTTTAGGTTAATAATATATAGTTAGAATATTTGTATAAAAAGCAAACCTAGTGCAATCGCCACGACCGTAGACACCAGTCCGGGCATCATGAACGAATGATTCAACACATATTTACCGATTTTTGTTGTCCCCGTCCGGTCGAAATTTATGGCGGCCACTACGGTAGGGTAGTTCGGAATAAAGAAATATCCGTTTACTGCCGGGAACAGGCAATCAGCATATAAGGCGAAATGCCCAACGCAATCCCAAGCGGCACCAATGCCCGCACGGTGGCTGCCTGGCTATATAGCAGGATGGACATCACGAACAGGGCGATACCGAACAACCACGGCATCTGACGGACAATTCCCTCAATAGAGAAAGTAAGCTGTGCCATATTCCCCTGAAGAAAAGTATCTCCCATCCAGGCGATACCGAAGATGGCAATCACCGCCTGCATACCTGCCGGAAATACAGAACCTTGCGTTGCCTTGATCCCGTCCGTCTTCGTTACTAACAGGATAATTGCGGCAGCCGACAACATCACGATTTCGATGATAGAAGACATTCCCAAGGTGACAATTTCCCCATCAATCAGGAAACTGGGGCGCATTCCTTCAAAAGAACCGAAAAGCACGATAAAAGCAGTTGCCAATATAAAGATGATAACGGAAATCATTGCCGAACGTTTGTTCTTGACATTTTTAATCTCCACCTTTTTATTGTTGAATAAACCTTCTTTCAAGCGTTTCTGATATTCGGGATCTTCCACCAGTTCCTTACCGATTCTCATGGAAAACAAGGCGCCTACCAACACTCCGATGATGGTGGCGGGAATCGTAATTTTGAGAATGTCGAACAGGGTAATGTCGAATCCGGCTAAAAGTCCGAGAAGTGCCACGGTAGCGGCAGAGATCGGACTTGCTGTAATGGCCTGCTGGGAAGCGATGACGGCAATACCCAACGGACGTTCCGGACGAATCTTGGTTTCGGTGGCGACTTCTGCAATGACCGGCAGTACGGAATAGGCCACGTGCCCCGTTCCGGCTACAAAAGTAAAAAGGTAAGTCACCAACGGGCTCAACAGTGTGACGTGTGACGGGTTTTTACGGAGCAAATGTTCTGCCAGTTTCACCATATAATCCAGTCCTCCGGCGGCTTGCATACAGGAAGCTGCCGAGATAACGGCGGCAATCATCAACATGACGTCGATAGGAGGGGCGGTAGGCTGTAAACCAAAAACGAACGTGAGTATCGCCAATCCGACGCCTCCCATAACACCGAGCCCGATACCTCCCAAGCGTGCGCCAATAATAATGGCTGTCAGAACAAATGCTAATTGTAATATCATAGATTGCTGTTTTAAGTTCGAAACAAAGATAAGTGATTTCTCTCTTTGTATTTTCTTTTTCTTGTATTAATAACAAAAAAGGTTATGAATAGTTTTTGCATATTTATTAAAACAATAACCTTTCTCGTTGGTTATATAAGTACTAACCAAAATGTTATTGTTATAAAACAACCGATATGGAACAGAATTTATCAAAAAAAACTCGTACAGAAAGTGACTTGATAGGTAGTCGTGAAGTGCCGGAAAGTGCATTCTACGGAGTACAGACACTCCGTGGTATTGAAAACTTTCGCATCAGTAAGTTTCACTTGAATGAGTATCCTTTATTCATTCAGGCATTAGCTATTACAAAGATGGGAGCTGCCGTTGCCAATCGCGAACTGGACTTGTTAACTGAAGAACAGGCGGACGCTATCTTGAGAGCCTGTAAAGAAATACTCGAAGGGAAAGCATCACGACCAGTTCCCCGTAGACATGATTCAGGGAGGCGCGGGTACTACTACGAATATGAACGCCAACGAAGTGATTGCCAACCGTGCGTTGGAATTAATGGGACATCAGCGAGGGAGTATCAATACTGTTCGCCTAACGATCACGTCAACCGTTCGCAATCTACCAATGATGCTTATCCTACCGCCATTCACATCGGACTGTACTATACCCATCTCAAACTGGTAAAGCATTTTGAGGTACTGATTGAATCTTTCCGCAAGAAAGCAACAGAATTTGCACATGTCATCAAAATGGGGCGTACCCAACTGGAAGACGCCGTACCGATGACACTCGGACAGACTTTCAACGGCTTTGCAAGTATTCTCCGGCATGAAGTGAAGAACCTCGATTTTGCTGCACAGGATTTTCTGGCGGTCAACATGGGGGCGACAGCCATCGGAACAGGAATCACCGCCGAACCGGAATATGCCGAGAAGTGTATCGCCGCTTTGCGTAAGATAACGGGACTGGATATAAAACTGGCGGATGATCTGGTGGGAGCTACCTCGGATACTTCCTGCATGGTAGGCTATTCGGCTGTGATGAGGCGTATGGCTGTCAAGATGAATAAGATATGTAATGACTTGCGTTTGCTGGCTTCCGGCCCGCGTTGCGGATTGGGAGAAATCAATCTGCCCGCCATGCAGCCGGGCTCTTCCATTATGCCGGGAAAAGTGAATCCGGTGATTCCTGAAGTGATGAACCAGGTGGCCTACAAGGTAATAGGAAATGACCTTTGTGTGGCCATGAGCGGTGAAGCAGCTCAAATGGAACTGAATGCAATGGAGCCGGTGATGGCACAATGCTGTTTCGAGTCCGCCGATTTACTGATGAATGGTTTTGACACTTTGCGCACCTTATGCATCGACGGCATTACGGCTAATGAAGAAAAATGCCGGAGAGATGTGCATAACAGCATCGGAGTAGTGACCGCACTGAATCCGGTAATCGGCTATAAGCATTCTACAAAAATAGCCAAAGAAGCGTTGGAAACAGGAAAGGGAGTTTATGAACTTGTCCTTGAACATGACATCCTTTCCAAAGAAGACCTGGACACTATCCTCGAACCGGAAAATATGATAAAACCGGTGAAACTGGATATTCATCCGAACCATTGATTGATGTGATAGTAAGTGGAGATTGGTTTAAGATGAGAAATCGCCGGGCAGATCATTGATCTGTTCCGGCGATTTTTGATGATGTACTGCTTTTATTCGATATGGAAATAATTGCTAATCTTTTAGGATATTATATTGTCTCGTCCGGATTTAGGTTGACTGTTTTGACTTCTTAATCCTATTAATAAGTAACCTGATTTTTGGTTAACGGCAGTTTCAATTTGTTTCATACGCTTGAAACTCTTTGTTTATAGGTTTGAAACACTTTGTTTCAAAGCTTGAAACTACTGGTTTCACACCGAGAAACTATTAGTTTCACTATATGAAACTAAAATTCGTACTATTGGACTGGAACTTTCGTATGGAGAAACCTGTTGCATGGTGAGGGTAAAAAGTTACCCTCACCATGCCCTTACCTTTACTCCCACACCTGTAATGCCGATGAATAAAGGGATTGAACCAATGGGTGAGAGTGTGAGAGTAAAAACTGCTATAACTTTTATTTGTGAGAGATATTTCAGTAATCAAGAATGAGAAGTAGAGTCGTCTTTTGTCAGATTCATTTTAATACATAACTTCCAGTATTTATTTCCATATTTCGACTGCGTTTCAAAAAAAACATATATCTTTGCCGTACGCTTTCAGCCCATCAGCGTGATGGAACAGGCAGGAAGCGGTTTTTATTTCCTATATGGAGTAAAAGCGTATTATCTCTCGATTTCAGAAATAGCTAATTCAAACAGAGGGAGATGATACGGTAGATACTCCACGTGAACGGCTGTATATCAACATATTCGTAAGAGATGTGTTATATATAAACGATTGACGTGGGTGTCTGCTGTCATCATTGTTCTCTGGAGGGTGTAGCTAGCCTTGAAATCGGATAATGGTACAGCAGCATCTACGTCTTTCTTGTATTCGGCCAGTAATAAATTGCCCCAATTTTAACCTAGCCAATCGGCGGACTGCAAAAAGCGTGGATGCCCGTTGTACTAATATACATGAATAAAATATTATTCATCCCTTATTTGTATCACACATGAAAAAACAAACGCTATGGCACAATGGATTAGTATAGAAGAGGCAGCTGCAAAGTACGGATTCGAGACAGAATATATCTGGGTCTTGATAGAGATGCGAGAAATCACTGTGGACTACGAAAGACCGGGCATCGACATCATCAGTGATGACAGTGTTCAGGAGTTTATGAGTCGAAATGAAAGAGGGGCTACTTTGATGTATATCGAAAAACTGGAACGATATTGCATAGATAAATCAAAACTTTGTTCAATATACCTATCACTTTTAGGCAAACAAGACAAAGAAATCACAAGATATAAAGCAGCCGGAATCCTTTATGATACCTTACAAATCAAATGGTTGAAACAATGTGACCGATTGCGGAAGTTGGAAAAAGAACTCGTCTTGGGGCAGACTACTTGCTGTACCTGTTGGCTGAAAAGAATCTGTATGAAAATCAGGAAGTAAAATCGGATTATCTTTTTTCTACTCGTAGTATGTTACTGAATAACCGGGACCGGGAACATCAACAACCGGTGAAACTACTGTATGGATCGTTGCAATTATACAAAAAATTGCAGGTACTATTATTTTTTTTGTAACTTCATAAAATATTTCTTCATCTCGATTGTCTATAAGAGTAGAGGGCTCTTTTAACTAATAAGAATGATGAATTAAAAAAATGAAGTATAATGGCAACAAAAAGTTTTAATAGAAGATTTCATGGAAGATGTGGCGGTAAGTTTTCTTTTTTCAGAAATCCATTTGTGTTTGTAATTCTTTGGCTAGTTGTAGCTGCGGGAATAGGAGCAATAGTCATGTTATTGTGGAATTGGCTGATGCCCGTGATTTTTGGTCTGCCTGCACTTAGTCTGTGGCAGGCATTGGGCTTGCTCGTCCTGATGCGTATTCTTTTCGGAAGTTTCGGTTTTGGCCGTAGAGGAGGGAGGCCCGGAGGAGGGATGCCTGGAATGCCCGGAAGAGGAATGAATCCGGTTCGTGAGAAATGGATGAAGATGACTCCGGAACAACGCAAGGAGTTTATTAATAAAAGGAAGAAAATGGGATTCGGTCCCTGGGGTAGAGACGACTTCTTTAACAGGGGTGACTTCGGGATGGATAAAGACTTCGAGATGGATGAAAATGTAGACTCTTCGAAAAAAGATGAATAAGCAAAAAGGGCACGAAGGCGATGTGGAGCGGCTGATCGAAGAACATCAGCCGCAACTGAAAGCCTTTATCCACCGGAGGGTTTCCAGTAAGGAAGATGCGGAAGATATTCTACAGGATGTATTTTATCAGTTGGTAAAAGCGGTCAGCAACACTTTGAATCCGATTGAGCAGGTGACGTCGTGGCTTTACAGAGTGACACGAAACACGATTATCAATAAGGGAAAAAAGAAAAGTGAAGAAGAATGGCCTGTTTCTGCCTACGCAGAGGAAGAAAGCGTCTTGAGTGAATTTTCGGAAGTGTTGTTTGCCAATGATGATCTGGCTCCTTCGCCTGAAACGGAATATATGCGTTCGCTGGTATGGCAGGAGTTGGAAGCAGCTCTTGGTGAATTGCCTGCCGAACAGCGGACGGTTTTCGAACTGATGGAGCTGGAAGGACTTTCTGTAAAAGAGGTAGCCGAAGCGACCGGTGCTTCTGCAAATACGGTGCTTTCGCGCAAACATTATGCCGTCAAGCATTTGCGCAAACGATTGGAAGGACTGTATAACGATATTCTTACTTACTGATGATTTCTATTAACTAATTACTTTCTCTTTCCTATCTGCCGTCCGGCGGATAGTTTGGAAAACTCCTGTCTATGCAAATAGTTATATCAATCTCCCTTGCGGGATATTGGTAAGGGGGGATTCTATGCCCTACCGGGTACTTACTAATCACTTACATAAACGAAAAGAAAAAATGAAAACAAATTATATTTTACTGTTTGCGCTGATGTTGATGGTGTCTTAAAAATCTTCTGCACAGATATTTAGCGGTCGGGTTATTGGTGAAAATCAGCTTCCTGTGGAGTATGCCACGGTTGCACTATTGTCCGTGCCGGATTCTGCGCTTGTGGGCGGAGCTGTGACGGATAGCAAAGGTGTGTTTAAAATAACGGCACAGGATGCCGGGCCTTATTTGTTGTCCGTGTCTTTTGTGGGCTATAAGAAGTTCGTTCAGAGGGTTGCGTCTTCTGTGGAGGAAAATATCACGCTGATTCCTGATGATTTGATGTTGGATGAGGTGGTGATTACGCAGCGTCTTCCCCAGTTCCGGTTGGATAATGGAGGATTGACTACGAAAGTGGAGAATACAATATTAAGTAAGGCAGGTACTGCCATGAACGTAGTCGGGCTTTTGCCGGGAGTGTTGAAGAAGCAGGATGGCACGTTGGAAGTGTTGGGAAAAGGCGTTCCGCTTATCTATATCAATAACAGGAAAGTCCGCAACTTGGACGAACTCGACCGTTTGAACTCTGAAAATATCAAGCAGGTTGAACTGATAACCAATCCCGGAGCGGAATATGGAGCATCGGTAGGAGCTGTCCTGAAATTGAAAACAACCGGGAATAAAAACGATGGCTTTGGAGTGGGAGTGCGCTCGGTAGTGGATTATGCGCATAAGGTAGGAAACAACGATCAGATCAATATGGAATATCACCGGAAGGGACTGGATGTGTTCGGAGCTTTCCAATATCGTTTGGAGCATCTCAAGGAAACGGGAGAATCGGTACAAGATACGTATGTGGATGCTTCGTGGCAGCAGAAAGCTCAAACAACGGATTTAGGAAGAAATATCAGTTATTTCAGTCAGATAGGATTTAATTATGAAATAAATGAAAAACACTCTCTGGGCGCTACTTATGAATTGACTTCTGCCCCACGCAATAAAATGAACAATGACAACCGGACGGAGGTCTATGGCGGGCAAGCATTATACGATGTGTGGAATACGTATACCTTTGCGATTGAGAAAGAATATCCCAGCCATCATTCCAATGTATATTATCATGGAGAGGTGAACAGTCTGGAAATGGATTTGAATGTAGATGTATTGGCTGGCAAGAATAAGGAAGAGGAGCATATTAGCGAATTGAGCCGCAATTATGATGATTTCTACATAACGACTCTTAGCAGAACCGATAATAAGTTGTATGCCGGAAAGTTAGTTTTATCTTATCCGCTGGCAGGTGGAAGAATTTCCGGAGGCAGTGAATATAGTTATACGCATCGCACCAGCGACTTTTCGGGGTTCGGTGATGAAATAGAGGGAACCAGTGATAAAATCAGAGAGAAGAATCTGGCTTTTTTTCTTGATTGTGTTTATCGTTTGGGTGGTGTAAATGCTTCGGCAGGACTTCGTTATGAAGATGTGTATTATGATTTCTATGAAAACAGTCTTTATCAGTCGGATGAGAGCAAACACTATCGCAACCTGTTTCCATCCTTGTCACTGGAAGGGGCGATGGGGCAGGTGCAGTGGGCATTGGGGTATCATATTCAGGTTGCCCGCCCTCATTATGAACAGTTGAAAAATGCCATTCATTACGGGAACCGGTTTACCTATCTGGGAGGAGCTCCTAATTTGCAACCTACCTATATTCATGCGGCAGAGATGCGGGCTATCTATCGGGATCTGCAACTCTCCGTCGGCTACAATCGGTATAATGATGATATCCTGTTTTCTATCGAACAGATCACTTCCGATCCGAAAATCTCTCTTATTAAGTTTCGCAATGTCGACCATCGGGATGAAATGACTGCTTCTCTGGTCTTTGCTCCAAGTATCGGATGCTGGAAACCGGAGTGGACGGCTTCCCTCAACTCTCAATGGTTCAAAATCGGTTATTTGAATGAAATGAAGAATATGAGCGGAACGACATTCGGGATCCGGTGGAATAATTCATTTCAATTGCCTGCCGGATATATATTTCGCTTGAATGGTGAATATACAGGCAAGGGAGTGTATCAGAACTGTTATACAAGGCCCGTTAGTTGCTTGAGCACAAGTATCTATAAATCGTTTTTCAACGGACGTGTGGACTGCTTGCTGGAGGGGAACGACTTGTTTCATTCGATGAGGGATGCTAATACTCAATATGACGACCGGGTTAAAATGTTCCGGGAGACAAAGCGGAATACGCAGGAAGTGAAACTGACTGTTCACTATAAGTTTAATTTGCAGAAAAGTAAATATAAAGGTACGGGAGCAGGAAATAATTTGTGTTTATTTAATCTAAATATATATCTTTGTCCCGAATTATAAACACGTAAATTTATGAAAAAGATTTTTGGTGCTTTATTGATTGCTGTATGTATTGGTATGGCAATGCCTGCTCAGGCTCAAATACATTTTGGTGTAAAGGGAGGTTTGAACTTGTCAAAGGCGAGCTTCTCTAATGTGAAAGAAAACTTTAAGAAGGATAATTTTACCGGCTTCTTTATTGGCCCAATGGCTGAGTTTAATATTCCAATCGTAGGGTTGGGGGTAGATGCTTCTTTGCTTTTTGCTCAACGGGGTATCAAAGTTTCAGAAGGGAATGATGATATTACTGTTAAACAAAACGGTATTGATATCCCGGTTAACTTGAAGTATAACATCGGCTTGGGTAGCCTGGCCGGTATTTATCTGGCTGCCGGTCCTGATTTTTATTTCGACTTTGAAAAGAAAACCGGAATCGACAAGAAGAAGGCGGAAGTAGGTATCAATGTAGGTGCCGGCCTGAAGTTGCTGAACCATTTGCAGGTGGGAGCTAATTATAATATCCCATTGGGCGACACTGCTGATATTGAAGGAACAAATGCTTCTTATAAGACTAAGACTTGGCAAGTATCTGTGGCCTATATTTTTTAAGTAGTCTATCACTTTACATAGTATATGAAAAAGAGTTTCCGATAACCGGAAACTCTTTTTTGTTTGGGATTGTCCTGTTGCGCTCTTGAATATATTTCTTCCAATTCTCGTATGAAGTAGAGTTTTCTTTTTAAGTGTTCTCTCTCCCTTCTTTTAAATCCCCATTTTTTTATTGTATTTTTGTAGCTGCAATGAAAAAGTATGTAGATGTCATATTACCGCTTCCGCTTCCGAAGAGCTTTACTTACTCTTTGCCGGACGAGTGTGCGGAAGATGTGAAGATCGGCTGTCGCGTGGTAGTTCCTTTCGGACGGAAGAAGTTCTATACGGCTATCGTTCTTAATGTTCATTATTGTGCTCCGACGGAGTACGAGGTGAAGACATATCTGCATTGCTGGATGCTTCTCCTATATTATTGCCCGCTCAATTCAAGTTTTGGGAGTGGATAGCCGATTATTATCTCTGTACACAAGGCGATGTCTATAAAGCGGCACTTCCCTCCGGCCTGAAACTGGAGAGTGAAACGATCGTAGAATATAATCCCGATTTTGAAGCGGATGCGCCATTGCCGGAACGTGAGCAACGTATTTTGGGTTTACTTGCCGTAGATTCGCAACAGTGCGTCACTAAACTGGAGAAGGAGAGCGGGATAAAAAATATTCTGACTGTCATCAAGTCGCTGCTCGATAAAGAAGCGATTTTTGTAAAGGAGGAGTTGAGGCGTACTTATAAACCCAAGACGGAGGCGCGGGTGCGGCTTGCGGGTACGGCGGATGAAAAGCGGCTTCATATCCTGTTTGATATCCTGTCGCGTGCTCCGAAGCAGTTGGCATTGCTGATGAAGTATGTGGAGTGTTCGGGGATTCTAGGAGCGGGAAGTCCCGAAAGAAGTCTCCAAGAAAGAACTGTTGCAGCGGACTAATGTGGCCCCTTCTGTATTGAATGGATTGGTAGATAAGAAGATTTTTGAAATCTACTACCATGAAATCGGCCGGTTGGATAAGCAGGAGAAGGAGATTGTCGAATTAAATCCTTTGAATGAGTTTCAACAGCGTGCATTTGATGAAGTCGTACAGTCTTTTCAAGAGAAAAATGTCTGTCTGCTTCATGGGGTAACGTCCAGTGGTAAGACTGAAATTTATATCCATCTGATAGAAGAAGCGATTCGTCAGGGAAAGCAGGTGTTATATTTGTTGCCGGAAATTGCATTGACCACTCAAATCACGGAGCGTTTGCAACGGGTCTTCGGTGCTCGTCTGGGTATCTATCATTCTAAGTTCCCCGATGCTGAACGGGTTGAAATATGGCGGAAGCAACTGGGAGAGAACGGGTATGATATTATTCTGGGTGTTCGTTCTTCTATTTTCCTGCCTTTCCGAAATCTGGGATTGGTGATTGTGGACGAAGAGCACGAAAATACGTATAAGCAACAAGATCCCGCTCCCCGCTATCATGCGCGTAGCGCGGCTATTGTACTGGCCGCCATGTACGGAGCTAAAACCCTGTTGGGTACGGCCACTCCCTCTATCGAGTCATGGCAGAATGCAAGAGAGGGAAAATATGGTTTCGTACAACTGAAAGAACGATATAAAGAAATCCAGTTGCCGGAGATTATTCCGGTGGATATCAAGGAACTGCATCGCAAAAAGCGGATGGTCGGACAATTCTCGCCACTTCTGATACAATATATGAAAGAGGCTTTGGAACAGAAAGAACAAGTGATTCTCTTTCCAGAACCGTCGTGGATTTGCACCGATGATAGAATGCCGTACTTGCGGCTGGGTGCCGAAATGTAAGAACTGCGACGTAAGCCTCACCTATCATAAAGGAATCAATCAATTAACCTGTCACTACTGCGGTTATACGTATCAACTGCCGAAATCCTGTCCTGCCTGCGAGGGAACAGAACTGGTGAACCGCGGCTTTGGTACGGAAAAGATTGAGGACGACATCAAAATCCTTTTCCCCGAAGCAGCCGTGGCGCGTATGGATTTGGATACTACCCGTACCCGCTCTGCTTACGAAAAGATTATTGCAGACTTTGAACAGGGAAAGACGGACATATTGATCGGTACCCAAATGGTATCGAAAGGGTTGGACTTCGACCATGTAAGTATCGTCGGAATACTGAATGCCGATACGATGTTGAATTATCCCGATTTCCGTTCTTACGAACGTGCCTTCCAGCTAATGGCACAAGTAGCGGGACGCGCCGGGCGTAAGAATAAACGCGGACGTGTGATACTCCAGACCAAGAGTATCGATCACCCTATCATTCATCAGGTCATTGCCAATGACTATGAAGATATGGTAGGCGGGCAACTGGCGGAACGTCAGATGTTCCACTATCCTCCTTATTATCGCCTGGTATATGTTTATCTGAAAAATCATAATGAGTCGTTGCTGGATCAAATGGCGGCGGTAATGGCCGGCAAGTTGAGGGCAGTATTCGGCAACCGGGTGCTGGGACCGGATAAACCTCCTGTTGCCCGTATCCAGACACTGTTCATCAAAAAGATCGTTGTGAAGATAGAACAGAATGCCCCAATGGGGCGTGCCCGGGAATTGTTGCTACGTATTCAGCGCGAGATGTTGGCGGACGAACGCTATAAATCTTTGATTGTCTATTATGATGTAGATCCTATGTGATTTAATAATTTTCCCCCATATAATAACCTTTAATCATTTAATTAACTAACCATGAAACGATTTACAATTTTTTCTCTGACTTGTTTCCTTAGCATGGGTTCTGTGTTAGCCCAGCAAGGAGTAACCCAGTGCGGCGTTCCGACAGGACAACCGAAGTTCCCTTTACAGGCTTATCAGGAGTTGCCTGATCCTACTGCACCTTCTGATAAAGAGTGGGTAGCGGTGACTTCCACCCAAGTTTCTTGGGGTACAACAGATGTACGGTATGCAAAACATCAACTCCCGCAGTTGAAGAAACAACAGACTGTTTCCCTGAAAGGCTGGCGTGGCGAACGTGTGAACGCGCAAGCTGTTGTGTGGACAGGCGTAGAACTGAAAGACCTGAATTTCAGCTTTGGTGATTTTAAAGACAAAAAGGGAAATGTTCTTCCCAAAGATGCATTTACAGGTGGTTTTGTCCGTTATGTGATGACGGATGAATTGAATAAGGATGGGAGAGGTGCCTGTGGACATCGGAAGTCTATAGATTATGATTCATTATTGGTGGCCGATCCTATTGATACCAACCTGAAAACGATGGCTTTGCCCGCTCGTACTGTTCAACCGGTTTGGGTGCAGTGTTGGATTCCTCAATCGGCTACTCCCGGAACTTATCAAGGGGAGTTATTAATTAATGATGGCTCGCGTTTATTGCAACGCCTGAATCTCGAAATTACCGTTTCTTCCCGTGAACTTCCTCAACCGTCGGAATGGGCTTATCATCTGGATTTGTGGCAAAGCCCGTATGCCGTAGCCCGTTATTATCAGGTGCCTTTATGGAGCCAGGAGCATCTGGACGCTATGCGCCCTCTGATGAAAATGCTGGCAAATGCCGGGCAGAAGATTATTACGGCTACTTTGACTCATAAGCCTGGAATGGTCAGACGGAAGATTATTTCGACACAATGGTGACTTGGATAAAACGTGCAGACGGTACGTGGACGTTTGACTATACCATTTTTGACCGTTGGGTGGAATTTATGATGAGTGTCGGCATTGACAAGCAGATAAACTGTTATTCAATGGTTCCATGGGAATTGTCATTCCAATACTACGATCAGGCAACCAACTCTCTGCAATTCGTGAAAACTGCACCGGGTGATGCGGCTTATGAAGAAATGTGGGTGAGCAATGCTTGCTTCTTTCTCCAAGCATCTCAAAGAAAAAGGCTGGTTTGATATTTGTACGATTGCTATGGATGAGCGCCCAATGGACGTAATGCAGAAGACTCTGAAAGTGATTCGTAAGGCTGATCCGGATTTTAAAGTTTCACTGGCAGGAAATTATCATGCGGAAATTGAGCCGGATCTGTATGATTATTGCATTGTTATCGGACAGAACTTCCCGGAAGAAGTGCGTCTGCGTCGTGTAGCCGAGAACAAGCGTACTAATTATTATACCTGCTGTACGGAAGCCCATCCCAACACGTTTACTTTCTCTGATCCTGCAGAAGCAGCCTGGATGAGTTATTATTCATCTAAGAAACATCTGGATGGTTATCTGCGTTGGGCATATAACAGCTGGCCATTGGAGCCGCTGCTTGATTCCCGTTTCCGCACTTGGGCAGCCGGAGATACTTATCTGGTATACCCCGGAGCACGTAGCTGTATCCGTTTCGAACGTTTGATCGAAGGAGTACAGGCACATGAGAAAATAAATATTCTTCGTCAGGAATTTGAGAAGAACGGAAATAAAGCCGGATTAAAGAAGATAGAGAAAATGCTGGCTCCGTTCAATTTGGGTAATATGCCGGAAATCCCGGCCGCAATAACCGTGAACCGGGCCAATCAGATACTGAACTCATTTTGAGAAACAATCATGTATATATGAAGAAAATATTATTTGTCTGTTTGGGAAATATCTGCCGTAGTTCTACGGCAGAGGGTGTAATGCTTCATTTAATAGAGGAGGCGGGACTGGAGAAAGAGTTTGTGATAGACTCCGCCGGAATCCTGTCTTACCATCAGGGAGAGTTGCCGGACAGCCGGATGCGTGCCCACGCTGCCCGTCGGGGGTATCAACTGGTGCATCGTTCACGCCCGGTACGGACAGAGGACTTTTATAATTTTGATCTGATTATCGGTATGGATGACCGTAATATTGAGGACCTGAAAGATAAAGCTCCCTCTCCCGAAGAATGGAAGAAGATTCACCGCATGACGGAATATTGCAACCGTATCCCCGCAGATCATGTCCCCGACCCCTACTATGGTGGGGCCGAGGGGTTTGAATATGTACTTGATGTTCTTGAAGATGCTTGCGCAGGTTTGCTTACTTCTTTAACTCAGGATAACTGATCCGGGTGTGATAAGCAATCTTTAGTTTTTCTTTGAACACAGCTTTCACTGTTGCAATATCTTGAAAGTGATAGGGCATTCCTTGAAGTAGCCCTCTGTAACCTGGGAGTCAATAATCTTGTCTACCAGGTTACTTATACTCTCTTCCGTATATTCGGGCAGACTGCGTGAAGCTGCTTCCACTGAATCGGCCATCATCAGGATGGCCTGCTCTTTGGTGAACGGGTTCGGACCGGGATAGGTGAACAGTTCTTCATTCGGTTCCTCGTCCGGATGCTCGTTCTTCCAGGAGATATAGAAATATTTTGTTTTCCCCCGTCCATGATGCGTACTGATAAAGTCTTTGACGGCTTTAGGCAGATTGTGTTTGTCGGCTAGTTCAATCCGTCCGTGACATGACTGATCACGACCTGTGCACTCTGTTCGTAGTTCAGGTTCTTGTGCGGGTTAACTCCTCCTGACTGATTTTCTGTGAAAAAAGCAGGGTTTTCCATCTTACCAATATCATGATACAAAGCTCCTGTACGTACTAACTGGCTTTTGGCTCCAATGCGGATGGCTGCTTCTGCAGCAAGATTGGCCACTTGCATGGAATGTTGGAATGTTCCCGGAACCGTCTCGGACATTTGCCGCAAAAGGTCATTATTGATATTCGAAAGTTCTACCAACGTTACATTGGAAGTAAATCCGAAAGTTTTTTCCAATAAAAAGAGTAAAGGATAGGTGAATAATAACAGAATTCCATTGATGATGAAGTAAGTGTACATTCGTATGTTCAACTTTGAAAAGTCGGTGGAAAGACCGTTCTCTGTCATCAACTCGAAGGCGAAATAAATGGCTGCATAAGTCAGTATAACCAATAAAGCCGTTCGGAAAAGTTGGGACCTTTGCGATAGCTCTCTTAGACTGAATATCGCCACTAATCCTGCAGCCAACTGTGTCAGAATGAATTCATGCGGAAAGCGTAAGGATATGGAGCATATCAATATAGTGATGACATGCGTCAGGAAAGCAGTCCTCGAATCAAGAAAGACGCGAATGATAATGGGTAGCATCGCGTACGGGATGATATACACATTAAATAGATTATGTGTTACCATGAAAGCGGTTATGACACTGTAAAATACAATCAACGTGAATAGCAATGACAGACTGCCTTTCCGTTGATAGTAGTCTTTTCGGAACAGGTCGAGATAAAGCATAAAACAAAGCATCAGCATTCCTACAAACAGAATCTGTCCGCCGAGAATCAGGCGGTTTTGTCCCATGGACTCATTCCGTTTGATGGATTCTTTGCGTAATGGCAAAGGTTTAATTTTGCCGTCTAAAATATTCATAAGTAAGGTAGATTATGACAGAAAGAAAGGTCAGAGTCCGTTTTGCCCCAAGTCCTACGGGGGCGTTGCACATCGGCGGTGTGCGTACAGCTTTGTACAATTATCTATTTGCGCGTCAGCATGGAGGAGATTTGATATTTCGTATTGAAGATACTGATTCCAACCGGTTTGTACCGGGTGCGGAAGAGTATATCCTGGAGTCTTTCAAGTGGTTGGGCATCCCGTTTGACGAGGGCGTGAGTTTCGGTGGAGACCATGGCCCGTACCGTCAGTCGGAACGTCGGGAAATATACAAGAAGTATGTTCAGATTCTGCTGGAGGCCGGAAAAGCCTACATCGCTTTCGATACTCCTGAGGAGCTGGAAGCAAAGCGTGCGGAGATTGCGAATTTCCAGTACGATGCTTCTACCCGCATGCAGATGCGCAATTCACTGACCCTTCCTAAAGAAGAGGTAGACGCGCTGATTGCTGCCGGTAAGCAGTACGTGGTGCGTTTCAAGATAGAGCCGAACGAAGATGTGCATGTGAACGACCTGATTCGTGGGGAAGTAGTGATAAACTCTTCCATTCTTGATGACAAGGTTCTTTATAAATCGGCAGATGAACTTCCTACTTACCATCTGGCCAATATTGTGGACGACCATTTGATGGAAGTGTCCCATGTGATACGCGGTGAGGAATGGTTGCCTTCCGCACCGTTGCATGTATTGCTCTACCGTGCCTTTGGGTGGGAGGATACCATGCCTGCCTTTGCGCATTTGCCCTTGTTGCTGAAGCCCGAGGGTAACGGCAAATTGAGTAAGCGTGACGGCGACCGTCTGGGCTTCCCGGTTTTCCCGTTGGAGTGGCATGACCCCAAGTCGGGAGATGTCTCTTCAGGCTACCGCGAATCAGGCTATCTGCCCGAAGCGGTCATTAATTTCCTGGCTCTGCTGGGCTGGAATCCGGGCAATGACCAGGAACTGATGTCTATGGATGAATTGGTGAAATTGTTTGATTTGAGCCATTGCAGCAAGTCGGGTGCCAAATTCGACTATAAGAAAGGTATCTGGTTCAACCATGAGTACATCATGATGAAACCGGATGCGGAGATAGCTTGTCTTTTCAGACCGGTGCTGGAGTCCAACGGCATAGACGCCTCCAACTATAGCGACGAGTTCCTTACGAAAGTGGTTTCACTGGTGAAGGGACGCGTCAACTTCGTAAAGGAACTGTGGGACCAGACCCGTTTTTTCTTCGTAGCCCCCACGGAATATGCGGCAAAGGATGTGAAGAAGCGTTGGTCGGAAGATACTCCCCGCATCATGACCGAATTGATGGATGTGTTGCGCGGCATCGGAGATTTCTCCTCCAAGCCTTCCGAAGATATTGTGATTGGTTGGATTACTGAGCGTGGCTATCACATGGGAAATGTGATGAATGCCTTCCGCTTGTCAGTGGTGGGCGAGTGTAAAGGCCCGCACATGTTCGACATTACCGAGCTGATTGGCAAGGAAGAGACGTTGGCCCGTATACAGCGTGCTGTTGATGCTTTAAAGTGAATAAATCTTCTTCATCCTTAATCCATATAGTATGCTATATGACTTGGCAATAGCCATCTACGATATTCTGGTGCATCTGGCTGCTCCATTTAGCCGTAAGCCCCGAAAAATGATGAAGGGACACTGGGTGGTCTATGAACTTCTCCGGCAGCAGTTGGAGAAGGACGTGCGCTATATATGGTTCCATGCCGCTTCTTTGGGGGAGTTCGAGCAGGGACGGCCGTTGATTGAGAAAATTCGTGCCAAATATCCGGATTACGGTATTCTGCTGACTTTCTTCTCGCCGTCGGGCTATGAGGTCCGCAAGAATTATAGGGGGGCAGACGTTGTCTGTTACTTGCCTTTCGACAAGTCCCGCAATGTGAAGAAGTTCCTGGATATCGTGAATCCCTGCATGGCATTCTTCATCAAGTACGAGTTCTGGAAGAACTATCTGGACGAACTGCACAAGCGCCGTATTCCGGTGTACAGCATTTCTTCCATTTTCCGCCGCGGACAAGTATTCTTCAAGTGGTATGGCGGTACGTACAGACATGTGCTGCGCGACTTCGACCATTTGTTTGTGCAGAATGAACGCTCCAAACGCTATCTGGCGAAGATAGGTATCAGCCGTGTCACGGTGGTGGGGGATACCCGTTTTGACCGTGTGCTGCAGATTCGTGAGGAGGCCAAACATCTGCCTTTGGTGGAGCTTTTCAAGAACAACACGATGACTTTCGTGGCAGGAAGCTCCTGGCAGCCGGACGAGGATTTGTTTATTGAATACTTTAACCAGCATCCAGAGGTGAAGTTGGTTATCGCTCCGCACGTTATCGACGAAAACCATCTGGTAGAGATTATCCGTAAACTGAAACGCCCCTACGTGCGCTATACCCGTGCCGACGAAAGGTTGCCTATTCTATCAAAGACTATGATGAACTGAAAACTTTGCTGGATCGTTTCCGGACTGATGAGGTATTCTTGCGTGAAACCGGTACAAATGCGGGGTATTATGTGACAGCAACGCCGGAGCTACGGAGAAGATTATGCACATGATTAATTTCTATGAGTATTTCCCATGTCTTCTTTATAGAACTGGGGCCTGTGAGGTAAATGAAAGCAACTTTGTCTTCACTTATTTTTTTCTTTAGTGGTTCATATTCTTTGATAATCTGCCGGCAACCGCCACACCAGGTAGCCCAGAAATCGATAAACTGTACTTTGCCTTTATGACGTGCAATGAGTGCATCCAGCAGTTCTTCTTCTGCCACTTGCGGCGCTTCGCAGATGGTATATTTCTTTGTTGTTGCCTTCTTCCGGGGTTGCATCTGGCGGTTCATGTCTTGAATGATACCTATGAATATAGGATTTGTAATTTCCGAAGCCATGATTTCCTGCCGGGAGGTCAACGGTTGTAGGTTGTAAAGGCTGGAGCGCATATAGATTGCGCGTATGTAGTCAACCGGCAAACAGGTGCTGTCTTGCAGGATATGCCCCAGACGTTTTTTGGCTTCGGAAAATATTTTCCAGTTACAGTCGTCTCTCTCTTTAGTATATTTGCGGATGAGTGTCATCAAATCGTTTTGCTGCCGGAAGATTACTCCTGCTTTAAAAGCTGCTTCATATTGATGAATGAGTGTCTGCTCCTCTTTTGTGAGCGGTGCGTTTTCCAATAGATATTTTTCCATAGAGAGTGGGTCATAGTGTGTATCATATAAGAAGTTTGTGACTACATTACGGTAATTATAACAATAAAGTGCCAAAGGGTGATTGACAGGAAAATCTTTCAGGTAGTTGTGAAAATCATCAGGTAAATGTATATCGAGGAAAGCTGCAAAAGCTTGTTCCCGCGTAATGTTTTCCTTCTTTTGATAAGCAGTTTGCAGGCAATAGTGGGTGGCTTGTAGATTTTCCAGGCAATCAAATGCGCATGAGAGATTGGCGAGTGTGCGAGTGTCTTCGCTGAATTGTAACTGTGCGCTGTTGTGCGTTACATATCGTTTGTATTGGTTGATACATCGTTCCTTGAATTCATTGGCACTAATGCCTACAATGGAATCCAATAGGTCGCCATCTCTATAAACAGGTGGTATCTTTGTTATCAGTTCCGGCTGGCACCATTCATTGTTAATGGTAGCATATTGGCCGCTATATACAAATTGTTTTCCTGGTGGATTGCTTAGATTGATAGCTACATTTGTTTCTTTTTCGGGACTTAGCAGAATGACTAAATCAGCATTTCCTATCATCATCCGTACTTGTGTATGATGGTAGAGAGGAATATTAATAGTGAAAGCTTCCGTCTGACTCAACAGTCGGATAAAGAGTTTCGGCTGTTCCCATCACGATATTGGGAGCTCCGATCTTGAATATCAGATTGTCATTCGGATGGTAATTGGCGATTGTACCACTCAGGATGGCTTGTCCTTTTTTATACTCGGGGGTCGGTAATTGTGCCTGTGCTAGATTGAATAACAAAGACAGGCAAAGGAAGGTAAATAGTCTGCTCATAGTAGTTCTTTTATTGCATTTATTATTTCTTTATCTGTATTCTCATTACTATAACCTCTGATTCCTTCTTGATCTACAATGAAAAAGTAAGGTGTGGCACCGCTTGTCTGATATTGTTTGATTACTTCATTGGCTGCGTTTAGAATAGTATCATTTAACTTCTTCCGGTTTGCGTAATTTCGAATAGAAGATACTTGGCGGCTCCAAGATTCTATTGCGATAAGCTCAAACTCTTTGCTACTGAATAATGTGGTGGAATCATCAGGTTGCCGGCTTTCGTCAGTGACGTAATATGTCGCAGATTCAATCTTTTCTAACTTGGTAAGTACTTTCTTTAAAAACGTTCTTTCCATGATTTGGGTATTGGCAGCTATTGTTGCTGTCGGTAAGAGAATTGTAAGTAGTAGTCTTATTTTCATAATAGGTGAATGTTTGTTGATTCACTGCCTCGATTTAATCTTTTACAAATCTACGGATCTTTCGTAATATTTCAATTATCAGAGGGTTAAATAAGATGAATATGGACTTTGGAAGTCAATGATGATTGATACGGGTAATACAAGAAAAACTCCTTCTTACTCTTATGTTTTAAGTGTAAGAAGGAGTGAAGCTTTGTTTCCGATTTTACTAAAAAATCATTCTTTATACCATTGCGAATACATCAGATAATTGTGAGCAATCTTCTGGTTTAATTCTTTGGCTTGTTCCGGGTCTACCTTCTTTATAAATTTGGCAGGTACTCCACCCCAAATACTTCCAGGTTCGATTACTGTATTACTTAGGACTAAAGAACCGGCAGCTACAATTGCTCCTTCACCGACTATAGCATGGTCTAGTATGGTCGATCCCATTCCGACTAAAGCATAATCTTTGATAGTCGCTCCGTGTATGGTTACGTTATGTCCCACGGAAACATGGTCGCCGATTTCGATAACTGATTTTTGATATAATGTATGCAAAACACTTCCATCCTGGATGTTGACGCTATTGCCAATTCGTATGGAGTTGACGTCACCGCGCAATACGGTGCTAAACCATATACTACAATCATTTTCTATTTTTACATCTCCTATAATAGTTGCATTATCTGCGAGGAAGCAGTTTTCTCCGATTTCGGGAGTAAAGCCGCGTACTGATTTAATTAAAGCCATATAATATTTGTTTCTAATAAAGTTTTTATTTAATGCAGTTCTATGTTGTACGACACCCGGGTGTTAAGCAAGGTTGGCTTAAATAGAAGCAGTCGCTTCCTGTAACCAAACTTTTTCTTCTTCGTTAAGATCCGGTGACAGCTTCTCGTAGACAGTCTGATGATAATTGTTTAACCATTCAATTTCTTCATTTGTCAGCATTTCCTTGATGATCCCTTTTTTGCAGATTGGGCATAAAGTGATAGTTTCAAACTTAAGATATTCTCCAAACATTCCCTCTCCATCTTTGCAAACCAACGTCAGGTTCTCGGTGCGGATGCCGTGACTGCCGGCTTTATAAACTCCCGGTTCGTTGGAAGTAACCATGCCGGGTTGTAATACGACAGGGTTCTCGTTCATGCGATACTTTGCGGTCCTTCGTGCACGCTGAGGAAATGTCCGACGCCATGTCCTGTGCCATGAAGGAAGTTCATTCCATGATTCCAGATCGGCATACGGGCGAGTACATCGAGTTGGGCGCCACCGGGTTCCGACTGGGAATTTAGCCATAGCCAATGCAATGTGCCCCTTTAATATAAGGGTATAATCCGTTTTTTCTTCTTCAGTTAGTTCACCTAATGCGATCGTGCGGGTAATGTCGGTAGTCCCGTCCAGATATTGGGCTCCCGAATCTAAGAGTAAGAACCCTCTGGGTTGAAGAGGAACGTCACTTTCCGGAGTAGCGGAGTAATGCACAATAGCTCCGTGTTCCTTATATCCGGCAATAGTGTCGAAACTTTCTCCCCATGTAGAGAGGCTGTGCAGCCCTAAACTCATGCAACTTTTTATCTATACTTAATTCTGTCTCTTTTCCGGTAGATACGGATTCTTCCAGCCATTTGAGGAATTTGACGAGCGCAACGCCATCCCGTTGCATGGCAGCGTGGATGCCGGCGACCTCCTGCTCATTGCGAATCGCTTTCAATAATGCGACGGGCGACTCACCACGAAGAATAGAACATTGCGGATTAATAGATGAATAGATAGAATAATTCGTTTTCCCTGGGTCAATCACCCCGAAAAGAATAATGTTGCATTTCGTAGATTAATTGCAGAATATATGATAAGTTTGTTTTCCGGGATCAAATAAGATATCCTTGTGATTAACAGGTAAAACTATATTCAATGTAAGTTTCTCGCAAATTGATCCATAGTTTTTCGTCGAGCGCGGATATGAATAAAGCATGCTGTTCTTTTTCAAATGGCGGATATTTTCGTTCACAGCTTTTTCCTGCACCTTTTCCGGTGAGATGGAGAATCAGGCATGGCGGGCCGGTCTTTCCAAATCACGTCATCTTGCGTGATTAACAGATAGTTCTTCTTTCATCTGTTCGACCGAAAACATTTTCCCGTCGATACGTCGTTTTAAGTGTTGGCAAATTGAGAGTCCATGCTATTTCGTCCAGGGCAGATAAGAATAAGAATAAGCTCAATTTAATCGTGAGATTTTTAAACCATTAACATTTAATTAAAAGAAAATGATTGTAGTACCTGTAAAAGAAGGCGAAAACATTGAAAAAGCGCTGAAGAAATTCAAAAGAAAGTTTGAAAAAACTGGCACAGTTAAGGAATTGAGACGCAGACAACAGTTTGATAAACCGTCTGTGACTAAAAGACTTAAGAAAGAACGTGCTGTTTACGTTCAACAACTTCAGCAAGTAGAAGATTAATAATTCGTAAATTCCTTTGAATTATTGAATTCTTTTTCATACATTCGTTGCATGATTTTAGATATGTAGCGATATGTTGTTGACAGATTCTTTTCTTGACTATCTTCTGCACGAGCGGAACTATTCCAAAGGTACGGTTGAGTACTATCGGGCAGATATTCTTGAACTGCAGAGGTTTGGAGAAGAAATGTTGGGAGACTTGACTCCATCGGATGTAGATGCGGAACTTGTTCGTGAATGGATTGCTTCCTTGATGGACAAAGGACTTGCTTCTAATACGATAAACCGAAAGCTGAGTTCTGTCCGGACATACTATAAATTCCTTTTGAGGAGAGGTAAGGTTGCGGTAGATCCGTTGCGGAAAGTGACGGGGCCCAAGAAGAAAAAGCCGCTTCCGGTATTTCTGAGAGAGGGTGAGATGAATAGGTTGCTGGATGATATGGACTTTGGTGAAGGTTTTGAAGGGTGTCGCGACCATATGATTATTGAAATGTTTTATGCTACCGGCATGCGACTTTCAGAATTGATAGGGTTGGATGATAAGGATGTCGATTTTTCGGCTTCTCTCGTTAAAGTGACGGGAAAACGGAATAAACAACGTCTTATACCTTTCGATGAGGAGCTGGGACGCTCGATGCGAGAATATGTCAATGTGCGGAATGAAGCTGTTCCGGTTCGCTCGGATGCTTTTTTTGTCCGGAAGAATGGAAAAAGGCTTTACCGCAGTATCGTAGCATGCCTTGTGAAACGAAACCTTTCGAAGGTAGTGACTGTAAAAAAAAGAAGTCCCCACGTGCTGAGGCACACCTTTGCAACGGCTATGCTGAACAATGGTGCTGATTTAGGCTCGATAAAAGAACTCCTCGGACACGAGAGTCTGGCGACAACGGAAGTTTATACGCATACTACTTTTGAAGAGCTTAAAAAAAGTGTATAATCAGGCTCATCCCCGAGCCTAAAGTAAAAAGGAGGTAAGTATGGAAGTAAGAATTCAATCGATTCACTTTGATGCGTCAGAGCAATTGCAGTCTTTCGTTCAAAAGAAAGTTGCTAAGTTGGAGAAATTTTACGACGATATAAAGAAAGTAGAGGTGTCATTAAAGGTAGTAAAACCAGAAACAGCCGAAAATAAAGAAGCCGGAGTGAAAGTATTGGTTCCCAATGGCGAGTTTTATGCAAACAAGGTTTGTGATACGTTTGAAGAAGCAGTGGATTTATGCCTGGAAGCTTTGGAAAAACAGCTGGTTAAGTACAAGGAAAAGCAACGGAGCAAATAATTTTCCGCTAAAATTTTGCGGGTAAAAAATAAATGCCTAAATTTGCAGCCGTTTCGCTCACACTATGAACGTTACGGTTGCATTTTTTAGCTTGCCTCTTTAGCTCAGTTGGCCAGAGCACGTGATTTGTAATCTCGGGGTCGTTGGTTCGAATCCGACAAGAGGCTCGCTCAAGGATGAGTGGAATGAGTCTTTCTTCACGAGGTGGAGATGATATGAGAACGGAAATCGTCCGGGTAAAGTTCACTCTGCGATGATTTAGTAAGGAAAAGAGTTCTTTTTGTAATGTAGGGGCAAATACCAGAGTGGCCAAATGGGGCAGACTGTAAATCTGCTGGCTTACGCCTTCGGTGGTTCGAATCCATCTTTGCCCACAACTCTTATTCTCCTTGCTGTTATAGCTCAGCGGTAGAGCACTTCCTTGGTAAGGAAGAGGTCCCGGGTTCAAGTCCCGGTAACAGCTCACAAAGATGTAAAAGCTGATTATTAATCAAATAAATAACAAGTAAAGCTATGGCTAAAGAGAAATTTGAACGTACCAAACCGCATGTAAACATTGGTACAATTGGTCACGTTGACCACGGTAAAACCACGTTGACAGCTGCTATCACTACAGTGTTGGCAAAGAAAGGTCTTTCTGAATTGCGTTCTTTCGATTCTATCGACAACGCTCCTGAAGAAAAAGAAAGAGGTATTACTATCAATACTTCTCACGTTGAGTATGAAACAGCTAACCGTCACTACGCACACGTAGACTGCCCGGGTCACGCCGACTACGTAAAGAACATGGTAACTGGTGCTGCTCAGATGGACGGTGCTATCATCGTAGTTGCTGCTACTGATGGTCCGATGCCTCAGACTCGTGAGCATATCTTGCTGGCTCGTCAGGTAAACGTACCGAGACTGGTTGTATTCATGAACAAGTGTGACATGGTAGACGACGCTGAAATGTTGGAACTCGTTGAAATGGAAATGCGTGAACTGCTTTCAGCCTACGAATTCGACGGCGACAATACTCCGTTCATTCAGGGTTCTGCTCTTGGTGCGTTGAATGGCGTTGAAAAGTGGGAAGAGAAGGTTATGGAGCTGATGGATGCTTGCGACACTTGGATTCCTCTGCCTCCGCGTGATATTGACAAACCGTTCTTGATGCCGGTTGAAGACGTATTCTCAATCACTGGTCGTGGTACTGTAGCTACTGGTCGTATCGAAGCTGGTGTTATCCATGTAGGTGACGAAGTTGAAATCCTCGGTTTGGGTGAAGACAAGAAGTCTGTTGTAACTGGTGTTGAAATGTTCCGCAAGTTGCTGGATCAAGGTGAAGCTGGTGACAACGTAGGTCTGTTGCTCCGTGGTATCGACAAGAACGAAATCAAACGTGGTATGGTTCTTTGTAAGCCCGGTCAGATTAAACCTCACTCTAAGTTCAAAGCTTCTATCTACGTTTTGAAGAAAGAAGAAGGTGGTCGTCACACTCCGTTCCACAACAAATACCGTCCTCAGTTCTATCTGCGTACTATGGACTGTACAGGTGAAATCACTCTTCCGGAAGGAACTGAAATGGTAATGCCTGGTGATAACGTAGAAATCACTGTAGAACTGATCTACCCGGTAGCATTGAACGTAGGTTTGCGTTTCGCTATCCGTGAAGGTGGTCGTACAGTAGGTTCTGGTCAGATTACTGAAATTCTTGACTAATAACCAATATAATCTTAATCAGTTCCCGGTATACATCGGGAACTGATTATGTACAAACGGGAGTAGCTCAGTTGGTAGAGCACCGGTCTCCAAAACCGGGTGTCGGGAGTTCGAGCCTCTCCTCCCGTGCTAATATTTTTGAAATGAAGAAGATTGTAGCTTATTTTAAAGAAACTTACGACGAACTTGTTCATAAAGTGTCGTGGCCTACGTATTCTGAACTTACTAACAGTGCAGTAGTTGTTTTATATGCTTCCCTACTAATTGCAGTGGTAGTATTTGCGATGGACTTCTGTTTCCAGCATCTGATGGAATTTGTTTATCCACATTAAAAGTAAGGAGAAATGTCTGAGATTGAAAAGAAATGGTACGTTTTGCGTGCTATTAGCGGAAGAAGCTAAGGTAAAGGAATACCTTGAAGCTGATATTAAAAACAGCGACCTTGGTGATTACGTATCTCAGGTATTGATTCCTACCGAAAAGGTATATCAGGTTCGCAATGGTAAGAAAATTGTGAAAGAGAGAAGTTATCTCCCTGGTTACGTTTTGGTGGAGGCTGCTCTGGTGGGTGAGGTTGCTCATCATCTGAGAAATACTCCTAATGTGATAGGGTTCTTGGGTGGTTCGGAAAAACCCGTACCTCTGAGACAGTCGGAAGTGAATCGTATACTTGGTACGGTCGACGAATTGCAGGAATCAGGTGAAGACTTGAGTATCCCGTATGTAGTCGGCGAGACTGTAAAGGTGAATTACGGTCCGTTCAGTGGATTCAGTGGAATCATTGAAGAAGTGAACACCGAGAAGAAGAAACTGAAGGTCATGGTCAAGATATTCGGACGGAAGACTCCGCTCGAATTGGGCTTTATGCAAGTTGAAAAAGAATAGTGCAGGTGTTACGCTGTAGTATTCTTCATTAATGTTTATATATATAAATCAATTAGAAAATGGCTAAAGAAGTTGCTGGACTAATCAAATTACAGATTAAAGGAGGCGCGGCAAATCCATCACCCCCAGTAGGACCTGCATTGGGTTCCAAGGGTATCAATATCATGGAGTTTTGCAAGCAATTCAACGCCAGAACCCAAGACAAAGCAGGAAAGATTCTTCCTGTGATTATCACTTACTACGCAGACAAGTCTTTCGATTTTGTAATCAAGACTCCTCCCGTGGCTATCCAGTTGTTGGAAGTGACGAAGCAAAAGAGTGGTTCTGCTGAGCCTAACCGTAAGAAAGTTGCCGAGATTACTTGGGAACAGGTTCGTACGATTGCTCAGGACAAAATGGTTGACTTGAACTGTTTCACTGTAGAAGCTGCCATGAAAATGGTTGCCGGTACAGCTAGAAGTATGGGTATCGCTGTAAAAGGGGAGTTCCCGGTTAATAATTAATAAACTTCAATTAGAATGGGTAAACTGACAAAAAATCAAAAGTTGGCTGCAGAAAAAATTGAAGCAGGGAAAGCATACTCTCTCAAGGAAGCTGCTCAGTTGGTAAAGGAAATCACTTATACCAAGTTTGACGCTTCTCTGGATATCGACGTACGTTTGGGCGTTGACCCGCGTAAGGCCAACCAGATGGTGAGAGGTGTTGTATCACTTCCTCACGGTACTGGTAAGGTTGTACGCGTTTTGGTGCTTTGTACACCAGATGCTGAAGCTGCTGCAAAAGAAGCCGGAGCTGACTATGTTGGTCTTGACGAATATATTGAAAAGATCAAAGGTGGATGGACTGATATTGATGTGATTATCACTATGCCGTCTATCATGGGTAAGATTGGTGCACTCGGTCGTGTGCTCGGTCCTCGTGGATTGATGCCTAACCCCAAGAGTGGCACTGTAACTATGGATGTTGCTAAAGCTGTAAGAGAAGTAAAACAAGGCAAAATCGACTTTAAGGTTGACAAGAGCGGTATTGTTCATACTTCTATCGGTAAAGTTTCATTTAGCGCTGAGCAAATTCGCGACAATGCGAAAGAATTCATCTCTACTTTGAATAAATTGAAACCGACTGCAGCCAAGGGTACATATATTAAGAGTATTTATCTTTCTAGCACGATGAGTGCGGGCATCAAGATTGACCCGAAAACAGTAGAAGAAATCTAATAAAACGGAGTAATAATGAGAAAGGAAGATAAAAGTACGATTATTGAGCAGATTGCTGCTACAGTGAAGGAATACGGTCACTTCTATTTGGTGGATACCACTGCCATGAATGCTGCTACAACCAGCATGTTGAGAAGAGAATGTTTCAAGGCTGACATCAAATTGATGGTAGTTAAGAATACATTGCTTCACAAGGCATTGGAGAGCCTGGAAGAAGACTTTTCTCCGCTTTATGGTTCTCTGAAAGGTACAACTGCCGTAATGTTCAGCAACGTTGCTAACGCTCCGGCCAAGTTGATTAAAGATAAGGCTAAGAACGGTATTCCCGGACTGAAGGCTGCATATGCAGAAGAAAGCTTCTATGTTGGTGCTGACCAGTTGGATGCTCTCGTAAGTATCAAGAGTAAGAATGAAGTTATTGCCGATATCGTTGCATTGCTGCAGTCACCGGCCAAGAATGTTATTTCTGCTCTGCAATCAGGTGGTAACACCCTCCACGGAGTTCTCAAGACTCTTGGTGAACGTCCCGAAGCGTAAATTTCGGAAAAAGAATTATATCAATTTATTTAGTATTTAAACAATTAAAAATCATACAAAAATGGCAGATTTGAAAGCTTTTGCAGAACAATTAGTTAACTTGACAGTAAAAGAAGTTAATGAACTTGCAACAATCCTGAAAGAAGAATATGGTATTGAACCTGCTGCTGCAGCTGTAGCTGTTGCTGCTGGTCCTGCAGCTGGTGCTGCTGCCGCAGAAGAAAAGACTTCTTTCGACGTAGTATTGAAGAGCGCTGGCTCAGCTAAACTTCAGGTAGTTAAAGCCGTTAAGGAAGCTTGCGGTCTTGGCTTGAAGGAAGCTAAGGACATGGTAGACGGTGCTCCTAGCGTAGTAAAAGAAGGTTTGGCTAAGGACGAAGCAGAATCATTGAAGAAAACATTGGAAGAAGCTGGAGCTGAAGTTGAACTTAAATAACATTAGCCTGTAAATCAGGTAATTCGGTTAGGAACCCTTCGTGAAAAGGGTTCTTAACCTTTTTTGTGTATATATTTCAAATTAAGTTCTCCAAATTCATTGACAGATGTCTTCAAATACTGTAAATCAAAGAGTTAATTTTGCTTCGACTAAGAATCCGCTTGAATACCCGGATTTCCTGGAAGTACAATTGAAGTCATTCAAAGACTTTCTACAACTGGACACCCCACCCGAGAAACGTAAGAACGAGGGACTGTATAAAGTATTTGCTGAAAACTTCCCCATTGCCGATACAAGAAATAATTTTGTTCTTGAGTTTTTGGACTACTATATTGATCCGCCGCGCTATACCATTGATGAATGTATAGAGCGAGGGCTTACATATAGCGTGCCTTTGAAGGCAAAATTGAAATTATATTGTACCGACCCCGACCACGAAGATTTTGACACGGTCATTCAGGACGTGTTCCTCGGTCCTATTCCTTACATGACGGATAAGGCAACATTCGTCATCAACGGTGCGGAACGTGTGGTTGTATCCCAGCTTCACCGTTCACCGGGCGTATTCTTCGGACAGAGCGTACATGCCAACGGTACCAAGTTGTACTCAGCCCGTATCATCCCGTTCAAGGGTTCGTGGATTGAGTTTGCCACCGACATCAACAACGTCATGTATGCGTACATTGACCGTAAGAAGAAATTGCCGGTTACCACTTTGCTGAGAGCCATCGGATTTGAGAATGACAAGGACATTCTCGAGATTTTTAATTTGGCGGAAGACGTGAAGGTGAACAAGACGAACCTCAAGAAGATGGTGGGACGTAAGTTGGCCGCACGTGTGTTGAAAACATGGATTGAGGATTTTGTAGACGAAGATACCGGTGAAGTTGTTTCCATCGAGCGTAACGAAGTCGTTATTGACCGTGAAACTGTAATCGAGCCGGAACATGTTGACATTATATTAGAGTCGGGCGTTCAGAATATCCTCGTACACAAGGAAGAACCGAACCAGTCTGACTATTCTATCATATATAATACTCTGCAGAAGGATCCGAGTAACTCGGAAAAAGAAGCTGTACTCTACATCTACCGCCAGTTGCGTAATGCAGACCCTGCCGATGATGCCAGTGCACGCGAGGTTATCAATAACCTGTTCTTCTCAGAGAAGAGATATGACCTGGGTGATGTAGGCCGTTATCGTATCAACAGAAAGTTGAACTTGACGACCGATATGGACGTGCGTGTCCTTACCAAGGAAGATATTATCGAAATTATCAAATATCTCATCGAGTTGATTAACTCGAAAGCGGATGTGGACGATATCGACCACTTGAGCAACCGTCGTGTGCGTACAGTGGGCGAACAGTTGTCCAATCAGTTTGCCATCGGTCTGGCACGTATGTCGCGTACTATCCGCGAGCGTATGAACGTCCGTGACAATGAAGTCTTTACTCCGATTGACCTGATTAACGCCAAGACAATCTCTTCCGTTATCAATTCATTCTTTGGAACGAATGCTTTGTCACAGTTCATGGACCAGACCAACCCGCTGGCCGAGATTACTCACAAGCGCCGTATGTCTGCCCTGGGTCCCGGCGGTCTGTCACGCGAGCGTGCAGGCTTCGAGGTTCGTGACGTACACTATACTCACTACGGACGTCTTTGTCCTATCGAGACTCCTGAAGGTCCGAACATCGGTTTGATTTCTTCACTCTGTGTGTTCGCGAAAATCAACGAGCTTGGCTTCATTGAAACTCCGTACCGCAAGGTGGCAGAGGGTAAGGTTGATCTTTCTGACGAAGGTTTGGTTTACCTCACCGCAGAAGAAGAGGAAGCCAAGATTATTGCTCAGGGTAATGCTCCTTTGAACGATGACGGTACTTTTGTACGTGATAAAGTAAAATCCCGTCAGGATGCCGACTATCCGGTGGTTCCTCCTTCCGAGGTGGAATTGATGGACGTATCTCCCCAGCAGATTGCTTCTATTGCGGCTTCTTTGATTCCGTTCTTGGAGCATGATGACGCCAACCGTGCATTGATGGGATCAAACATGATGCGCCAGGCTGTTCCTTTATTGAAGAGCGAAGCTCCGATTGTAGGTACCGGTATCGAACGCCAGCTGGCACGCGATTCTCGTACGCAGATTACTGCCGAGGGTGACGGTGTGGTTGAATTCGTGGATGCAACGACTATCCGTATTCTGTACGACCGTACGGAGGGAGGAAGAGTTCGTAAGCTTCGAGCCTGCATTGAAAGAATATAATATCCCGAAGTGGCGCCGTACCAACCAGAATATGACGATTGACCTCCGTCCGATTTGCGAGAAGGGTCAGCGCGTGACTGCAGGTCAAATCCTGACGGAAGGTTATTCAACCGAAGACGGAGAACTTGCACTGGGTAAGAACCTGCTGGTTGCTTACATGCCGTGGAAGGGCTATAACTATGAGGATGCTATCGTACTGAATGAACGTGTGGTTCGTGAGGACCTTTTGACCTCTGTACACGTAGAAGAATATTCTTTGGAAGTTCGCGAAACGAAGCGTGGTATGGAAGAGTTGACCTCTGACATTCCTAACGTAAGTGAGGAAGCGACTAAAGACCTTGACGAAAACGGTATTGTTCGTGTGGGTGCCCGCATCGAACCGGGTGATATCCTTATCGGTAAGATTACTCCGAAGGGTGAATCGGATCCTTCTCCGGAAGAGAAACTGCTCCGTGCCATCTTCGGTGACAAGGCCGGTGATGTGAAGGATGCTTCTTTGAAAGCCTCTCCTTCTTTGAAGGGTGTTGTTATCGGTAAGCGTCTGTTCTCCCGTGTTGTCAAGACCCGCAGCTCCAAGCTGGCCGACAAGGCTCTGTTACCGAAGATTGACGATGAGTTCGACGCTAAGATTGGTGACCTCAAGAAAGTGTTGATAAACAAGCTGTTGAAGCTTACAGAAAATTATACATCGGAAGGTGTGAAGGATTACATGGGTGCCGACATTATTTCCAAAGGCGCCAGATTCTCTGCTTCCGACTTCAGCGATTTGGGACTTCACCGCTGTTCAGTTGAGCAACTGGACGAAGGATGAACATACCAACGGACTGATTCGTGCATTGGTGATGAACTTCATCAAGAAGTACAAGGAACTCGATGCCGAGCTGAAACGCAAGAAGTTCGCCATCACTATCGGTGACGAGTTGCCCGCAGGTATCATTCAGATGGCCAAGGTATACATTGCCAAGAAACGTAAGATTGGTGTCGGTGACAAGATGGCCGGTCGTCACGGTAACAAGGGTATTGTTTCCCGTGTGGTACGCCAGGAAGACATGCCGTTCCTTGCTGACGGTACTCCGGTAGACATCGTGTTGAATCCGTTGGGTGTGCCTTCACGTATGAACATCGGTCAGATATTCGAGGCCGTTCTCGGGCGTGCCGGAAAAAACCTGGGCGTGAAGTTTGCCACTCCTATCTTTGACGGTGCATCTTTGGACGATTTGAACGAATGGACCGATAAGGCCGGCTTGCCTCGCTACGGCAAGACAACGCTGTATGATGGTGGTACCGGTGAAGCATTCGAGCAGCAGGCTACGGTAGGTGTGACTTACATGCTGAAGCTCGTCACATGGTTGAAGACAAGATGCACGCACGTTCCATCGGTCCGTACTCACTCATTACGCAACAGCCGTTGGGTGGTAAGGCACAGTTCGGTGGTCAGCGTTTCGGAGAAATGGAAGTTTGGGCACTCGAAGCGTTCGGTGCTGCACACATTCTGCAGGAAATCCTGACTATCAAGTCTGATGACGTGGTAGGACGTTCGAAAGCTTATGAAGCAATCGTGAAGGGTGAACCGATGCCTGCTCAGGTATCCCCGAGTCCTGAACGTATTGCTACACGAGTTGAGAGGTTTGGGCTTGAGCATCAACTTAGAATAAAATAATTGAAAGAATGAGTGGATCAATGAACCCGATGACCATTCTCAATTGACATTCAGTTTTTCAATTTCTAATGATTCAATTATCAAATCTCAATTATATAGAGTATGGCTTTTAGAAAAGAAAATAAGACGAAAAGTAATTTCTCGAAGATCTCAATTGGTCTGGCTTCTCCGGAAGAAATCCTTGAGAATTCGAGTGGTGAAGTTTTGAAAGCCTGAAACCATCAACTATCGTACTTATAAGCCCGAACGCGACGGATTGTTTTGTGAACGCATCTTTGGTCCTATAAAGGACTACGAATGTCATTGCGGTAAGTACAAACGTATCCGTTATAAAGGTATCGTCTGCGACCGTTGTGGTGTGGAAGTTACTGAAAAGAAGGTACGTCGTGAGCGTATGGGACATATTCAGTTGGTGGTCCCGGTGGCTCACATTTGGTATTTCCGTTCGCTCCCTAATAAAATCGGTTATTTGCTCGGATTACCGACGAAGAAGTTGGATTCGATTATATACTACGAACGTTATGTTGTTATTCAGCCGGGTGTGAAAGCTGAAGATGGCGTAGCTGAATATGATTTACTTTCTGAAGAAGAGTATCTGGATATCCTTGATACACTTCCAAAAGATAATCAATATCTTGAGGATAATGATCCAAACAAATTTGTCGCTAAGATGGGTGCTGAAGCTATCTATGATTTGCTGGCTCGTCTGGATCTGGATGCTTTGTCTTACGAATTCGTCATCGTGCTGGTAACGATGCATCACAGCAGCGTAAGAATGAAGCATTGAAACGTCTTCAGGTAGTAGAATCATTCCGTGCATCACGTGGACGTAACAAGCCGGAATGGATGATTGTACGTATTGTACCGGTTATCCCGCCTGAGCTTCGACCGTTGGTTCCGTTGGATGGTGGCCGTTTCGCTACCTCGGACTTGAACGATCTATATCGTCGTGTGATTATTCGTAATAACCGTCTGAAAAGACTGATCGAAATTAAGGCTCCGGAAGTGATTTTACGTAACGAAAAACGTATGCTTCAGGAATCTGTGGATTCATTGTTCGATAACTCACGTAAGTCAAGTGCAGTGAAGACAGATGCTAACCGCCCGTTGAAGTCTTTGTCTGACAGCTTGAAAGGTAAACAGGGACGTTTCCGTCAGAACTTGCTAGGTAAACGTGTTGACTACTCTGCGCGTTCGGTAATCGTCGTTGGCCCGGAATTGAGATGGGGGAATGCGGTATTCCTAAATTAATGGCTGCAGAATTGTACAAGCCGTTTATTATTCGTAAGCTCATCGAACGTGGTATCGTTAAGACTGTTAAGTCTGCAAAGAAAATCGTTGACCGTAAGGAACCGGTGATCTGGGATATTCTGGAACATGTAATGAAAGGACATCCTGTACTGTTGAACCGTGCACCGACATTGCACCGTCTGGGTATTCAGGCTTTCCAGCCTAAGATGATCGAAGGTAAGGCTATCCAGTTGCACCCCTTGGCATGTACGGCATTTAATGCCGACTTTGATGGTGACCAAATGGCTGTTCACTTGCCTTTGAGTAATGAAGCTATTCTGGAAGCACAAATGTTGATGCTTCAATCACATAATATCTTGAACCCGGCAAACGGTGCGCCTATTACTGTGCCTGCACAGGATATGGTTCTTGGTTTGTACTACATTACTAAGTTGCGTGCTGGTGCGAAAGGTGAAGGTTTGACATTCTACGGACCGGAAGAGGCGTTGATCGCTTACAATGAAGGTAAGGTAGATATCCACGCTCCGGTGAAGGTAATCGTGAAAGACGTTGATGAAAATGGTAACATTGTAGACGTGATGCGCGAAACTTCCGTAGGACGTGTGATTGTTAATGAAATTGTTCCGCCTGAAGCAGGTTATATCAATACAATTATCTCTAAGAAATCTCTTCGTGATATTATTAGTGATGTAATTAAGGTATGTGGTGTGGCTAAGGCTGCTGACTTCCTGGACGGAATCAAGAATTTAGGTTACCAGATGGCATTCAAGGGTGGTCTGTCATTCAACTTAGGTGATATTATCATTCCGAAGGAAAAAGAAACGTTGGTACAGAAAGGTTACGACGAAGTAGAACAGATTATGAACAACTATAATATGGGTTTCATCACTAACAATGAACGTTACAACCAGGTGATCGATATATGGACGCATGTAAACTCAGAGTTGTCTAATATCTTGATGAAGACAATTTCTTCGGATGATCAGGGATTCAACTCTGTATATATGATGCTTGACTCTGGTGCTCGTGGTTCTAAAGAACAGATTCGTCAGTTGTCAGGTATGCGTGGTTTGATGGCAAAACCGCAGAAAGCGGGAGCTGAAGGTGGGCAGATCATTGAGAACCCGATTTTGTCGAACTTTAAAGAAGGACTTTCGGTGTTGGAGTACTTTATCTCTACTCACGGTGCTCGTAAAGGTTTGGCGGATACGGCTTTGAAGACTGCCGATGCTGGTTATCTGACTCGTCGTCTGGTGGACGTATCACACGATGTGATTATCACGGAAGAAGACTGCGGTACACTTCGCGGATTGGTTTGTACGGACCTGAAGAATAACGATGAAGTTATTGCAACTCTGTACGAACGCATCTTAGGTCGTGTTTCCGTGCATGATATTATTCATCCTACCACCGGTGAATTGCTTGTTGCTGGTGGGGAAGAAATTACAGAAGAAATAGCCAAGAAGATTCAGGAGTCTCCGATCGAGAGTGTTGAAATCCGTTCGGTATTGACTTGTGAAGCTAAGAAGGGGGTTTGTGCTAAGTGTTACGGACGTAACCTGGCTACGAGCCGTATGGTTCAGAAGGTGAAGCTGTCGGCGTAATCGCCGCTCAGTCTATTGGTGAGCCGGGTACACAGTTGACATTGCGTACATTCCACGCAGGTGGTACTGCTGCAAATATTGCAGCTAACGCCAGTATTGTTGCTAAAAATAATGCACGTCTTGAGTTTGAAGAGTTGCGTACAGTAGATATTGTAGATGAAATGGGTGAAGCTGCGAAGGTGGTAGTAGGTCGTTTGGCCGAAGTTCGTTTCGTGGACGTGAATACCGGAATCGTTCTTTCTACTCATAACGTACCTTATGGTTCAACATTGTATGTAAGGTGACGGTGACTTGGTAGAAAAAGGCAAGTTGATTGCTAAGTGGGACCCGTTCAATGCTGTTATTATCACAGAAGCAACCGGTAAGATCGAATTTGAGGGCGTAATTGAAAACGTTACTTATAAGGTTGAGTCGGATGAAGCAACAGGCCTTCGTGAAATTATTATTATTGAATCCAAGGATAAAACCAAAGTTCCTACGGCTCATATTTTAACAGAGGACGGTGACTTGATCCGTACTTATAACTTACCGGTAGGTGGTCACGTGATCATCGAGAACGGTCAGAAGGTAAAAGCCGGTGAAGTAATCGTGAAGATTCCGCGTGCCGTAGGTAAGGCAGGTGATATCACGGGTGGTCTTCCTCGTGTTACCGAATTGTTTGAAGCTCGTAACCCGTCAAATCCGGCTGTCGTTTCTGAAATCGACGGTGAGGTGACAATGGGTAAGATCAAACGTGGTAATCGTGAGATCATCGTAACTTCCAAGACAGGTGAAGTTAAGAAATATCTGGTTGCACTGTCTAAGCAAATCTTGGTACAGGAAAATGACTATGTACGTGCTGGTACTCCATTGTCTGACGGTGCTACTACTCCGGCAGATATCTTGGCGAATCAAGGTCCTACAGCCGTACAGGAATATATCGTAAATGAAGTTCAGGATGTATATCGCTTGCAGGGTGTGAAGATCAATGACAAGCACTTCGAGATTATCGTTCGTCAGATGATGCGTAAGGTACAGATTGATGAGCCGGGTGATACACGCTTCTTGGAACAACAAGTTGTTGACAAGTTGGAGTTCATGGAAGAAAACGATCGTATCTGGGGCAAGAAAGTTGTGGTTGATGCTGGTGATTCCCAGAATCTGCAACCAGGTCAGATTGTAACCGCCCGTAAGTTGCGTGATGAAAATAGTATGTTGAAACGTCGCGACTTAAAACCTGTTGAAGTACGTGATGCTGTCCCTGCAACTTCTACTCAGATTCTTCAGGGTATTACGCGTGCAGCTCTGCAAACTTCAAGCTTTATGTCTGCTGCTTCATTCCAGGAGACTACTAAGGTCTTGAACGAGGCTGCTATCAACGGTAAGGTTGATAAATTGGAAGGTATGAAGGAGAACGTTATTTGTGGTCATTTGATACCCGCAGGTACTGGTCAGCGTGAGTTTGAAAAGATTATTGTTGGCTCCAAAGAAGAGTATGACCGTATCCTTGCTAACAAGAAGACAGTATTGGATTACAATTCAATGGATGTTGAAGAATAAGATGTAATAAATACAGTCAGTTGATTATTAAATAGGAAAGAGGAGATATCTTGTATAGGATGTCTCCTCTTTTGTTTTTGGAATAAAATATTATTCTTACCTTTGAATACTCAAAAGCTTAATCGTAAAACGAAAATGGAAAACAGAGAAATGAATAATCAGTTACAAATAGAACTGAAAGAAGATGTTGCGCAAGGTACGTATGCTAATTTAGCTGTGATCACACATTCCAGTTCTGAATTTATAGTAGATTTTGTACGTGTAATGCCGGGAATGCCTAAAGCTAGTGTGAAGTCTCGTATTGTACTGGCTCCGGAACATGCAAAGAGATTATTGCGTGCTTTGGAAGAAAATATAGGTAAATATGAACGTACATTTGGCTCCATCAGATTGTTGGATGAACAATCAATTCCACCTATGACGAACCTCAAAGGGGAGGCCTAAAATCTCAAAAAAAAAACTTGTAGTGCATTGATTATTCAAATATTATTCGTATTTTTGCAGCCCAAAAGTGTATAGCTACGAAATTAATATAACAATAATATATAATCAAAAAACAATTAAAATGCCTACAATTCAGCAATTAGTAAGAAAAGGACGCGAAGTGCTGGTGGAGAAAAGTAAGTCTCCTGCCTTGGATTCATGTCCTCAAAGACGTGGCGTTTGCGTGAGAGTGTATACAACCACTCCGAAAAAACCGAATTCTGCAATGCGTAAAGTTGCGCGTGTACGTTTGACCAATGGTAAAGAGGTGAACTCTTACATTCCGGGAGAAGGACATAACTTGCAGGAACACTCTATTGTATTAGTACGTGGTGGTCGTGTAAAAGACCTTCCGGGTGTACGTTATCACATTGTTCGTGGTACATTGGATACTGCGGGTGTTGCAGGTCGTACTCAAAGACGTTCTAAATACGGATCTAAACGTCCGAAACCGGGACAACAGGCTGCACCGGCTAAGAAGAAAAAATAAATAGTAGCCTTACACTGTAAACAGTTAAATTAAAAGTAATAACTTACGTTTTAGTTTATTGGAAATGCTAAAGGTTGAGTAAATTCTCCGGAGGGAGAGTTGAAGAAGTCAAGAAGTAGACAACCAAGAACAAAAACATTATTCTTTCAAACAAATGAGAAAAGCAAAACCAAAAAAACGCGTGATCCTTCCGGATCCCGTGTTTAATGATCAAAAGGTTTCTAAGTTTGTAAACCATTTGATGTATGATGGAAAGAAGAATACATCTTATGAAATCTTTTATGCCGCTCTGGAAACAGTGAAAGCAAAACTTCCTAACGAAGAAAAATCTGCTCTCGAAATCTGGAAAAAGGCTTTGGATAATGTAACTCCGCAAGTGGAAGTTAAGTCTCGCCGTGTAGGTGGTGCTACATTCCAGGTTCCTACTGAAATCCGCCCGGACCGTAAAGAGTCAGTTTCTATGAAGAACTTGATCCTTTTTGCTCGCAAGCGTGGTGGAAAATCAATGGCTGATAAATTGGCCGCTGAGATTATGGATGCGTATAATGAACAAGGTGGTGCTTTCAAACGTAAAGAAGATATGCACAGAATGGCTGAAGCCAACCGTGCATTTGCTCATTTCAGATTCTAATACTATAAGAATAACCGATAGATTAAAAACTTAAAGTAAAAGGAATTAAAAAATGGCTAAGCAAGATTTACATTTGACGCGTAATATTGGTATCATGGCTCACATTGATGCCGGAAAAACAACAACCTCTGAACGTATCCTGTTTTATACGGGTTTGACTCACAAAATTGGAGAAGTACATGATGGTGCTGCTACAATGGACTGGATGGCGCAGGAACAGGAACGTGGTATTACCATTACTTCTGCTGCTACTACAACTCGTTGGAAATATGCAGGTGATACTTATAAAATCAACTTGATTGATACTCCGGGACATGTTGACTTCACTGCTGAAGTAGAGCGCTCTTTGCGTATTTTGGATGGTGCTGTTGCTGCATATTGTGCAGTGGGTGGTGTTGAACCGCAGTCTGAGACTGTATGGCGTCAGGCTGATAAGTACAATGTGCCGCGTATTGCTTATGTGAACAAAATGGACCGTTCTGGTGCTGACTTTTTTGAGGTCGTTCGCCAGATGAAAGCCGTTTTGGGCGCTAATCCTTGCCCAATTGTTATTCCTATAGGTGCTGAAGAGTCTTTCAAAGGTCTGGTTGACCTTATCAAGATGAAAGCTATCTATTGGCATGACGAAACTATGGGCGCTGACTACACTGTAGAGGAAATCCCTGCTAATCTAGTTGACGAAGCTAACGAATGGAGAGATAAGATGCTCGAAAAGGTGGCAGAGTTTGACGATGCTTTGATGGAGAAATATTTCGATGATCCTTCTACTATTACAGAAGAAGAAGTGCTGAGAGCTCTTCGTAATGCTACTGTACAGATGGCTGTAGTTCCGATGTTGTGTGGTTCTTCATTCAAGAATAAAGGTGTACAGACACTGCTTGACTATGTTTGCGCATTCTTGCCTTCTCCATTGGATACTGAAAATGTAGTTGGAACAAATCCTGAGACAGGTGCTGAGGAAGATCGTAAGCCCAGCGATGATGAAAAGACTTCTGCATTGGCATTTAAGATTGCTACTGACCCGTATGTAGGTCGTTTGACATTCTTCCGTGTTTACTCTGGTAAGATTGAAGCAGGTTCTTATATCTATAATTCTCGTTCTGGTAAAAAAGAACGTGTTTCTCGTCTGTTCCAGATGCACTCTAACAAACAGAATCCGGTTGAAGTAATCGGTGCTGGTGATATTGGTGCAGGTGTAGGTTTTAAGGATATTCACACTGGTGATACTTTGTGTGATGAAAATGCCCCGATTGTATTGGAGTCTATGGACTTCCCGGAACCGGTTATTGGTATTGCTGTAGAACCGAAGACTCAGAAGGATATGGATAAGCTGTCTAACGGTTTGGCTAAATTGGCTGAAGAAGATCCGACGTTTACTGTGAAGACTGACGAACAAACAGGTCAGACTGTTATTTCTGGTATGGGTGAGCTTCACTTGGATATCATTATTGACCGTTTGAAACGTGAGTTCAAAGTAGAATGTAATCAGGGTAAACCTCAGGTAAATTACAAAGAGGCTATCACGAAGACAGTTAATTTGCGTGAAGTTTATAAGAAACAATCTGGTGGACGTGGTAAATTTGCGGATATTATCGTAAATATTGGTCCTGTAGATGAAGACTTTACTCAAGGCGGCTTGCAGTTTATAGATGAAGTGAAGGGTGGTAATATTCCTAAAGAATTTATTCCGTCTGTTCAGAAAGGCTTTACTACTGCAATGAAGAATGGTGTGTTGGCTGGTTATCCTTTGGATTCACTGAAGGTTACTTTGCTTGATGGTTCTTTCCACCCTGTTGACTCTGATCAGTTATCATTCGAAATCTGTGCTATCCAGGCATATAAAAGTGCCTGTGCTAAGGCAGGTCCTGTGCTTATGGAGCCTATTATGAAACTGGAAGTTGTAACTCCGGAAGAAAACATGGGTGATGTTATTGGTGACTTGAATAAGCGTCGTGGTCAGGTAGAAGGTATGGAATCTAGTCGTTCTGGTGCTCGTATCGTGAAGGCGATGGTTCCGTTGGCAGAAATGTTTGGTTATGTAACAGCTTTGCGTACTATCACTTCTGGTCGTGCTACTTCATCAATGGCTTATTCTCATCATGCTCAAGTTTCTACTTCTATTGCTAAGGCAGTGTTGGAAGAGGTCAAAGGGCGTGTTGATTTGATCTAAAAATGTAAAGTCCGTAGGCTAGCGAATGACTCTTAGCCTACGGAATTTTATCTTATTATAATATTAATAATTAATCAAACTAATGAGTCAGAAAATTAGAATTAAATTGAAATCTTACGACCACAACTTGGTTGACAAGTCAGCTGAGAAGATCGTTAGAACAGTAAAGGCTACGGGTGCTATTGTTAGCGGTCCTATTCCATTGCCTACACACAAGCGTATTTTTACGGTAAACCGTTCGACTTTCGTTAACAAGAAGTCACGTGAACAGTTTGAATTGTCTTCTTATAAGAGATTGATCGACATCTATAGCTCAACAGCTAAGACAGTAGATGCTCTGATGAAGTTGGAATTACCGAGTGGTGTGGAAGTAGAAATTAAAGTTTAATGCATTTAAAAATTAGTGAAATGCCAGGATTATTAGGAAAAAAAATCGGAATGACATCCGTTTTCAGTGCCGATGGTAAAAATGTACCATGCACTGTTATCGAAGCAGGTCCTTGTGTTGTTACTCAGGTTAAGAGTGTAGAGAAAGATGGCTATGCAGCTGTTCAGTTGGGTTTCCAGGACAAAAAGGAAAAGCATACAACTAAACCGTTGATGGGTCACTTTAAGAAGGCTGGAGTAACTCCCAAGAAACACTTGGCTGAGTTCAAAGAATTTGAAACAGAGTTAAATCTGGGTGATACTGTTACCGTAGAATTGTTCAATGATGTAACGTTCGTTGATGTTATCGGAACTTCTAAAGGTAAGGGTTTTCAAGGTGTAGTTAAAAGACATGGTTTTGGTGGTGTAGGTCAGACTACTCACGGTCAACACAACCGTGCTCGTAAGCCGGGTTCTATCGGTGCCTGTTCATACCCTGCAAAAGTATTCAAAGGAATGCGTATGGGTGGTCAACTTGGCGGCGACAGAGTGACTGTTCAAAACTTACAGGTATTAAAGGTTCTTCCGGATCACAACCTTCTTTTGATTAAGGGTTCTGTTCCCGGTTGCAAAGGTTCAATCGTAATAATTGAAAAATAATGGAAGTTAACGTATATAACATTAAAGGTGAAGACACTGGGAGAAAGATTACGTTAAACGAGTCTATCTTCGGAATTGAGCCCAACGACCACGCTATCTATTTGGACGTAAAACAATTTATGGCAAATCAGCGTCAGGGTACTCATAAATCAAAAGAAAGAAGTGAAATCAGCGGTTCTACTCGTAAGATCGGTCGTCAGAAAGGTGGTGGTGGTGCACGTCGTGGTGATATGAATTCACCGGTTCTTGTTGGTGGTGCTCGTGTTTTCGGTCCGAAACCAAGAGATTACTTCTTCAAGTTGAATAAAAAAGTTAAGACATTGGCTCGTAAGTCAGCTTTGTCTTATAAAGCTCAGAACAATGCAGTTGTTATTGTAGAAGACTTTGATTTTGAAGCTCCGAAAACGAAAGATTTCGTTGCTATGACAAAAAATCTTAAAGTTTCTGACAAAAAGCTGCTTGTGATTTTACCAGAAGCAAATAAAAACGTATATTTGTCGGCTCGTAATGTGGAAAGTGCAAATGTACAGACAGTCTCAGGATTAAATACTTACAGAGTATTGAATGCTGGGGTTGTTGTGCTTACTGAAAGCTCTCTGAAGGCTATTGACAATATCTTAATTTAAAAAGGAGGCTTAAATAATGGGAATTATTATTAAACCGTTAGTAACAGAAAAAATGACAGCAATTACTGATAAGGCGAACAACCGTTTCGGCTTTATTGTGCGTCCTGATGCTAACAAACTGGAAATTAAGAGTGAAGTTGAAGCCTTATATAACGTTACGGTAGTTGATGTGAATACGGTTAAGTATGCAGGCAAAAATAAAAGCCGT
>VOFB01003111.1_pt1 | contig 44798 bp, 68 predicted proteins | sample 5384141 | NCBI WGS metagenome assembly VOFB01 (sample SAMN12384721, study PRJNA508395) | human gut metagenome | isolation source: healthy gut A | host: Homo sapiens | reverse complement strand
TTCATCCATCTCCTGATCCAGTGCACCTTCCAAAATGATAGACATCATATCCCGCATAATGGAATTAACATCTGTTCCATCTTTTACTTTTACATTGTTTTCTTTCAGATAACTGCCCATCATTTCCCGAAGGGCTGCCTTTGTGGGGAATCTTTTTCCTTGTTATAAAATAAACCTCCAAACTGAGTGATTCTATCTTACATCAGTTTGAAGGTTTACACAATCTTTGGGATAGACCCGAATAAAGCGGCAGTTCCCCTCTTTAGAAACTGCCGTTTTATCAGATTTCACATTTTCTCATTGTCATATCATTTCAAGCCTCTCTCAAAAATGCTATGGTAACGTAATAGTCTGTTCTTAGTTTAAAATTATGGATATTCTCTATTTTACAAAAGTTGCTGTGCAATGAATTTTAATTGATTTTTACATTTATCAACTGATTTATTCACACTTACCCGTACTCTGTCAATTACTTTTGTTTCTCCCTCTTGCAACAATTCCATCGGTTTTGATTCAATGGAAGATATTCGACCAGAGCCGAGGAAATCATCAAGCATAAACAAATGGTTCTCTGGAGCATTTGTTGATAATAAAGTTCTATGCTTAGACAAAATGTCATAAACCTTTTTTAAATAAACCTTTGTTTGTTGATTTGGTTCATTTCTGGCTCCGGCTACTGTTGACCAACCACAATGAGTTAAAACCACCATCTGTATTTTCGGAACATTCATATCGTTTTTCTGGCAAATACTTTCTAAATTCACTTTGCGGACTACTCAAGGTATTAATTAACAACTCAAGTGATTTAATTGACTGCTGGTCTGTTCGAACAGGTATTACCAACGCATCTGCTGCATACCAAGCTAGTTGTGTAGCTCCTGCAAAAAATGGAGACGTGTCTATGATACATTTATCTAAATTATTTTCCGAAAGCTCTCTTTCAATTTCAGTTTTTAAAGAATATAAAATACTCTTCAACGCCTGTTCTTTTGCATCTGTTGAAGCCCCGACGTTTGGTTAATAGCTGTAATCAACTGTGATGGTAATAAATATAATTCTTCGGATGATGGAATATAATAATTATTTTTTGTGAAAAATACTGATTTGTTGCGCCAATATAAGAGGCTACCCTGGTTGCCTTTCCAAGTCCTGGAACCAAATATGGCAATAACATATCTTTTACATTTGTTTGTTGTGCTGCATAATAATTATTATCATAAAAAAGAAAGATTTCCTTGCGGGCAAGTATCTACAGCTAATAAATTATCTACCAAATAGCTTAAATTAAAAAGATAATGTAGTTTTTCCGATTCCGCCTCGTAAATTACACATTGCATAAATTCGTTGTTTAGGCAAGTCAATGGGATCTGCTTGATTATTCGCAATGGCATATTGCCTATTTATTATCGTATTTGTAGACATTAAAACTCCTCCTTTACTAAAATTAGTTTTACCTTTTTTGCTGTTATATGTAAATCTAATTCGATTATACAGCATACGCAAAAAATGTCAACAGTTCTATGGTTTTCTTTTTTGCAAAAAAAGATACATAATCTCCATTTATTACTTAGTTTAGTCGTAAGCGATGAATAATCGCTTACGTTATTTCAAAAGAATTTGAAATTCCAAAGAGCAAAAGAGGGACCTATATTTTGCAGATGACGATGAGATGGTACAGTATGGTGGAACAACGTATATGCCATTTGAAGATACTTGTTACTATGATGAATGTAATGATATACTATGTATTGGGAATTTCAATAAGGGCGGAGAAACAGTAGAGTTTGCAGCAAATGCGTATGCAGTAATAAATCAGAATGATTTAGTGGCAGTGTTTATGGAAATCAGGCAATTGCCGGAAACTGTTATTATAAGAAAAGGAAGATTTTATAAATAGTCGAAGTAAAGGGATTTCAGGAATATCAAAAGAATATAGAAAAAACTGAAGCGGGAGCAGAAGGCAAGAGAATTGAGAAAATGACAAAAGAGAGAAAATAAGGAAAAAGAAAAGGTGATGAAGATGACATCTGATGAAAAGGTGAAGTTGCTTGTAAATTATGAAAATAAACAGAAACTTACTCCTAAACATTTCAGAAAAATCATAAAGTTTTCAGATGATAAAGATGTTTTGGTAAGGAGTATGGTGGCAGATTTACTAAACAGAATATATCAATGCAGAGGAAAGAAAAGCGTCCGACCTGTACCCGTTGAAAAAAATGGTTGAGTACTTCAAGTTCCAAAAACTGATAAGACGCTATGATGATTTATACAGTGTCGATATGTTTGGGGAAAGTCTGGAGGGGCATAAACACATAAATCCTTATACATACTTTGACGAGGGAGGAGTTATCATCAATACTCATGTGGACGAGGACAGGGAGATTTTATCGAAAGTGCCGACCATCAAGGGATTTGAAGATTCAGACGGGAGTGAATAGACTTTCTCCTTTTTGTGGAAGATACAGCAAAAAAAAAGCCCAGATCAAGAGGAATAAAGGGATATTTTTGAAAATTTGTGATTTCATAATAAGCAATATTTAGTCTAAAATCGGTCTTTTGGCACTAGATAATGTATGTAAAAAAATTTTGACACAGATATTTTGTATATTCAAAACATTTTTGATAGACAACAAAGCACATGAGTGAGATAGTAATTGCGAAAGGACAGATGTCATGAAAATAGGTGTAAAGTTAAAAGAAGCAAGGTTACGGGCAGGTTTGACACAAGAAAATGTTGCTGAGGAAATTCAAGTTACACGTCAAACAATTTCAAATTGGGAAACTGAAAAATCTTTTCCGGATAGTGTTAGTGTGATTAAATTAAGCACCCTGTACAACATCAGCCTTGATAAACTGTTGAAAGGAGATGAGGAAATGATAGAGCATTTAGAAAAGAGTACCAATATCGTAAAAAGTAATCAGAAACTGATAATAGCGATTATTGCAAATGTGATGATGTTGATTGCTTTTATACTATTCAACGGGCTAATAATTAGTAATCAATACTTGATTATGGGCGCTTCTACTCTCGGTATCATTGGTACTTGCTATTTATTTTATCAGATAATTAGAAAGCTTTAGGAGGGAATTAAAGTGATAGTAGTAGCTTCAATTATGGTTTTTATGGTTTTACTCGGTGCTTTTACTTTAATGTATCAAATTTTTAAATTAGTAGTTCTTGATGCAGAAAGCAGAGGATTGAAACACCCTACATTTTGGGGAATATTCTCACTTAGTGGTAATAATGGCGGTGGTGGGCTTATATTATATTTGTTGGGAAGAAACAGATTTCCTGCTAGTATGACAGACACTACAAAAAGAATTATTCAACTCTCGAAAAGGAAGCTGGATTGTCTTTGTGTTTCATAGCAATAGGTACAATCGTTTTGATTTTTATTGCTTTATTTGGTAATCTTTAGCCAACAAACAAAATAAGAAAAATTAAAATCAATATATTTGGCTCGTACAAGCGTTATGTCTTGTGCGAGCTTTTTTCATTCTCCCTTTTGCTGTTCTTCACATCAACGGTATAAACGGTCTGTTTGATGTTTATATAATTCAGCGTTCAGCAGAAAGGGGGTGAACTTATGAATACATCTTCTTTCGAGGATATTATCAGATTGTAGTTTAATTCTTTGATGATGATTGTCATTAAGGGCAGGGTAAACTATCATAAAAAGCAGATTATGAAACTCTCAAAAAAGAAGTTCTATTTTGTGAAATGTCAGAAATAGAACAGCTTGAACAGAGAACAATTGATACATACACTTATGGTTATGTATCGTTTTAAGTTTTTCACAGAAAGGAAATAACGAATGAGAAAAAGAATTATGGTTGCCCCCTTATGAATTGATTTGCAGAGCGTCCAGCGGAGAGGAAGAAGCGATCACAGAAATTTTGAAATTCTATGACGCTTATATCTCTAAACTATGCTATGTCCGTTTTACTACTCTGAAAGTGGTAAAGTCAGTATGCAGGTTGATGAAGAATTAAAGGGAGAAATTCATACGGAAATGATAAAAATCAATCTTGAAATTTGAAATCAAAGTGAAATAATCGAAGTGTATGAACGAAAACGGAGATACACACAGCTTTATTGTGCTATCTCCCTTGTTGACTTTTTAAGGGTTAGAGCATACGCAGGCAGATGAGATTTTTATTGTGGTCAGTATATGGAACTGTTATAATGTGGATGTGGAGAAATAGAAAATTTGAATTTGGAGGAGCAGAAACTTCGAATTTGGAGAGCGATAGTATATGCAAATAAGAAATCAAAAAGTGAAACTCAAAAATACAGATGTGAAGGATATCTATTTTGATTCATTTCCTAAAATGAACGAATGCCTTTTCTAATGATGGTAGCAATGTCTAAATTGTGGAACACGGAGTTTTTAGGATTTTATGATGGTGACACATTGTGTGGCTTTGTATATTTGGCACACAATAGCAAAATAGTATTTGTTATGTTTTTGCCGTAGATAAAACACTTCGTTCAAAAGGTTATGGAAGTGCTATATTACAGGATATACAAAACAAGTATCCTGACAAAAAGATTATCATTTCCATTGAACCTTGCGATAACGATGCTCTGACATGGAACTGAGAACAAGGCGAAAAGATTTTTATATGCGAAACGGATACCATGAAACGGGATATATGATGAAATTAAACGGTATTGTTCAAGAGATAATTATTAGTAAGGGCGAATTTGATAAAAACAATTCCGCACTTTCCTTGCAGTGTATAGCAATGGTACTATGTGGCCAAGATATGGAAACAGACCGAATGAGAGTAAAATTCCAGTTTAATAATTTCATATCCGCATAAATATGTTGAGATTTGTATTTAGAGACTAACGATTTTACCGTAAGAAAAAGGACACCTTTTGTTTTGGTGTCCATCTCATTTTTAGCGTCATATCAAGGCTCGTTCAATCGTGGTAAATTCGTGGTAAAATGAATGAATTTTGCAACTTCAAATTCTTTGAAAATATAGTGTTTACGCGGATAATCGCAAATTACATATAAAATTCCAATAGGAAATTTAGAATTGGGAAGGTTTCAGGCATGCGATTATAGTTTTCTGATGCATCTTTTTCCTTTTTTTGTAGATTGTATTCATTTGCGTTTGGATGGAAAAGAAAAATGAAAAAAGATTGTTTTTGTTATATGAGGTGAATGAGAAAGAGATTTTGATGCAAATGAAAACTGGAAGGTGGATTTATAGTTATGAGAAAATTATGGGAATGTAAAGATTGGACGTTATTTGTAAGTGATGGCTGTAGGAGTGGTATACGTTTGCGTTTCGATAAAGAAGTGGATAAAGAAGTAAAGCGAGCTTGCAAGGAATTTGTTTATTGGTTAAAAAAAGATATGAGTTTCCAGTAAGAGTACCTGTTTATTTTAAAGCATCAAAAGAAATCATGTCATCGGATGGCAGGATAGCATCAGCACTCTTTTTTTGGCCATATGATAGAAAAGAGGAGCCATATATAAAAGTTGCTGTTGGCGACTATCAGGAAATGTTGAGAGAGAGGGGGAAAGATAATGCATTAGCTGCTATTTTACATTCTATTGCTCATGAACTTTCACATTATTATCAATGGTTGAAAAATATGAATATAATGAAAAGAGAATGGAACGACAAGCTAAGTATTATGCTAAAGAACTAATATATGACTATGCAGAAACAAGAGAGCATCCATAATTGTCTCTTAAATAATTAACAGAACCTCTTTTGCGTATACTTATGATGGCAAGCTCAGAGGATTGATATTTTTCTGTTTTGCTTTGGAGAATTAGTGAAAAAATTTTAGAGGTAGCAGAGAGTCTTTTGGTGAAGGAGAGTTGGGGTTTAGATAATTTTAGTAGTTTTAACTTTACACTGCCTGAGGATGTTGGGAGGACAACAGTATGAGAATTATTGCATTGATAGCTGCTCTTATATGTTTGGAACTGGATTATTATGAAGTTGGATTCTGGATAGGATTTGCAGTCGTGTTACATATAGCCATTTACCAAAGTATGCCGGGTTTTTACCGGGAGATTATAACTGATTATCCAAGGGAATCCTGTGTAGAACCAAAAATCTGTAAGTGGATGTTTCCATATAATCATAGCCATCCGGATAAAGGGTTACCGAAAGAAATTTATGTTCAGGGGATAGCAGTATATATAGGATATCTTGTTTATTCAGTATTGTTGTTTGTAATCCTTCCATTTAATGAGGTGATTTCCAGTTATTTGGCAGTCTGTTATCTTTTTACTTTGTGATCGTAATGTGGATTTGTGTACATCGGGGAACTATGAAAAGCTTTTATGCCCGTTATAAAATCATGAACAGGTACAATTTTTTCAGAACTGCCTTGCTGGCTAATAAAACACCGTATCCTCAGTTAAAAGGGAAATGTGAAATTTTATCAGAACGTAGAAAAAGAAAGAAAATTTTTGTAATGGTCAGGATGTTGGAAGATGGGGAAGTTATTGAAGATGTTTTGCTCTCAGGATGTAAGAAAGAAGGCAAAATCAAACGTATCATATGTATGAAATATGCAAAGTAAAATATATCATTTGATGAACTTATGAAAGAATTATGACAGTAGAAATAGTTATTGGGAAGTAGCCGTTGATTTAAAAACAATAAAATGTTTTATCATTTGTTTAGAAAATGAGGTATATATGATAGAGTATTTGGTAAACAGTAAGAAAATAGATCGGAAGAAAAGACCTATTTATTATGTAAAAAGAAAAGAGTTTTTGCTTGAACTTCAGATAGAAACAGATTTTTCAATTTTATTTGGAAATTTGTACTTCGGATTGGATATAGATCTTAACACTGGGAAAGTATAAGCCATATCAGGGTATTCACCCAAAAAGGCAATGGAAAAGAAATCATCTAATAATTCCCAAGGCTACGGTTGAAGGTGAGTTAATAGTGTTGTCAAATGATGAGTGGTATCCAGGGCAAGGAATACGCGTGACAGATGGTGATTGGGGAATTCAATATGATTCCAAAACGGGTTGGATATGTGTGGGAAAAGAGTGGTGTTGAAATGGTTGGACAGAGTGTAGAGTTCTTAAATAATTGTATTGCTGTGTTAAATGGTAAATCCTTAGAAGAAATTTTTATCCATGCAGATATAATAAAATAGCGGAAATGATACTTAGAGAAAGGCGATAAAAATGAGAAATTCATCTTTATTTTCCGGGGCTTTCCAAGATACCGCCATCACAGATGAAATGACAGGAGAAAAAATAATTTGACGATACCCAGGATTACGGTTAAAGGTGAGTTAATAGTAATGCCAAATGATGAGTGGTATCCAGAGCAAAGAATACGTATCACGAATGGTGATTTTTTGATGCTATCAGATAACGTATGAGATGCAGTAAAACTGTCAGATAGAGTTGTGAATTCGACAAAAGTAATAAAAAGCAATAAAAAGAAACGAAAGTAAATAAGATTGTTATTGATATGTACAGGAGATAGGGCATATGGAGAAAAAAGAAAGTGTATTGTCTCAGAAGGGAACGAGGATTTGAAGATGTTTAAGCGCCAGGAAATCTTTAGAAGCGGTTTAACAGACAAACTACAAAAGGCATGTCATTATATGACCATTATTATTATTGTCCGAGGTAATTATGAGCAGAGCAATAGAGGAAGAAATTATAAAGCAATACATTAAAAAAAATAAGCAGGAACGAATGCTATGGGAACTTAATAATCCCCAAAAGAGGGAAGAGGTCATATGGAGATTTAGTAAACCGGGAATTTTTATTGAGAAGTGTTTGACCCCGATTGGCTATATGGATAAAATACATATGATAGAATATCTATTTAAATTAAGCGGTGTTTCCAATGTCTATTATATCGGTGAAGACTATATAGGATATTTATCGTTAGAACAGGCAGCAGAAAAACAGCAAGTATGGGGAGAAATCTGTATCATTTACTGTGGGAAAGGTATTGGGTATTACCAGGGTGAACAAGAAATGGAGCTCCTCCAAGGTTTATGTTGTTAGCGGAAAAATAAATGACAGAGAAAGTGCAGATGATTAGAAACTGAAATATGCGGACAAAGGAGTGGTAGGATATGAATTTATTTATAAATTCGCCCTCTTATTATACACAAGAGTACGGGGTGATTGATGAAATTTATAGAATGTGTGCATACATATCTGAAAATATTGATATAAGGTTATACACAGAATGTCTTGATACGATAGGAATAACACCGATGATAGCACCAGTAGTTGTTCTGAATTCAGGAGGTTGGAAAGAGATCAAGCATGTTAGTTTCACTTATCGTATGGCAGGTATATCATTAAATTCTGATTATGATGCTTATTGCAAGGGCGATATAACTGAAAAAAGCGAATTCTGATGAAAAATATTCTGCAGTCATTAAAAGTAGTTAAAAAGAAATTGAAAGGAAAATTTGATTATGAGCAAATGGAGCAAGATATAAAAAATGTTAGTGCGTATTTGAAAAAGTTATTCTCGTGATCTGTGCTCCGATTTTATTCCTTTTTCCATATCAGAGTCTGCTTTCACGATACGTATTATTTTGACAAAAAATTCTATTGACAAAGTAACATTTGCCATGTATGATTTAAAGCATAAATTAAATCATATAAAACATATTAATAAACTATGAAAAAAAAAGAAGCAAGCGGGCATATAGAAGAAGATCGTTCCCTGCTTGATTATTAGTTAAACAGAATTATAAACAACTCACTAGACAAACTGGAAGTTTAAAGCTCAAAAGGTTTAAACTTCCGGTTTGTTTTATTTTATGGCAGATTACACCAGACCGGAATATTTATATTGTGAGAGCAAGCAAAGTGAAGGTTTTAGACTTTGCAAGCGAGGATAAGGTGCAGATTATTGAGGTGTGAGAGATCACAAATCCGGTTGACAGTATGGGAAAGCAGGTGCGGCTGGGTATGGAATGAAAAGTGTAAAAAATAAAACTCAAGGTGATTTCACGTTGCATGAAGTGAAAAACAGTGATAAAATAATAACAAATTTTTGTGGAAATATGAGAACTGTCGCCGTCAGAGGACGGCAAGGAATCCGGTGAAAATCCGGAGCAGATATCCCTACTGTAAGGGGGGACGAAAGCAGCAGGCCGTACAAGGCAGCCACTGGGAAACTGGGAAGGCGCTGTAAGTAGGAGGAACCTAAGCCAGGACACAATATACGCAGGCAAAGCAAAATGACAGTGAACGAACGTGTCTGTTGATGCAGACATCACTATATATGAAGTTCAGCAGAAGCTGGGCTCTCTTTGCCTTCCGATTTTGGAAGGTTTTTTTATTTGGGAAAGTCATGGGGAAAATAATCCGGGTTCTCCGGTTGAAGATAGATAAAAAGAAAGGAAGAGAGGGTTGAGAAGAAAGTAAAGATATTTGGTACGATAAAATTATGGAGTGGTATAAAGCAGAAAAAAACAGGAATTGTTCCGGCATAATCGGAACAGAAGGAGGATTTGAATGTACAATATGAAATCTAAGAAATGGATCAGCTGGCTTCTTGCAGCATCCGTTATAGCAGCAGCCCCGGAACTGCAATGGTACAGCCAGTCAGGGCAGAGGTGACATCAGACGTGGTGGGATATGGAGATACGGAAGAGTCCGGATATGTTCTGAACTCTTTAAGTATCACCAGAGGAAGCGGCACGGAGGTGGAATTGTATCCGGCATTTTCCGCAGACACGCAGTCTTATACAGCAACAGTGACTCATTATGATAATACGACCAATACGGTGCAGCCGGATAAACTGATCTTCCGTGCAATTCCGGCGGCAGAAGATGCGGTAGTTACGCTGAATTATACAAACAATTATACTTCGGTTCCCGTAAGTGTGGTTTTGGATCATACAGGAGCAGCAGCAACCGCCGATTATTGTCTGCGCAATGGGGTGAATGAATTCACGATTACGGTAGCGCCTCCCGAAGGGCAGGAAGGAACTGCACATACGTATCAGTTTGCGGTAACCCGTAATCTTTCTCTGAGCAGTCTTACCGTGACTACAGATAAAAGCAGCAGGAATCTGGTAACCTTTGATCCGGCTCAAATGGAATATGACATACAGGTTCCGGCGAATACGGAGCAGGTGACGGTTTCTGCAGCGAAGACATCTTCCAGGACAGGAAGCACATCTATGACAGTGGATGGAGCCAATACCACCAGAGTGACTAAAGAGATAGCGGATGATCCTGTTAAAGTGGAAATTGTTGTGACCGATACGAGTCAGAACCTTACTTCAACAATTCAGGTAAATATTACAAGAAAGCAGCTTACAGCTGAAGAAAAAGCAGAAGGTGGAAAATCTGATTGCGGCATTGGATAGTTTGGGAACCGTAAGTCTGGAGAGGAAGACACAGGTCGAAGAGCTGCGGGCTTTACGATGCCCTCAGTGATGAGGCAAAAGAGGTTGTAACAAATTACAGCATTCTGCTTGATGCGGAGAGCATAATCAACACCCTGGAGTATGCCGTTGAATATCCGCTTTCTCCCACTGCCTTTGACTGGCCGGAATTTCTGGGACATGCGGATCTTCCGGGTGTATCCTATGCCAAAACACCGATCAGCCAGGAGCAGACAAAAGAGCGGTGGAAGATTAACTCCACATCATTACTTGGTGATGCAGCAACCACCGGATGGAATGCCACACCGGGAACGCCCATCCTTGTAGGTGACTACATGTATTGTTATCTGGATCAGAGAATCTGGAAAAATTGAACTTGCGACAGGAAAAGCTGTGGGAAGTGCGAGAGTATACAGGACAAGTATTAACCAGTTCTTTATCTATCTGGCTTACGGAGATGGAAAGATTTTCATGCCGTGTAAAGCCAACTCCTTGGGTGATGTAGACGTAAGCGGATCTTTTATCCGGGTATTTGATGCGGATACGATGCAGCAGCTTTATGTGACGGAAGCCATTGATAAGATGGATATGCAGACACCGATTATGTATCATGATGGTTATATTACGACTGCAACTTACGTAAATGGTTCTTATGTATGTTTTGATACTGTGGATGAAGATCCGACAGTTCCACAGAAGTGAAGTCTGCACTCTGGAAAAAGACGGGAATCGATCTGAATGTGGGTACATCCTATGAAGGAAAACAAGCCAGATTCTCCTGGAATGCATCCGCATTTGTGGGAGACTGTATTTATTTTGGAAATAACAGTCAGAATATTTTTTATGCTGTAAACTTTAAGACAGGTGAAGTGGTGGACACACTGGACCTGGATGGAGTGAACAAGGCAAAACCGTATTATTGTAAAGAAGATGAAAGATTGTATATCTCACATAATGCGGTGGGAGCAAATGGAAGCTGTGCAGGGATCACTGCCATTAAGCTGAATGAGGATGGAACCTTCAACAGGGACAGCCGCTCAGAGTGGAAATCGGATTACAGCGGGCGGTACGCAGTCATCACCGGTTATTTATAATGAAAGAATCTATCTCGGCGGAGGCGGAGGTACGATGGGAAGCAATGAACCTGTGAATGTGATTGATGCGGAAACGATGACTACCATCTATTCGATAGACGATATCAAGACTAAAGGGTTCCGCGGCTGTTTCACAGCCTATGCGACAGAGGAGAATCATCAGCAGGTATATGTTTACTTTGTTCCATATGATGGAAAGAGCCAGAAGATGTGGGTGATCAGCGATTGTGAAGGCCAGACGGAACCCAATTATGAAGTCTGGACGGGAATCGGACAGCCGGAGTACTGTTCACAGTCTATTGATATTGCAGAGGACGGTTCTCTCTGATCTGGTATAATGATCTGGGTTATATTTACTGCTATGAAAATACCGGGGATACCGGATTTACAGGTGATGAGATTCAGAGCAGAATTACCTCTCTGCCGGATGTGAAGGACATTTTATTTTTATCCCTCCGAAATTGCACAGATTAAGTCAAGATATGATGCACTGAATGAAGAAGAAAAGGAAAAGGTAGATGCAGGTCTGCTTGAAAAGATGGAAGCGGCAGCAGGCAAAACTCCCGCGGAGCGTATGACAGAGGTGATAAAGATGCTTCCGGATATGGAGAATATCCGCCTTGCTGATAAGGAAGCAGTTGATATGATACAAGAGCAATATCATGCTTTGAATGATTCCCAGAAAGCAAAGGTCACAAATGCCTCTGCACTGGAGCTGGCGCAGGCAGCAATACAGGATCTGCTGGATGCCCGGGCTGTGTTGGAAGCGCAGACAGCCAAAGCAGAAGCGATGCTGAGCGGAACTTATAGTGAGAGTGCCGTTGAGAAACTGAGAGCAGCGCTGGAAGTGGCCGAAAAGTAGATACAAATCAGGCATCGGTATCAGAGATGAAGGATGCAGCCGCAGAACTGAAAAAGTTTGTGATGACGTGGAGAATCAGGAACAGATGCTCCGGTCTTTGAGGATGTAAAAGAAGGCGACTGGTATTAAAGCAGTTCGTTTGGTCAGCGGGAACGGCATTATGACTGGTATGGGAGATGCTGCTTTTCAACCATTTGAGAACCTCACACGTGCTCAGGCAGTGGTGATTCTTTATCGTATGAACGGTAAGACTGATGTGGAATATCAGGAACTGTATCGGATGTAGAAGACGAAACCTGGTATACGGATGCTGTGATGTGGGCAAGCGAAAATAAAATTGTAAACGGATACACCGATACCGGACTTTTTGCTCCGGCAAAGGCTGTCAGCCGTGAAGAATTTGCAGTGATGCTGTATCGTTACACGCACAGTATAAAGGTGATCCGGTCAGTGAAGAAGCAGATTTAAACAGCTTCCGGGACGGAAATGAAGTCAGCAGTTTTGCACAGGAGGCCATGAAGTGGGCAGTAGGAGCCGGAATCATAAAGGAAAAGATAACGGCACTTTGTTGGTCCTCAGGGAAGTGCAAACCGTGCAGAAGGTGCTGCGATGATCCAGCGATATCTGGAGAAGGGCATAAAATAATTTTATAAAGAACCAATCACTGTATCAGTGTTGTGTGTTCAGGCAGGGAACCTCCGTTTGAAACGGCCGGGTGGTTTCCTGCCTGTTTTTGTTCCTTTATACTCAAGATCTGGCGGTAAAAGATCGAAAGAATACAAAAAGGGTAAAAAAAAATTTATAGGCATCGTCTTCCGGGTGGAGAAAAAGTCAATTTGTTACAATGAAAAGTAAGGATTATAAATTTATTGTTATTAAGAATTCAAATATAATAAAAACAGCAAAAGAGTACGGGACAGAAGGTATTATCAAACAATTAAGGAAAGGAGACAGGGAGAAAATGTTGCATTGAAAATGAAGAAAGTTCTTTCTTTAATGCTTGCTTCGGTTATGACGTTTTCCACGGCTGCAGTAGCAGCGCCTGTGGCAGTTGCTGCGAAACGGAGCAGGAGAAAGAGAAGAACAATGGACGGGTTTTGGTGGAGGTTGCAAATGCTTCCGGTACCATGGATCTTACGAAAGAGGGAACCGTGGACTGGATGCATATTACCAGCGAGCAGATTAATCGAAAGGCACTTCCGGAGGAGGAGGAGCCGACGGCAGAGATCATTGATTTTATGAATGTAAGTGCTGCAAGCGGCAGAACCTTTGGTCAGGTGAAAGATCAGGTGATGCGTTATCAGACTTTTTACGCCCAAGGTTAGTGGTATTTTGTCTGATGTTCAGGTGGCACTGATTAAAAAGGGAAGTCCCAGTGCTTTGATTGCGGGACTTTATAAGATGGGAGACACTCCGGAGCTTTTGGCCGGTACAACAATTCCTGCGGATCAGATTACCAGCAATACAGCACTGACTCTTTGGGTTTGGCGAGGACATTAATCTGGAAGCCGGCGTGACCTATGCAGTAGCACTGACACAGGAGACAACCAGTCAAGATGATAACTATTGGTGGTGTAACGCCCAAACTTCTCTTCCGTCCGGTAAGATCAATGAAAACAATGCCTGATTGCTGAGAACACACCTGCTTCACTTCGGGTTGTAATCGGGGATGAAAATGCAGTTGCAGAGAAAAAAGCAGTGGATATTATCCAGTTTGAGACGTTAGGCGAGATGAAACTGGCATCCAGCTTTTCTGATTCTGCTGTTGCCTATTCCTGGTCCGGAGGTATGCCGACGGAAACCAGCACCGGACTAAAAAAGGCGGCGTACTCAGCTACCGCAACGGAGAGTACAGCGGTCCGGTGGAAGAGGAAGCAGGCTGGAAGATATCAATCCCGGCAGCGGATGCAATTCAGACATTGTCTTTCGTTTCTGGTATCTGGCAGGCAAGTTCAGCGATTTGGATTTATGCCGACGGTGATCTGGAGAATCCCATTTACACCAATACCGATATCTTCCATGTTTTGTCAGTGAATACAGCAAAGAGGGCCTGGACTACAAAATAGAGAACTTTGCAGATATGCTTGTTATTGATGAGAACGAATATGAGGTTGCTTATTCACGGATGACCGTAATTAATAACAATGAAGAGATCAAACTTCTGCCCACAGTCAGCAGTTATTTGATTCCTCTCAATGATGCAGCAAAAAATGTGAAAGCAATTGAGCCTGGTGAGACGGTGGTGCGGGAATACTGTATCGGCGCAGACCGGTTTGGCGGTGTTTATACTTATCCTGCAGATGCAGTTTTGGCTGCTCAGGGTAATTTCGATGAGCATTATGCGCATATGAAGGAGTATTGGAATACCAGACTGGAAAAGGTTATCGATATTCAGTCTGTTCCGGAGAAATATACAGAGCTGATCAATGCCTACAAGGCAGGTTATATTTATACACTTATCATTGCAGATGGTTATGAACTTCATGTAGGAGAGAATGGCTATGACCGGGTGTTTGACCATGATGTAATCGGCATGTTGGCTTCGCTGATTGAATCTGGTCATACGGAGCATTTTGCAGATTACGCACAGTATATTCTGATGAATATTCAGTATCCCGATGCGGCATGGAAATTCTCCTGGCCTTTTGCCCTGTATCTGCAGAAGACCGGTGATTTTGATACGGTTTTAAGCTTTATGGAGGATAAAGATGGGGTTGACAGGTATCAGAACCAACACACATAAGATTGCCTCTGAGCGGGAAGTTTATAGCGCGGATATTCTGGATGAAGACGGGAATCCGGCACGGATTATGGAGAGAACGAACGCGATTGACAGTCAGGGCTACTGGGTAATTGACAACTGGGCATCGTTGTTCGGATTGACTACTTATGCGTATATCTGTGATCAGTTCTACACAGAAACCGGCGAGGAGAGCTATAAGACAGAATATGACTGGGCAAAAGCAGAGTATGATAGTCTGTTGAAGAGCGTAGAGGCAGTTTTATCTGATACTATGGAGAAATATGATTTCAATTATATTCCGATCAGTATGGTGCTCCCCAATGAACTGACTGCACGTAAAGATCTTCGGGACGGCAACTGGGCGGCTCATTACCTGTTTGGCCGTTGGGACTGGGATGGCTATCTCTTTCGGAGCGGATCAGGATTCCTGGCTGCTGGATATGACGGATCAGACCTATGATTTTATTACAGAGCAGAAGAGTACAGTGTTTGACTCTCCTTATAATATGGGCGGTTATCCTCATGGATATTTCTCATCTGCTTATAATGCGGGCTATTTCTCAGCGGCCTTGAGCGGTGAAAAATGGCGTGACGGCGGTATTGAGGCGTATCTGTGGATGGTGAATCATTCCATGGCAAGTCCTTATGGATGGTGGGAAGGGATCGAGTACCCGAATGACAATACGGTCTGGAATCGGGAATACCTCCGGAGGAGGAGATGGTTCCTGTCAGCATATGTGGGGACAGTCTACTGCTACCAAGGTACTGATCGACTCCTTCTTTGCGGAGAAGGCAGACGGTACGATAATTGCCGGACGTGGTCTGCCGCAGGAGTTTAATGAGGACGGTGAGGAAATCAAGATTTCCAATTATCTGTGCGGCGGCGGGAAACGGATTGGTTTCCATATGAATACCAACGATCTGTCACCTTTGAACTGACCGGTGATGAGCTGGAGAATACAGTCAGTCTGGAACTGCTGGCATTCGTAGACAACATCGAATCTGTCTCAGAGGGCTGCACGTTTGATGCTGCCAGGGGCAGTGTTCAGATACCTGCCGGTATAAAGAAGGTGACCATCACCTTACAGGAGAATACAGCCGGACTTATGGAACATGATCAGGCGTTGGCAGAACTGAATACAGCTCTGACAGAAGCTGAGAGAGAAGATTTAGACTTGTATGTTGCTTTCACTGCCAGGACATTGACTGATGCCATCGCTGCCGGAAAAGCTCTGGCGGAAAATGGAACAACACAAGAACTTCTGGATGCTGCTGCTGCGATCCGCAGCGCTGTGGAGGGGCTGGTTGAACGGAAGACTTACGATGTAGCATTTGACTATTTTACAGGTGTGAACCAGACTGCTCAGCCTACCTTCGGACAGAAGTCTGACCAGCGTTACCGTTATGCTACCTTTAAGACTGGTTCAGAGGATGTTGACTTTGATAAATTGGAGGTAAAATTAAGGAAATATTCAGGTCCTTTCGGTGATTGTCTGATCAGTATCTATACGTTGGAAGAGGACAATTTCACTCTGGATACTTGTCTGGGTACCGCACGTCTGGCGGCGGACAGCGTAAAAGACGGTGATAACACCTTTACTTTTGAGCCGGGTATCCATTTGGACGGAGATACCTATTATGCTATCTTCTTTGCGATGGACAATACGGATGATACCTATGGTTCTTACTGGTACTATGCCGGTCCGTTTATGTCGGATGATTTGTATGCCTGCAAGATCAACGGTGCAGGTGAGGTAATTAATGAGAATGCTTATGGTTTGGGTACGCCGCTGATGAAGATGTACTCTGTACGTACCGATAAGACCGCTTTGGAGCGTGCCGTGGAGAATGCACTCCCGGGAGATGCTCTGGAAGCAGCGAAACAAGTTCTGCTGAAACGGGATGCCACACAGGAAGAAATTGACAAAGCGCTGGAACGCTTGACGAAGGCGCCTCTGGCATTTGTGGATGTGGATGAGAATGACTGGTTCTATGGTGATGTGGAATATGTGAGTGAAAGAGGATTATGACCGGCTTGAAGGAAACACGCTTTGGTCCGGAAACAGAGCTGTCCCGCGCACAGTTTGTAACAATTCTCTATCGAATGGCAGGCAGTCCTGAGATCTCATATGAGGATAAGTTCCCGGATGTAAAAGACGGTGAATTCTATACCAGTGCGGTGATGTGGGCAAGTGAGAATAAGATTGTCACAGGATATGTAGATACAGGACTGTATGCACCGGATAAGAGCATAAGCCGTGAGGAACTCTCTGTTATGATGCGCCGCTATGCAGCATACAGCGGTCAGGATGTTACGGCGGATGGTGATCTTTCCTTCTATGCGGATGAGGGCTCTGTCAGCGAATTTGCAAGAGAGGGAATGTCCTGGGCGGTTGCCAACCGTATCATCCAGGGAGCAGACGGACAGCTTTTAAAACCGCAGGATCAGGCAAACCGTGCAGAATGTGCCGCAATTATCCACAGATATCTGGAAAAGGCTGAAAAGTAATGTGCAGGAAATCGTCTGGTTGTGCATCTGACTTTCATATATGGTGATGTCTGCGTCAGCAGACATGTCCGTTTATAATTTAGGCGTTAAGGCAGCCGGTTCCTGGGGGATCGGCTGCTTTACTGTTGATGAGCGTATATGCAAATTGTACTTGTCAGATAAAAACATTTGGCGGACAGGTTGCAAAGGAAGAGGGAATTGGGAAAAACTAGGAAGAAAATCGAGAAAATTCGATAAAAATCGACAAAAAGAGACATCATTATTCAAAATTCTGTGCTATAATGGTGATAACCATTATAAAGGGAGGATGGAAAGATGTTATACTTAAAAAAAGAAATTTTCCTTCTTTTCTCTCAGAAACAGGCTTATTCTATTACTTACAGGAGCCATGTTCTGTGGAATGACATTGTTGGGCGGTATGCTGTTTTTTACATGTATAACAGTATGAAAGACAATATTTCCAGCAATATTGACACCACAGTTTCTGCAATGACAGATTCTCTTGATCAATCGTTTGTGCTTATAGAGAATACCGTACTGGAGCTGGCAGCCAGCAGCGGGGTCAGAAGCTGGATTGAGGATGAAGATTATTATAACAAAGAAAATCCGGAATTTTATATCCGCAGGGAGGCGCTAAATAAAGAATTTCAAAGAATCCTGATGTACAGTAATGCCAAAAAACTGAATATGATTGAATACGCATCAATATTTGATAATGGAGAATTGCTTGGGTATACGGATATTCAGTCAAATGGAGAGACTACGATTATCAATGAATCACGGAAGGTGTATGATACGCTTTCGGAACGTGAGGAAGAATATGTTTACAGTATACCCATCGTATCAGGAAGAAATACTATTTTTCATGTAAGAAGATTGAAGGCAGATTTTGAAAAGCGACAGGCAGCTTGGCATATTAATTGCAACTAAGGAGACAGATATCAAAAAGAAGTATCAGGACCTGCTTGAATATGAAGGTTCTATGGTATATATAACAGATCAAAATGGAATGATTTATTCAAGCAACAGGGAAGAGCTGCTGGGCACATATCTGGATTCCTCCGTTGCAGAGGGAGTACGGGAAAAGCAGCAGGAGATAGAGCAGGAGGGAGAAACATATCTTGTGGTAGCAAAGCCTTTGAAAGAGACGGGGATGAATTTTATCTATTTTTATCCTAAGAAGTTGCTTTCAGAGAAGGTATTTGGGGGATGAGATCGTATCTTTTTGCTGAATATTGTACTGATTGCCGCATTTTTGTGGATTGCATTTTGCTGTCGATTCGTTCTACAGAGTTTCTCAATGAACTTGTTTGTGCGATGAAGAGCGCCAAGGAGAAGAATTACGAGATAAAGATGAGAAAGTACAACGATGTGGAGATTGATATGCTCAGGGGATGCCTTCAACGAGATGACGACGGAAATCAAAGAGCTTATTCAGAACAAGTATCAATCGCAGCTGTTGTTGAATGAGATGGAGATTAATTTTTACAGCATCAGATGAATCCCCACTTTTTGTTCAATGTTCTGCTGACGATTCAGATTAAGGCAAAGAGGAGTTCAGACGAGTGCATCGTTAATATGGTATCGGCATTATCCTCTTTGTTAAGGGCAAGTATTCAGACGAGTGACAGAAGAATCATCACCATAGGGGAAGAGTTAAAATATACAGAGTTCTACCTGTATTTGCAGAAAATGAGGTTTGAGGACAAATTGTCTTATGTGATAGAGGTGGAGGACGAGGAGATTAAGCAATATAGGATTCCTAAGTTTGTCATTGAACCAATTGCAGAAAATGCAGTGATTCACGGCATTGAAACTATGGATGAGGATGCAGTAGTAGCAATTCGTATATGCCGGGACGGAGGATCTTCTGATCTCGGTGACCGATAATGGAGTAGGGTTTGATGTTTTGCAGTATCAAAGAGAAAGTGAGGAGAAGGAACATGACAAGCCGGTAAGAGAAAAAGTGGGATTAAAGAATGTAAATATCAGGCTTAAATATATATATGGTGAAAAGTATGGTCTGGTGGTGAAAAGTCAGATAAACAAAGGAACCATCGTGCAGATCAGGATACCGATGATAGAGGAGGAACAGGTGTGTATCGGGTAATTATCGTGGATGATGAGAAGAACATCAGAGAGGGAATCACAGACTTGACCAGATGGCAGGAGCTTGGGTGCGAGGTGGTCGGTTCCTTTCGGAACGGAGAGCAAGTACTGACATTTTTAAAAGAAAGTAAAGTTCCGGTACATATCGTGATTACGGATATCAGAATGCCGGTCATGGACGGAATGGAACTGGCAGGAATCCTGCGTGAAAAATATCCGGAAATCAGAGTGATTATTCTGACAGCGTACTCAGATTTCGGGTATGCACAGCAGGCAATCAAGCATCAGGTATCAGATTTTGTGGTAAAGAACGAATTTATGGAAGAACTTCCAAAAGCGGTCAGACGGGTGACCAGAAAACTGGCGGAGATTCAGAGCCGGAGACCGGAAGAAATTTCAGATCTGAGAAAAGGTATCTGGTACCGGGTTTGCGGCTGCGAGGTGAAACCAGATCATCAGATCAATTTAGAACAGAACAAAAAGGCATTGGAAAATCTGCTGAACAGTACCATCGGAGGGCAGGAGATGATTCTGATGCTGAGTGATGAGAACACGTTTTATTTTGTGGTGGAGCAGTTGGAATACGATTCCGGATATCAGAAGGAAGAATTTGTGAGGAAGTTGGGAAAGTTTTTGTCGTTGGCAAATACATTTCTCCAGATGAGAATTCGGATGGGTGTCAGCGCACCTGTAGAAGGAACGGAGAATGTTTTAAAGGGCAGGCGTCAGGCGATGCGGAACCTGTCCAATGTTTATTCGGATGAGAATCCGGTCTGCCTTTTGGATGAGATTGCGGAGAAAAAGCAGGTCTGGATGGATGACTGGGATATTGACAGTTATATGCGGAATCTGTATGTAGCCCTGCGGGAGGAGAGTGAGGAGAGGAGGGACACGCTTTATCAGGAGTATCTGGAATACCTGAAAGAGCCGGCCAGGCCTCTGGAGCAGTGTCAGGCAGACACACATGCCATTACTTCCTATCTTCATCGCAAGGTCAGAGGGATGGAATCAGAAGATGCTATATTTGACTCGGAGAGCCTTTTTGAAAGCAGTCTATACTGCAAAATCAAAGGCAAGTCTCTGGGATGTTATGATGAAGGTCTGCCAGGATGTGTTCAGTATGCTGCGGGGGTAATACGGAGTACCAGAATGTACTGGTAAAACATGTGAATGATATTATCAGAAAAAATATCAGGAAAAGCTGAGTCTTAAGATTATCAGCCAGGAATTATATGTGAACAGCAGTTATTTGAGCAGAGTATATAAGAAAGAAACCAATGCGACCGTTACAGATGCGATAAATAAATACAGGATTAAAAAAGCAAAAGAAATCCTGGGTAAAAGGAGAATAAAGTGTACGAAGTGGGAAGACTGGTGGGAATTGAAGATCCGGCATATTTTACCCATGTATTTTTAAAATACGAAGGGAAACGCCGTCGGATTATATGACCCGGCAAAACCGAAAAAACTCTCTTCTCTAATGAAAAAGGCTGCCCTGCTGAAGTAATCGGCGGGCAGCTCTTTTGCAATCCCCTGATTGTTTCAAGCAGGGAAGGATGGTATAATATCCCTGTTATCTGTCTGTGTTTTTGGTATTTTGGGAAAGGAAATTTGAGAGATTATTATGTATAAAGAGGAAGATCTGGTTAGAATTGCGAAAAGAGAGAATAATACAAAAAGAAAATATCTGGTTGTCAACAGACTGCAGGGTAAGCATATACCGGTAAGTCCGAAGAACGCTTTTTGAGATGTTTGATGCACTGGCAGAACTGGTGAAAGAGGCATATTCAGGAGAACAGCTATTGTTGGTTGGTTTTTGCGGAAACGGCTACTGCAATCAGGGGGCGGCGTTGGCTGTAAAACTGGATACTTATTATATGCAGACCACACGGGAAGAAATCGGGGAGTCAATTATTTGTTTTTCTCGGAGACCCATAGCCATGCAACAGAGCAAAAACTGATCAGGACAGATCTGGATTTGGTGATTGATCAGATGGATCGCATCATTTTCGTGGAAGATGAAGTTACAACCGGCAATACAATTTTGAATATTATTGATATTATTGAAAAGGTTTATGGAAAAAGAGTCTGTTTTTCAGTTGCATCTTTGTTGAACGGGATGAATGAACAGGCGAGGAAGCGGTATGAAGAGCGAAACATTCAGCTCCATTATCTTGTAAAAACAAACCATGATTCGTATACCAGGATTGCCGAAAGCTATTGCGGCAACGGAATGTATTGCAGCAGCAGTACACAGATGCCGGAAGTTGAGTTAAAAAATGTTGACTGTCTCTGATTATCGGAATGCCAGAAGGCTGAACCGGGGTGGGGACTACCTGAAAGCATGTAAAAAGCTATGGGAGCAGATTTGTTCTGGAATCGAGATCGGTACAGGGGCAGAAAATTCTGGTTCTCGGAACGGAAGAGTTTATGTATCCGGCGCTTCTGACAGCGAAGTACATAGAGGAAAAAGGCAATTTTATAAGATGCCATGCGACAACCCGGAGCCCCATCGCAGTCAGTAAGGAAGAGCATTATCCGCTTCATACAAGGTATGAACTGGTAAGTTTATATGATAAAGGGAGAAAGACATTTCTTTATGATATTGAACGATACGATAAAGTAATTATTATGACGGATTCAGATTCGGAAGAAAAAGAAGGAATATATTCATTGGTTCATGCAGTTCATTCCTGTGGAAATCAGGAAATCTATTTCGTAAGGTGGTGCTAGGTTGAGAAGTTCTTATCGGGAAGAGGATGTAATTTTATTATTAAAAGATATTACAGGTATGGTGGAACCCCAGTCCACGAAGGAGCGGGAGCGGTTGATTCAGGCAGGACGGCATTATTGTGAGATGTTGCCGATTGAATATGTCCCCAGTGAAAAATATATGGAGGCATACAGAGAGGCGCTTCAATTATGCAAAGCCTGTGGCTTTGGCGGTGGGAAAACTGGCGGAAAAAATCATTGCCGAAAGAGGGAAAAATGTTGTTCTGGTCTCTCTTGCCAGGGCGGGAATACCGATTGGGATTTTATTAAAACATTATATTGCAAAAAGATGGAACGTTGATGTGATGCACTACTCTATCTCTATTATCAGAGGCAGAGGGATTGACGGGAATGCCATGAAGTATCTGCTCTGCCATCACGCTGCCAAAGATCTTCTTTTTTGTTGATGGTTGGATCGGAAAAGGAGCCATATTAAAGGAATTAGAGAAAGCTCTTGTAGCTTATAAGGGGTGTCAACAGATCTGGCGGTTGTTGCAGATCCCGCCAATATGACAGAACTTTGCGGCACTCATGAAGATATCCTGATTCCCAGCTCCTGTCTGAATGCTACGGTCTCCGGACTGGTCAGCAGGACATTTCTGAGGATGATATCATAGGGAAAAGTGACTTTCATGGGGCAGTATATTATGGAGAATTGATCGACGCTGATCTTTCCTATGATTTTATCCGCGCAATAGAAGCAGAATTTGTGATGGAGCCGGTTAATCTGGCTGTGGAGGAGAAAGAGATTCCAGGAATGGGGATTGATGAGGTGAGAAAAACTTGCAGGAAAATATGGGATCGACGATATCAACCTGATTAAACCCGGAATCGGAGAGACCACCAGGGTACTGCTGCGCAGAATTCCCTGGAAAGTGCTGATCAGCGAGGAGTACAAGGATGATGTTTCTCTGACGCATATAAAAAAGACTGGCAGAGGAAAAGGGGAGTATCGGTTGCATACGAACCCCTTGTCCATTATAAATCCTGCGGGATCATAAAAAGCTGGCGGATACCTGATGGGGAATTAGAGCGTATATTTCCAATGTTTTAGGATTTCAGGGAGCACGAAGTACGGAGAAATCGTGTATCATAAGATGTTGGTGTGTGCTTCGGAAAGGAGGGTAGTGTACGAGATGGGGATTTATCTGAATCCAGGCAATGATGCATTTTGTATATCTGTAAATGATGACATTTATGTTGATAAGAGTGGAATGATTGCTTTTGTTAACAGTAGGATTGGAAAGAGTAAAAGATTTATCTGTGTCAGCAGACAGACGCTTTGGTAAAATCTATGGCAGCAACTATGCTATCAGCCTATTATGATAAAAGTTGTGACTCAGGGAAAGTTGTTTAGTCATCTGGAGATTGCAAAGGATGAATCATATGCACAGAATTTGAATCAATACGATGTGATTTTTCTTAATGTGCAGAAGTTCTTAAGAAAAGCCGGAGAACCAAAGAATTTGGTACGTTACATGGAAGACAAGGTGCTGTCAGAGATAAAATGCAGGTATGGCAGATTTATTGATAAAAATGAAGTCAGCCTTCCGGATGCGCTTGAAGCTGTATATGCGAATGACAACAGCGCCAATAAAGGATTTGTATTTATCATTGATGAATGGGATTGTATTTTCAGAGTTGCTAAAGACGATACAAGAGCGCAGGAGACGTATCTGGATTTTCTGCGGGATCTTTTCAAAGACAGAACTTATGTTAAGGTGGCTTATATGACAGGTATCTTGCCTGTGAAAAAATATGGTACGCATTCTGCATTGAATATTTTTGATGAGTTTTCTATGATTGCTCAGGGGAGATTGGCGAAGTATGTTGGATTCACGGAGACAGAAGTTAAAATGCTGTGCAGGACATTCAGCATGAAGTTTTCAGAAGCTCAAAAATGGTATGACGGATATAAGTTTAAGAGAGCAGGTCATATCTATAATCCCAAATCGATTATAGATGCAATGATGGAAGAGGGACTACAGAGGCTATTGGACCAATACAGAGACTTATGAAGCTTTGCAGGTTTATATTGATCTGGATATGGATGGCCTTAAACAAACAATTATTTCTATGCTTGGCGGTGTAAGTTGCAAAATTGATATTGGTTCTTTTCAGAATGATATGACATCTTTCAAGAGTAAAGATGACGTTCTTACTTTGTTGGTTCATCTGGGCTATCTGGCATATGATGAAGCTGCCCAATCGGTATTTATTCCCAACGAAGAAGTACGTGGTGAGTTTATCAGAGCAGTCAGGAATGGGAACAGACCGGAGCTTGTGAAAGCAATTCAAATGTCAGATCAACTGATAGATGCAACGATTCGGATGGATGCTGATGAAGTAGCAAGATTGATAGAGGAAGCACATAGTGCAAATACTTCCCCCGATTTTTATAATAATGAGCAGTCTTTGCGCAGTGTTATTGAGTTGGCATATATCAGCAGAGTAGATAATTATATGACCATTCAGGAATTGCCGACAGGAATCGGATATGCTGATTTAGTATTCCTGCCGCGTAAATACTCCAATAAGCCGGCAATTGTTGTTGAATTAAAGTGGAACAAGTCGGCCAAGGGAGCTATTAACCAGATAAAAGAAAAAAATTATGTTCAGGTAATTGAGAACTATGGAGGAGATATTCTTCTGGTAGGAATTAACTATGATAAAGATACCAAAAAAGCATGAATGTATGATTGAAAAATATCATAAAGTGTAGAGGTGGAAAGATTTTATCTGCGCCAAATTCAGTTGACAGAGTCTCCTGTGGTTCTTGAATTTGGCGCAGATTTTCTGCTGAAGCAGACAATTACCATACATGAAAGCTGATTGCTTTGCCCTTCGTGCTCTCGCAATCGCCACCAGTATTTTTTTTATGAGCGGCTGGTATTCATATTCATGTTGGTGGTATTTAAGGTGCCAAAGCCCTGGGCGGCGTCCAGCGTTTTATAAACTTTGATTGTAGGCGCTAACCATACCTGTCCGGTTCCGCGGTATACATTCACAAGTCCTTCCCCGCTGACTGCGGAGCCAATCAGTGTTTTGGCGCTTCGTTCTACTGTAAAGTCCAGGGTGCTTGTCCTTAATACGGCAAAATTGCCATCCACCTTTAAAGTGTCGTTATTGAGATCAATGATATCAATTTCTGACATAGGAACAATGGATTCCAGAATGACGATTCCAGGTCCTGTAAGCTGCTGTTGGAAAAGGGTTTCTCCGCCCGCTATGGCAGAAGAGAGATTCCGCTGGGAAACCGCCTTTACGGTGACACTGCCCTGTGCACAGTAGAACATACCGTCATCAATAATAATAGATTCCCGCTCTGCCAATTCCAGCACAAGGAAATGTTTGAAGGAGGGTTCCAGAACCAATAGTCCGCTGCCGGTATACTCCGGCTGAGCCATCTGTTCGCCTGTGACAGCCCCTCTTACCATTCGTCCCAGTGCATTGCCCAGAGTAACGCCGCTGACCATCTGGATATTACCCTGAAAGTAGCTCATGGCGCCTTTTTCGATTGTGACTTTGTCATTGTTCAGGTATAAAGCAATCTGTCTGACACGGATGTGCTGTTTTTCCATAAAGTAGACCTGCTGTGCCATCGAAGCATTGGATATCCCCAGAAGTTTTCGTATTCCAATACTTCCACTCTTAAACCTCCGCTTGTGTATTCTTCGATAATTCTTATGTTTTCTCTGGTTCCGGTTGCAGTTTTCATCAGTTGTAATAACCTCCTGTCCTTTTGATGAGATTTTAAAGTTTCTGTTATTTTCCTTTCACCCCGTATACTTCGGAGAGCAGAATTGTCTTTAACGCCCAGTTTGAATGGGTCTTATATTCATTCATACGCTCTTTTCAATGCTTCCCGATACAAGGGAAGGAGAAGCAACATCCCAGTTTAAGATGGATTTTGCATCGTCAAGGTCTTTCTGTGATACCTGATAGGCAGCATTTACCAGTGCAATCTGATTGGGATGGATCACGGTCTTGCCGATAAAACCGCATAAGCGGTCTTCTTTCAGTTCCTTCATCAATCCGGTATCCCAGTGACTGCCGCTGTAATATTCCCAGACAGGACCGGAGACCACGTAATCCATTCCAAATACGGTAATGATATCGGAGAGAATATCGGAAATCGGTTTTATGGCGTGGATGGATTCATCGCTTCCTCTTCGGAGACCAAACATATGGCATAAATCATTTCCGCCGACCCGGATATTCAGTACCAGTTCCTCAATGTGATCTAACTTTTCTTTTAACGTATATAGAATCTGGTATCTGTTCCGAAGATCAATCAGAGTGGGGCTTTCAAAAATGGGCATCATGTAGATTGGTCTTTCAGAATTCTGATTGATGAGAGAAACTGCGCTGATAAAATCATCTGCATTTTCAAGGGAAAACTTAGGGATGATAAATCCGGTAATCAGTTCCCCGGAATCCCCAAAACGTCTCATTAAATCTATGATCTGGCCAGATTGCCGGACTCTTATAAATATCTTAGGTATAAAAATTGTCTGCTTTTTTGAAAACGTAAAAAGCGTCTGGATGGTATGTACCAATTTATATTCTGCCTCTTCCACACAGTCATCATGAATGGTATCCTCAAGACATAATGCAAGAGAATAGTGGCTGCCGAATTTTTCATGAACCAAAGAATGGACAATGCTCTCTTTGTTCGCAGGGCAGTACAAAAGGGCGCCGACACTATAGTATCGTATTGAGTTTTTCACGTAAAATGCTCCTTATGATGTAATTGCTTATGATCAAAGTATTATAGCATTTTTTAAAATAAATTCATAGTTATTTTTTAAATGATATGGTAAAATTGATGTGATACAAGGGGTCAAAAGGTTATGCGTTTCATGCTTGCATGAAAAAGCATGACTTTGAGACCCGTAAAACATGAGAAAGTAGCCCGAATAGGGCGGATTTCGAATGTTTTTAGGATTGCGGGAGTATGAAATGCGGAGCAATCCGTGTATCATAAGGGTCAAAAGGTTATGCGTTTCATGCTTGCATGAAAAAGCATGACTTTGGCTTTCATGTATGGTGATGGCTATGTTACGAGAAGGTGAAGCAATATGGAGGATGAAAATTTAAAACCAGATATAATGTGATGAACATCCATCTTTGGATGCATTTGCAAAGATGAAAGGTGGTATCAATCATGGGTGTAAAGATGTCTATTTTATCAGGGCCGTGGGTGTCAATCAGACATTAGCGGTTGAACTTGAAAAGATGGACCGGACGTTGTCTGAGAATATGTTGGCGGGCAGGGGCAGATATCACAGAGTTGATCATCTTTCGAATCTTGTTTCGGCTGAGGAAATTGCCCGCTATTCTGCTTGCTATGAAAATTGGATGAAGAATGGCAGAAAGTATGTAGTCACAAAAGTAACAGAAGAAAGAGAAGAACTGAAGAGGGTTCTTGGAAATACCTGTGATGTTGTTGCACGGCTTTTTCAAAGGATGTACGCCCCATGTCAATGATTCCATAGAAAAGAATTTTGTTGTAAAATTGTTGTATTGGTTTGATATGGTTGGAGCAGAACTGATGCAGGATTGGGATTTCAGATGTTCTATGAAAATTGTGTTCAGCAATATCATAAAAAAGGCAGGAATATCTCTTTTGCTACTTGCTCACCCTGATGGGGGGCGGATGTACTTTGCTGCAATGTCAATCGGACATTGAGGAGCAATTGGAAAAACTGGGCTTGTCAAAGAAAATGATACTGGGTTCTTTTCAGGAATGCAGGATTCCACCTTATAATCCTTGTATTTATCAGGAAACTTCGGTTTCGGAGAAAGCTGACAAGGAAATATCCCATCCGGTTGTCGATATCAGAAGACCGGATCGGGATCTCAAAACCAGAGCTGCAGTAGCAGAATCACAGAGAATGGCGAGAAAGCCGGAAAATATCAAGGCTAAGGAAAATACCGGAATCCGGGAAAGGATCAGGAGTCAGGAAAAAGATTTTGAGGAACTGGCGCTGTTGGCATCGTCGGTTGTTATGATTACGATACATGACAGAAAAGGTGATATTATAGGAACCGGGTCAGGCATTATGGTTGAAGAGACGGATATATTCTGACCAATAATCATGTCGCCAGCGGGGACAGTTTTCTGCATCCCCCACTTTGCGGTCTATTTGTCCCAAATTCGGTCAGCGTAGCCCGCTACGCCTCCCTTATTTGAACCAAATATCCCACAAATTGTGGAATACATAGTATTAAAGGAACGATTCCGCTTTACGTTTATCCTCGGAAACGATTTTATGATGGTTTGTTCGTCCGGAATAACATCTCCAATCTTACCCATATCCTTGGAGGAATGGTTGGGGCCGGACTGGGATTTGTGATGAATAAAAATAAAATGAGTAAATATTGAGGGTGCAGATAAGAGCTTATGTTTGAACACAAAACGATTCAAAACCTGGAGGACTTTTTGCCGGATTGAATCAACGCCGCGGTAAAGAAGTTTATTTTTACCGTATTAATGGTTACAATGAGCCAATTCGGGAGTTTCTCAGAAGTATTATGAAGCTGCGAGATTGTCAGGCGTAGTAATCGAGGGAAAGATTCGAATCCGGATGAGAAGAATCTGGCTTATTACGAAGAAATCATGGGGATGAACTTCCGGATGGATAGGGGATTTATTACTTCCAGTCTGAAGAAGTGGCTGCCCCGGATGAATGATTACCAGAGAAATAATGTGGCAATGTCAATTTATGACACCCTTGATGCGATGCGCAAAGAGGGTAAGAATGATAATATGCTGAAGAATGCATATATCAAGTTTATGTGCTGGCTTTACTATAAATTTGAGCGGATTGTCAATCAACTGGGTGAGGACAAGGTTCCGAAGATTTTATATGAAGGTGAAATCAGTAATTATGAACTGAAGCTGATCACGGTGCTGTCCAATGCCGGATGTGATGTGGTATTGCTGCAGTATAAGGGGATCAAATTATCAGAAACTGGATGCGGGATCGAAATTGTCCTGCAGTCTGGAGATGCCGGGCATGACAAAATTTCCGGAAACATTCAGTATTAAGTGGATGCGGGAAGAGATGCAGCGCCGGATGAACCAGGAGCGGTTGTACGGTAAAAACCGCAGGTTTTAAACTGTACCAATGCGTGGATGGAAGGAAAAGGACTGGAAGATATTCAGAAGAGTATCCGGACCCGCGGGGATGATCCGAATCTGTTCTATAATTGTTTTTTGCAGGATCAACGGTGTGGAAGATAAACTTACCTATCTGAATGAACTGTATCAGTTTCAGTTGGAAATCAAAAACAGTAAAAGAAAACTTGTGATTCTGGAGCAGACGATTCCGCAGCCGTCGATGGAAGAGATTCATTCCATTCAAAGGAAAAATTACCAGACGCAGGATCAGATGCTGATGGATCTGGCAAATAATATAAAATACGATATAAATATTGAATTACAAAGATTGATGCACAAAGCATTCATTGATAGAATGACGGAAGAAGCAAATCTTCCGGGTATGAATCTGAATAAGCTGACGAATAAGGCAGTATATCTGCTCTGTTGGCTAAAAAGATATCAGTCGGAGCTTTTTTCCAATTGGAAGATGCCGGATATCGGCTGTCTGATTTATCTGGGCGGCTGCAAAAATGACAATGAGGCGATGTTCCTTAAGTTTTTGGCCAGACTTCCGATTGATGTGCTGATTCTGAATCCGAATTTGAATACGAAATGCTGTCTGGAGGACAGGCAGCTTTATGAGATCAACTATGAAAATTCATTGGTGGTTGACAGTTTTCCGCGGGAAAATGCTGATATCCGAATGGGAACAGCCGCTTATCATGCGGAGAGAGAACTGGATACTATCATGTATCAGGATTCCGGGATGTACCGGAATCGCCAGTATCAGAAGGCAGTTTCGGTTACTTTGCAGACGATGTATGAGGAAATTTCCATCCTGTGGGATCAGGAAGTAAAGTACAGACCGAATTTCAGTACCATAGATTCTGTTGTCAATGTACCAGTCATCTTCTCAAAGGTATCCGGTGTCAAAGACGGGCAGATTCCCCAGTATTGGACTGGAATTAAGAATCTGATAACAGAGGATACTTTTTGTGATTAAGAATGCTCCGTTTATCCGTCCCACCGATCCCAATCCGGTGAAGGCATATGCGGCAGAGTTTTATAAAAATGGAAAATTGCAGAAAGCAAAGATAAAGGCGTTCATTCGTGTTACCAATACGGTTTTCTGAGAGAGAGAGATTCAGGATCATATTCTGGAGAAACTGCAGCTTTTGATTGAACAGAAGACAATCAAGGGTACTTTTGAGAACGGGACAGAGTATACCATCATTGCAGCTGTTCTGAATCTCAATAAAGAGATTATAAGATTGATTCAGAAGTTTGACTTTACCAGAAAGAATCCGAAATTAATTTATATTAATACAACAGAAAGTATCATTTCGCTGGAAGACAGTATTTTGACTGCGTTTCTGAATCTGGTAGGATTTGACGTTGTTTTCTTTGTTCCCACCGGATATCAGAGTGTTGAGAAATTTTTCAACAAACGGGTGATGGAAGAACATCAGATTGGTGAATACGTATACGATCTGCGTGTACCGGATTTTGGCACAGGTTCATCAGGTATAAGACGCTCATGGCGCGAAAAAATATTTAAGAGAGGTAATTGACATGGCACTTGATTTTAAGTAAGACGGCAACACAGCAGCCTTTGGCTGCGGCAGCTCCGGGAGCCAAAACGAGGTTGAAGTTGTGGAACAGTTTGACATTGTTGCTGACAGACAGAAGATGAATGAGACATATGTCAATTCAGCGGAAGTAGATGCATTGGCAAGTACGATTGAAGTCTACAATCTGTATGTGAACAGTATGAATATGTTCAGCTGGATGATTCCAGTGAGATGCTGAGTACATTGGCGAAGGTCGATTTGAATTGACGAGATTAAGGATAACCCGGGGCTGTTTGGCAAGCTATTTGGAAATTTAAGGAAGCAGCTGGATAAGATTCTGGCAAAATATCATACGATGGGTGAAGAAGTTGATAAGATTTATGTACAGTTAAAACAGTATGAATCTGAGATCAAGCAGTCAAACCGGAAATTGAATCAGATGTTTGATGCCAATGTCAATTATTATCACGAACTGGTAAAATATATTCTTGCCGGTGAGCAGGGATGCAGAGAGATTGAAGAATATATTGCAAAAGACAGGCAGATATGGATGCCACCGGTGACAATTCCATTCAGTTTGAGATTCAGAGTCTGCAGCAGTCTTTGATGATGTTAGAGCAGAGAACACAGGATTTAAGAACTGCGGAAAATGTAGCGATGCAGTCCGTTCCTATGATAAAGACCATGGAATTCAGCAATATGAATCTAGTGCGAAAGATCAATTCCGCATTTATCGTAACACTTCCGGTATTTAAACAGGCGCTTGCTCAGGCAATTCTGCTGAAAAGGCAGAGAATTCAGGCGGAAGCGATGTCGGCTCTGGATGAGAAGACCAATGAGATGTTGATCAAGAACGCACGCAACACGGCAGAACAGTCTAAGATGACAGCCAGACTGGCATCCGGAAGTTCCGTCAAGATCGAGACACTGGAGACAACCTGGAGAACGATTGTGAATGGTATTGACGAGACGAGACAGATCCAGGAGAATGCAAGAAAGAAGCGTGTGGAAGATCAGGCAAGACTTGAGAATATCAAAACAGAATTCAACAAGGTATATCATATGCCGGATAGAAAATACTAAAAGTAATGCACTGAGAAATTACATAATGAGTAAAGGAGGAAATAAAAGATGCCTATTAATTTGTCAAAGGGTCAGAAAGTTGATTTAACAAAGGGAAATCCCAGCTTAAAGAATATGATGGTAGGTCTGGGATGGGATGTGAATGCATTTGATTCCGGAGCTGATTTTTGACCTGGATGCAGCAGCGTTTATGCTGGGAGAAAATGGTAAGTGCCCGACGGAGAAAGAATTTATCTTCTATGGGAATCTGAGTCATGCAAGCGGTGCCGTAAAGCATATGGGTGACAACCTGACTGGTGAAGGTGAGGGCGATGATGAGCAGATTCAGATTGATTTAAGCAAGGTTCCTGCAAATGTCACCAAAATTGCATTTACAGTTACGATCTACGATGCGGAACCAAGAAGGCAAAATTTCGGACAGGTATCAAATGCTTATATCCGATTGTGGATGAGTCAACAGGTCAGGAATTGATCCGGTATGATCTGGGTGAAGATTTCTCCATTGAGACAGCAGTTGTGGTCGGAGAATTATACAAATATAATGGTCAGTGGAAATTTAATGCCATCGGCAGCGGATTCCAGGGTGGATTAGCCGCATTGTGCGGACATTATGGAATAGAAGTAGCATAATAGGAGGAACGATATGCCAGTTTGTTTACAAAAAGGACAGAAAGTAAGTCTTACAAAGGGAAATCCAGGATTATCAAAAGTAGTTGTAGGTCTGGGATGGATGTAAACCAGTTTGATACCGGCGGAGATTTTGATCTGGATGCAGCAGCATTTCTGCTGACAGACAGCGGAAAAGTATCTAAATCAGAGGATTTCGTATTCTATGGAAACCTGAAGCATCCGTCAGGTTGTATTGCACAGCATATGGGGGGATAATCTGACCGGAGCCGGGGATGGAGATGATGAGCAGATTAAGATTACTCTTTCATCAGTTCCTGCCGAGATTACTCAAGATTGGCTTTTACGGTAACAATTTATGAAGCGGAACAGAGACGTCAGAACTTTGGACAGGTGAATAATGCCTTTATTCGGATCTACAATGAAGAGACCGGTGAAGAGATGGTAAGATATGATCTGGGAGAGGATTTCTCCATTGAGACAGCAGCCGTATTTGGTGAGTTATATAAGAATGGCAGTGAATGGAAGTTCAATGCGATCGGCAGCGGATATCAGGGTGGTCTGGCAGCATTATGTGCAAGCTTTGGTGTGATGTAGAATAGGAGGCAAAAGATGTCAAGAATGGACAGAAAGTCAGCTTATCGAAGGAGAATGCCGGGCTTTCAAAGGTGATCATAGGTTTAGGCTGGGATGAAGTGAAAAGGGCAAGAGGTGGATTTTTCGCTCCGAAGCCGCAGCCAATTGACTGTGATGCATCTGCATTTGTTCTGAAGAACGGAAAATTAACCAATAAGGAAGATATTGTATATTTCGGGAATCTGCGTCATAAGTCAGGAACCATCCAGCATATGGGAGATAATCTGACCGGAGCCGGAGAGGGAGATGATGAGCAGATCATAGTTGATCTGGCACGTATCCCCGGTGAGTATGACCGGATTGTGATTGTGGTAAACATTTATCAGGCCGTTAAGAGAAATCAACATTTCGGTATGATTCAGAATGCATTTATCCGTTTGGTGGATGGAAGAAATAATCATGAAATGTGCAGATATAATCTGACAGAAAATTATTCCGGCATGACAGCCATGATTTTTGGTGAGGTTTACAGACATAATGGAGAGTGGAAGTTTAATGCGATCGGACAGGGAACGAATGATCCGGGAATCGGTGAACTTGCAAATGCTATGTTTAAAAAATCATTATGGTAAATGGAAGGAGGAACTGTTTTCAGGACCAGTTTCTTCTTCTTTTTTGCAATAGATACCTGTACAGGAAAGAGTACAAAATTAAGACACGTTCGAGGAGGAAAAATTATGAAGTTTAACGGACTTACGGACAAAGAAGTTGATGCTTCCCGTGAGAAGTATGGATCGAATGCGATACCGGATTCCAGAACCCACCACGTTTTGGGAGGAATTTAAGGAAACATTTGGTGATCCGATGATCAAGATTCTGCTGGCAATTGCGGCACTTATGATCGTGATGTTCTTTTTGGCTATGCAGAGATTTATGAGCCGTTGGGAACAATTGTTGCTGTATTGATTGTGGCATTTGTATCGGCAAAACCGGAGTGGCAAGTGATACAAAGTACAGAGAGCTGAAAGACAGTACGAAAAAGGATCAGTGTAAGGTACATCGTAATGGTCTGATCACAGTCATTGATGTGGATGATGTAGTTGTGGGAGACAAGGTTTTGCTGCAGTCCGGTGATAAGATTCCTGCCGATGGTATCCTGGTATCCGGGAATCTCCGGTGGATAACTCGGCTTTAAATGGTGAGGCAGAAGAGTGTAAAAAGACCGAAGCGCCGGAGAGCTTTCAGCTTCCGGAGGATATTACGGGAGATACCTTTGTAGATCAGCATTCCCTGTTCCGCGGAGCCGTTGTATTTGACGGAGAAGGTATCTTAGATGTCAGAAAAGTCGGCTTGCAGACCATGATGGGTAAGATGGCGGAAGAGATGCAGGAAGAAGAACCGGATTCTCCGCTGAAAGTCAAGCTTGCGAAATTAGCAAAACAGATTTCTACCTTTGGCTACATCGGCGCAATTATCATTGCGGTACTGTACTTTGCATACTTTATTGTATCTGCGGGCGGAATCTCTCCTTATTTTTCCATGGGTGTGGAAAAAGTAATAAAAGATATTGTTGATGCAGTATCGCTTGCAGTCGTAATTATCGTCTGTGCCGTGCCGGAAGGTCTGCCTTTGATGATTTCACTGGTACTGATGCAGAATACAAGTAAGATGTTGGATCATAATGTACTTGTCCGGAAGGCAGAAGGTATTGAGACAGCAGGTTCTCTGAATATTCTGTTCAGTGATAAGACAGGTACGATCACCAAGGGGATGCTGGAAGTGGTTGATTTTTTACTGCGGACGGTAATTCCATAGAGATTGCAGAACTGAGCAAGCACAGTAAGATCAAAGGACTTCTGGATGCAGCAATCGGCAAGAATACACAGTCAATGTTTGATTCAGGAGCATCGGGTCATCGGCGGTAATGCCACAGATCAGGCATTGATGAAATTTATCGGCGAGGCAACGTTCCGTGCACTGGAAGCAGATAAAGAATGTTCTGTGACAGCTGCACAGGGATTTAACTCTACCAACAAGTTCAGTCAGGCGAGAATTGACCATCTGGGCAAGACCTTCTACAAGGGTGCCCCGGAGCGGCTGCTTGCAAAAAGCTGCAAAGTATCTGGATGAAAAGGTGAAGTAAAAGAACTTGACAATGCAGTTCTGAATCGGAAGATTGATGAACTGGCATCCAAGGCCATGCGTGTCCTGGCTTTCGGATATTCTGAGAAAGCACTTGTTGAAAACCAGATTAACGACGATCTTGTGATTATCGGATTGGTTGGTATTCGTGATGATGTAAGACCGGAAGCGAAAGAAGCAATCGAAGAAGTTCAGAATGCCGGAATTCAGGTTGTTATGATTACCGGTGACAGACTGGAAACAGCGATTGCAATTGCAAAGGATGCGGGTCTGCTTAAGAACAGTACCGATAAAGCACTGTCATCTGCACAATTGAATGAGATGTCCGATGATGAAGTGAAAAGATTATTCCGCAGATCCGGGTGATCGCGAGCACTGCCCACCGACAAGTCCCGTATGGTCCGCTTATGTCAGGAGATGAACCTGGTAGTCGGTATGACCGGAGACGGTGTCAATGACTCTCCCGCACTTAAGAGAGCAGATGTGGGATTTGCGATGGGGAAGCGGTACGGAAGCAGCAAAAGAGGCAGGAAAGATCGTTGTTCTGGATGATAACTTCAGATCCATCAAAGATGCGATCTGGTATGGAAGAACCATTTATCATAACATCCTGAAATTCTGTAAATTCCAGCTTGTAATCAACGTTGCCGCCGTAGTGGTAAGTGCGATTGCTCCGTTCTTCGGTGTCGAAGAACCGTTGAAAGTAACCCACCTGTTATTTGTAAACCTTGTAATGGACGGCCTGGGTGCGATCATGCTCGGCAATGAACCGGCTCTTGAAAAGTACATGAAAGAAAAACCAAGAGTCCGTGATGAGAGTATCGTGAGCAAGAAGATGATGGCTCAGATTGTTACGATGGGAGCGTGGCTGACAATCATTAGTTTCCTGTATTTGAAACTGCCGTTCTTTAAAAACCTTTTGATAATGAACAGCAGCATCTGACCGGATATTTCGTATTGTTTATTGTAAGTGCACTGTTTAACGGATTCAACGTCAGAGACGACAGGTTTGGAATCTTCAAAGGGATTAAATGAAAATAAGGGATTCCTGAAAGTATTCTTTGCGATTATTCTGGTTCAGGCACTGATTGTAAATGCAGGATTGATTCCGCTTCAGGCATTTACATGGATTGGTAATATGTTCAGTTGTGTTCCGTTTGGAATCAAAGGATGGATTGCTGTGGTTCTCCTTGCAGTAACGATGATACCGATCGATCTGATCAGAAAGTGTATTGTCGGACAGAAAGACTGATAAAAAATAATATCATAAGGCTGCTGTGTTAAGAAATTGCTGATGTAATTCCAATTTCTTAATACGGCAGTTTTTTTGGAGAGAAGTTTATGAAAATTTTTATGTCGGATTTAGATAATACATTGATTTATTCTTACAAGCATGAGATTGGAGAAGAGAAACCTGTGTTGAGATTTATCAGGACAGAGAAATCTCCTATATGACCAACCGATCCTGTGAATTGTTGAGAGCAGTAACAGAAGAAGTTTTATTTGTACCAACAACAACCAGAACGAAAGAGCAATATGACAGGATTCATCTTGGCATCGGAATTCCAGAGTATGCTCTTGTATGTAACGGAGGAGTTCTTCTTGTCCATGGCAGGGAAGACTTACAGTGGTATCAGGGGTCTCGGCAGCTGGTAGCTGATTGCCAGGAAGAATTGGAAAAGGCGTGGTATTGTCTGGAAACAGATGAAAACAGAAGTATGGAATTAAGAAACATCAGAGACCTTTTTTGGTTTTACGAAAAGTGAAAAACCGTGTCAGTCTGCTAAGCGCTTAAAAGAAATCCTGAACCTTTCTCTTGTGGAAGTGTTTCAAAATGGGGTAAAGGTATATGTGGTTCCCAGAAAATTGAGTAAGGGAGTGGCAGTGAGTAGATTAAAAGAAAGATTGGGTGCTGAACTGGTGATTGCTGCAGGCGACAGCGAGTTTGACCTTCCGATGCTGCAGGAGGCAGATCTTGCATTTGCACCGAAAGAGTTGACAGATAAGTACAAGATTAGAGAAGATATCGTAGGTGTGGGCAGAAAAGGCATATTTTCGGATCAGATGTTGGAGTATATATTAAACAGGTGGTAAAAAGTTTTGCGGGTCCAGAAGATTATGCTTTTTCATACAAGCATGAAAAAGCATAATCTTTAACTCTGGTATCATACCATGCTTTTGAAAATAATCAATCGTTTTTCAAAATGTATAGTGCATATCCAATCGAAACAATACATAAGAAGATACATCCAACCAGGTGCTTATGCATCGTTATCACATTTTCATTTGCAAATACACTTAGACTGTTAATAACACTATGCGTAATGATGCAAGGCCAAAGACTTTTTTCCCTTATAAAAATAATTGTAAAAAAGAAAGCCAATGGCAACTGCATAACAGATCTGTATCAATGTTTCCGGAATATCTCTTCCATTAAGCAAATTTACAATATGACCGAACCCAAAAGTAACACTTGAAATAATAATAGCCTGTTTTACATTTGTTTTGCATATTGCTTTAAACAGGAAACCTCTGAAAATCACTTCTTCCAAAAAAATCCTACACACAACATGCTTATAACATATAAAACAGTTTCAGTTAAAGTCAGATTCAGGTGAAATCCCCACCAAAAGATTGGTTGATGTCAATAACACAAGCGGAACAAAATATAAGTATTTTTTGCACTTGCGCCAAAAGGGCAAAGACCATATTTCTCATTCAGTTCATGTTTACAAATCCAAAGATACAGTATCAGTGTGAATATAATGCAAACGGGTGCAGTCACGATCTTTGCAATTCCTATCGTTTCTGAAACACTATCTCCAATACTCATCAGCACAATATAAACACCCATCCATATTAACGCAAAATGTAACTCATTCTTATCGTATATCTTCTTCATTTTTGACCTCCCTATTTACCGCCAATATTGCTCCCCGGTATGCCCGCCCCAGATGGGTCGCCACAACCTCTTCATCATATTCCAAAGAATTATTGGCAATGATACTTGCGTATCCGTGAGCGAACAGGGCAATCGTCAGAAAGACTTCTTTTTGTCTGTTCTATGCTCATCCCCATTGCTTCCTGCATTGCGGAAAGAATGGGCTTGAGTTCTTCTGTATCTATCATTTCCAGCAAGCTGTTTTCAACAGCGAATCCCGACTGGAAAAGAAAACGGAATAAATGTGGTTCTTCAATCGCAAAGCGAATATAGTTTAATCCAATTTCAAGCATCATTCCATTCTGTGGGTTTGTAATATTCATCAGATATTCCGTATGATACCAGTCCACTTTTGCATAGACGGCTCTCTTCATATCTTCAATTTTTGCAAAATAATACATGACGGGCTGTGTGGAACATCCGAGTTTTTGCGAAACCGTTCGTGCATTGACATTTTCTGCTCCCTTGGTTCTTGTAACCTCAAAAGCAGCATCTGTAACCATTTCCTTCGTAATTTTTGCCTTTGGCATTTAAAATCCTCCTTTTATAACAAGAGTTATATAACTGGTATTATAATACGGACCCCACGATTTGTCAAATTAGTTCCATAGAGTCTCATAATTGCATTTTTGCATTTTAGTTCATCTGACAGCAAAAAAATACAAGGACAGATAAAAATATTTATAGACTTTTTCCTGTTGTGCCAAAAAACGGAAAAAGAGTCGTTTTAGAACAATAAAAAGTAAGGATTGTAAATTTTCCATTTGGGAGAGGTCGGATATAATAAGAACATCAAAAAGAAATAAAAAGTTAGAGGAAAAAATATGAAATTTAAGAAACCGTAAGTTTGTTACTGGCAGGATGTATGGCTGCTTCCATGGCAGCATGTGGAAATGGTGGAGATGCTAAGAACAGTAGCAGCGAAAGCACCAGTGAAAGCAGCAAGAGCACTAGTGAGCAGTTGGAAGCTAAGGAGGATGATTCAGAACCGGTAGAGATTAATTATGCCACATTTATGGTTGGTTCTCATCTGTCCGCAAAGGCAGAGGCTAAAGTAATCGAGGAGTTCAACAAGGAGTACGAAGGCAAGATAAAAGTTAATATCGAGGAACTGCCCAGTGATTCCGCTTATATTGATAAGATGAAAACTCTGGCGGCTTCAAAGGCACTGCCGGATGTGGTAATCGGAAAAGAAGGTATCCGTGAGCTGGCAGTGAAGAATGGACAGGCAGTAGATTTGATTCCGTATCTTGAGGCGGATACTGAGTGGAAGAAATACGTGGGAGAGGGCGCGATCGAATATAACAAGGATGGCGATCAGCTGTATTCTATTGCCAATGCAAAACAGATCGTAGGATATTTCTATAATAAAGAAATGTTTGACGCAGCAGGAATTAAGCCGGCAGAGACCTGGGATGAGTTTATGGAAAACAACGACAAGCTGGTAGAGAAAGGTTATACACCGCTTGCACTGATGACCGGAGAGAACTGCTGGACGACAAACCTCTGGCTGGCAGCTATGATTGGAACCGATGGAGAAGCGGAAATGAGTTTATGAGTCAGTTCCATCCGGATTCTTATGAAAATGATTCTGTAATCAAAGGTCTTGGCATGATTCAGACTTGTCTGCAGAAATATACAACAAAAGCGATGCCATCGGAGCCTTGTATGCCAATGCAGCAAATAATTTCCTTCAGGAAAAAAGCAGCAATGATTGCAAACGGACCTTGGATGACACCGGATTTTGCCGATACAGAGAATACAGCAGAAGGATTTGAAGCAAAAGTAGGAGTTGCAGCTTATCCGGAAAGCGGATTGATTGAGCAGTATGAGGTTGGTTATACCCTTTGTACAGCTGGTAAAGATGAGAAGGTTCAGGAAGCAGCTCTGGAATTCCTGAAATTCAAAACCGGAAAAATGTGCACAGGAAATCTTCCTGGAAGATAACGGAGCACTTCCGCTGACAGAGCATGTAGCGCTGACAGATGACTTTAAGGCAGCAAATCCATTGATTGCAGAGCTGGTAGATATGAGCAACTCCAATACTTATGATTTCAACAACATTGACAACACTGCTGTAGCAAGTACGATCGAAGCATTCTCAGCAAACTATCCGGAACTTGCATCAGGCGGAATCACACCGGAAGAAATGGCTAAAAAGCTGACAGAGGCGGCTGCAAAGAGTAAATAAAGAAACCGGGCAGCAGGAAAGGGATGAAAGAAGTGACAAAAAAGAAAAAAATGGATTGTAATATTTCTGGCGCCGGGCATGTTGTTGTTTGTGTTTATCTTCCTTATCTCCATGGTGCAGTTGGGAATTACATCCTTTACGGACTGGAGCATAGGAGCAGATCCGGTGTTCTCAGGGTTGGCAAATTATATTTATCTTTTTACAAAAGACAGCGACTTCATCAGAAGTATTTTCAATACAGTTGTATGGATTGCGCTGCAGTCAACTGTGCATGTATGCATCGGTACCGTGCTTGCATTGATACTCAGAAAAAGAAAGTGGTATACAGGTGCCATGCGGACCGTGTTTATGGTACCCAACATCATCTCAAGCGCTGCCCTTGGAATGTTGTTTCTGTGCATCTTGAATCCGCAGTTTGGAATGGTGAATAATCTGATAAGCAAGATTACAGGTTCCGAGTTTACGCAAAACTGGTTCTTAAGTTCCAATACCGCATTTTTACGGTGACCATGACCTGGCTGCCGTATGCGGGACTGGTCACGATCCTGGTGATGGCAGAGATGGCATCCATTCCTCAGGAACTGTTTGAGGCGGCAAAGGTGGACGGAGCAACAGAGTTTCAGATTGATTTGAAGATTGTTCTTCCAATGATGAAAAACATTATCGGAACTTCTACGGTTCTGGCTTCCACCAGTATGATGCAGAAACTGGATATCATCATGATGACAACCAATGGGGGACCAGGAGGAAGGACGATGAATATGCCGATGTATCTGTATCAGACAGCGTTGACTGACAATAATTACGGGCTTGCAAATGCCCAGGGTGTGGTTCTGATTGTTCTGGGACTCTGTGTCGTAGGACTGATTAGAAATATTTACCGGATGGATAAGAATTAGGAAAAAGGTGAAAGGCTGGGTGCAGAAGATGAAACTAGTTCGTAAAGTGTTGACAGCAATATTTTTGATTTTTATTGCGGCAATTTCAGTGGTTCCCTTTCTTTGGGTTCTTTCCTCATCATTTAAAAGTAATTCAGAAATTATGTCGTCCGTGGTTGGTTATCCAAACGGTCTGAATCTGAAAAACTATGTAAAGGCGTTTGAACTGGCTCCGCTGGTGACCTTTATAAAAACAGTATTATAGTGGCAATGATATCAACGATTTTAAATCTGCTGATATTCAGTATGGCCGCGTATGTACTGGTAAAATGCAGGTTTAAGCTGAAAGGTCTGATTACCTTATTATTTTCAGCGGCCCTGGTTATCCCGGGAGCAGCGTTGCTGCAGCCACTGTATCAGACGTTACATACGGCGCATCTGTATGATAAGCTGTGGGGATTGATTATCGTATATGCAGCACTTGGAATGCCCACGACGCTCTATATCATGATGAGTTATTATAAGACGATTTCCAATACCCTGGAAGAGGCCGCATATATTGACGGAGCAGGATTTTTCCGGACGTTTGCTCAGATCATACTACCGCTTACAAGACCGGCGTTTGCCACCGCAGGCGTGCTGCAGTTTTTGTTCTGCTGGAATGAATTCCAGTTTGCGTTGACGCTTACTACCGGAGTGGAGAAAAGAACGCTGCCGATTGCATTATATTACTTTTAAGAGTTCTTTTGCCAGTGATTATGGTGCAATGTTTGCAGCTACAGTTCTTGTAACGATCCCAAGTATTATTGTTTATATGTTGATGCAGAAGCAAGTAATTGCAGGACTGGCAGCAGGAGCAGTAAAAGAATAATTACAGTAACGGACATGTCTGCTGCTGCAGACATATCCGTTTATTTTCAAACACGCTTTGTAAATGGAAGGAATTGTATCAAATGGATGGAGAGTTTTAAGAATAGAAGATTACAGAATTATTCAGGATACTTTTTCAGAGGATGAGAATAAGTACTATGAAGGCATTCTGACACAGGGCAATGGTTATTTCCATGTCAGAGGAAGTTTTGAGGAGGGGTTGGCGGATGCCCCTCAGGATGAAAGTATGTAAGATCCATGAAAAGTGTGACTACGGAACAGCAGAGACATCCATTGTCAAAGCAGGGAACATTCCTTCCGTTGATCATGGGGCAGCATCCGTTTCTCGGGGAAGTTATTGTGAATCTTCCGTTTTTTATGGGAATCACTGTGTATTCTTCAGGTGAGAAGCTGGATATGGTACATAGCAGGATTCGGGAGTTCTCCCGAAGTCTGAATATGAAGACAGGGGAATTGATTCGAAGTTTTGTCTGGGAAACCGAAGAGGGGGAAGAGCTGAGGCTGGAATTTAAACGGTTTGCCAGTATGAAAAAAGAGCGTCTGTTTATTCAGAAGATGACGATTCACGTTCTGAAGGGGACGCCGGATATTCAGGTAATAACCGGGATTGATGGAAGTGTGACTACCAATGGACATTGCCATTTTACCGAGCAGAGTTTTTTGCGAGGAAGGGGTATCTTAAAGTGCCAGGTCAGAACAGATCTTGAAGAGGAGGTTTCGATTCAGTCCTTTGGAGAGTCGGTGGGATTGGATGTACAGGAGAAAGTGCGGGAAACCACATCCGGTATTTGGAGAATCTATAGGAATCAGGCGGAAGAGAACACGCTTGTATATACAAAATATACCGTGCTTGGTTGTTCCAGAGACAGATGCAGAGACTATAAAGATGAGATGGAAGTCCAGCGGAAAGAAGCCGCAGAGATGTCATATGAGACGCTGTTGGAAGAAAATGCAGAAGCATGGAACGTACGATGGGAAGCCGCAGAGGTAAGGATCGACGGAGACGAAAAATTACAAGAAGGGCTGAGGTTCTCTGTTTATCATTTAATCCGCTGTTACAATGGGATGGAAGAACGGACACAGGTATGTGCAAAAGGCTTTGCGGGAGAAGCGTACTATGGAAGGTATTTCTGGGACAGTGAGATTTATCTGCTCCCGTTTTATCTTTTACACCAATCCTCAGGCAGCCAGAAGTCTGCTGATGTATCGTTACCATACGTTGGAGGGAGCCAGAAAAATGCCGCCAGGTATCAGTGCAGAGGTGCCCGTTATCCCTGGCAGTCGGGTATTTCCGGTACGGAGCAATGTTCTCTGTGGGAGTACGCGGACAATGAGGTTCACATTACTGCGGATGTGGCATTTGCTGTGATGCATTATTATCTGGCTACGGAAGACCGGGAATTTTTGTTTCACTATGGAATTGAGATTCTGCTGGAAACGGCAAGATTCTGGGTTGACCGGGTGGACTGCGACAGTGATGGAACGTATCATCTGCTGAATGTCATGGGACCGGATGAATATTCTCCTATGACAAGGGATAATGGATTCACCGTCAGAATGGTAAAGTATAATCTGGACTCAGCTGTTGAAATGGCAAAATTTATGCGTGACGAGGTTCCGGGTAAGTATCGAATCGTCACAGAGGCGTTGGGAATCAGTGAAAAGAGTTGGGCAGATTTAAAGAAATTTCCGCAGGTCTTTCACTGCCGTATGATGCCGGGCGTGACCTGTATTTGCAGAGCGCTGATTTCGAACAGTATGCGTCCATTGATCTGAGTCAATTGTGGAAGGACAAAAAGAAGGCGTTTGGGCATTTTGCACCCCAGGAAAAATTTACCGCACAAGGTGTATCAAGCAGGCGGATACTATAGCGCTCATGAGTCTTTTTGAGGATGAGTTTTCAGACCGACAGGCAGAGATTGCTTATGAATACTATACACCATATACGACCCATGATTCCTCGCTTTCTCCTGCAGTACATATGCTTGTTGCCAACCGTATCGGTCGGAAAGAAGACGGGAAGAGTTTGTGAGAAGAACATTGAGGTTGAACTTTCGGTAAAAAAGAAAAGGTGCGGAAGACGGGATTCATATCGCTAACTGTGCCGCCCTGTGGCAGATGGTAGTTTTGGGCTTTCTGGGATTGAAACCAGGTTATCAGTCGGGTGAGCTAAAAAATCAACCCGCGTCTGCCGGAGTTTGTAAAACGGATCAAGACAAATATTCAGTGGAAAGGAAAGCAATATGAGGTTTCAGCTGAGAAAGAACAGTCATCTATTTATGAGGAAAAGATATGCAGATAAGAGGATTTATATTTGATCTGGACGGAG
>VOFB01001742.1_pt1 | contig 44819 bp, 85 predicted proteins | sample 5384141 | NCBI WGS metagenome assembly VOFB01 (sample SAMN12384721, study PRJNA508395) | human gut metagenome | isolation source: healthy gut A | host: Homo sapiens | reverse complement strand
TAATAAACGAAATTATGAAAAAAAAAGAATCATTACAGATTGGAGGAACCGAAATGAAACTTTACGATACCGGCGTTTATCTTCAGAACGGACAGGAAATCATTCCCGAGAACCAGGCTGATCTGCCTGTAGCGAAAGAAGAGGCTGCTAAGAATACCATCGCATATTAATCATCCAGACTGCAAGAGCTTCAGGACTTGAGAAATTCCCGATTCCATATGTACTGACCAACTGCGCACAATTCTCTTTGTGCGTAGGCGGAACGATCAACGAAGATGATCATATGTTTGGACTCACCTGTGCTAAGAAAGTACGGTGGCGTATATGTACCACCTCATCAGGCGGTCATCCATCAGTTTGCCAGAGAGATGCTCGCTGGCGGTGGTAAGATGATCCTTGGATCTGACAGTCATACACGTTATGGAGCTCTTGGAACCATGGCAATGGGTGAAGGTGGACCAGAGCTTGTTAAGCAGCTTCTTTCCCAGACCTACGATATCAATATGCCGGGTGTAGTAGCAATCTATCTGAAAGGGGATCCACGTCCGGGCGTAGGACCGCAGGATATTGCGCTTGCCATCATCGGCGAAGTCTTTGCCAACTGGTTATGTAAAGAATAAGGTTATGGAGTTCGTAGGACCAGGTGTAGCCAGCTTAAGCGCTGATTTCCGAATTGGCGTTGATGTAATGACAACAGAGACCACATGTCTTTCCTCTATCTGGCAGACAGATGCGAAGATCGAGGAATTCTATGCGATCCACGGAAGAGCCGGAGGTATTAAAAGAACTGAAACCGGGCAACGTTGCATACTATGACGGCTGTGTAGAGATCGACCTCAGTGAGATCAAACCAATGATCGCTATGCCATTCCACCCAAGCAATACATATACAATTGATGAACTGAAAGCAAATCTGGATGATATTCTGGCAGATGTGGAGAAGAGAGCGCAGGTAAGCCTTGACGGAAAGATTCCGTTCACATTGAGGACAAGGTAGTAGATGGCAAGCTTTATGTTGACCAGGGAATTATCGCCGGCTGTGCAGGCGGTGGATTCGAAAATATCTGCGCAGCTGCGGATATCCTCAAGGGCAACAGCATCGGTCATGATGCCTTCACCTTAAGTGTATACCCGGCAAGTACTCCAATCTACATGGAACTGGCTAAGAATGGAGTTCTGGCAGAACTGATCGGAACAGGCGCAGTTGTGAAAACTGCATTCTGCGGACCGTGCTTTGGTGCAGGGGATACTCCTGCAAATAATGCGTTCAGTATCCGTCATACGACCAGAAACTTCCCGAACCGCGAAGGTTCCAAAATCCAGAATGGCCAGATCTCTTCGGTTGCCCTGATGGATGCACGTTCTATTGCGGCAACCGCAGCAAACAAGGGATTCCTTACCTCTGCTGAGAGTTTCACAGGAGAGTACAGAGGACAGAAATATTTCTTTGATAAGACAATTTATGAGAATCGTGTCTTCGACAGCAAGGGTGTTGCAGATCCAAGCGTAGAGATCCAGTTTGGTCCGAATATTAAGGACTGGCCGGAGATGGCTGCACTTCCGGAGAACCTGATCGTGAAGGTTGTTTCTGAGATCCACGATCCGGTTACTACCACCGACGAGCTGATTCCATCCGGCGAGACTTCGTCCTTCCGTTCCAACCCGCTTGGACTTGCAGAGTTCACACTGTCCAGAAAGGATCCGGCTTATGTTGGCCGTGCAAAAGAGATCCAGGCAGCACAGAAGGCGATCCAGGCAGGTAACTGCCCGGCAGAGGCTGTTCCGGAACTGAAACCGGTTATTAAAACCATCAACAAAGACTTATCCGGATGTAGATAAAGACCAACCTTGGCGTAGGGAAGTACTATCTTTGCAGTGAAACCCGGCGCCATGGTTCCTGCCAGAAGGTACTTGGCGGCTGGGCAAACATTGAGCAGGCGTTCCAATCTGATCAACTCCCATTCCTGCCAGAGTCGTTTCGCCTGGTCATACTAAGCGTCTGAGGCAACCTGTGAAAAGGCCGGCCCATAACTCGCCATGTACGCTGATGCGTACCTGGCTCAGACAGATGGGGCTTACTCTGCGGCCTGTATCCGCAGAATACCTTTCCACAGGTCACCTCAGACGCCAAGTATGACCAAAGACTCACCCGAAGCCCCTGCTCACAGGACACCTCACGCTGACATTCCCAGAGACAAACCCCAGCCCCGGTAAAAATATCAAAGAAAAGCTTAACAAATGATGACCGTCTCAACACTCTTCGTTATTTAATTTTTCTTCCTCTTCGTTCTTTCGAATAAAGTTTATCTCAATCCCCCTGCAAAACATTGAAAGTACAAACATTGTAAAAGTACGAACATTGCAATTTTGCAGGGCCAATACAGTCACACAGAAACTTTTCTAACTAACTTTCCATGTTCGAAAGTCAGGGCGGGAAGGACGGGCGGGGCGGGTGACTCTGCAGGAGTCGTAGTACTTCTTCTTAGGCCGCGGGGGGAGGCTGCGTTGCTGGAAAAATCCCAGCTGTTTGAGCGTTAGCGAGTTCTGGGATTTCAGCGGTTTTAGCAGAATCCCCGCAGCCTTAAAGCACTAGACCTCCGAAGCTCTCACCCGCCCCGCCCGTCCTTCCCGCCCGTCCGTTCGCGACATACCCTACATTCACAACAGTATAAATTAACAGAAAATAATAAAAAACACAAACAAATTATAAAATATAAACACATAATAAAACAAATAAATAAAAATAATGGCATAAAAACACAAAAATGTATTGACAAATATCCGCAACGATGTTATTATAAGACCATCAAAACAACAAGAGAAAAACAAAAAAGAAAATCATTCAATTCATAGCATAGATGCACATGAAGGATGAAGAAAGGAAAAGGTGATTCCAGTGGGAACATAAACAAACACCATCATCAATATGAGAGTGACAGGAACCGGATTTCCTGCAAGAAAGACCTGATACAGATCACATATGATACACCTTAAGAAAACAGAAGTTTCTTTTATGAAATATAAATAAGATCCTCTTAAATCTTACTTATATTTTAAGAAATCAGAAACAAAAAGGAAATCAGTATTTCAGGTAATATAGAATCGGTAACTCATATTGAACAACTGTCACACACCTGATACAAAGATTTCAGGAAATATGTAAAGAAATATTTCCCTGAAAGAGTAAAACCCTCAACTCACCGGTTCGTTGGAAAGAAGAGATTCCAAGAACAAACGTGAAGATGAGAACGATACTTTGAAATGCATATCAGAACCATTAGGATATGGATTGAAGCTTTGCATCAGAAGAATATCTGAGAGGATATTAAAAATAGAAGAATCGGGCAGGAACTTTTTTCCAGGATACTTTAAAGAACTGCAGAGGAGAAAATCCCAATAGGTCGATTTGAATCAGCAGATCGCAAAAGTACAGAGATGACAAATGGTTTTGAATTTAAGAAGTTAAGTCCAGAATTGTTTAGTGAACAGGAAAAAGTATAACCACCGAAATTCTTCAGATAAACAGGAAATCAAACATCGTAAAAAATGATTTCTGATCTATAAAACTTTCTAAATAATCGAAGAGATATACTTACATATATCAGTCGTTTATGAGCAGGAAATAAAAAAAGAAGAGAGAATCTGAAAAAGAAAAATTTTCAAAATTGAATAAAGAGAATCGAAATTATTTTATAAAGTATATAAAATCAAAGATTTCGATTGATAAGTATAATAAGTATAACAAGAAAACTTTTATTCGAAAGAACGAAGAGGAAGAAAAATTGAATAACGAAGAGTGTTGAGACGGTCATCATTTTGGAAACTGTAAAAGTAAAAAAAGTGATGACCGTCTCGTTGTGTATAAGATTGCATATATTAAGTATATAACCGTTCCGAAAAACTCTGGATAAAATAATATGATCCGAGCAGAGAGCAAAATTTTCGATCAGAGATTTTCCGAACAGTTATATTTATCAGTTGCCATCAAAAACATCATCAGTTATACTTCTGTGAGAAAGGAAGTAAGATGAGAAAATATGTGGAATTATCAGATTGAAGAAAATATTTTATATGAAGACAAAGAGATCCTTGTGTGCAGAAAAACAGCAGGAATGCCGGTGCAGGCAGCAAAATAGGAACAATGGATATGGAAAGTGCCCTGAAAATTATCTGGCACAAAAACACCGGGAAAGATCCCATATCTGGGTAGTACATCGCCTTGATCAGCCGGTAGAAGGCATTCTTGTATTTGCGAAAACATCCGAAGCAGCAGGAAATTTGAGTAAACAGATGATGGCAGGAGGCGCCGGAAAATATTACCTGGCAGTAACAGAGGGAAAAGCAAAGAGCTCAGAAGGGACTCTTACAGACTATCTGAAAAAAATGGAAAAGCCAACATGTCTCAGGCGGTGTCTGCCAATACACCGGGAGCAAAAAAGCGATCCTTCACTATAAAGTTCTGGATCAGCAGGAGATAAACGGAAAATCCCGACACTTCTTAAGATCAGGCTGGAAACAGGTCGGCATCATCAGATCCGTGTGCAGCTCTCTCATGAGGGACTGCCCCTTCTCGAGACCGGAAATATAATCCTTCGGGAGAAAAAGGTACATCACTGGGACTTTGTTCCAGTTGTCTGGAATTCAAAACACCCCAGAACAGGAAAATGATGAAGTTTGAAACAGAGCCACAAGGAAGCGCGTTTCTGGATTTTGTGAAAAAAGTGTAAAAACTCTGGACGGAAATACGAAAAAGTGTATAATGTAAAAAGCAAGTAACCAAATGTAAGATTTTTGTAAAGTATAAGTTACTGTAGACGGATAATGCATACGATGAAGAACAGTAACCAGCGAGGAAGAGGAGATTAAAATGAGAAGAGCTGCAGTAGCGTCGGTAGCCTTGTTGGCTGTGGCAACCCTGCTGACAGGCTGTCAGAAAGAAGAAGTAGAAAAGCTTGTTGCACCGATTGTAGCAGATGTCCAGGAAAACCCCTGAAGCAACCGAAGTGGAAGAAGAAAAGCCCGCTGATCCCTGAGATCGATGACACTCTTTTCTATTGAAGAAGGTGCCAGAATAGCTGTTGTCAGCAAAAGCAAAAAAGGCGAGTTCTGGAATAAAGTAAAAGAAGGAATGGAAGCTGCTGTCAAGGACGTAAATGAAGCGTATGGTTTCAAAAAAGACAAGCAGATCACGATGACCTTTTGAGGGTCCGGATGATGAAGAGGACGTAGAAAGTCAGATCAATACTTGATGCAGTGATCGCTGAGAATCCATCTGTAGTGTGTCTTTCTGCCGGAGATATGGATTCCTGTCAGGCACAGCTGGAAGCAGCGAAAGAGAACGGAATTCCGGTGGTCGCGTTTGATTCCAATGTCAGTGATACGAAGCTGGTCAGAGCTTTCCGTGGAACAGACAATACACAGATCGGCAAATATGCAGCATATAAGCTTGGCAGCGCCATTGGAAAAATGGGAAATGTGGCTGTTTTTTTCCGCACAGAGAAAACACAGAGCGCGCAGGAGCGTGTAAAAGGATTTCTGGATAATATTGCGAAATTATACGGATATTAAAGTGGTGGAAACCGTATATTCTGATCAGGTAGATGATATGGAGGCTTCCATGAAGGAAGTTCTGGATAAATATCCGGCATTGGATGGTGTTTTCTGCACCAATGCCGAGGTTTCTGAAATGTTTCTGGAGGTAAATAAGGACACAGGAGAAAATAAAGTTGCTATGGTAAAGGCGTAGATGCAACCAGCAAACAGCAGGAAGCGATCCAGAAAGGGAAGAACTGGGGAGTGCTTTCACAGAATCCTTATGCGATGGGATATCAGACCATGGGCGGCTATTCAGTCTACTGCACCGAAGAAGGAAACAAAGATTGATAAGAAGGTTTTTACTTGATCCGGTATGGATCGATGCTGAGAATATCAAAAGCGAAGACATTGCAAATTACCTGTACAATTAACAAATAGAACAGATAGCCACTGTAGGTCGGGTGAATAGGTTAGTCCGCATTCACCGTCTGTTCATATTGAAAGCCATCAGTCTGATGAAGATGTAAAAACATTTTCATCGGGCTGATGGCTTTTGAATAAAATAAAAAATATGAATAGAATAAACAAATAAAAAGTGTGCGAAAAAAATGGCAAAAAATATAACACATATGACGATTTTTTTGACACAATATAAATAAATTTCTCGTTAAATTGCATAATAAACATTGTTTTAAAAAGCGATTGTGGTACAATTTGGATATGCAGAGAGGCGGTGATCAGATGATCCAGGAAACGATCAAGGCAGTGAAAGAGGCGGAGGCAAAAAGCACAGCAGAAGATAAAGGATGCATCCGTCCGTGCACAGAGTATCATCAGCGAAGCTGAGAAAGAGGCAGAGAATATTATCAGAAAGGCGGAAACAGCCGCCGGCGAACAGGCGGCATCTGATATGAAAAGCAGCCGAAGAACGTGCACACAGTACAGAGAACACTGTCGTTGGACAGGCGGAGGAAGAGCTTGCAGCTTTGAAAAAGAAAGCGGAGTCGAAGCACGAGCAGGCAATCCAGACAGTAATGGACAGTTTGTTCTGAGAGGGGGAGTGCGAAAATGGCAGTATTGCAGATGCAGCGAATCAGTATCTGCGCAATGAAAAAGAACCGTAAGGCCATATTGGAAGAACTGCAGTCACTTGGAGTATTGGAGATCGATGCAGCAGAATTGGATCCGGAGCTTAAGACGATGGATACTATGAATGCCCGGCTGATCTTTGAGAAGAACGCATCCCTTTGCGATCAGGCAATCGAAATACTGGATGAATTTTCGAAGGAAAAGCAATCCATGCTGGCATCCCTGGCAGGGAAACCGCTGATCGGAAGGAAGTAGGAGGAAGAAGCTATCCGGGATCAGGAAGAGATCCTGAGAACGGCCAGAGAAATCCAGGGATACCGGAAGAAGCTTACAGAGAACAATGCGGCAGCAGTTAAGATCGAGCAGCAGGAAGCAGCTCTTGCTCCATGGCTGAAGCTGGATATTCCGATGAACTTCGGCGGTACAGCGAAAGCAGCGGTACTTGGGGAAGTATTGATGGAAATATAACTCTGGATCAGGTATACAGTCAGCTGGCAGCGGATGCACCACAGCTTGAAGCCTTTTACATTCGGGAAATCTCAAATGACGCCGGTAAGCTGAGCCTGGTGGTTGTCTGCCTGAAAGCACAGGCACAGGAACTGGAAGAAGCGCTTCGGATGCAGGGATTTGCAAGACCGGCACAGCTGGTATCAGAGGTTCCGGCACAGGAGCTGGAGAACCTTAAGAATGAAGTGGTACGCATTCAGGAAGAGTCCGAACAGATCCGGGAACAGATACGCGCTCTTCACGACAGGAAGAGCTCTCTTCAGCTTTTGTCCGATTATTTCCGGATCCGTGCACAGAAATATGAGGTATTAGGACAGCTCCGCCAGTCGGAGAGCACTTTTTTTTGTGACAGGATATCTTCCGAAGAAACAGGTTTCTGCAATGGAGAAACGGCTTACGGAGAAGTACGATATTGTTTTTGAAGCAGAAGATGCTGAGGGAGAAAATGTTCCGTTGCCCTTCAGAACGGCAAATTCGGAGCAGCAGGAGAGGGAGTTCTGGCAGCGTTTGGTCTTCCCGGAAAGGGAGAGATCGATCCGTCCACCATTATGACAGCCTGCTATGTATTCCTTTTCGGACTGATGCTATCAGATGCAGCCTACGGACTGATCGTGTTTGCGGTCTGTCTGGGAGTGCTTCTGAAATTCCCCAGAATGGAAAGCGGAATGCAGAAATCCATCCGGCTGTTCATGTACTGTGGACTGTCCACTTTGTTCTGGGGCGTAATGTTTGGCGGATATTTCGGAGATTTTATCGATGTATTCTCAAGAGTATATCTGCATAAACCGGTCACTGTGAAGCCGGTATGGTTTGCACCGTTGAATGAGCCTATGAGACTTCTGGTGTTCTCCATGCTGTTTGGCCTGATCCATATGTTTCTGGGAATGGGTCTTAAGGGCTACATGCTGTTACGTGACAGAAAATATCTCGACTTTTTCTGTGACGTAGTACTCTGGTTCCTGCTTCTTATGGGACTGATCCTGATCTTTATCCCAAGCAGCATGTTCCGTTCTATTTCTCAGATGGATCTGAACCTTTCACCGGCAGTGATACAGGTCGGAAAATGGATGGCGATCATCGGTGCGGTGGGAATTCTCTTCATGTCAGGAAGAGATAAGAAGAATCCGTTCCTGAGGCTGGCGCTTGAGCTTACGATCTTTACAATATCACGGGATGGGTCAGTGATATCCTTTCCTATTCCAGACTTCTGGCCCTGGGACTTGCTACCGGAGTTATCGCATCAGTTATGAACCAGATGGGAAGTATGCTGGGAGACAGTATTCTGGGATGGATCGTATTTATCCTTGTATTTGTGATTGGTCATATATTTAATCTTCTGATCAATCTTCTGGTGCGTATGTGCACACCTGCCGATTACAGTACGTGGAATTCTTCGGCAAATTCTTTGAGGGCGGAGGAAAAGAGTTCCACCCATTCCGCGAAAATACAAAATATGTAGATATTAAGGAGGACTAATATTATGAGTGGTATCATTTGGGCATTATTGGGAGCAGCAATTTCCGTAGCTCTTGCAGGTATAGGTTCCGCCATCGGTGTTGGTACAGCCGGCCGTGCAGCAGCAGGTGTTGTAACAGAAGACCCGGACAAATTTGCCAAGGTTCTGCTTCTTCAGCTTCTTCCCGGTACGCAGGGTATTTACGGACTGCTGGTAGCATTCCTTGCACTTTCCAAGGTTGGTATCCTGGGCGGCGGTGTTGCTGATATTTCCCTGGAAACCGGTCTTATGATCTTTGTGGCTTGTCTTCCGATCGCTATCGCAGGTCTTCTTTCTGCGATCCATCAGGAAAAACTTCCGTAGCTTCCATCGGTATCGTAGCCAAGAAGCCGGAGCAGTTCGGTAAAGCCATGCTTTTCCCGGCAATGGTTGAGACATATGCGATTCTGGCTCTTCTGATCTCCATTCTTGCAGTCAGCGGAATTCAGGTTTGATTCATCAGGAGGGCAGAGCATGACAGGATTAGAGAAGATGGTAAGCCAGATTCTTGAAGAGGCCGATGCTTCTGCAGCCGTTACGATCAGTGATGCGGAGAAAAAAGCCGCAGAGATCCTCAGGGAAGCCGGAGAAAAGGCAGATAAGATCCGGCAGCAGAGAGAAGAACAGTCCAGGGCAAAGGTGAAAAGCTATGAAGAGCGGACAGCTTCCGCTGCAGATATGAAGAAGCGTACCGCAGTTCTTGCAGCCAAGCAGGAGCTGATCGGAAATGTGATCGCAGATGCCTGTGACCGTGTGAAGAATCTGGATGAAGAAAAATATTTTGGGATCCTTAAGAATATGGCTGAAAATATCTTCTTCCAAGAGAAGGAGAGATCTGTTTTTCAAAAAAAGGATCTGGAACGTATGCCGGCAGGTTTCCGTGAGGAAATAAAGAGCCTGGCACAGAAAAAAGGGTGGTGTGCTGGAAATTTCCGGTGAAACCCGAAACATAGACGGAGGTTTTATCCTGATATACGGCGGCATTGAGGAAAAACTGTTCCATTGATGCCATGTTCGCAGAGAAGCGGGATGAGCTTCTGGATCAGGTAAGAAAGATTTTGTTTGCGTAAAACACCATCGCAAAAAGGAGGGCGTGAATGATGTTTGGTGAAGATTATGCCTATGCGGTGGCGCGGATACGTGTTCTGGAGACCGGACTTCTGAATCAGGCAGCGATCGAGCAGCTTCTGGCATGTCAGGATGAGCAGCAGTGCCTTCAGATCCTTACAGAGAAGGGCTGGGAAATGGTGATCCTGCAGCCGGTGCGGATGCCATTCTTTCTCGGGAGAGAGAAAAGATCTGGGAGATCATGGGATTCGCTGGTAGCGGACCGATCTGTGTTTCTGTTCTTTCATCAGGATCTTTTCCATAACCTGAAAGCGGCTGTGAAGGCAAGCATCCTGGCAAGGGGCAGCGCCGAATATTTTTTCAGCGACTGTTCCATTGACGGAGAGGATATGGTGAAATTCCTGAAGGATAAGGAATATGATCGTTTTTCCTGAGGATATGCGGAAGCGGCAAGAGAAGCCTATGAGACCTTTTTGCTTACACAAGAGACGGACAGCTTGCTGGATATTATCGTAGACAGGGCAGCACTGGATGCCATAAAAAAGCCGGGGAACGGTCAAAGAGGAGATCGTCCGGCAGTATGCGGAATCCACGGTAGCAGTAGCAGATATCCGGATCGCAGTACGTGCCTGCAAAACAGGAAAAAGTTCGGACTTTATGAAAAAAGCCATGGCAGAATGTGACACACTGGATAAGGAGAGACTGATCCACGCGGCAGTAAGCGGAATGGATCAGATCATGGGTTATCTGGCAGAAACGAAATATGGGGACGGAGCCTGGCACTGGCGGAATCAGCTTCCGCTTTTGAGAGATGGTGTGATAACCAGATCATGGAGACCATCCGCCCTCAGCTGTACAATTCATTTTCACTGGGACCGCTGGTAGCTTATGTACTTGCCAGAGAAAATGAGATCAAGACGGTGATCATTCTTACCGGAAAGCGCAGCGGCCTTCCGGAAGAGTTTATCCGGGAAAGGGTAAGGGAGATGTATGTATAAGATCGCAGTTTTAGGTGATTATAACAGCATTTACGGGTTTGCGGCTCTTGGCCTTGATACTTTTCCGGTGGAGGATCCTGCAGATGGTAAAGAGAAGCTTAACCGTCTGGCAGCCGGTGAATATGCGGTTATTTATATTACGGAACAGCTGGCGGCCCAGCTTTCCGCAGAGATCAGTAAATACAGTGAGGAGCTGATGCCTGCGATCATTCAGATTCCGGAATTTCCGGAAATACAGGTGCAGGTATCGAAAATGTAAAGAAATCCGTGGAGACGGCAGTTGGCTCCGATATTCTTTTCAGTAATGAGTGACAAGAAAGCAGGTGATTGGTTCAGATGAGCAGAGGAACCATTAAGAAGGTGGCAGGACCGCTGGTAATTGCCAAGGGTATGCGGGATGCAAATATGTATGACGTGGTTCGTGTAAGCAGCCAGCGTCTGATCGGTGAGATCATTGAGATGCATGAAGATGAGGCTTCCATACAGGTATATGAGAGACTTCAGGACTTCGTCCGGGAGAACCGGTAGAGTCCATGGAGGTGCCCCTTTCCGTGGAGCTTGGTCCTGGCCTTATTACAAGCATTTACGATGGAATCCAGCGTCCGCTGGATGACATCATGAAGGTAGCAGGCAGCAACAACCTGAAACGAGGCGTTGAGGTTCCTGCCCTGAAGCGGGACAAAAAATGGAATTTCATTCCGGTTGCGAAGGTGGGAGATCAGCTGGAGGGCGGCGATGTTCTTGGAACCGTTCAGGAGACTATCGTTGTTACACAGAAGATCATGGTACCTCCCAATATGAAAGGTACTCTGAAGGAAATTAAATCCGGCGAGTTTACCGTGGATGAGACCGTTGCAGTTCTTTCCACAGCAGACGGCGATAAAGAGTTGACCCTGATGCAGCACTGGCCGGTACGACGTGGCCGTCCATATAAGAAGAAACTTCCGCCAGCCAAACCTCTGGTAACAGGACAGCGTGTTATTGATACCATGTTCCCTATTGCCAAGGGTGGTGTGGCAGCAGTTCCCGGGCCCGTTCGGAAGCGGTAAGACGGTTATCCAGCACCAGCTTGCTAAATGGGCAGAAGCAGATATAGTCGTTTATATCGGCTGTGGAGAGCGTGGAAATGAGATGACGGATGTTCTGAATGAATTCCCGGAACTAAAGGATCCAAAAACAGGACAGTCTCTTATGCAGAGGACCGTTCTGATCGCCAATACATCAGATATGCCCGTTGCGGCACGTGAGGCGTCGATTTATACAGGTATTACAATTGCGGAGTATTTCCGTGATATGGGATATTCCGTAGCATTGATGGCAGATTCTACTTCCAGATGGGCTGAGGCTCTCCGTGAGATGTCCGGACGACTGGAGGAGATGCCGGGTGAGGAAGGTTATCCGGCATATCTTGGCTCCCGTCTTGCACAGTTCTACGAGCGTGCCGGACATGTGATCTGCAGTGGAAAAGACGGAAGAGAGGGTGCCCTGACAGCGATCGGCGCCGTATCTCCTCCAGGTGGTGATATCTCCGAGCCGGTTTCCCAGGCGACACTTCGAATCGTAAAGGTATTCTGGGGACTGGACGCAAACCTTGCATACAAACGTCATTTCCCGGCGATCAACTGGCTGACCAGCTATTCTCTGTATCTGGACAGCGTTGGCGGATGGTTTGACGAAAATGTAGCGAATGACTGGATGAAGCTCCGTCAGAGAATGATGACCCTTCTTCAGGAAGAGGCAGAGCTGGAAGAGATCGTAAAGATGGTAGGTATGGATGCGCTTTCACCGGGTGACCGCCTGAAAATGGAAGCAGCCCGTTCCATCCGAGAGGATTTCCTCCACCAGAACTCTTTCCACGAGATCGATACCTACACATCTCTGGAAAAACAGCATAATATGATGCGTCTGGTACTTGCATTTTATGATGCGGGTCTGGATGCGCTGAAACAGGGCGCAGATATCAATGATATCGTAAAGCTTCCGGTACGTGAGCAGATCGGCCGTTATAAATATACAAAAGAAGATCAGCTGGCAGCAGAATATGAGAAAGTAACCCGCCAGCTGGCAGCAGAGACTGCAGAACTTCTGGGAAAGGAGGGCCTGTAAAATGCCAAAAGAATATAGGACCATACAGGAAGTTGCCGGCCCTTTGATGCTGGTACGGGGCGTTGAAGATGTAGCATTTGACGAGCTTGGTGAGATCGAGCTTGCCGATGGCGAAACAAGAAGATGCCGTGTTCTGGAGATCGACGGAAGCAATGCTCTGGTGCAGCTGTTTGAGAGCTCTACAGGTATCAATCTTTCCAACAGCAAGGTACGTTTCCTGGGACGGAGCATGGAGCTTGGTGTATCCGGCGATATGCTGGGTCGTGTTTTTGACGGACTGGGACGTCCCATTGATGACGGCCCGGAGATCCTTCCGGAGGAAAGAAGAGATATCAACGGACTTCCCATGAATCCGGCGGCCAGAAGCTATCCGGAGGAGTTTATCCAGACGGGTGTATCTGCGATTGACGGCCTGAACACCCTGGTACGCGGACAGAAGCTTCCGATCTTCTCGCATCCGGTCTTCCCATGCACAGCTTGCGGCACAGATCGCAAGACAGGCGAAGGTTCGCGGAAAAGATGAGCAGTTTGCGGTTGTATTTGCTGCTATGGGTATTACTTTCGAGGAGTCTAACTTCTTTGTAGAGAGCTTTAAGGAGACGGGCGCGATCGACCGTACCGTCCTGTTTATCAACCTGGCAAACGATCCGGCGGTTGAGCGTATTGCTACTCCGCGAATGGCACTGACAGCAGCAGAATATCTTGCCTTCGAAAAGACATGCACGTTCTTGTAATCCTTACGGATATCACAAACTACGCGGATGCTCTCCGTGAGGTTTTCCGCGGCTCGTAAGGAGGTTCCGGGACGTCGTGGATATCCGGGCTATATGTATACAGACCTTGCTTCTCTTTATGAGCGTGCAGGCCGTCAGAAAAGGAAAATCAGGAAGTATCACCATGGTTCCGATCTTGACTATGCCTGAGGATGATAAGACCCATCCGATCCCGGACCTTACCGGTTACATCACAGAGGGACAGATCATCCTGAGCCGTGAGCTTTACCGTAAAGGGAATCACACCGCCCATCGATGTTCTTCCGTCTCTGTCACGACTGAAGGATAAAGGGTATCGGTGAAGGCAAGACAAGAGACCATGCAAACACCATGAACCAGCTGTTTGCCGCATATGCCCGTGGTAAAGAGGCCAAAGAGCTGATGACTATTCTTGGTGAGGCAGCTCTCTCGACATTGACCTGATCTATGCAAAATTTGCGGATGCTTTCGAGAAGGAATATGTTTCCCAGGGCTATCAGGCTAACCGTGATATTGAGGAAACACTGGCCATCGGCTGGAAGCTGCTTTCCATTCTTCCGAGAAGCGAGCTGAAACGTATCGATGACAAATTCCTTGATCAGTATTACGGAAAAGTATAAAGGGGGATGATTTGTGGCATCAACAGGTGAATCCTACCCGTATGGAGCTTACGAAGCAGAAAAAAGAAGCTGGTGACTGCAGTACGTGGCCATAAGCTTCTGAAGGATAAGCGGGACGAGCTGATGAGACAGTTCCTGGATCTGGTACGGGAGAATATGGAGCTGCGAAAAAAAGTAGGAAGCCGGTATCCGAAGCGCCAACACCAATTTTGTCATTGCAAAAGCTGGAATGTCGGAGGAGACGCTGAATACGGCACTGATGGCTCCCAAGCAGGAAGTTTATCTGGAAACCGGACAAGGAATGTGATGAGTGTGGATATTCCTGTTTTTGAATACAAAACAAGAACACCGGATGCCAACGATATTTATTCCTATGGCTTTGCTTTTACATCCAGTGATCTGGACGGAGCGGTAAAATCCCTGGCAGACATCCTGCCGGATATGCTTCGTCTGGCAGACAGTGGAAAAAGGCCTGTCAGCTTATGGCTTCCGAGATCGAAAAAACAAGGCGTCGTGTAAATGCTCTGGAGCATGTCATCATACCGGAAGCCGGCAACATTAAATACATCACCATGAAGCTGGATGAGAACGAGAGAAGTACTCAGATCCGACTGATGAGGTGAAAGATATGATGCTGGAGGAGGCACATCATTATAAGGAGCGGGAGGCAGAGCGCAGAGCGTAAAGCGCAGCCATCCTGAAAGAAAAAAGAAAAGTTTATATAGAAAGTTTTAAGTAACGGAAAGGAGATGTCCCCGTACTGTGTGAAATTTCGGCAGTGCAGGGGCGTTTTATTTATAAAATATTTAGCTTTTTGTTATCAGAAAATCAAGAAAAATACAGTATAATAGATAATAAGTAAATCAGACAGCTGCAGATGCAGAAATATAAAAGAAAGCTGCTCTGTCTGCTGAAAAATAAAGAAATGAAAATAAAGAAAGAGGAGAAAGCTGATCTGACCAGGTAAACTGCCGGGCAGCTGCATGGCTATGAACAGCTGGCAAAGCAGATTGCGGTAGCGTCTGATCAGTAAGAGGTATATGAATATTTTACAGTCAATACAACAGCTGGACGGAGAAATCCTTCTCCTGATCCAGCGATATTTAAGAACGGATATGCTGACACCATTTATGAAATCTGTTTACATTTCTGGGAAACGGAGGATGGTTCTGGATCCTCTGTGCAGTTGTTCTTCTTGCTGTTCCAAAGACAAGAAAAACAGGCTATGCGGCAGCCTTGTCCCTGATCTTCGGGGCGATCGTTACCAACCTGCTTCTCAAAAATATAGTGGCAAGACCAAGGCCTTTTGCGGAAATCGAAGCTCTCATCCCTATGATCACCAAACCGAAGGATTTCTCTTTCCGTCAGGTCACACCACAGCATCCTTTGCCGTTGCTCTGGTAATGCTCGGATGCTTCCGAAGAAATTCGGAATCCCGGCAGTAGTCCTGGCAGCACTGGTGGCATTTTCCAGACTGTATCTTGGTGTCCATTATCCGACAGATGTTCTGGCCGGATTCGTGATCGCGCTGGTGGGAAGCACGTTGTCAGTATGGATCGTGCGAACGAAACCGGAAGACAAACAGGTACACTAGCATTGTCCATAGGAAATATGAAGCACTTTACCTGGACAAAGTATTGACACGCTGAAGCAAGACGGGGTAAAATTGTAGACAGTACAACAGATTCTGACTATGGTAGAAATAATGATATGAAACCCTGTAAAATCGGATAAAAGGAGAGAGCACAAAATGATATCAGAAAAAATGAAACCCTACGTAAAAATAATTCCGCCATCCGTATGATGTTTGAGGAAGGAAACCGCCTCCGTGCGAAATATGGCGCAGACAAGGTTTTTGATTTCAGTCTCGGAAATCCAAGTGTACCGGCACCGGACAGCGTCCGCGAAGCAATTATCGAGCTTGTAAACACTACGGATCCGACAGTTCTTCACGGATATATGAGCAACGCAGGCTTTGAGGATGTACGCCAGACCATCGCAGAATCCCTCAACAGACGTTTCGATACGAAATTTTCCGCAAAGAATCTGATCATGACCGTCGGTGCTGCAAGCGGACTGAATGTGATCCTGAAAACAATCCTGAATCCTGGAGAAGAGGTGATCGTTTTTTTGCACCATATTTTCTGGAATACGGTGCATATGTCCGCAATTATGATGGTGTCCTTGTGGAAATCTCTCCAGATACCACAACTTTCCAGCCAAATCTCGCTGAGTTTGAGCAGAAGATCACACCGAAGACAAGAGCGGTTATCGTAAACACCCCACACAATCCTACCGGAGTTGTATATTCAGAAGAAACGATCAAAAGAAGCTTTCCGCAATCCTGGAAGCAAAACAGAAAGAGTTCGAAGTGTGATCTATTCCTTCTCCGATGAGCCGTACAGAGAGCTGGCTTATGATGGCGTAGAAGTCCCATATCTGACGAAATATTATAAGAATACGGTTGTAGGCTATTCCTATAGCAAATCTCTGTCTCTGCCGGGAGAGCGTATTGGATATCTGGTCATCCCGGATGAGGCAGACGGAAGCGAAAGACGGCATGATCATCTGCAGCAACCATTGCAAACCGTACACTTGGCTAAATACACCGTCCCTGATCCAGAAGGTTTGCAAAATGTGTAGACGCCAAGACGGATCTTGCAGCTTATGATAAAAATCGTCAGGCACTTTATATATGGCCTTTGAAAGAATGCGGATTTGAGTGCATCAAACCGGAGGGTGCGCATTTTATCATGTTCGTGAAGACGCCTGTAGATGATAAGGAATTCTGCGAGAGAGCGAAGAAATATAACATCCTTATGGTACCGGGAAGCTCCTTCGCATGCCCCGGTTATGTGAGACTTGCATATTGTGTATCCTATGAGACAATTGTGAATTCTCTTCCTGAATTTAAAAAATTGCAGCAGAGTATGGCTTGAAATAAACGATCATTACAAAGCAGAATAAAGATCCCCCGGTACAGTCTGTTCATGCAGCCCTGTATCGGGGATCTTTTGCAAGAGGGAATAAGCAATGAAACGTAGTCGGAGTGAATAGACTCCGACTGTGTTTCATTAAAAAGGATGTTCCACATTTATTTGGCTTTTTTCTTTTCTTTATTTGGCATTTCTCCGTAATAAGCTTTTTCAGATAGATATCTTTCAGCTCGGATACAAGCGGATATCTCGGGTTGGCACCGGTACACTGGTCATTGAAGGCCTGCTCGGACATCTCATCCAGAGTTTCCAGGAAATGTTTCTCATCTACGCCGTAATCACGGATCGTCGGCAGGATCTCGATAGTTCTCATAAGCTCATCCAGTTTAGCAAGAAGCTTTTCGAATACTTCTGCATCGTTCTTGCCTGTAAGACCTACAGAACGTCCGATCTCAGCGTAGCGTGCAAGTGTCTTCGGATACTGATACTGTGGGAAAGTACCCATCTTAGTCGGAACCTCAGCACTGTTGTAACGCATAACATCCAGAAGAACAACTGCGTTTGCGATACCGTGTGGCAGGTGGTGGAAAGCACCGAGCTTGTGAGCGAGAGAGTGGTTAACGCCGAGGAATGCATTGGCGAATGCAAGACCTGCCATGCAGGAAGCGTTAGCCATATGATCTCTGGCCTCTACGTCATTGCCATCTTTATATGCACGCGGCAGATACTCAAATACAAGCTTTGATCGCTTTCAGTGCAAGACCATCGGTGTAATCGGAAGCCATCATGGAAACATAAGCCTCAATGGCATGTGTCATAACATCGATACCGGAAGCACGGGTCAAGTCCCTTCGGTGCGCTCATCATGTTATTGGTATCTACGATCGCCATATCCGGGAGAAGCTCGTAATCAGCCAGTGGCCATTTAACGCCGGTATCCTGATCTGTGATGATGGCGAAAGGAGTAACCTCGGAACCTGTACCGGAGGATGTCGGGATCGCTACGAAGTAAGCTTTTTTACCCATCTTCGGGAAGGTATAAACTCTCTTACGGATATCCATGAAATCCATGGACATATCGGAGAAGTCAGCGTCCGGATTCTCATAAAGCATCCACATGATCTTGCCGGAATCCATTGCGGAACCACCGCCAAGAGCGATGATGCAGTCTGGCTCAAAGGCGGTCATAGCCTTGGCACCGGCTTTGGCGGAAGCGAGAGACGGGTCAGGGAGCTACATCAGAGAAGCATGTATGAACGATTCCCATCTGATCCAGTTTATCTTCGATCGGTTTGGTGTAGCCATTCTTGTACAGGAAGGAGTCTGTTACGATGAAGCAGCGTTTCTTGCCCATCACATTTTTCAGCTCATCCAGAGCAACCGGCAGGCAGCCTTTTTTGAAGTAAACTTTTTCCGGGGTTCTCATCCAGAGCATGTTCTCTCTCCTCTCAGCAACAGTCTTGGTATTGATCAGGTGTTTCACACCAACGTTCTCAGATACGGAGTTTCCGCCCCAGGAACCGCAGCCAAGAGTAAGGGATGGAGCAAGCTTGAAGTTGTAAAGGTCGCCGATACCACCCTGGGAAGAAGGTGTATTGATAAGGATACGGCAGGTTTTCATAGTTGCTTCGAATTTATCCATCTTCTCTGTTTCATTTACGTTGATGTAGAGGGAAGAGGTATGACCATAGCCGCCGTCTGCAACGAGCTGCGCAGCCTTTGCAACAGCATCGTCAAAATTCTTGGCCTTGTACATGGCAAGTACAGGGGAAAGCTTCTCATGTGCGAATTCTTCGCTGATATCAACGGACTCAACCTCACCGATCAGGATCTTGGTCTCAGCCGGTACAGTAACGCCTGCCATTTCTGCGATAGTAGCAGCTTTCTGTCCAACGATCTTGGCATTCAGTGCGCCGTTGATAATGATGGTCTTTCTGACCTTCTCGGTCTCGTCCTTTTAAGGAAGTAGCAGCCTCTGTAAAGGAACTCTTCCTTCACTTCTTTATAAATGCTCTCCAGAACAGTCACGGACTGTTCGGAAGCGCAGATCATACCATTGTCAAATGTTTTGGAATGGATAATGGAGTTTACTGCCAGACGGATGTCTGCGCTGTCATCAATAATGGCAGGTGTGTTTCCGGGTCCTACACCAACAGCCGGTTTACCGGAAGAGTAAGCTGCTTTTGACCATTCCCCGGACCACCGGTGGCAAGGATGATATCTGCGTTCTGCATTACCATGTTGGTAAGGTCAAGGCTTGGGATATCGATCCATCCGATGATGCCTTCCGGAGCACCTGCGGCGGCAGCTGCTTCCAGAACAACTCTTGCAGCTTCAATAGTGGACTTCTTAGCACGAGGATGTGGGCTGATGATGATCGCATTACGGGTTTTCAGGGAAATAAGAGATTTATAGATTGCTGTGGAGGTCGGGTTGGTTGTAGGGATAACTGCAGCGATCAGTCCTACAGGTTCCAGGATCTTCTTGAGTCCGTATGCCTTGTCTTCTTCTACAACACCACATGTCTGAGTGTTCTTATATGCGTTGTATACATATTCGGCTGCGTAATGGTTCTTGATAACCTTATCTTCTACAATACCCATTCCTGTTTCTTCAACAGCATCTTTAGCAAGCGGGATACGTGCTTTGTCAGCAGCAGTAGCGGCAGCTTTAAAAATCTTATCTACCTGCTCCTGGGTAAATGTTGCGAAAATCTTCTGTGCCTCTTTCATGGCTGCAATCTTTGCAGTAAGGGCTTCAGGGGTGTCGATGATGGTTGGGATAGTGTCTTTTTTTGCCATTTGGAATCCTCCTGTTTTCATATGATAATGGTCTGTGGTCCTGCGGGCTTATCCTTTTTTCGCCGGCAGGTGCTGCAGAGTTTTGTAAGTCCCCGCGCTGCGTTTCGTTGTTGATTCAATCTGATTGAATTTTTCGCTTTGATACTGATATAGTATCAAAATTCTGAAAAAAAACGCAAATTCTGAATTTTGCCACTATGTGCAAAATGACGAATAGAAAATTCGGGGAAAATACTGTAAATTTTACTTTGCAGAACGCTGAATTATTGGAAAAATCTTAAAAAAAATTTTTGAAATTCAGCACTGTGAACAAAAAACATGTTAAAAATTGTCAGCACTGACAAAAACATGCACACATATGAAGGGTGGGCAAAAGATAAAACGCAACATGCGGTTAAAACATTAACGTTAAACTTTTGTCAAACGATCATATACACATTATAATTTAACTGATTTTAGACGTCAATAGAGAATTCGATAAATAATTAACAAAAATAAAGAGAGATTTTGATAAATAATTAACAAAAATATCGTGCCATGGTAAAGTATAGAATCATAAGAAATAAAAAACTTGAAACTGTTCAAATTTTCAGAACAATTAAGCGAAAAGTATCCGGATTTTACGACAGAAAACGGATTTTCCGGCAGAAAAAAACTGCCATACGGGAAATTCTTCCCATATGGCAGTTGTATAAATGTGGTTCATGCGGAATATTACCGGTGAACCGTACTAAATAACAGTCAAAACCTATCAGCTCTTGCGGAATGCGGCACGTTTTCTGTCTCTGGGTCCAGAATACGTTTACGGATACGAAGGCTTGTCGGTGTTACCTCAAGAAGCTCATCCTGGTCGATGAACTCAATGGCCTGCTCAAGACTTAAGATCTTTGGCGGAACAAGCTTCAGTGCATCGTCAGCGGAAGAGGAACGGGTGTTGGTAAGGTGCTTGGTCTTGCAGACATTCAGCTCGATATCCTCGGCCTTTCCGTTCTGTCCGATGACCATACCGCTGTAAACCTTCTCGCCAGGTCCGATGAACAGAGTACCGCGCTCCTGTGCAGAGTACAAGACCGTAGGTAACGGACTCGCCTGCCTCGAAAGCGATGAGGGAACCCTGTTTACGGTACGGGAAGTCTCCCTTGTAAGGAGCATATCCGTCAAACATAGTATTGATGATGCCGGTACCCTTGGTGGAAGTAAGGAACTCATTCGCGGAATCCGATCAGTCCACGGGAAGGAATGTGGAATTCGAGACGGACAGTACCGTCACTGGCAGTACTCATTCCCTGCAGCTCACCTTTACGTTCGCTGAGCATCTGGATTATAGTACCGGAAAATTCTTCCGGAACATCAATGTAGGCAATTTCGATCGGCTCAAGCTTACGTCCGCGATCATCTGTGTGATAAAGTACCTCTGGCTTGCTGACTGCAAATTCATATCCCTCACGTCTCATATTCTCAATAAGGACGGAAAGATGAAGCTCACCACGGCCGGAAACCTTAAAGCATTCTGGTAGACTCAGTATCTTCTACACGAAGGCTGACATCTGTATTCAGCTCACGGTACAGACGGTCACGGAGATGACGGGAGGTGATGTATTTACCTTCCTGGCCTGCCAGCGGACTGTCATTTACGATGAAGTTCATGGCAAGTGTAGGCTCGGAGATCTTCTGGAAAGGAATTGCTTCCGGGTTATCTCCTCCGCAGAGAGTATCACCGATATGGATATCCGCAATACCTGAGATCGCAACGATAGCACCGATGGTAGCACTTTTAACCTCAATCTTGTTCAGACCATCAAACTCATACAGCTTGCTGATCTTCACACGCTCACGTTTGTCAGGGTCATGATGGTTCAGAAGCATCAGATCCTGGTTTACGGAAATAGTTCCGCGTTCAACCTTACCAATACCGATACGTCCCACGTACTCGTTGTAGTCAATGGTGCTGATAAGAACCTGTGTATCTCCGTCCGGATCTCCCTCCGGAGCAGGGATCGCATCAAGGATGGTCTCAAAAAGCGGAGCCATATTCTCAGGCTTGTCCTCAAGGTTACGAACTGCGTAACCGGCTTTTGCGGAGGCATACAGGAACGGGCAGTCTAGCTGCTCGTCAGAAGCATCCAGATCCATCAGAAGTTCCAGAACTTCGTCAACAACTTCATCCGGACGTGCTTCCGGACGGTCGATCTTATTGATGCAGACAATAACATGCAGGTTCAGTTCGAGAGCTTTACGAAGTACAAATTTAGTCTGAGGCATGGCACCCTCGAAGGCGTCCACAAGAAGAATAACGCCGTCTACCATCTTCAGCACACGCTCTACCTCGCCGCCGAAGTCCGCATGACCTGGAGTATCGATGATATTGATTTTTACATCCTTATAATGAACTGCGGTGTTTTTGGAGAGAATCGTAATGCCGCGCTCACGCTCAATATCGTTGGAATCCATGACACGTTCCTGGACTTCCTGGTTCTCACGGAAAACACCGCTCTGTTTCAAAAGCTCGTCAACAAGTGTTGTTTTACCGTGATCGACATGGGCGATAATGGCCACGTTACGAACATCTTCACGCTTGGTCTTCATATAATCCAAATCCTTTCTTTCCATATATAAGTAATCTTTTTGTTAAAAATGATGTCCAAATTTATAGTCTATCACATTTTTGTGAGATTACAAGACATAAAAAAATATTTTTGGTTTTTGATTTTCAGGCATATTATACCGCAAATACACATAGATTGATATAGACGAAATACACGAAGAGGAAGGAGAGCTACTTATTATGGCAGATAAAATTATTGAAAAACAATCAGGTATCCGTTATGGGACGGATCGCTACGGGGTTTACTTTCAGCCATCAGGTCTTTGGAGAAGGATTTTACATGATGGATATCCTGGTAAAACGTCTCAGCGATTCGAGGACAGGATCCCGGTGATGGTGTCTGAGCGGCTGATCGATATCACACAGGATTATGTGGGAGAATATGTCGAGATCCACGGACAGTTCCGATCCTATAACCGTCATGAAGAAAAGAGAAACCGGCTTGTGCTTTCAGTCTTTGCCCGGGAAGTGAAGTTTGTGGGGAGGACGAAGAAACTGTGCCGGTCAATCAGATCTTTCTGGACGGATATATCTGTAAACCGCCTGTATACAGAAAACACCGTTGGGAAGAGAGATCGCAGATCTTCTGATGGCAGTCAATCGACCTTACGGAAAATCCGATTACATACCATGTATATGCTGGGGAAGAAATGCCAGATATGCTTCTGCTTTTGAAGTAGGCGGGCATGTACTGATCTGGGGCAGGATCCAGAGCAGGGAGTACATGAAACGGATTAGTGAAAACGAAACAGAAAAAAGGATTGCCTATGAAGTTTCGGTGAGTAAATTGGAATATGTTGAGTAACATTGGATATATTTTGGAATAGTGGTGAGAACATTAAGGTAACACTTGCATTTCCAGCCAATCTGCGGTAATATTAAAAATCAGAAAAATGGGGGAATTACCGGTTTCACTAACAGTAAGAGGAAAAATCATGGAAAGAGAAATAACAGAGGTTTATTGCGGGAACGGGAAAGGAAAGACAACACTGGCTCTTGGTCAGGGCTGCGTTTGCCGCACAGGGAAAAGTGTGATCATCATACAGTTTCTTAAAGGGCAGGGAACGTAGAGAACTGGATTTTCTGAGGAATTGGATAATCTTGATTTTAAGATTTTCCGTTTCGAAAAAAGGACACCTGCTATAATGACCTGAGCGAGCAGGAAAAAGGCAGAAGAGAGAACCAATATTCTTAATGGTCTTAACTTTGCACGGAAGGTAATTGCTACCGGCGAGTGTGATTTTCTGCTGCTGGATGAGATCCTCGGGCTTATGGATAAAGGAATCGCTCCAGTTGAGACGATCATCGATATGCTTAAGCAGAAGGATGAAAGTATGCATATAATTATGACCGGACGCTGGTTTCCGGACGCTCTGAAGCCTTATGTGGACAGTATTACCACGATAACAACAGAGCTGACTGACCAGGAACGGGAATAAGCAATATTTCACAGAAGAAAGAAGGAGGAAGACAAATGGCAATTTTTAAAGGAACAGGCGTTGCAATCGTAACACCTATGCATGAAGACGGTAAAGTGAATTTTGAGAAACTTGAGGAGATCCTTGAGGATCAGATCGCGAACAGCACAGACGCCATCGTTATCTGTGGAACAACAGGAGAATCTTCTACTCTGACACACGGAGAGCATCTTCAGACAATTAAGTTCACAATTGATAAAGTTAACAAACGTGTGCCTGTTATTGCAGGAACAGGTTCCAATTGTACAGAGACAGCGATCATGATGTCCAAGGAAGCAGCTTCCTATGGCGCAGACGCTCTTCTTATTGTAACACCTTACTATAACAAGGCTACACAGAAGGGTCTTATCGCTCACTACACAGCAATTGCCAATGCAGTTCCGGAAACTCCGCTCATCATGTACAACGTACCGAGCCGTACAGGCTGCAACATCCAGCCGGCTACAGCAGCTTACCTTGCAAAGAATGTAAAGAACATTGTCGGAATCAAGGAAGCAACAGGAGATCTTTCCCAGATCGCCAAGATGATGTCTCTGGCAGACGGACAGCTTGAGCTTTATTCCGGAAATGATGATCAGGTACTTCCGATTCTTTCTCTTGGCGGACTTGGAGTTATTTCCGTACTTTCCAACGTTGCACCGAAGTTTACACATGACATGGTCATGAAATATTTCGACGGCGACACCAAGGGAGCAACAGAGGATCAGCTGAAAGCTCTTCCGCTGATCAATGCTCTGTTCTGTGAAGTCAATCCGATTCCGGTTAAGACAGCTATGAATCTTATGGGAATGAACGTAGGGGCCGCTTCGTATGCCGCTCTGCGAGATGGAAGAGGACACAAAGGCAGCTCTTGCAAAAGAGATCGAGAAATTCGGCCTTAAGCTTGCTAAGTGATCTGACTGTAAGCGAAAGGTAAAGGAGAATATACTATGGTAAAAATCATCATGCACGGCTGCAACGGACATATGGGCCAGGTCATCAGCGGCATTGTGGAGAAAGATCCGGATGCTGAGATCGTAGCAGGTATTGATATTGCAGATCAGGGAAAAAACAGCTATCCGGTATTCACCGATATTGACGCATGTCAGGTAGAGGCAGATGCGATCATTGATTTTTCTTCCGCAAAGGCAACAGACAAGCTTCTTGAGTACAGCGCGGCACGCCAGATCCCGGTTGTTCTCTGCAGTACAGGCTTAAGCGAGGAGCAGCTTGCAAAAGTGGAAGAAACATCCCGAAAGGTAGCAGTGCTGAAATCCGCAAATATGTCTCTTGGTATCAACACACTTCTGAAGCTGGTTCAGGACGCAGCCAGGGTTCTTGCAGCAGCAGGATTTGATATGGAGATCGTTGAGAAGCATCACCGTCTGAAATTAGACGCACCAAGTGGTACTGCACTTGCGCTGGCAGACAGCATTAATGAAGCTATGGATAACCAGTATCATTATGTATATGACCGCAGCCAGAAACGTGAAAAACGCGATGATAAGGAGATCGGTATCTCCGCAGTTCGCGGCGGAACTATCGTAGGTGAGCATGAGATAATTTTTGCAGGTCAGGACGAAGTGATCGAGTTCAAGAAACATACTGCATATTCCAAGGCTATTTTTGGAAAAGGTGCTGTAGAAGCAGCCAAATTCCTTGCCGGCAAACCGGCAGGACGTTATGATATGAGTGACGTGATCGGCTGATCCTGACAGATTGAGCCGCAACAGAATAAAATACAGGTAATACAGACGGGGTTCGTGTAAGATCGGACCCCGTCTTTTTTTTGATGAAATTGCGGTTTTTGAAATTTTTCCCAGAATAGGATAGCGGAAAAAGTGCCATATTAGGAATACAGAATTTTTCAGAAAAAGGAGAAGATCATATGAAAAAATGGAAGGCGATTCTTTTTGGTACTTTGCTTACCCTGTCTCTGTGTACATTTACAGCCTGCGGCACAGAGGTAAACAATGCGGATGAAACAGTGGATGAAAAAGATAAAAACAGAAGGATAAGGAAAAAGATACAAACGAAAATACTGCCGCAGAAGATGAAACTATGGAAGAAAAAGCAGACAATGACGGTGTGAAGGACAATGGAGAGAGCATTAAGATTCCGGCACGGATAACAATGAGAGGTCCGATGGAAATATTACCGTGACGCCTGCAGGAAATGGAAATAACGGGACAGCAGCACCCGGAGCTGCGGATGCTGATAGAAACGAAAATGACGGAACTGTATCCGGTGAGCTGGGTGACAGTGTAAAGGACCTTGGCGACGGTGTAGGTAATGCAGTGGATGATATCGGAAACGCAGTGGGAAATGCGGTAGAAGGAAGATAACAGATATTTACCACAGCATTGCATAAAACTGTTTCAGATGCTATTATCAGTGCATGGAAAGAAAATGGAGGACAGGATTATGAAATTCAGACCATGCATTGATATACATAATGGAAAGGTAAAGCAGATCGTAGGAGGAAGCCTGAAGGATCAGGGGGATCAGGCGGCAGAAAATTTTGTGTCAGAGCAGGATGCGGCATTCTATGCAGAGCTTTATAAGAAGGCAGGATTAAAGGGTGGTCATGTGATCCTTCTGAACGGAAAGGATTCCCCGAACTATGAAGCAACGAAAGCCCAGGCACTTCAGGCTCTGGGAAAATATCCCGGAGGGCTTCAGATCGGAGGCGGCATCTGCCCGGAGAATGCGGCAGAATATCTGGAGGCTGGCGCCAGCCACGTGATCGTAACCTCCTATGTGTTTTAAAAACGGAGTGATCTCCTGGGAAAATCTGGAGAAGATCCGTGATGCAGCGGGAAAAGAACATCTTGTACTTGATCTGAGCTGCCGCAAAAAAGATGGCAAATATTATATTGTCACAGACCGATGGCAGAAATTTACAGAAGAGATCGTGACACCGGAGCTGATGGAAAGGCTTGGAAGCTTCTGCGACGAATTTCTGGTCCATGCAGTGGATGTGGAAGGAAAGGCCCGAGGTGTGGAAACAGAGCTTGCAAAGCTTCTGGGACAGTATACAGCCCATCCGGTGACCTATGCAGGCGGTGTGGGCTCTATGGCAGATATTGAAGAGCTTCGAAAAGCAGGTCAGGGCAGACTGGATGTGACTGTTGGCAGTGCTTTGGATATTTTTGGCGAAGTATACCCTTTGAAGCTCTGGCTAAAATGAAATAGTATATACAAATAGTGAAGCAGATGCTTTTGTCCCATCAATCTTCTGGCACTGGTGTGCAGATATACATTTGTAATGAATTAATTAGATGAAATACTCTAATAGTTGCGCATTCACGACAAAAAAACATTTTGAAGGAATATATCGAATAAATTTGGAAAAAATTTATGAAATTTTTTTGAAAAGTGATGTTAAAATTCAATTTAATATGTTATAATAGCAACATAAAACAGCAAAGGGGATGGAAGTCATGAAATTTATTATTAGTGGAAAGAATATAGCAGTAACCGAAGGACTTAAAACAGCTGTTGAGGACAAGCTTGGTAAACTTGAAAGGTATTTCACTCCTGAAACTGAGATTTCAGTAACCTTAAGCGTTGAGAAAGGATCGCCAGAAGATCGAGGTAACGATCCCTGTGAAAGGTAACATTATCCGTTCCGAACAGGTAAGCAATGATATGTATGTATCAATTGACCTGGTTGAAGAAGTCATTGAACGTCAGCTTCGCAAATACAAAAATAAAATCGTTGACAAGCAGCAGGAAATCCACAAACTTCCAGAAAGCATATCTGGACAAGGATTATGAAGAAGATGAAGAGGTTAAGATCATCCGTACCAAGAAATTTGGAATCAAACCTATGTATCCGGAAGATGCATGCGTACAGATGGAACTGCTGGGACATAATTTCTTTGTATTCTACAATGCAGAGACAGAGCAGGTAAATGTAGTTTATAAAGGCTCCGGGAATCTGTGTGAGAAATCGGCAGGTTTCCGGCCTTTTATGTCACAGCAAAATCAGGCTTCTTTTCTGTTGCAAGCAATAGGGAGAATTATATAATGAAGACATATGCGAAAGGAGGAAGGAAAAATGAAAAAGAAGCTTCCTGTGGTGATCTTAAGTGTAGCTTTGGTATGACCATGATACCGGCTACCTGTATGGCAGCGGAATTTAACAGTGGTGACACCATAAAGAACAGACTGTGGAGGACCTGGAACTGAGTTCGGAGAAAACAATACAAAGGATTCACAAAAGTCAGAAATACAATGGACAGGGATTTAAATGGGACAGCTATTCCCAGGCAGAGATAACGCTTACGTCAGCCGTTAACGGCGTCTGCTATTATAAATGGGCAGAGCGGGGGGAAGACGGAAATCCCCAGGTGCCTCAGATCGAGACCGGAAATACCGTGAATGATGAGGTTTTGATCAGTGAGGATGAAGAGTTCGGGATCACACTTGCAGACCTGGATACAGACCAGGCAGTTGATCTGTATATCCAGATTGAGGATGAGAATGGGAAATTAAGTGATCTGAAGCGGATGGAGCTTGATCAGGACAGCCGCCCGGCGAAAAAACAGATTCTGAGAAAAACATAAAGCATCCAAACCAAAGGCAGAGGACAGTACGGTGAGGGGCTGGATTCTCCTCTGGAATTCTACCCGGATACATTTTATGATTTTAAGGTTATCGGTGCAGGTACCGATAATGAGGATCCGGAAAACGGAGACATTAAGTGGGTGCCTGTTTACTGGAGCACATCTGCGAATCCGAATTCCAACCGGATCCGAAGCACCTGGAAGATCGGTTCCAAGGAAGGAATCGACCAGGAGGGAACTTTTAATCTGTATGTTTTCTTCCGCAAATATACCTGCAAGGATTCCAAATGGCAGTCTACGGATAAGATACAGTCTGTACAGTACAAGTTTCAGTCAGCCCCACTTTCTGAAAAATAATACTGTGTGGAGTGCGAATATCTCCTTGACATAACAAATATGTAACTCACGGAGAAAAAGGAGGAAGGTAAATGAAGAAAAAAGTTCTGGCACTTTTTTAAGTGCTGCACTTTGTGTGACGGTGCTTCCGGCAACCGGTATGGCTGCAGAGTTTGGCAGCGGTGATGCAGAAATCACAGAAAATGCTGCGGACAGCCAGGAAGTGTTTTCCGCAGAGGAAACTACAGAGTCTATGGAGAGACTGAGCAGCCTGCAGAAGACAGTGAGGATATTTCTGAGGAAATGGTGGATAACTCTTCCGATGCAACCATGGAAGATGTGGAAAACGCAGAAAATGCGGAGAACAGCGAGGATGCTTTCGGCGGAGCTGAGGAAGGAGTTTCAGAAGAGATCTCCAGTGAGGATGATCCGGAAGTATTATTGACAGAACTGATACCTGAAGAAACAGGAGACAGTATGGAAGAAGAAAACGCAGAAGCTATGTCATCGTCAGATCCGGAGCTGACAGTGACACCGACAGCGGGTCCGGAACCGACAGTGACACCGATAACAGATCCGGAACCGACAGTGACACCGACAGCGGATCCTGAACTGACAGTGACACCCAACACCGGTGTCAAAAATAAACGTAAAATGGACCGGAGAAAAATGGGTAAGCCGCAATTCTGTAAATGTGACACTTAAAGTTGATTCAAACGGAGCCTGCTACTACAAAGCTGTAGCGAGAAAAAGGACGGAACATCTGATGTTCCGAGGGTCGATACGGGAAACTCTCGTGTGGCGGTTACTGCAAACAGAAGCTTTGTGATATATCTTAAGAATCTGGATACAGAGAAAGAATTTGATCTGTATCTTAAGGTATTGGGTTCAGACGGAAGAACCAGCAACCTGAAAAAATTAAAGTTGAATTACAGGGGAACCCGCCCGAAATATGATGTGACGCCGACACCGACCTATATACCTTCTATACCAGATGTCAAAGATAGTTTTGTAAGAGGGTTGGATTCTCCGCTGAAATTTACTCCGAATAAATATTATAATTTTACCGTGACCGGTGCGGAACTACAAATTCAAATCCCGGGCCTGGAGATGTGAAGTGGGTGCCAGTTTACTGGAGTACTTCACCAAATCCAACCGATAACAGGAAAGAATACTACATGGCGGATCGGATCTGCCAAAGGAATAAACAAAGCCGCAACTTATAACATGTATATCTTTTTCCAGAAGTATGTTTATCAGAAAGCTGAATGGAAAAAGACTGATGAAGTACAGTCAGCCGTATACCAGTTCCGTTCCGCGGCCCTTACAACGGTAAAGCTTACCACGCCCGGGTTATCCGGCACTTCCAACAGTCCTGCCGGCATCGTCTTCAAATGGAAAAAGAGCTGCACATGCTTCCGGCTACAAGATCTATCGAAGGACCGGAAACAGCAGCAAGTGGGTCAATATCGCTACCGTAAGCGGAAGCAATACGCTGGTCTATACAGACGGATCAGTAAAATCAGGAACCATGTATATCTATACAGTCCGCGCATACAAGGGCTCTGCTTTAAAGTGCTTATAACAAAAACGGCAGCCGGATCGTCCGTCTGACAGCTCCGGTGCAGTACAAACCGTCCAGCAAGGCTTCCGGGAAGCTGACTGTCCGCTGGAAAAAAGCAGCTGGCGCTTCCGGCTATCAGATCCAGTATGCGGCCTCAAGGTCCATGAGAGGGGCCAGAACAGTGTCCACCAGTGCACTGACCCGAACACTTTCCGGTTTGAAAAAGGGAAGCACTTATTATGTTCGTATCCGTGCATACAAAAAGTGAGCGGAAAGACATATTACGGTGCCTGGAGCAGTGTGAAAAATGCAAAAGTAAGGAAATAAGATCTGTAATATCCCGCGGGATCCTCGAAAACAGGATCCTATGCGTGGATATTTTCTGTTGTTCCTGACATGATTTGTTAAATAATTGTTCATTGTTTTTATAACAGGAAAGTGGTAGAATATATACCATATGTGAATGTTTTTTCAAAAGTATTTGGAACCCGCAGCCAGCGTGAGGTAAAACGTATCATGCCGCTGGTTGAAAAAACCGAGAGCTATCAGTCTCAGATGCAGCAGCTTACGGATGAGCAGTTACGAGACAAGACAAGAGAATATAAGAAACGTCTTGCAGAAGGTGCAACACTGGATGATCTTCTTCCGGAGGCATTTGCAACCGTACGTGAGGCAGCGAAACGTGTACTGGAATGGAACATTACCGTGTACAGATCATCGGTGGTATCATTCTTCATCAGGGCCGTATCGCAGAGATGAAGACCGGTGAAGGTAAAACCCTTGTTTCTACACTTCCGGCATATCTGAATGCACTGGAGGGTAAAGGCGTTCACATCGTAACAGTCAACGACTACCTGGCAAAACGAGATGCTGAGTGGATGGGTAAGGTTCATGAGTTCCTTGGCCTGACAGTAGGCGTGGTACTTAATGACATGAAGCCGGAAGAGCGTCGTGCAGCATACGGATGCGATATCACATATGTAACAAACAACGAACTGGGATTTGATTATCTTCGTGACAATATGGTTATCTATAAAGAACAGCTGGTACAGAGAGATCTGCACTACTGTATCATCGATGAGGTCGACTCCGTCCTGATCGACGAGGCACGTACACCTCTGATCATTTCCGGACAGAGCGGTAAGTCAACCAAGCTTTACGAGGTATGCGATATCCTTGCACAGCAGCTGGAGCGCGGAGAAGCCAGCCATGAGATGACTAAGATGGCAGCTATCATGGGTGAAGAAGTTATCGAGACAGGTGACTTCGTTGTAAATGAGAAAGATAAGATCGTCAACCTTACCGAGCAGGGTATCAAGAAGGTTGAGAAATTCTTTAATATTGAGAACCTTGCAGATCCGGAGAACTTGGAGATCCAGCACAACATTATCCTTGCACTTCGTGCTCATAATCTGATGCACAAGAGACCAGGATTATGTTGTAAAAGATGACGAGATCCTGATCGTTGATGAATTTACCGGTCGTATCATGCCGGGACGTCGTTACTCCGATGGTCTTCATCAGGCGATCGAGGCGAAAGAGCATGTGAAGGTTAAGAGAGAGAGCAAGACTCTCGCAACCATTACCTTCCAGAACTTTTTCAACAAATATGATAAAAAAGGCGGTATGACAGGTACAGCCCTTACCGAAGAAAAAGAGTTCCGTGATATTTACGGCATGGACGTTGTAGAGATCCCTACCAACAGACCAGTACAGCGTATAGACCTCGAAGATGCTGTTTATATGACAAAGAAAGAGAAATTCAACGCCGTTGTATGAAATTGAAAAAAGCCCATGAAAAACAGCAGCCGGTACTGGTTGGTACGATCACCATCGAGACTTCCGAGCTTCTCAGCAGAATGTTAAAGAGAGAGGCGGAATCCCCCACAATGTCCTCAATGCGAAATTCCATGAGCTTGAGGCTGAAATCGTAGCTCAGGCAGGACGGCACGGAGCCGTTACCATCGCGACGAACATGGCCGGCCGTGGTACCGATATCAAGCTGGATGATGTGGCAAGAGCTGCCGGCGGCCTAAAGATCATCGGTACAGAACGTCATGAGTCCAGACGTATCGACAATCAGCTCCGCGGACGTTCCGGACGTCAGGGAGATCCGGGGTGAATCCCGTTTCTACATTTCCCTTGAAGATGACCTGATGCGTCTGTTCGGTTCCGAGAGACTGATGAAGATGTTACCATCCCTTGGTGTTGAGAGAATGAGCAGATCGAGCACAAGATGCTTTCCAATGCTATTGAGAAGGCCCAGGAGAAGATCGAGTTCAATAACTTCGGTATCCGTAAGAATCTTCTGGATTACGACCAGGTTAACAATGAACAGCGTGAGATTATTTACAAAGAGCGTCGCCAGGTACTTGATGGTGAGAACATGCGCGATGCCATCTACAAGATGATTACAGATATTGTAGACAGTATGACAGACATGTGCTTTTCTGATGATCATGGATTCTTCTGAGTGGGATCTTAATGAGTTCAACACTGCGATCACTCCGATCATCCCGATTCACCCGCTGACCGCAGAGAAGGTAAAAGGCCATAAGAAAGATGAGATCAAGCATATTGTGAAGGAAGAGGCTGTGAAGCTTTATGAAGCGAAGGAGGCTGAGTTCCCGGAACCGGAACAGCTTCGTGAGCTTGAGCGAGTTGTCCTTCTGAAATGCATCGACAGCAAATGGATGGATCACATCGATGATATGGAGATGCTCCGTCAGGGTATCGGTCTGACTGCATATGGACAGAGAGACCCGGTAGTAGAATACAAGATGAGTGCTTTTGATATGTTCAACAATATGATCAGTTCTATTCAGGAAGATACGGTACGTATGCTGTATCATGTCCATGTTGAACAGAAGATTGAACGTGAGCAGGTAGCGAAAGTTACCGGAACAAACAAAGATGACAGTGCCGGTCCTAAGAAACCGGTTCAGAGAAAAGAAGACAAAGTATATCCGAACGATCCCTGCCCATGTGGAAGCGGTAAGAAATACAAACAGTGCTGTGGACGTAAGGCTGCCAGGATCTGAGAAGGAAGATAAAAATAGTCTCACCCGGATGATGCGGTGGGGCTATTTTTTTCTGGGATTTCTGTTACACAGGAACAGTACAGCGAATATTAAGTAACCGCCATATTGATTTGTCTGATTTTTCTATCTGCTGCGTTGTCGTCAATCGACGTAGCCACCGCTACGCCTCATTCCTTCGCCTTGCATATGAGAAAATCATCCTACGTCAATATAGCAGATACTTAATTTTCGCTGTAAGAGAAGGGACATGATAATATGGCAATTATAAAAACTGCAATTCTTCAGACACATGTATATACTGATAAATTTCGCAATATCACCCAGGCAGCAGAACTTCTTGCCAGCCCGGAGCTTCAGGGGATCGATCTGGCAGTCCTGCCCGAAATGTTCTGTTGCCCCTACGAAAATAAATACTTCCCGGAATATGCCGAAATTGAGGGCGGAGATACCTGGGAAAAATGCTCCAGGCTGGCAGCGGAATACGGAATTTATCTCGTAGCAGGAAGTATGCCGGAGAGAGATGAAGCCGGCAATATTTATAACACTTCCTATGTCTTTGACAGAAATGGTCATCAGATCGGTAAGCACCGGAAGATGCATCTTTTGATATTGATGTAAAAGGCGGTCAGTATTTTAAAGAATCCGATACCCTGACACCGGGAGACCAGGTGACGGTTTTTGATACAGAATTTGGAAAGATGGGCCTTTGCATCTGCTACGACTTCCGTTTTCCGGAACTTGCCAGACTGATGGCAGATGAAGGAGCAGAAATCATCATCGTGCCGGCTGCTTTTAACATGACAACAGGCCCTCTCCACTGGGAACTGATTAGATGGAAGTGAGGGCTTGAAGGTTGTGGACCTGGCTAACAAAGAAAGTCCGTGAGCAGGTTGAAGAATTAGAGCGCGTTGAAATGCCCAATGGTATTGCCTGATTTCTGGGATGTGGTTGATGCAGAAGTATCCAACATACAAGAAAATGAAAGAACTCAAGAGCATGAAGGACGATATGGAAATGAAACCTATCAGAATCTGGATAAGACATACCAGAAAGAAGATATGGAAACCATGATCGAGATGGGATATGAGGAGAACGATCCTGTCCACTGATTCCTGAGATTCAGGAAATGCTGGAGGAGTTTCAGGCAAGTTTTGACAATATCCGTATCAAGACACTCCTTTCCGGAGAGTACGACAGTGAGAACGCTATCATTAAGCTGAACGCAGGAGCAGGCGGAACAGAGGCCTGTGACTGGTGCGGTATGCTTTACCGTATGTACAGCCGCTGGGCAGATAAGAAAGGATTTGCGCTGGAAGTGCTGGATTATCTGGATGGAGATGAAGCAGGTATCAAGTCCGTTACTTTCCAGGTAAATGGTAAAATGCTTATGGTTATCTGAAATCCGAAAAGGGAGTTCATCGTCTTGTGCGTATTTCACCTTTCAATGCAGCCGGTAAACGTCAGACATCATTTGTGTCCTGTGATGTTATGCCGGATATTAAAAAAGATCTGGATGTAGAGGTTAATGACGATGACATCCGTATTGATACTTATCGAAGCAGTGGCGCCGGCGGTCAGCATATCAACAAGACCTCTTCTGCCATCCGTATCACACATTATCCTACCGGAATCGTGGTACAGTGCCAGAATGAACGTTCTCAGCACATGAATAAAGATAAGGCCATGCAGATGCTGAAAGCCAAGCTGTATCTGCTGAAGCAGCAGGAAGCTGAGGAAGCTTTCCGGTATCCGCGGCGAGGTTACTGATATCGGCTGGGGAAATCAGATCCGTTCTTATGTCCTGCAGCCATACACCATGGTAAAAGACCACAGAACCAATGAAGAAACCGGAAATGTAGACGCAGTTATGGATGGTGCCATTGATATCTTTATTAATGCATACCTGAAATGGATCGCGCTGGCGAAAAAGAAAGAATAACATTACTGTCACGAGAACCCCATGAAAGACAGCTGTTCAGGGACTCCGCAGGCAAAAAGCGCTTGTGGAGTTTCTTTTATTATGATAATATATCTCTTGTACAAAAACAGTTGTCTTTAAAACGGACAGAATGCTTGCTAAATGAACAGCAGTCAGGAGATGGGATTGCCAAAGAAACAGGTAAAAAAAAAAATATTTTGTAGTAAAAGAGCGGGCTGTGCCAGAGGTGCTTCTGAAGGTGGTTGAGGCAAAGAAGACTGCTGGAATCAAACAAAGTGGCTACTGTTCAGGAAGCTGCTGAAAGGACCGGGAATCAGCAGAAGCTCTTTCTATAAATATAAGGACGATATTTTTCCTTTCCACGAGGAGACAAGGGAAAGACCATCACCTTTATCATCCAGATGGACGATGAGCCGGGGCTTTTGTCGGTTGTCCTGCAGACGATTGCACGGTTTCACGGAAACATCCTCACCATTCATCAGAGTATTCCTATTAATGGAGTCGCAACTCTGACTTTAAGTGTGGACATCCTTCCGGGCGAGGGGGATGCAGAAGCTATGGTAGAGAAGATTGAGCAGAGAGACGGTATTCACTATCTGAAAATATTAGGCAGGGAGTAAGAGAAAATGATCAACATAGCAATTTTAGGATACGGTACAGTTGGAAGCGGAGTTGTTGAAGTCATCCGCACCAATCATGAATTGCATTAACAAAGAGCTGGAGATGAGATTAATATCAAGTACGTTCTGGATTTAAGAGATTTTCCGGGAGATCCGGTAGAGAAGGTTCTGGTCCATGATTATGAACAGATCGTCAGTGATCCGGAGGTAGATATTGTAGTAGAGGTTATGGGCGGGTGGAGCCTGCTTATACCTTTGTACAAAGAAGGCGCTTCTGGCAGGAAAAAATGTCTGCACTTCCAATAAGGCTCTGGTTGCAAAGCATGGCCGCGAGCTCATGGATATCGCAAAGGAAAAGAGCATTTCAATTTCTTATTTGAAGCAAGCTGTGGCGGCGGTATCCCGATCATTCGTGTCATGAATTCTTCACTGACAGCAGATGAAGTCGATGAGATCACAGGAATCCTTAACGGAACCACCAACTACATGCTTTATAAGATGAGCACAGAAGGATGTGAATTTGACACGGTATTAAAGGAAGCACAGCAGAAGGGTTATGCAGAGGCAGATCCTACTGCAGACGTAGGAGGTGCTGATGCATGCCGTAAGATCGCAATCCTGTCCTCACTGGCTTACGGAAAGTTCCTGAGAATTACGAGGATGTTTATACAGAAGGAATCACAAAGATCACACCGGCAGATATGGTATATGCAGGAGAACTTGGCATGACCATTAAACTTCTCGGAACCAGCCGCAACTGGATCGGAATTCCTTTATGCAATGGTTGCGCCGTTTATGCTAGGCCAGAGTAGCCCGCTTTACAGTGTAAATGATGTTTTTAATGCTGTTTTTGTGCACGGAAACATTCTTGGAGATGCGATGTTCTACGGAAGTGGAGCAGGAAAGCTTCCGACAGCAAGTGCCGTTGTTGCCGATGTTGTGGATGAAGCAAAACATCTTCACAGAAATATCAAATGACAAACTGGAGCAATGCCCAGAATGAAGCTTATGGATATGGATGAAGTTGAGGGACGTTTCTTCGTACGTGTGTCTGATACTACTATGGATGAAGTGGAAAAAGCTTTTGGTGATGAGGCAGACCATCGAAGCCGGATTCTTCCGGAAGAATTTGGTTTATTACAGACTTATGACCGGTGCGATGAAAGCAGGCTGAATAATATGGGAATGATCAGCAAAAGACTGATCACATGAAAAGTACTGGCAATGATCCGTGTAAACTGTCTGTTGAGCATAAAAATAAAACTGACAGCGAAAAAACATGTTGATTGTCAAGAAATTTGGCGGTACTTCGGTGGCAAATAAAGAACGTGTATCTATAATGTTGCCAGCAGCTGTGTTGAAGAGTACAGAAAAGGAAATGATGTGGTTGTCGTTCTTGTCCGCAATGGGGAAGTATACGGATGAACTGATCACTATGGCAGAGGATGTCAATGAGAAACCGCCGAAAAGAGAGATGGATATGCTCTTTACGATCGGTGAGCAGATGTCAGTTGCTCTGATGGCAATGGCATTTGACAAACTGGGAGTTCCGGCGGTATCACTGAATGCATTTCAGGTAGCTATGCACACGACAAGTGTGCATGGCAGTGCCCGCCTCAAAAAGATTGAGGCGGACGTATCCGCAGAGAACTGGAAAACCGCAAGGATCGTTGTCGTCACAGGATTCCAGGGAGTCAATAAATACGATGATTATACAACTCTGGGAAGAGGCGGTTCTGACACGACAGCAGTAGCTCTTGCGGCAGCTCTTCATGCAGATGCCTGTGAAATCTATACCGATGTAGATGGAGTTTATACAGCTGATCCACGTAAGGTTCCGAAAGCACGTAAGCTGAAGGAAATTACTTATGATGAGATGCTGGATCTTGCAACGCTTGGGTGCGGGAGTGCTTCATAACCGTTCTGTAGAGATGGCAAAGAAATACGGAGTACCGCTTGTGGTACGTTCCAGTCTGAATAACAGCGAAGGAACTGTGGTAAAGGAGGATCCAGCGGTGTTGCTCTGGAGTTACGTAGTGGAAAGAATGCTGATCAGCGGTGTTGCAGGCACGCATCGCTTCATGCGGAGAAAAACATTGCCAAGCTTTCTATTGTTGGAGCAGGTATGATGAGCAATCCGGGTGTTGCTGCAAAAATGTTCGAAAGCCTTTACAATGAGGGTGTGAACATCAATATGATCGCAACATCTGAGATCCGTGTGACGGTTCTCATTAACGAGAAAGATGGCGTACGTGCCATGAATGCGGTACATGATGCGTTTATCTTGCAGACTAAACAGATGTGAAATATGAGATATGATATCTGAAAAAAATGACGGGGCGGAGGCTTGGATGAGTCTCCGCCTTCTATAATACAGAATTATGAAAAAAATCTGAAGGGCTGTAAGAAGCTGGCAGGGGACTCTGGCCGGTAATTTTACGGTCCCTGTGATCAGGGAGTATTGCGGTTGCGGCGATGAGCGCAGTTTCAAGCTATATTTCCACAGCACTTTTTCCGGGAGATTCCCTGTATGCGATCATTGGAGGAGAGGTATTCAGCTTTGTCCTTTCTCTGGTGATTTGTATTTTTTTCCGCAGGACTTTACCGGATCTATCTGAATATTTCCAGAAGAGAAGCCTACTCTTTCGGAGACCTTCTGTACTTTTTCAGCCATCAGCCGGATCATGTGATCGTGGCATCCTTTGTGCTGGCATTGATCAATCTGGTGACATCACTTCCACTGGCGTGGTTTTCTTTTACACAATATAACGGAGGAGCAGATGAACTGGGCAGTAACTTACATGCTGCTCACACTTCTCGGGTTCGCGCTGAACCTGCTGGCAGCTATGCCGTTCACCATGAGCTATTACATCCTGTCCGATAATTCGGACATAACAAGGAGTCAGGCACTGAAAGCCAGTGCAAAAAGCTTATGAAGGGACATTACTGGGAATATATGAAAATGCTCTTAAGTTTTTGTTCCGTGGATCATTTTTTATTTACATTGTATCTGGCACTGATCTGGCTGGTGCCTTATATAGAAACCTGTATGGCAGTTTTCTATCGGAATATTTCCGGAGAGTTTGATGAACCTCCAGAGGATCCTTATCCTCCGGTAACTCCGATCCCACAGTTCCACGATGAAACCGAAGCCTGATCGCCTTCCGGGAGGATGCTTGAAACGCAGGTACTTTCCCTTTCAGGGGGACCATTTTGGCATGGGCAGGTACGAGGGGGAAAGCACTCAAAGTTGCGAAGCCCGCTTTTCCCCCTCGGCGCACTCCCCCTTTCCGGGCACGCAGCTATTGTAGGCTGTAGAAATATGTGAAGATATTGGAGGGGCGATGGATTCTACTACGTTGGCTGTGGAAAGGTTGAGCTGATTTATGCTGACGTAAATATATTGGCGAAGCCTGTTCCTGAATAACAGCGATACACCACAATCCAGAGAACAGGCTCGCTACGCAACGGGCCACTTTCCCATTCATCCAGAAGCAACAAACAGTGCAGAAGTAATAATCAGCGCCGAAGCAACAATCGGCTCAGCCTGCTACTGCCAGTGCAGCAGAATACAGTGCCGAAGCAATAATCGGCTCAGCCTGCTACTGCCAGTGCAGCAGAATACAAGGCAGAATCAATAATCGGCTCAGCCTGCTACTGCCAGTGCAGCAGAATACAAGGCAGAATCAATAATCGGCTCAGTCTGCTACTGCCAGTGCAGCAGAATACAAGACAGAATCAATAATCGGCTCAGCCTGTCACTGCCAGTACAGCAGAATACAAGGCAGAATCAATAATCGGCTTAGTCTGCTACTGCCAGTGCAGCAGAATACAAGGCAGAATCAATAATCGGCTCAGCCTGTTACTGCCAGTGCAGCAGAATACATGGCAGAATCAATAATCGGCTCAGCCTGTCACTGCCGATACAGCAGAATACAGGACTGAGCCGATACACTACACCATTCCACAACGCATCACAGTGGCGTGGCCAGGAGGGGAAGAGCGCGAGAAGGGGAGACGGCCTTCGCAACTATGAGTGCTTCCCCTTCGCAAATTACCCACTTTCAAAAAGTGAAAACTATAATCCAAAAAAATCAAATCATCCAATTTCCTCTCACTTCAAAAGGTGAAAACTACAATCCAAAAAAAAATCAAATTACCCAATTTATCTCACTTTCAAAAAGTGAAAACTATAATCCAAAAAAAATCAAACCATCCAATTTCCTCTCACTTCAAAAGGTGAAAACTACAATCCCAAAAAAATCAAACTATCAATTTATTTCACTTCAAAAGTGAAAACTATAATCTAAAAAATCAAACCACATAATTATAGATTCAAAGGAAGTCGTCCCACAACCTCCTTTGTCAACCCACCTATGAGAGAATCCCCGCCAGGACTCCTGCCACCAGCAGTGCCGGTGCATAAACCATCAAACTCGTATTGCTCACCACGATCATGGCAACGATCAGCTGCCCGATATTATGTGTGACACCACCGGCCACACTGATACCGATCAGACTGAAGCCGGAATGTTTTTTTTCAAAAGATCCATCACAGTCAGGCTAAGCGCAGCGCCAGCCAGACTATACACAATACTGAACAGATTTCCGAACATAAATCCGATCACCAGGATTCTGACAACGGACACGAGAGCCGCTTCTTTAAAGGAATATCGGTCCAGTATAAAAAGCACCGCCAGGTTTGCAAGCCCGAGCTTGATACCCGGAATCCCTGTAAATACAGGGACCAGAGACTCCACATATCCAAAAATGATTGCTACTGCGGCAAATAATCCGAGATAAGCTGTTTTCGTTTCATAAATAAATCCTTTCATTTGTTGCAGGAATATCGTTGCAGAAACAGCACAGACAGAATACCGTCTGTCAGAGAAAACTCTACGGAGAACACGTATTACGCATATTCTCCGGAAATTTTATGTCACCGCATCAATTTTAGGCGAACTATCCGAATCCGAATCCTCTGCAGTATTTTCCCCTTCTATCACAACCTTATTAGGAAGGCAGATGATGGAACCGCCGTGCTCGTCCACAGCCTTCTGTTTCATACAGTAATGATCCGGGCAGGTTGCTTCGATCATTGTAACTTTTCCATCTTTGATCTCGCAGACATTGGTGTCTCCGATGTGGATGATCTGGTCCTGGGAAAGCGAATAGGTTCCGAATTCTTTTCCGTCAACGGTAATACGGATCGTATTATGGGAACGTTTCCCCGCAATCTGAAAACCAAGCCAGAGAACCCCAGCCAGAATCAGGATCCCGGCAATAAAAATCAATTCTTTTTTTCTTCAAAACAAATCTCCATTTCTGTTACAGATTCAGAAAATCATATCATAATCGAAATTAAAAGGCAAACATAAGTTAATGATATCTAACCATAATTCATACAGCTGTTCCCAACGGAAAGGGAGGAGTGGCGATGATTTTTCTTTTATAAAAGACATAAAACAGAAAAATTCATATTGGAAAAAAGTTATAAACTACTAACAAAAGTGTAGACAAGAAAAAAAACAGGTGATATAATACCTAACTGTAAGTTAGCATCGTCTAATTTTATAAAAAAGATTAATCAAAACTAATTTATGTATATGGATAAAAAACTATATAATTTATCCAAAAGACAGTTATACGCAGATTACAGGACTGGATCGAGAGCATCTGACGTAGCAATATATGTTCGCATAGCGTGAGTCTGATGCAGCAATTTACAGAATTGTTAAAAATACAAGGGAGAAAAGAGATGAAAAATCTGAATTTTTATATGAGAGTGATCTCCTTACTGCTGGTGATCCTGGCTGTACTTTTTTATAACAGCAGCATGAAAGCCCAGGCCAAAATGAAAAGAGATCGCGGCTCTGACAGATAAGGTAGATACACTTCAGAGCAGCAGAATGAACTTCTCAGTGCGCTGGAGACGAGTTATGTAAATCGTATGCAGAATCAGGCAGCATCTGCAGAATCAGGCAGCAGTGATGACAAAACAACAGACACTTCAGATGGCAATGTATCCGATGCAGACGCAGAGGACACAGCAACCGCAGATTCCGATAATGTATATAAAGATGGAACCTATACAGGAGAAGCCGAGGGATACGGCGGGACCATTCAGGTGGAGGTGACACTTACCGGTGATGAGATCACATCCATCAACGTAGTCAGCGCCCCAGGTGAGGACAGTGCATATCTTTCACAGGCAGAGAGTGTGATCGATTCCATCCTGAGTGCTCAGAGTACAGATGTGGATACCGTATCTGGAGCAACGTTCAGCTCCACAGGAATCTAAACGCAGTGGATGCGGCACTTTGGAAAGGCGGAAAACTCATGAAAAAAAGACAGCGGGAGGTAAGGCTGATGCGTGCGGGAATACAGCTGGCATTTTTATTGCCGCCCTGTCTCTGTTTTCTACAGCCTTTGCAGGTATCAAATCGATCTTTCTTGCCATTGCGGCCGGTCAGCCGGTGGAGTGGAATTCCTTTCTGACTGTAACGGCAGTGCTTCTGATCTTTACCTGCTTTTCGGAAGACATTTCTGCGGATATGTGTGCATTCGATTTTTCGGAGATGCCGTATATGAAGGCTTTTCCTGGATCCGGATGAAATGCTTTCACAAAAAAGAAACCGGCTCTTTCCGAAAAAAAATGGTTCACGGGCTTCAGAAAGTCAAATATATCGTACTGGCACTGATCCTGCTTTCCTGCCTTACAGGTGTATACGGAAAGCTTACGGGAACCAGCCCGTGGGATGTTTTTTTCCATGCTCACGGCAGGACGGCTCCCGAACAGCAAATATCTGGTGGGAATTGTGTTCCTGGTGCTGATCATTGTGGGAATGTGTACACAGGAAAGGTTTTTCTGCCAGTTTCTCTGTCCCATGGGAGCGGTTTTTGCATTAATGCCAATCCTTCCGGGTGCACTGTTTCGGAGAACCAGTGAGAAATGTCCGCCGAAATGTGGTCTCTGTAAAAAAAGATGTCCGGCTCATCTGGATATCGACGGCGACACAGGCAGATCCGGCGAATGTCTTTGCTGCCACGCATGTGCAGCATGCCCGAGAAAAAATATTCACATTGGAACAATTGAGGAAAAATGATCTATGAGATATCAGGCTCTGAAAAAGAAAACTTTTCTGGCAGCAGCTACATTTACAGGAATTGCGGTGTTGTTTCCTGTGCTGTGCATGGCTGCTTCGGAAAAATGATGTACAGACATATACCGATACAGATTTTGCAATGGATACTGTGGTATCAGAAACACTCTATACCACAGGTGACGATATAAACAGTAAGCTGACAGCTGTGCTGACAGATGTGGAGACGAACCTTCTTTCCTGGACCAATGAGAAGTCCCAGATCTATAAGGTGAATGCAGACAGCGGAAAAGATACGGAGATTTCCGACGAGCTTTCCGGATACCTGAAACGTCTTCTGAAGATCGCAGAGGATTCTGACGGAGCCTTTGACCCAACCATCGGGAAGCTGATCCGCCTGTGGGATATTGGAGGGGAAAACCAGAAAATTCCGGAAGAAGCAGAAATTAAGAATGTTCTGAAGGATTCCGGATATCAGAAAATTTTTCTTGACGGAAATACGGTTCACATGGAAGAGGGCTGTTCTCTGGATCTTGGAGCAGCGGGAAAGGGTATTGGCTGTGACCTGATCCTTAAAGAACTGGAAACAAAGAAGGATGTAATAGCAGCACTTATGAATCTGGGAGGAAGCAGTGTCATGACCTACGGAAGCAAGCCGGATGGTTCTTCCTGGAATGTGGCAGTGACAGATCCCAGAGCTGAAAATGAGGATGACTATCTTGGTGTGGTTGCCTTAAATGGTACAGAATTTCTTTCCACATCTGGAGATTATGAGAAATATTTTATCGAAAATGCTGTAAGGTATCACCACATTATGGACCCGTCTACCGGCTATCCGGCAGAAAGCGGAGTGACCGGGGTAACGGTAGTCTGTGACTCAGGTCTGAGGCAGATGCGCTTTCCACAGCATGTTTTATGCTGGGGGTGGAAAAAGGGACACAGCTGTTGAAAGCTTACGGTGCAGACGGACTTTTGTGGATGAAGACCATCATGTATATCTCACTGAGGGGATGAAGGAGCGGTTCAGCCTGCTTGCGGATTCCTATAGTGTGGAGGATATTGCAGAGTGAAGCTGATCTCCCGGCGATCCGGTTTATGATTGTTTGGCAGAGGGGAATGCTCATATCCGCAGTACTTGCGATAGTAAACCTGGAAAGGGTTCTATAAATATATCATATTTTTAGGAGGAATAAGCAATGCAGAAGTGGAATCTATTGAAAAAACAGCTCCATGCATTTTAAGTCTTGCAGTGGCAGCAACAACCTTTCCGACCGCTGTAATGGCATCTGATCTTGATGCAGCCGTGGTTTCCGGAGGCAGAGGCAGGAGATACGGAGGATTTTAGCACAGAGGAAAACGGCAGAGGATACTGAAGCTGTAGCAGAAGAAGCTATAGAGGATGCTGCAGACATAACAGAAGAAGCAGCAGAGGATGCAGCAGTGCCAGAAGCTGCTGCAGACGAGACAGAGGATATCCAGCAGGAAGATACAGCAGAGGAAGCAGACCCGTTCTCTACAGGGGAAGAGGATTTCACAGAAGGCGATGAAGTGGCGGGAAGCATTTTCCGATTCTGACCAGCTGACAGGCGAGTATCAGTACGTATATGCAGGACTTACCTGGGGTGAGTACTGGGCAGCAGAAGGCGTATATGCAGCTGGAGATACAAGCTCTTCAG
>VOFB01002409.1_pt1 | contig 44931 bp, 60 predicted proteins | sample 5384141 | NCBI WGS metagenome assembly VOFB01 (sample SAMN12384721, study PRJNA508395) | human gut metagenome | isolation source: healthy gut A | host: Homo sapiens | reverse complement strand
GATCACCTTCCATATAGTAGGCTTTTCCTGCCAGTCCATCATATACATAATTCTTTCCGATCGCCGAAGGACACCCTTGCTGACGCCTGGGATATAGCTTGAAAAACGTATTCAAAAAATCTTCGATCTGTGTCTGGGTTTTAAATCTATGCTCCTGTCTGTTTCTTTCGCTTTACTTCATAAGAAGATTTTCCTGGCAGCGCATACGCTGTCGGGTTTTTTACAACTAACATTTTTCCATTTTCATCTCTGTGTACCACTGTCTGATACACATTGCTCTGATCCGTGGTCTGTTCACCTTCCGATATCCGCTGCTTTTACACCATATTACTTCGTACTCTGTATCCGTAAGATCCTTCACAGACCAGATATCTACGGATTCAACCTCTGTTGCAGTCGGACAGTCGGTCGTGATCATTCCATCGATCCATGTTGCAGCGTCTCGGAAGATACTTTTTCCAGTGCTCTCGTCTGCTGATCCTCCCGGTCCAGTGTTTCCCCAGGCATGATATACACCTGCGAAAACCCTGCATAACTCTCCAGGGCGTTTGTATTCTTAATTTCCTCGACCACAGTCTTTTTCGACCGTGACGGTATCAACCGATGTGAAATTATTGTAAATCTCAAGATAATGCTGATCACTAACAAAACCCAGAATAACCGATCCAGTTCCTGTTTGAGATACCTTTAAAACCGGCATCTCTTCTGCCTGATCACTGCCTTTATACTCACCTTTATCTTTCTTTTGGTTTTAATTCTGATATGTACTTTCATTTTTTCCGGCAGTTTCGCATATATCTTTTTAAAAACAGCCAGATCTTATTTTATCTTTACCAATCATCGCTTTATCTGTTCTTTCTTCATATAAATATCTCCTATTCCATCCAGAAATCTCTTCTGATCCTCTTCTTGTAAAAGATACCAAGCAACACACACAATGCTCCATTTTCCCAGCCCATAGATTGTGCTCTTTTCCGGTCTTTCCTTTGACAGATAAACACTTTTTGCTCCAGTTATCCAGACTAAGCATAAGTAAATATTCCGCATTTTACTTTCAGCTGCTTCCCTGTCTCCCAGGAAACAAAAAGATACTGTTTCGCTCCAGCACGCTTCCTCTTTTCCTTTTCAAGTTTTTACCATCTGATCCAGTTCATCCGGCAATGCCGTCTCTTTTCATTCATGATTCAGTGCGTGTTTTCCATATGAATAGTCATATCTGCTTCTTCTTTACATACACGAAACCGTCCTGCCCAACATTCATGAGTGTATAGTTTAAACACACACAAAATGAGTGCCTGCAACATACTGTCTTTCATCTTCAATCCAGCTTCCATAATAAGTAGCACCTCTTCTTTCTGCCATTTTGATCAGATCGTTGCATGCGCTGTACTTTCTTTTCCTGTCTGTTTTGTTTTCTTTTTCCATTTCTTTTTGCTTTCTGCCTGTTGCGACATCGCATTATGCGACGGCATGTTGACCCTTCCAATACATACAAAGTGTTCCAAATTGTATTTAAGTCTGCAATCGGGTTTCAACATGAAACATCCTTCCATTTCCGGCATAGATCCCAACGTGCGTGATGTAATTGTCTGTCTTATATAAGTTTTCGTGAAAAAGACCAGATCTCCCGGCTGCGCTTCCTCCAGCTCCGATGCTGCATTTGCTTCATACTGTTCCTGCTGTCCAGCATGACTCCCGTCCAAAACACCATTGCGGTAACCTGAGAATGCTGATGTTCAGGACTTGAACCACCCCAGACATATTTCCATCCCTGATATTTATAAGCTTCCTGCAAGAACCGCATTCGCCGTATCTGCTGGAAAACGTTGACTCCAGATATTGTTTTACAAGATATACATAAACATGTTTCCGTAGCCATATCTCCATCCGCCATTCTGCGCGATCGCAACCGATTATCATACCGGCCTTGCCGCCGCATTTGCTTGCAAAATCAATATCGACAACTGAAATAAGCGAGCCTTTTCCCCGACTGATATATAATCAATATAATCCTGGCTCCATAATTGTATGCCTGGACCACTGCATCAAGATCGCACTAACGTGTGTCCGCTTTCTGCTAAGCAACATGGCAAAATATGCAACCAGTAGCCTTTGATAGATTCCGAAGGGTTTTCTTCTTCTGTCAGACCACTGTTTCCAAGTGACTGCATCGGATCATTTCCTTCCCTCCAGTCTCAACCATCATGATGGCAAGCATAATCCTTCATAAATTTTTCTTGATCCGTACTGTTTAACATCGTTCCATGTTCCAAGCTCTTTTCTCACGTCCTTATCTGAATACGGAAGACGGTTATGCTCTGTTTGTAACGGATATTCTAACGGCGTTCCTATGTTCTGCTCTTATTATTTTTCCTGATCCTTGTTCTTTCTTCACTTCCTGCCATGTCCTTAACTTTTCATCGGATGCCTTTCGCATCTGTCCTCTGCTGTCAATAAAACTCTTCAGCCTTTTCGCATCTGCGGTTTAACCATCCACACCACGGTATTTATCCAGTTCTTTTCCATTTTACCGGAATCCGTTGGTGAAGTCAATTCCATCATAACGTTTTAGCGCAGTTTCGCTTTCTTCGTTTTCGCAAGATACATCTCACGGCGTTTCTTCACCATCTGCCTGAATCCGGTTTCGTTCGCCTGGACGTCGCCTTTCTCTCCTGTTTCCGTTCTCCAGCTATGCTCTCTTTCAAAGTCTTTTACGTTTCCGATCTATTGCTTTTCCGATGCAGATCCTGCCTGGTATTTTATTTCGGTCGGTGATTCTTTTACATTTTCCTTTACCGACTCAAATGCGGTGCTTTTAAGCGTTTTCCGGAATCCATAACCATACCGACACGTTTTCCGGCTTTTTGTACCTGCAGACTGTGTTTTTACTGCCGTAGATACTGTCGTTCTTTCATTTTCAGACGCTCCATTGTTTTCCGTCCATTCACATTTTCATTTGCCCGGACTGGTTCTCTTACGAGCTTACTGCCACTATTATTTGTATGTGATGATGCCCTCTGTGAATTGCTTTCACCTGAAGGCGCCGGTTCATTTCAGAACTGCTTCCAGCATTTCCACCTGTACCGCCGCCAGTTCCATTTCCTGCACTTCTGCTTGACTGCAGCGTCTGCCGCCAGAATAATACCTTCGTCAAACAATTTTTCTCATAACCATATATCTTCCCATGCTCTTTAAGAAACGACCACGCTTATTGCTGCCGCCGTCTCTAACGCAACCATAGATAAAATTTCATCCATCTTTAAATGCGTTCCAACAAAAACAAGCGATCTGTAAAAATGCAAGCCATTAAAAACGGATGAAATCTCCTGACATGGAATAGATCATTGCAGATAGAGAAAACGCAATCGTAATGAAAGTGTTAATCCTGCGCGCATTAAAATCGTATTGAACAGTTTTAACACCGCCTTTTCAACAATCCGTTATAAGTCAGCAGCATGGATAAAAATAAAAATTCAGCGGCAGATACAACACCAAATATGATAAACAAAAGCTGGGTAAATATAACCAGCCCACATTACGACCACAAAAATACTGATGATCAGATTCAAAAACCTATTAAAAATAACTGTATTTCAAATCTGCCTGCTCCATTCGTCACAGTCATATTTGCATTTTTATAAGTTTCAATATCTGTCTTTACTGCAGATCTGACGGTCTTCTCCGAAATTCGTTACAGGACTGACAGATAAAATTGATTTAATACGATCTCCATCAACTCCCGCTGCAATACGCTCTGATTCGATTGCAGTTTCATCCGTCGTACCAAACTGCAAAAGCAGCCATGGTTTATAGACCTGAATTGCAAACAGGTTATTCCGGATCTTGTCTGTTGCTTTTACTCCCATCATCATTTCCGGCATGATAAGTTTTGCCCCAAGAGCTCCAGGACACCATTGCTTAAATCAGGAAAAATCATTGAGAATATTTTAATGTACTGCGGCGCATAAGCAATAAACGCGGCAGTTAAAAGAAAGATCACAAGCATATTTACTGCTGCGCTGGATCAAGCCTCTGTGAGTTTTTTCTTTTTAGATCAGCCCGGCATATGCCATGTAGCCGCCCACGATCAATACGATAAACAGTAACAGCCAGGTATAAAAACCATCCGCATTGAATTTCTTCGATCCGGTATTCATGCCCGCCAGAAGATCTGGAATGTTCTTTCCGATGTCGCCCGCCATCACCGATAAAATCAGCGAATACGTCTGCTGCAATAATATATTCTGCCCTGCTGCTCAGCAATACACTGATCAGCCAGATTCCGTCACTGATTCCATAAAAACGGATGAAATTTATTATCTATCCTGTTCATCCACCCAGGGAAGTTACAGTCCCAGGAAGTGTCCACATAGAAATCGATCTGATAATTATCCCACCGGTACTGACTATACAGGTTTCCGGCATCAATCGTCTCATCAACCAGCCCGGAAGTTGCAGATACCTCTCCATATTTGCAGTCGATAAAAAACAATCCTGTCAGAAGTATATATACAAGAAATGCTGACAGGATCCGTTTGTGCAGCTTTCTGCGGTCTTTTTCGTTTTCATTCTCCACTTTTTCTTCATGAAGCCTCCCTCCTTCTTGGAGGTCTGGTGTCAAATGCATCAAATACATGCTGCAGTGCAATATCTGTGTATGTACCTTTCCAACACGTCCATAAATGTCCTGCATCAGACATTCCCCAGTTTCTAATGCCATGATCGCATTTCCTGGTTTTTCTTCATCATCCGGATCCAGCCCAAAGAATCTTAATGTATTCCGGATTCCGTCTTATCCGTGAATGGAATGCAAATTTCTAAACCGATGTTGTTTCTTGATTTTTGTCCAAAAAGCATCCGAAGAACTCTGTGTGATAAAAACGCCAGACTGCATGGAACGTCCGGCACGTACAAGTTATTCGATAAAGCGCTTTTCCCTGTGCTACCTTGGGAGACTCCATGCTTCATCTAAAGCAACGATTTTATAAATTTCCTGTCTGAATAAATAAAATTAATGTAAAAGTTCCGATCGCGATCATAACCGCAATACTTAAATATTCGATACTGGTATATTCCTCCACATTTTTTTTCAGAATCCGGCAGCATCAGATCCTGTACCTGTAAAATGTTTAAAAACTTTGTCTCGCACTGGATCTTACGCGTCACTTTTCCATCTGAAAACAGCAATCCCTGCAAAATCATAATCGGTAAACGCTGCTATGTGGCTTGCAAGCAGATGCGCTTCTTCATCCTCCATCTCATTTAATTCATCGATCACATATAAAAGTCCGCTATCCGATCTTTTTGTAACTGCCTTTACCGCATAAAAAAAGGGAAACGTTTTCCATCTTTAATACTGACACCAGTCAAAATGTCCAGGATATCCATCGCCAGGCTGTCTGCATCTTTCTTATTCTGCATGATCACATACGGATCAAGCATTCCTTTATTAACCTCATCACTGGTCAGGTTGATAATGTTAATTTCATCCGAAAGTTCCGGAAGCATTTCTCCATTTCCCGCGTTCCGACTTCGGATCAGGATAACGCCCTTGCACCGTGTAAAACTTCCTGGTAAATGATGTTATTTACCAAACATTGATTTACCACCGCCAAAGCGTTCGGTAAATGCCACAGCAGGGCATTTGTAACACTGCCGGCTACGTTCTGACGAGGCAGAGACGGGTCTATGTAGATATTTCCAGTCTCCGTGTCGCCCCGATGTAACTTCCATCCGATCGCAGGATGCGCGCTGCACCGAATCAAGTCCCGCCAGGAAATCTGCTCATACTGGATATAATCATTTTCATATCTTGATCCAGACGGAATAAATTCTTCGTGGAATCGATCATATCGCCAAACGGGCGTACCAGTTTAATGTTAAAATCATTCTCGTAATAATCCCTGACCTCCGCGATACGACGTTTCCAGCTCCTTTCGCTTTCTGCAACGATCCGACAACAGAAGCAATTTGTACATGGATCCTTTTGTTCTGCCTAAGTCCTTTTCAGCTCGTCCACATCCACCAGTGCCTCTACCACGGAATTATCCGTATCGGCACCAGCCTCATACGCACACACGCTCATCAAGTCATTTAATTCCTTTTTTCTTATTTCTGACCGCTCGTCAATGCGCTTCTGTTCAGCATGATTTCAACGTTCATACGGACGTCTACCGGAAAACGGAAACGCTCCTGCCCATAATAAAAGATCTCTGACGATGGAAACCAGTTCCCCGATTAAAGCATTGATTGTCAGGTAATGCAGCACAGCTTTCCCCTCTTCCTTATCATCCGGATATGTTTCTGATACTCCTGCAGCACACAGCGCGTCAGGCGGAGAATGTCGTACTTGCGGACTAACGTTTTTTTCTCCAGCTTTTCTTTTTTGGAAATGAATACTCATATTTATAATACGGCGTTTTCTGTTGTCCATAGATATGCTCAATGTAACTTCTTTCAATGCGCTTTAGGGAAAACTTCCCTTTTACACGCTGTCTTAAAAAAGTTTTCCAGTTTTGCATACCGCTCGATCTCTGCACTGTTTATGCTGACAAAATCACCCATCGAGTTATAGTTGACACTGTTTATAAAGTCTGTAAATACGGCTAAAATATCTTCCCTTGACCTTCTTTACACTAACTTCCTCTTCTCCCTTGATCAGCTTAAAACCTAAAAGAAACGGTAGGTAACTGTTTCTATTCCACCATAGAAGTGATCAGCCCTTCTGTCTGGATGTCGTCACTTTTTCTGCTGTTTTCTTTAAGATCGCCTTTAAGTGTCTCTTGCAGCGTTCCTGCCGCAACCACTTACGGATGTTTTCAGATGCAATGCAGAGCGCATGCATCTTGCCTTCCCTGTTTACCGTCATGATCTGACGGAACCGTTCGTAATACTGCCATCTTTTCATCCGGAGATAAAAAAGCATAGTTGTACGGGATCAGTTCATAATACGCCCACCATTCTCCCTGCTGGTTTAAGATCATATTGTTTTCGATGTACTTAATCAGGAACATATATCCCTCACTGCGGTAATATATTCATTTACCGTCTTTTTACGATACACCACCACGTTTTCCTGCATAAGTCTCTTTTGGGCGTATCAGATAATTAAACGCCATTTTTTATAGATCAGTACGGTTTTTTGCCATCAAAAGCTCTTTTTGACATCAGATACGCATTTCCTACGCATATCGCAGCCATACAACGAAACTTTTATATACACAAATGGCGACGGGTTGAATCATAAGACATACAACTGCCGTTCCGGTAAAATACCCGATTGTGTTATCGTCGCCGGAAACGGCAGATTAACATCCCCGACCGCATGTATCACTTTTTCAACATTCCAGATGCTTGTATATGACTTTTACCTGTTTCATTTCTTCCCTTTCTTTCGCTTTCTGCCTGTCCGGCGGTTTTCTTCATCCTTTTTCACTTAGCTAAGGCTGAGGCAGCCCGCCCCACACCTTATTTTTATCAGAATTATTTCCTCCATCTTCTACATCATCTGCAGCACCGCCCTCGATGATCGTGCCATTATAGATCTTTAACATCGTGTCTTTTTTGTCCCAGAGGGATTAAAGACAAAACCAACATGACCGCGATAATTGTAAAAACAATCGGCTCCGGCAATCTTGTGTTTAAATAAAAGCACAAGATAACAATATGTCCTCCTAAAACCAGAGGCTGTATATTCGTCATGAGCCACGTATAAATTCCCTGTCCAAAAATTCATCTTTCTTTCCTTCCGCACATTTTGTGCATAAAAGACAGCTTCTGCCGTCTGTTTACTGTTACATTTTTTCTTTTTTCTTTTTTTCTTTTATTTCTTCTTATGGCGCATGTTCCATAACACATCCAGCTTTGCGCTTTAAAAATTGCGACGCCGCAATTTGCAGGATTCCATGTATTCCTGCTTAAGATCATCAATCCATTTTCTTCCTTTCTGCCTTGCTGTGACAACATCGTCCAGTGCCGCCTGCTGTTGTTTTTTAAGATCTTTTATGATGGGGGACAGATTGGCTTCCTCGATCATATCCTTCGCCAGGCGCGTGCCTCTGAGATCATCCAGCTTCTGTACCATTTTAAGGGACGGTGCGACCTGTCTTGTGTCAAAGGAGGTCCGGTCATGGTACTCTTCCGGTTTTGTCGTCAGCTTAATGCCACTGTCCGTTTAAAACCACACCAGCGCTCATTTAGCGTAGTTTCTACTTTCCTGTTTCCGGATCTATTGATACCACAAACTGCCCATAATGATTGATGATAGAATGGGCGAGTACAGGCAACGTCTTTACATTTCAAAAGATCATCCATAGCTTTATTCCACGCTCATCTTTAACTTGGTTTCAAAACGGTTCTTTGTCTCTACACTCTAGATCTAAAAGGGTGCCGTTTTTTGTACTGTTCATGAGTCCTTTTCACTTAAATACAAGAGTAAATTTCACTTTAAGATCCAGGAACAATGTATTTCCCATGCTTGCCGCATCTTCTTCCCGAGGTTCCTTATCAGCTCCCCGGACTGGTAATCCTTAAAACTATGGAAAATCGTGATACATTCATCCCGATTTGGCATTTTCTGCAAGTTTCAGGATATTTAAAATTCCAGTGCACGGTCGTTGATCCGCAATATCAATCCTTAAATACCACCCCCATTTCTCTTGCCGTCCGAAGAAATCATACCAGAACGTTTCTGCACCTTAAGAAACGCCTGAACTGTCTGCACCCCTGCCCTTTAGTTCAAAAGCAGGATTCTTTTTTCTGTTCCGGCGATACCATGACTGTGATATCTCCTGTAGATATACTGGCGTCTGTAACTGTAAAAGCTGTGCGCTTCCTCGATCATGTACTGATCCGATGTTCGCGACATCCTCTTTGATCACGCGTCTTTCATCTGTAAGCGTGAAACGGATCCGACATAGTCAAATAAAATTTCCATTTTATCCGATTAAATATCTCAAGGACCATTTCCCAAATGTTCTAATAGCTTTTTTGTTGCCTGGCGCTTCTTTCCAATCAGCAGCATACTGTAATACCTCTGCTGATTTCGCTGTTCTTAACATATTCATTTTGTGATACGCCGTAGCTTTTTCTGTCTGGCTTCCAGGTTCGTAATCCATTCCACCCTGGGATTCCAATGCAATGGAATCTTCATTTTCTTCTATATATATATACTCGTCTACTGTCATCTCATAACTAACTTTTAATATTCCATGCCATCATCGCTGATTTAAAACCTTCCTCCAGATCTACTAATGCTGCGTTCTATAGCCGCTTTCTTTCTTCGGTATTCTGAAGCGCATTTTGCAGCTGGTCAACCAACATCACTGACCGGCTTTCCGTGTATCAACATATTGTGGCCTTGAAAAAGGCAATACGTTTCAGTTCTGCGGATAAATCCAGTTCGTTTTTCAATCTCTTTAACGTCTCCTGGTTCTTTCCACATCTGCCACCATCCCATTTTATAATTCAGTCCAGTCTCCCAGGGATATCCTCATAGATCTGCATTTCATTACGTCTTGCTGCCGCAAACTCAAGTACTGCACCACGGCTCCCTCCAGCCCGGCATCATGTACACCGGTACAGATCGACAGCAGCGTCAATGATACTTTTATATTCCTCCACGTCGCATCTTCCGGCAAGATTGCATTGACTTTCGCCGGATTGAGGAATATCCATTTCTGTTAATTCCTTTCTGCTTTCTCAAAACATTCCATATAATCCGATGTTCCAGTAATCAGTCACTGATGCAAATCATCATTCCGTCTGTTTTCGGACATCAGCAGTTTCGCTGCCGTTTTCATACGATCGATCCACGCTTCCTCGCTTCCTGCTGTCTTTTCTCACAGATCTGCGACGGCTCTGCCTGGCGTCATATCGGATCTACATATGGGCCGTAAAACTCTGTTGTTTCCGGTGTTTACATAGCCACGTCAACAATATCTTTTCTTTAAATTGTTTATCAATACTGCCAAACATCATGGTGTACCCGCTTGCAGACATACTACACCGTATATAACAATGGAAACCGAACTGATCGTATCTCCGGAGATATTTTGTATCTGGACGCTGACACGCAAGAATAATAAAATATCCTGCCTGTCTGCCCTTCATGATAATAATCCGGATCAGCTTTCCATAACCTTCTTCCCATTTTTTTTTTCAAGAGGATTAAATGCCACATACCATCAAAGATCAGAAATGCGGCGTCAACCGACTCCTTCGCATACCTGCACCCATCCGGAAACTCCGATGTTCCTGCATTCATCATAACGGGCTTCCATTCCCTCATAGAAAACCTCCACGCATCCCATCATGTTCTCTGTATCGTAGTTCACATCCGGCATGATCCTGGATAAATAGGACAGGTCCGCTTTCTTCCGGATCACAGATATGCAGCACTGCACCGGATTCTAATAACGCTTTTATCACGATCAGCAGAAAGATTGTCTTTCCGCTTCCTGTATCACCTTGAAATCAACATGCGGCAATTTGTCATACTTCCATGAAATATGTTTCATCAGATTTAATTCTCCATTTTTTGCCTTCACATCCTGAATATCGATCCGGTTCTTTTACCCTGGTAAAATTCATATCCGACGAATATCCTTTATCTTTTTTACGGTTCCGCAATTTAATCGGTTTCTAATTTCTCCTCAGGTAACGGTATCTGGTATTTTCCATGATCTGACGTACGCACATAATGTAATATTTTCCTTCTGTAACCGAAAAGCGCCGGAAAATAAATTGATCCATTCTGCCGCCGGTTCTGCTCGTTGCAACGGCTCTGTCTAAACCACCGGTTTTCATTGATATTTGCGCCATTGCTCATGGTTGTGGATGTCTGTCAGGTTGCCACTTTTCCATTGATAAAACAGATCCAGCAGACATAAAACCGCGATCAGAAGAAGGAATATCCTAAGAGATATTTCCTTCGTCAGCCGGATCATAAATACCAGAGTTGTCGCTACAACGGTCAAGAAAAATGACAGACCCAAAATCAGCCTGTCATCAGGCAATCGCCAATGGTTTCTTCCAGATTGAAATTGTTCATTCATTCCACTCTCCCATCCGGTTATTTATTTTTTGTTCCACTCAAAATGCTTTGCGTCCGTTTCGGTATCTGCTGTCTTATCAGATGGTTTTCTGATCTGCTGTTTTCGACGCATCTGCTCCGGCAGCTTTGTCTGATCAGCAGGTTTTTGCAGCATCTGCCAATACGATATCGTCCGCATTGATGTACCAGTCTGCCGTTGCCCTTCCACCAAACGTTGCATCCGCTCTTGCGCTTACTACCGGATTTCAAGCGTTACCGCCGCATTGTATGGGAAGTCTTTCTCCGGCTTCCGGTGGAATGCTGACTGGTGATCGTGCCCTGGCGCTGACATTTCAGGTCATAATGTTTTGTAACCTCATCGGTCGACATTCCCCTTCTTCGTCCCAGTGTACTCCCTTCTGCGCAATGCCGCAAACTTTAATTCTCCTAATGTTTTCTCTGTATCAATAAATAATCCTTCTGAAAATCTCATTGTCTTTCTTCCTCCATCTTTTCTAATCTTTTTATTTTCTATTCTTTCTTTTTGAATTGTTTTCTTTGTTTCATCGCTATGCTGCATATGCTTCTTTACCGATTACTGCTTTACCCCATCTGCCAGCTTCATCCACGGAAATGATATCATCCGCATAAATTTTATAATTCATTATTAACCCTGTTATTACCCGCGTATCCTTCAATTTCCATTATCGGGATTAATAAGCGCCACCGGTTCCGTACTCAAAAATGCTTTACCCCTGCCTTTCCAGGAATGGTAACTCAACGTTATCCGCGCGCTGTACATCGGAATAAAGGTCTGAAAGTTCTTGATGTAACCGTACGCCTGCCATTTGCATCGCCTGGTTTCTTTTCCTACCCAGCAAAGGTGATAAGTTTTCTAATGATTTTCCTGCATCAATAAATACATTTTTAATTCCATGATATTTTCCTCCTACTGATGTTTTTACTTGTCTTTTCTGATTCGTCTTTTTCTTATTCATCCCGGTTTACAACAATGCCATACCCATGTTTCATCAGGTATTCTTCTTCAGTTCTCATCGCCGCCATCATCCGGTTCATCTTCCAGGCAGACATCCGCTTCACGGTAAATGCCATCTGCCATTAAAGCAGGCTGTTCATTCCATCGCCCGTCTTCGTGATTTCTCGCAATGATGCTCGGATTTTCCAAAACGACCGCTTTCCCAAATTCAAACGGCTGGGATCCGTTCTGCGCCGATTACTAAAGCCTCCACGACTTCCCCATGGAGTGCATCTGCAAAGAACGTGTAGAAATTTCCTTTACGTCTTCCCTGCAAATGTTCCAGGTGACTGCTTTCCTTCACCGGCAGCGTCTTTTTGACATGTTCGGGATCACAACTCTCACACCCATATGTACATTCCTCCCTTCTGTGTGTTTTTCTTTCTTCCACCCACCAAAACAGCCGGTATGATTAAGCTGTTTTTGGTTTGCTCCTCATCTGAAAATAAGGCTCCCACCACACCAACCCATTTTTCCTTTCCTAGCATCAGCACAATTAAAACGGGTTCAAATCATCTAACGCTGGTTCCATTTCTGCCCTGCAGACGGCTGCCGCTGCAATGACCGGATCGGAATCTGCATATCGCCGCATTCCAGGAAATCATTGTTTTCAATCGCTTCCCGCTTTCTTACTCTTCCGGTTGCTTCATCCGGCCGGATACGCCGCGCCGTCTGGATCGCCCGGAAAACTTACATGATCTGCTACAAACTGATAATCCGGGTTTCTAAAATCTGTTCTAATGCTGCTTTCGCATTTTTTCTTTATATTTTCCTGCCACGCATATAATTTACGTCCATTTCCGGCGGCAGATCAGCAAACTCCGGCGGAATGAAAAACCGTGTAATCATTTCTTCCCTGCTGGTATTCGATCCGTCTGCGCTTATAATTAAGTTCCTGCCCGTCCGTCCACTTCGGACCATGTGCGCCTTTAAAAAGACGATGCACCAGTCCGCCACCGCCGCACCAGGAGCTGTCCATAAAATTTGATCAGTTCCATTCCCGTTCGATCCCCTCTGCGTAATCAGTTAAAAGAAGCTGTCCTTCATTTAACCAGCTTTCACACGCTCTGTCGGTGACATCTGCGTTTCTGCCTTTGTTCTTCAATCTTTCCACATCTTAGCAGTAACGCATTTTCTGTGCCATCTTCTCCACCTCCTTAAAAAGATTCCTTTTTCGTTTCGTTTTTTCAAAATTCAAAAAAAATACCGCCGCAGCTCCCGCAATACCGTATGCAGGCAGGTTGTTTTGTGTTTTTTGCAGATAGTTTACATCATGCCAACTTTTGTAGTCTTGGTTTGTAATGTAAACTAAAGTTACCGGAATTTGCCGTATTTCCGGCATTTGTGCCCCGTAATTAAGTCGCCTATCGCATTTGTACCCCCGTGTTACAATCCGGGGAAATTTAAGCCGAACGCTGACGCCCGGCAAAACCCTGAAGGGCTTAGCGCCGGTGGGAGCGCCCCGCTCGCTGCTTACACTCCGTCCGCGCGCCGCGGGACACCCCTCCGGCACAGCGCTAAACCCTTCAGGACAGCGGCCGCTCTCCCCGTCTTGTAACACCGTAAGAACAGCGTGGATTTTATGGATAAACAGCTATTCCATCATTGATAACCGCGTGGATAATGCATGGAAAAATCATGGAAAAGGAAAAACGTCTTTTCCACCATTTTCCCACACATTCCCACCCAGTTATCAACGATTCCATAAACAGCAGCTTATCCCACAAACTCCACCCTGCGGCTAAGGTCTGCTGGTATCCTTTTTATTTTGTTTTTTGATAAACAAAGAGAAAGGAGTTTTTTCTCCTTCTGTATGAAGACGCTAAACATCAAAAGCGCCTCCGCTATGTGAATTTGTAAACAAGGCAGGGACAGGATCACGACAGTTTCTGCCAGACAGCCCGACACTGCGATGTTTTTACCGCCTGGTAGGTTATATCGCTAGCAGTCAATAATATTTCAACCTGCATACAGTATACTTTTCGCCATCTTATCCCTCCTACGCTAATCTTCTATATAACCGATGATTTCATATCTTTGATCCTAATTGCCATAATACAAATTACCTTCTCGGTCCTGAAACTCATTCCAGAACAATGGAAAACCTAAAGGTGTCATTGTCAAATTGCACCGCATAACCAGTAGCATTGCACAGCTCTTCTCCATTCCCCGTTTCAAACGTCCGACTAAACGGTATCTCTTTTTAATTTTATTCTTCCTGTTTCTTTCATTTTCTCTTCTCTCCCTCTTATTCGATCATCCTTTTTCTTCACTGCGGCTAAGGTCTGCTGGTATCCTCTTATTTTTGTGATCAACAAACAAAAAGGATCTTTTCTGGCGAAGACGCCAGACATCCAAAGCGCCTCCGCTGTGTGAATTTGTAAACAAGGCAGGGACAAATCACGACAGTTTCTGCCAAAGCAGCCCTAACGCTGCGATACTACCGCCTGGTAAGTTATATCGCTTATCAAAAGTTACCGTAACAGTTTCTCCAGTGTCCACCAGTTCCGTTGCTCCGTTTTTATATCTCTGATTTTGTTCCTTCACATAATGATCAAGTAACGCTTTTTCATCAGCAGCCAATAATATTTCAACCTGCACGCTGCATATTTTCAGCATCTTATCCTCCTGCGCTAATCTTCTATATAACCGATGATTTCATAATCATCTTCATCCAACTAATCTATATACCGGTCGGTAACTTTTCCATTTCCCAAAATATACTTTTCTCCCATTCCGTCTCTTTCGATCAGGATCTCTCCATTTTTCCAAAAATACATTTAACGGATCTTCCAATCATATGTACTGACCTGTGGAAATTTCTCTTTAAATTCTGTAAGTGTTAATCCTTTTAACATCTTCCTGCCTCCATTCTTTGATCTGCCATCATCAGAGCCAGGCGTCATCCATGGCTGGCGCTCCAAGGTGGGCGTTTCTGGCCTAATCTGCTAAAATCTGTCTTGCAGTATTAAAAAACATAAAGTCTGTTATGTGAATGATGTTAAAATCTCCATTACCCAGCGATTAAACGCGATCTTTTCATATTTCAGACTTAAAACTATCAGATATTTTTCTAACAGTTCATCCGGGCATTTTAAACATTCTATAGCGTTTTGGATTTCGCTTTTCTTATTCAGGCACACCGTCAATATGCAACCTGTTTTTCTTTCTTCGATTTTGAAATTCTTTCATAAGTTCAGTTTTTTTCTATAAAATCAACCATCCTTTCATTTTCCTATAGATACAGTTCCATAAGTCCCACATTTTATTTTCAACTAAGACAACGCCTGGCGGACAACGGAAACATACTGTTTACAACGTTCTCGATTCGCCTGTTGTTGTAATACGGTGCCAACTTTATGTGTATTCTTTCGCTTCTTCCGCGCCATCATCTTCATATAATCAACCATCCTTTCGTTTTATGCCCCGTCTCATCGGTGCAGGTGGGGCAGTTCGCAGACCGCCACGCGGCGGTTTCGACTAAATATTTTGGCTATCTCTTCTAGCAATCCGTTTTGGTTTTCAAGTCTTTTGTATTTTTAACAATTCTTTTATTTGCTCCGGAAGATTTAACAATCTTTGCATGACCGATTTTATCAATCGCAACTTGGTATCTTTTTTTCAATGCTGTCATCATATTTCATCATAACCTTTCTATATGTGTTGGTCTGTTGATCGTCAGAGCCGCGGCGACCGGTCTGGCAGCTGACGCCCAGATCGGAGCGTTTCTGGCTTAATATTTTTTATATAAATCGGTTCTCATCTTCATAAACGATAGAGCCGCCAACATAAGTGACTGTTTTCTGCCATCCCTGGAAATCGCCCGGCATCGTTATTTCAACGTCGTTCCCGGTAGTTTCAATTTTTAATGCCCTTCCTAAAAATGTGTTCCGTCTGGTGTAAATACTTTTTTTCATGTTTATGCCTCCCTTTGCAATTTCTACTTTGTCAATGTTTCCGGCTTCCACTTCTCCAGGATGTCTTTCAGCTCATCCAGAATATCCCCTTCCCTGGTGTTCAAATGTGTAATTGTCGTTGTAATTTTCCTTCTCAACTTCAATTTATGATCATGTTTCGTCCTCCTGTAATTTGTTTTCCTGTTCTTTATGATATTATATTACACCTGTATCAAGTGCACGTTCATTGACAATATGCACAATATTCAAGTGCATATTTTGTTTACAATATACACTTTGTTCGAGTGCATATAAAACACTTGATTCAGGGTGTATACATGTTTTATAATAAAAACTAGGAGGTGTACACATGATTCTATATAAAAATCAATATCATCGAAACCTTAAAAAACGCTGGTTATTCTTCATACAAAATTCGCCAAGAAAAACTATTAGGACAAGCAACACTGCAAAAAAATTCGTCAAAATGAATTAGTTTCCTGGGAAAATATCAATACAATTTGCTCACTCCTAGGCTGTCAACCCGGCGATATCCTAGAATATATTCCAGATGAACCAACTAATGCCGATGCTCCAAAATAATTCTTTTCAACAACTTATTTCCTCCCAAACCAATTAACAGGGAAGATGTTTTATCTCTCCATCTTCCCTTGTTGCGACGTCGCAATTATTCTACTTTCATTCGGTGCCATAAACGTTTATAAAATTCTGTCAATGCCCAGGCTCCTTACTGTTTCCGATCCCGTGATCTTGGACATATTGTTTCATTTCAAGAATCGTTTCATGCGGGATTAAAAACTCATCTTCCGGCGTGTCATTTTTCAAATTATCAAATGCCCTTCTGCAGTAGAGGCGATAACCGGATCTGTCATCCAGATAGAATTTTTTCTTTCTAATCCACCATGTTCATGATCTAATTTAAAATATTTTTCACTGATAAATCTGGTTTTTCCCTCTGGCTTTTCTACAACAGGCGTTGTGTCAACTACATACACCATGATCTGTTTCTACATAAGTATTTCCTGTATGGTCAACTACAGTCAGATTCTCGGATGTTGCAAAATCATGTTGCAGGTTTGTAAACTCACTTTCCTGATAGTCCGGGATCGGGGCGATGAAACCTCCGGATCACTTGAGCGGGTTTGTTCCCTGGTAAAATCGGGCTTCCATCCTCACGGTCGATCGCTGTTGCATGGCTTAAAATCTCTTCTTCCGTGATAAATCCGCTCTGTGCCTGTTCTAAGGTATAATACAGATCCTGCGCCTGGAATCCACGGACAATCATCCCATACAGCATAAAGTGTGATCTCCCACCATCTTCTGCTACAAGGTTCTGAACGATATCTCCAGTTTCCACTTCGGGATAAAGGTATCTTTGCCATCTTCCAAAAAGTTTTCCATCCCATAAAATGGATGCATATACCTTTTTTTTGGCTGCTCGGCTTTCTTATCTTCTTCAATTTTATCCAGCTCCGCGTCATTTGCATCGTCAGAATCATCTTCTGTTTCCGTAGCTTCTGTTTCGTCCATGTCATCTGGTGTGTCTGTTTCTACTATATCCGCGTCATTACCATCTTTCCGGTATCCTCGTCCTCGATATCTGAATTTTCATCATCTTTGGTTTCAGTATCTTCAATTTCAGTTTCTTCCTCTTCATATCCTGCCATCATTGCTTTTTGAATTGCCCCGAAATGACATCCTCTGTCACGTTTTGTCCATCCAGTGTATATTTCACACTTATGAGCTGCTGTTCCGTCTACATTCCATACATCCGGCAGTTACGTCTTCGTCATACGTTGCTTCAATCATCGATATGTCCAAAGCCACCGTTCGGATCAAAAATGGATCGTATATTTGTTTTGCCTCTGCATTGGCTGTCATCGACATTTCCGGCCGGCATTGTAAATACAAACTTAGCATCTACGGTCTGCTCCCCACCGGATCCGCCTTTATAATTTCCTTTCCAGTTTAGCCAGTGATAGCCTTCTTTCACGCCGCATCGATGGTAACGCTCTGTCCATAGCGGTACGATCCGGCTCAGCCTTTTTCAATGCCGGTTCCGGCATTTAATAGCCATTATATAGATGTCTTTCATAATAATAATCAATGACCATCTTTCCATCTAGCAGTTACCGCTTTCGTCTGTGTTTTCGGCTGTCAAAACCGGTATGTCTTTACTTTCAGGAGTAACCTTGCTTCCAATCTGTGCTTTTTCGTCTCTGTTTCGGCAAGTTCATAGTTTTTATCGTCATGGCGTTGATGCAATACCGTCTCGCTTTTCTGTTTCCAGTGATGAACGGTATAAACAGCTTCATCTAACACTCCGGTGGCGTCAGAGTCATATTATGAGCAGGCATGCTTCTCCTCATAGGCATAGGTTGTATCATTTACCATGTCCGATGTTGCCTTCGGTCTGTGGAGACATTGCTTTTTCATTGAGTCTATCCATTTACTGAACTGATGGCCGGTGTTAAAAGGTCCCGGTACTGCTGCACTAATTGCATCATTATATGGAATCTCAACAGAACCTGCATAGTAATCGCAGCTAACAATATTCGAGTCTCAGCGACGACTGCAGACTGAAGTCATAGCCGCCCATACTGTGTGAAATATTTGTATACTTCAATATGCTTTCCAGATCGTATCCATCTTTACTGGTAAGACCAGTACAGCGGAGCTGCCTGAGACGATAATGGTTCAGATTTCTCTCAATTCCAGTGTCTGTATTTCTGCGCTGGAGCTTTTCGCAAACTTCGTGCTGATTTACTAAAAGCTTTCTTTCCTGAATTTTCCTGTGACGGTGCATGGAAATCGAATATGATCAACATAGCTGCCGTTCGACCTTGTCATCATTTCCGGATAATGTCAACGTGTGATTTGGCTTGCATCATATTTGAGCCTTATCTGTTCCGTAAATATACTTTTACTGCTGTCGGTTTAGTTACACCTTTATCAGTACACCGTAAAGAAGCCTTACCTACTTTATCCGGTGTCAATGCATCATCCAATGTTACACACCTGATGCGTTCCATCCATAATAACCGGTATCTCGGCTGGTCAGCGACTACACTGATACCTCCCGTTACAGTTGCAGATGCAGCACGTGGTTTACCGTCGTATCTGATTTCGAAATAAGCTCATAATCCTGCCACATCCACCGCAAGACGACGACAAAACAATGTCGACCAGGATGAATCAAGGATAAGCTTCCACGGAGACTTTATTTTGTTGCCAAATCCGGATGAGCACCATCATCGTCTGATTTACACTGCAAATCGTTAACATACCACGGTGAAAGAAGATAACTTAGAGAACTCAGCTGTGTGTCTCCATGATAGAAAATAAGAGTGTCCGATCGGTCCACTGTTTGAATATGCCAACTTGTCACCTTTTAGTCTTGTCTTTCTAACTGTGATCCTTATAAACTCAAGTCCAAAAGACTTCATGTCTGTCGCGTTGCTTTTCACAATTCCTGAATTGGTTCCAAGCAGTAATAATTCTCCGCTTACTTCGGAATCTTCATTTATATACTGATTTGTCTTACAGTCTCAAGATCAAGGTTCATAGTTACCAGTTTCTTGTCCATTACTGTTTTCCTGCTGATAATTAAAATGGGAACCGACTTTTAAAAACAGCCCTGACATTTGCTTTGCTGTTTTTCTCGATTACGATCAGCTGCCATGCTGAACTGGCTCTCCCCCGCATGTGTACCCTTGTCTTGTATTACTTTTTCATTGACTGCATAAGGGATATTGCAACACCGTATTTACCATAACCATATTTCTGGACGGTTGCCGTACATCTGTACATACATACAGGAAAATGTATATTCTTTTGTTCCCCAGATGTGGTTCACGCATATCAAACTGCAACATAGGAAGCATTTACTTTCTTTGTAAAAGCACCCTTGTCTGTTGAACCGGCAAAATAAACCCCTTTATTTTGCAGCCTTTTTTACAAGATCCGTATTATTTTTTTCCTATTGCGGATGTTTCCCAGACAAAGATATGCTGCTTCTATCTGTGTTACCGTCTGTTTTTCAGACTTGCAATAGAACTGTTTACGATTTTGTCCTTACCAATGGTATCTACCGTTGCTTTAAAATCAGTATCCTTCACCATCTCATTATAATTATTATTTTCATAATAACCAAAATCCGAAAAAGTTCGAGTCGCCGGTACATAATTGAGTGCTGTACTGACCGATCAAATCGATCACGATCTGTGTTTCTTTATTGACCATTTTACATTTACATCCGCTTTTTACAGTAAACGGCCGAATTAAAAAAAATACTGCTGATCACGAGTGTGAACAGCAGCAGCATTTCCTCTTTATTCAGTTTTCTTTGTTCTTTCATAGTTCTCACCATGTTTCATCATTCTTTTCTATCAAAGAAACAATAGAATGCACGCTGCGAACATCCTACTGTCATGAATGAATTTAAGATTATTTGTTAATCTCCTGCACTCTGTGTATACCAGCAGGTTGTTCCTTATCTGTCACTGTACATTTCAGAATATTTGCCAAATCCATCGGCAGACTTTAAAGTCAAAGTTGCTGTGTACATATCCAACACCTGCAATCTCACCATATATCATGTACTTTAATAATACTTATCACATTGAAGTGTAAAAGTTTTTTGTTTTCCATTTAATGGGAGCATCTCTAGTAGACATTACCTGACGCCAATCATACCTGGTTTTGCTCAAATCTTGTTTCCCAACCAGGGTCTTGCTTTGAGATTAGTATACATCTCGAACTGAAATGCTGTCACTAGCTTTCCTACGGTGACGGTAGGCTGCAGATACGCTCTTGTCGACTTGATAAACATGGTGATTACTGTACCTGCTTTTTTCGAGTGACTTTACCTGTGGAAGAAACAGATGCAACACCCTCATTGCTGACTTATAAGTAACTTCCTGCCTTTAAAACCGGTCATGCTTTTTAATTTGATCTGTGCGACGATTTTCTTTTATTGAAAAAGCATCTTTGCAGTACATAATATTTACGTCCCATATCGATCAGCGATATCCGTTCTTGCAGATGCGCAATCCCCTGCATCAAATACCGCATCCGGCATATAGATGGGCTGCTCTTGGCATTTTTCCCGACGCTTGTTTCATCAAGAACGATCTTTCTTTCTTTCCGCTTGGTGTATAGTTTAGTGGTGATCGTGTCCGGTTTATTTACCGTCACTTTAAACTTTGCGACTGCCTACTTTACCAGACGTTACTGCGATCGTTGCCGTTCCGGCTTTCTTTGCAGTTGCTTTCGCTGGATGAAAGCCTGTTGCTACTTTATGTGCTGGATGTTTCAAAGCTTCACATCCCTTTCTGCACTGATCCGCCTTTGTCAAAGTTTTACTTTGACCGTGGCTGTCTTTCCGACTGCGATCGTTGCTTTTTTTTTCTCCAGTGTGATCTTTGGCGTTTCTGTTTCTTTTGTGCTGACGGTAGCTTTGATCGATGCCTTTTACTTTGGCATAGTAAATGGATGTTACCATGATCTACAGGTTCCTTTCTTTGCAGTGATGACATCCCTTTATTTGTTACTGTCGCTAACTGCATTGTTACTGGATTTGAGTAAGTCAGCTCTTTTGACATGCTTTGCAGTTTATCTCATCCCCATAGCGTTTAAGAGTCCGCTTGTCTGAATGTAATCCCCATTCTGCCACATGCCATCGATCGTGAACTTTACATATTCACCTGCATACAAGGTTACTTTAGCCGGCCGTTGATAAATCGATCCGATTGGCTGTCTGCTATCTTTTTCATCTTTTTCCTTAATTCCAGACCAGCATAGTCAGCTGCATCGCAGTGCATCGTCCTACTTCTGATCCAGAGCATTTCCCATCTGTCACCCATCCTGTAAATGTTTTTCCTTCTGCCACCAGGATCTTTAGGAACCGGAACCATATCATCTGGGTACTGTGTATCGTATCTGTGTACGAAATCAGATAATCAGACTAATCTTGCATGTCTTTAAAACCTCTTCCTGAAGTTTTATTTACAAACTCGCTGTCCTGTCATATGACACTGGTTCCCGTCTTTCATCTGGTGTTTAAATTCCTCTGTCACACTTTGACGGATAACAACTGCTTCTCTTTATCCGCTGCATTACTTTAACTGATGATTCGAATCCAGAATCAATCGCATATGCAAAGCGTTTCCTATCAGCCTCCAGCTGATTCTTATCTGTGACATTATAACTTTTTGTTAACAGATTTTCTGCCGTCTCTCTTCTACAGTGGACGGTAGATTGCTTTTTAATTCCATGCTCCTGTTCATCCTCCTGACACGCCATGATCAGCAAAAGATCACTCCGGCAATACAGGTTGTGACAATCGCCCTGATGATTAATTTCATTTGTGCCCTTTCTACATGACCGGAACATGGATCACCACGGTTGTTTTCCGATTACCAGGTCCTGCTTTTTTACCGTAAAAGGCCACATTCCGGCAGATGAAAATCTGATCGTTCCGGATGCCTGATCCATCTGGTCTGTCGGTTCGTTTCCATCTTTTATCACAAAACTTTAAAAAGTTTTACCAAGCTCCTGTCCGTTATAGTCATGTTCATTTACATAATCTGCTACATTCACTGTTCCCGGTGCAAGGCTGCCGCTTCCTGGTACTCACTAAGCATCTATACTCTCTGTCTGATACACGCACCATAGTCTGCATAAGCATTGTAATCAGTCCCATCCGTGATTCACTACGCTGCTGTTGACCTTTACGATTCCATCGGTTTCCATCCGAATCTGTTACATTGCAGAAAATATGATCGTAAGGGATGCATGAGTCGTTTATCAAAGTAACAGTGGACCAGCAGACCGCCGTGCTTCTTTCATGATCTCTTTCCATGTCATTCTCCTAACCACACAAACCGTTAAAAATGTCTCTATCATCTGTTTAAAATATCCGAGCATATACACCATATGCCATGTAGAGAGCTATGACGGACACTCGCTCTGGTCTGTACGCTTCCTCCAAGTTCTTTTACAATCTCTTCCATTTCTCATACACCATCCTTAAAATGCTGTTGCAGCCATATATACGCTGATCATAAACGTGAGAACCGCCAACGCCGGAAACCCGACTCTAAGATCATTTCACCAGTCTGTTCTACAGCTTTCCATTACCGCGATCCCTCTTGTCATATGCGCTTTCTCAATGCCATTACCGCGAGCACTTATAATCCTATAAGACAGTGGCACATCTGCTGATACTGTCTCTCTCTCTGCATTCGCAGAAGGCGTTACGGTCAGTGTACATACCCTGCTGACTGCGCCTGCGAAATACAGCTGCTATCACATCCCGTTAAAATCAACTGCTTTTCAATTTCTGCTATCACATCCGCTTTGTATTCAGCGCCGCTGCCCGTCAAGTGCTGACGCAGTTAATAATGCGGCTGCACCAAAGTACACAGAGCCGATAAAACAATGTTGTAAATGCATCTGATTATATTTTCATCTACATCCTCCCGCCTCTGACAGCATTTCAAATAAAAACATCATGCCAACGACCAGATCTCCCAGCAACTTGATGGATGCACCAAAACTTGGATACGAATATAACATCTTAACCTGAAGCTGAACTTTTATTCCGGCGTTCTGTAGCACAGTTTCTCATTTCCTGGACCTGTACTAAAAGTAAGTTCTGGATCTGCACCTTTGCATCTCCGGTACCGAGTTCTGGAAATCGCATACAGCATTTTCATGCAACAGTTGTTTCAGATATCAGAGAAATTTTACATAAAATCTGTAGGAACCCACGCTTTCGGCTGTTCTTTCAAACGCTGCAATGTGCATTTGATTTCCGGAACCAGGATGCTGCGCGCGCCATCTAACGATCTTTAGATTAGAAACCGCATGAGCTATGCTGCATCAATAATGCCATCTGCATCAGCTCACTCAGAATGCCGCAGAGCTCTTCAGATACCACATCGTCTTGCAATATTCACCGCAAATCGTATGCTGCTGTGACATGGCTTTTCGCCTTGGCGCAGCACATAGTTCTTCGTCCCTGCCGCTTTCTTCTTTAACCAGTCTCTGGTCGGCTGTCTTTTCTGATCTTGCATATACAGAGTCATCCATAAAGAAGTCCAAAAGATGCTTGACCTGTACCAGACCTGCTGTAAGCACATAGTACGGGCTTCCATCTGATGCCACCGAGAGTGCATTTAACATGTATAAAGTCCTCGCTACATAAGGCTAATGCAACAATCGATACCATTGTTTGTATGTCTTTCTTTTTCTCTCCTGAAGCAGATATCCACGACGCTACACAGTCCACATCGTTTCATAACAGGGAAAGTGGAATCGTCCGCCTCTCGCCATATTCCTCTGCTGCACTCAGAGTTCATGCAGTGTTTATTTTCTTTATCTTGGCATTCGTATTCTTTTTCCACAATGCCCATGAGTTCCTTAAAACACCTCACAGTGAACATCCTGCTTCCAGATGACCGGTGCTTCCTCTATCACATCCTGCATGTGCGGTTCAAATGTTTCTTTCGTTTGCTTTTAAGGCAGATAACACTTTTCCACTTTTCTGGAGTGCCATATAACATCTGTTCCCATGTATGAAACATCTGCACGCTGCTGTTCATACATCTTTTATAGGCATCCAGAATAAATGCCGGAAGATATGACTTGGCGATCAGCACAATCATTAGCTCAGTTTCCATGAAACAGTAATCCGATCCTCCCATCGCAATACATTACACCACCTGACGACCGATAATGCGTTTTCAGGAAAAATGATAACGTATGGTATAAACCTCTTTTGCGTAAAGCGACGAAAGCAGCAGATGCGCACACGGCTTTTCTTTTGATCTGCTTTCTCTCTTTTATCTGTGTCTACCCAAAACCTGTCACTATCTGCCCTCCTTCCATTTGCCCAAAACTTTTCACAAAAGAATCGCTCTTTTATTCCAGCACGTTTCGACTTTCAAAAGAATGGTCTTTGCATCTCCTCTGAAATAAGTTCCCCATCCTCTACAGCATGTAAGTACTGTTTTCATGATCTTTCCCTGGCATAAAAACAAAGCTGGTCTCAACATCTTCAGATCTCCCCATCCTGTGTATTTTCTTTCCGGAGCAAGTCCAAGATATAACGGTAAATCCTAGTCTTTCACAATACGTCTCGCATCTGTTTACATTATTCATCATGCTCTGGATACGATCTGGCAGCTTCCTCACATCATCCAAGATGGATCGTTGTGATCATGACACCGGTATCACTGTTCTAACGGTGATGTCACCTCCGTGACCTGTGCGCCACAGTAAAACCAGATAAAGCCGGATTCTGTCTTTAAAGCACGCCTTTGATTGCATCCAGTATGGGAAAATTATCCTTTACATCGAAGCTACGGCATCCGCTCACGGCATTAATTTCCGGATAATGGATTTCTAAAAAGAATCCTCGATCGTGATCACGGCTTTTCTTTCGGAATAAACTGCATACTTTGAGCAGTCTAGTTTTCCAGCTCCGGGTTTCCCCGCCAAATACAAAGTTCGTACCCGCCCTCACACACAGTTTAAAAGCAGATGCAGCACCTTTTCTTCAATAAAAACCGCTGTTTAACATCCCTGTTAATCGTGCCACGCGCAGGACACGGAGATCTGCGGATACGGGCGTTTCGTCCTGCGTTGCCGCCACAGAATCATGAATGGGACCTGATACGAAGTTCTTTCTGCATCTGCCTCTAACACCTTATTTGCATTGTTAAACTGTGCATCCACACTAATTTGCAATGTTATGTGTAAGAGCATCTAAAAAGTTTTCTGTAACTCTTCCCGCTTCTTTGCTCTGTACGTGCCCTTTTAAGATCCGTGATCCACAGACAGCCGTTATAATCCACATCCGTAACATCCGGCTGCGATGAAAAATCCCAGAACCCACCAAACTGTTCGCGCCAGCCTAATGCATTCATCTTTGTAAAGAAATTCGTGAATGCTGTTTTGGGTTTCTCCAAAACAATTCCGCAAAGGTTATATATCAATTCATAGCGGCACATAACAGGAAAGAATTGTCTCTTTCAGACTGCAATATACGGAAAAATTTTTCTTGCTTCCTGAAATGCACAATCAATTTTGTACTGTGGCAGATTTTGATCTTTCTGCATGTCTTCTCAGGCATTATATTCTCCTGAGCGATCCGTTTTGTTCTTCAAATATTTTCAGATCATCCATCATACTTACTCCTGCTACACCTCTTCGTATTTTTCATAGCATCTTTCATAAAAAGCATAATTTCAAATGGTATTCTGTTTTTTAAATGGCACCATATAGAAACGTACTTCTTGTTTCCTCAAAAATGCAGTCTGTTTCGTAAGGCGTTTTACCTTCTCTTTCTGCTTTCTGCCGCCACACTACATATTTTTCCCACACATCTCCATTTTCCAATTCAAAACGCTTTACCCGATTTTCTTCTACGTCTTCCCATTTTTGCATCCTGCTGGTCAGCGATGCTTTATTTTCCATCGTATTATAAATTTCAAACAGTTCCGGGTATTTCATTACCAGCCATAAATGCGCCTTTCAATTCTTTCACTTTCAAAAGTACCTTTTTAAAATACATTTAAAAACATAGTCTGTCAGGAAATGCGAAATTTCTATGGTAAACCCTGGATCATGTATATTTCCATTGCATATTGCAGATATAAAATATTCCTGCTTTATCAAAGTGCCGTTGCATGATCTATTAATATTCTTCTATTTCTGTCAGCAGCCCGTTGCACTTTCTTGACTTTATAGCAATAAATAAATAGAATCGTTATTGATACTATGTATAAATTGTAACTACTAACAAAAGAGTCATCACCTCGTAACATTCCAACAATATATAATCTTCCTGTGCTTATAAGGGACAAATTTGCGTCCCTTATTTTCTTTTGGCAGCGTTCTATAACCGCACACTGCCAAGAGCCTGTCAGCCCCATCACGGTCTTCTCCCTTTCTTTCGTGACTGTTACGTTTTATCCCCGTCAATGGGGCTTTCTGAAAGTCCTGCATTTCATACTTCCACCCGCACAAGTCCATTCAGTTATCAAGGTTCCATAAAAATTAATAAAGGGAAACGTCTGTTCAGATTGAACTTTTCTTAGAAATGCCGTAGAATAAATTTGTTGTTTTGGTGGCATTTCTAAGAAATGTTTCCCGGAAGCCTTGTGATTGCCGTCACAGGGCTTCTTTTTTTCTGGTTCCCGTTTCCAGGAACCGATTGTCTGCATTGCTTTGATGCTACGGTCATGGATCTGCCGTGCAGACAGGTTGTTATTTCTTGTTCATGTTTTTTAAATGCTCTTTTAACACTGTCATATTTGTTTTACAATCTGCAAAATGACGATATCCAGAATCAAGAAGATAATATTCTTCTGTTTCATTCTCTTTTTTACCCATTCTGAATAATAAGGATAATTCTTTACCACGATTACATAGCCATCCGGCGAATCATAGCGATAAAATGTTTCTTCTGTGCACTCATTTCTACACCAAATGTTCCAGGACTTATAACTGTTTATAAAGTCTTCTCTCTGTGTCATGTTCTTCATAATCGGAAGTTCCAGCTGCGTTATAACAGGTTCTTTATCCTCTATCCATCCGCATCTTCCATTACAGTCTTCCTTCCACAGTCAGCACAGCATTCTACTGTTTCATTACAGCCACAGCACGCACAGGTTCCATTTGGATTTTTGCCTGTAATACAGCCTCTTTCATACGGCGGTACCTTTTTCTCCGGCGTTGGTTGCGACGTCGCAACAGACTTTTTCTTTTTCGATGTCTGCTCTTTTAACGACTTTTTATAATTTCTGATCTGCGATACTGTCATATCAGAAGTAACTCTGCGGCGTTCCTGTTCCTTTAACGGAAGCATTTCTACTAACTGAGAGTAGGAATATTTTTCATATCTGTCATCGATCCACATCTTTCTGGAATCCGCATCATCTTTTGAACAAAATTCATTCCATACCGAGATCACACGCGATACTGCAGATTTATCCATATGAAAGTTCTTTTCAATACACTCATAGAAATTGTCATATCCTAATTCTTCATGGTATCCGCACAGCTCCATCTCATGAAGATGAAAACCCTAAACTTATGTATCTTTTTTGACATCCGCTATGTCCTGTTTCACATAGTTAAATGAAGCAACTGCAAGTTCATTTACTTCATCTCCACAATAATCAGCGCCAAATACAATGTCTGTTGTTAAATCCATATCACCACCGCCCATAATTCGTATTCATCCCATGTCTACAAAAACACATACAATGTAAACAATATCATATCAGCAATAATTGCTGCTCCTATCGCCACGCACCCATTTTTACTAATCCAAGCAACGATAAATCCAATGATAAAATTAACAATTATCGCTATTATCGTAAAAGCTAAAATACTCATCTCATCACCCATCTCCGACAACCATGTGATCACAACTACAGTTACCACACCGTAATGACCAGCTTCCTTCCTACCACCAGCCTATGTTCCAGGATCTTGCAAATTCGACTGCCTCAACTTCTTCTTTTGGAATCGTGTATGTTTTGTCCTGGTACCTAAATCTGTAATATTCTCTATGCTTTTCTATGTGTCTTATAAAGAAAACTGACGACATGCTTTTATCCAACTGGTCAGAATACAAAATCAATTCAACATCCTTGTAGCTACGCAATTTAAACAATATCTGATATTTGTATTTCTGTCCTGCATTTTGCTCTGACAAACCACGTACAGATAAAATAACTGGCCAACCAGGCAATACTATTGGATACACGATAATTACAAACACGATGCTTACTGCAATAATAATAAATTCTCTCATATAAAGAAGTTCCTCCCATGTCTATAGGGGAACGACACAAATCAAGCAATGCAAGATTAACAATAAGTAATGCTCCTACCGCTACAACTTCTACATGTCCAATGACAGCGCTGGCTATTAAACAAAGACTTAATACTCCGATCATCAGACCAACAATCAATATTACCGTTAAGCAAACTAAACAAGCTAAACGCTTCATTTTACTCTCTCCTCTCCGACAGCCATGTGATCACAGCCGCTGTTACCACATCCTCCGGTTCCCATGAATCGGATATCTCTCGTTCCGCTCCCTGGAGCTGTTCACGTTCCCATCCGGATAATTGTTTTGCAGCATTTTGAAGTTCTTCATAAATAGATTCCGAAATGGAGATTGTTATCTCTCGTTTGTTGTCCCGATCCATGTTATTCACCTGCTTTCTAATATCATTGACACTTACTCAACCTTTTCCTTCTCTTTGACTGCGTCTTTCTTTTTAAATAAATAAGCATATTCACCATTTTTCCCATCCCGAAACATCCTTGCCACATCCTCCGTGCTCTTTCCAAATAAAACCCAAATGAGTTGATCAGAAGTTACAGGATTCTCTTCATCAAAGACAATGTTGTTCATAAATTTTGCCTCCTTTAGTCTGGAATATCCTTGTATTTAATATTAATACTGATTCCAACCATATCTGCTAACTTATAAAGTTCTCCCAATTTGATACTGGTAGGATTCTGCAGCTTATTTCGTAAAGTCCGTTCCGACATCCCGGCTTTCCTGCTTGCAATATCTGTTGACATATTATTGCGACGCAAACCACCTACAATCATTCCAGCAACAAAGTCACAACGCGCACTTTCCTTGTCTTCACACAGTTTTGTCTTTGGCAATACAAACACCCCTTTCCGCTATTGCGACGTCGCAATTATTTTTTCTCAAAATCTCGTTGAATCATACGCTAATTTAGCTTATAATCAGTATTAAATATTAAGTTTAACTATCACATTTTTATATTAGAACTGTAGAACCTATTTGTCAATATATTTTTAGGTCTTTTTGTTCTATTTTTGGAGGAATTATGTTTTTAAGAGACACAAAAACCACTCACATCGCTCAAAATCTCAAAGAATATCGTATATCTCACAACCTAAAACAAACTGAAATGGCTGACCTATTAAAATGAATTATCAAAATTATTCCAAAATGGAACGCGGCGTATATCAGCCTTCTCTTGACAAGCTTCTAGAAATTTGCGATATTCTTATGCTTTACCCCCAACGATCTTTTACAAGAAGGACGCAGTTTTGATGAATATAAACAGGAATATATAGAAAAATTCGATAATGAACTGCTCCAATTTCTCGATATAGTACACATTATTGAAGAAGAACGTGCAAAGGCAGATTTTGCTCACGCTACAGGCAATTACAAAGCTGAAAGTCTATCCCTAGACATTATTTTTCATGCTCTGGTTAAAACCGATGATGAAAACATCAATTATAGAAAAATGATAGACACCCTCTACTACGATTACATCAATTCTTATATCCGCAAATTTTCCGATAAAACTCACAAAGAATTGTATCAAAAAATTTTAGAAAAAATTTTTAACTATTTTCAGTTTTTCAACAAATCATTCGGTGCAACATGAAGTTTTTCACAAACTTCCACAAACTTTTGCAGAGATGGCTTATAACATCCTCTTTCCATTTTGGAATAATTTTGATAATTCATCTCCAGGAAAGCAGCCATCTCTACCTGCTTCTTATGATGTTCCAGTCTATATTTCTTTAAATTTGCAGGAATATTTTTTACTGAATATTTCATAATGTTCTTTCCCTCTCAACCCTACTCTGCGTTATCCTCTAAAAAATAATCAACAGACACGCCAAAATAATCCGCAAGAATTTTAAGCTTATCCGTTTTAGGTTTACTTCTCCCACTTTTCCAATCTGAAAAAGTAGATCTTCTAATTCCTGTATCTATTGCCACACGATAATCTGTAATACCTTTATCGTTTCTCAACTTAACATACTTACTGTACACTTCTTCTCCTTTCCGAATTTTATATTGATTCAAGTTCGGAAATCAGTTATAATATGTTTGCGGACAAATTATAATATAAACAAGTATTCTGTTCTGATTTCCGAACCCTTTTATATATTAAAACGGATTTCAGAATTTGTCAATACCTTTTTGTACTGATTTCAGAACTGCATAAGAAAGGTAAAACGGCATGTATGAAAGATATTGCGAATTAAGAGATTCTCTCGGTTATAGGGATTCAGATGTTGCAAAAGGAACCGGCATAACAAAATCCACTTTTTCAGACTGGAAAAACGGACGCAGTATTCCAAAGGATGAAAAATTAAAAAAATTGCTTTATTTCTTGACACATCTGTCGACTACTTAAGATATGGAGACCAAGCCCCACAATATTACTTAAATGACGAAACTGCTAAAATGGCACAAGAGAGATTGATAACAAAGAACTACGAATGCTTTTTGATGCTGCACGAGATGCAGCCCCTGAAGATCTGAAGCTGCTCACACTATGATTCTTGCCCTAAAGAGAAAAGAACGAAAAAATATTGACGATTAATTACCAGATTCAATTAATATATCTCCCCTGTAGTACTACAAAGGAGCCCCAAAATGTACGAGGTATTTGAACAATTATTACAAAAATTTGGTATTACCGCAGCTGATGTTTGTAAAGCAACTGGAATTAGGCAATCTACAATTTCCAACTGGAAAAGCCGACGCAACTTAATTAGCGGTAAAAACGCTCAACTAATTGCAGATTATTTCAATATATCCGTGGATTATTTAATGTCTGGCGAAGAAAAAGAGGGCGGTGAAAAATATTACTTAAACGATGAAACTGCCAAAATGGCACAAGAGATTTTTGATAACAAAGAACTACGAATGCTTTTTGATGCTGCACGAGATGCAGCCCCTGAAGACCTAGAAGCTGCTCACACTATGATTCTTGCCCTAAAGAGAAAGGAACGAAGGAATATTGACGATTGATTACCAGGTTCAATTAATACATTTTCCCCGTAGTACAACGAAAGAAGCCGTTGTTTTAAACGAAGATGATAGTTACACAATATTTATAGAATCCTCACTATCTCGAGAAGAACAGCGATCTGCTTTTTCTCATGCAATGAAACATATTTTAAATTGCGATTTTCAGCTTAACGATGCTGACCAAATCGAAGTAAATGCACACGACGCGAAAGGAGTTTTTTATGCCTCAGTTCATTGATACGGTTCTTTTCATTTTCATAATCTATTGCATATATAAACGCTTTTCCTTAAAAACCATCATCAGTATATCCGCTTTGCTTGCATTGATGTATTGGATTGGTTCGCATTATCTGCATCTGCCTATGAATCACATCATAAGTCTGATAATTTTCGCTATAGCAATATATACCATTTATTCATTATTTAAAAACAGGCAGCATCCGTCCGATCAAGCAAACTCTCAAAACAGCGTTTTACAGAACAATTCAATGTCTGATGAGCAACAGCTCCAAACTAGCCATCAAGTTCTTCCACCACTTGACAATGAAATTGTTAGCAACGTCATGAATAATCCAGATACATTTTATACACAAGCCTCTTCCATCATGAATTCCAATGAGGCACGTATGTTTTATTACATCAATAAAGCACTGGATCAATTAATTACTAATCCAACCGAACGTTCTTTATTTTACGTTTTCCCACAGGTAAGTCTACATTCTTTTATTAAAATACGCACAGATGATCTGCAAGATCATCCAGAGGAACTTGACACTGCACGTCGACTCTTGCTTAACAAAAACGTGGATTTTATTATTTGTAAATGCCAAAAAGATATTTTACCACATTAGGGAGTACACACCATAAACAAACCTTTTTTGAATATCAGCCTTTCATAATGATAGAATTAGATGGCACATCACATTTTTCTGAAAAATATTATGGAGAAAAGGCTCTTGCTCAGCAAAAAAAGAGCGATGCATTCAAAAATACATTATCAGATAATTTTATGATACCTCTTATCCGACACGAATTACCAACCAATACAATTCATCGTGAAGATTACCATAAAATATTAGAAGAGCTACACCCCTACTTTCCATAAAACTCTGTCACAACAAAATGATTTTGCCTTTTAATCATTATATAGATTCCAACACATTTTTTGATAGGTATTTCAATCAAGAGAGGTATTCATCATGCCAAAGAAAAAGAAAAGGCGAACTGCCCAGCGGAAATATACGAAAAAATTTATGATCACTCTGAACTCTGTTTCGATGAACACGGTAATCCTGTGATCGACCCAAAAACCGGACGTCAAAAGAAAATTAAAAAATACATATCCGTTACCGGCGAAACTGTCGCAGAAGCAAATCAGCTAAAAGCTCAGGTCATGGCAAATAAGCAACTCATGAAACGCCCACTTAATTTAACTCTATACGAAGCTATCGACAAATACATCCAGTCCTCTGATGCTGTGCTCTCCCCTGCAACAATACGCGGTTACCGGACCATACAGCGCAATGCCTTTAAGAGCATTATGTATTGCAAACTCTCGCAGCTTTCCACAGAACTTTTACGCGATGCCGTTAATACTGAATCCAAACGAACCACCGGAAAGAAAAAATCCGCGACAGATAAAAGCCAAAACCGTTATTAATGAGTACGGTCTCATTACTGCCGTTATTAATACTTATGCCCCAGCTCTCGACTATACCGTAAAACTACCGCAGATCGAACACAATCAACACGAGATTTCTACCCTGATGTGATTTACCAGATTGTAAAGATACACCTATTGAGCTTCCTGCTCTCCTCGCTATGTGGTTATCACTAACTGAATCAGAAATTCTTGGACTCACAAAATCAAAATCTATCTCTTCTGACGGATGCTACATTACAATAAAAGAAGTTATTGTAAAAGACGAACATAATAACGCCGTCGTAAAAAATAAAGGAAAACAGCCAACCAGGGATCGCACATTGCGCCTGCCTGAATATTTGAAACAGTTAATTGACAAAGTAGAGACGGATCAGCTTGTAACCTTGTCCGGAACAGCGCTATCAAAACGTTTTAACCGTCTTATAACCAAAGCTGGTATTCCACACATGACTTTCCATGATCTTCGGCATGTAAACGCATCCGTCATGGCAGTACTTCGTATTCCGGATAAATACGCCCAGGAACGCGGTGGATGGAAAACTGATCATATTATGAAAAGTACCTATATGCAGACATTTTCCAGTGAACGCGCTGCTATAGATAACCAAATCGATCAATACATGCAAGATACCCTGTTTAAAAATGCTTCCGAACAGAAAAAGGAGCAGAAATATCACCACTGGTTAGAATTATTCGACCTTAAAGATACCAAAACAAATCAAAAACACTTTTTAAAATTTTGCGAGGATAATCATATTAATTTATAAAAGTATTCCACAAGACACTCCACATTTCTATAAATACATTGATTTTTCAATATTTATAAGATGTTTTCAGCGGGTTCGATTCCCGTTGTCTGCTCTCTTTTATTTTTCATAGAAATTCTTATTTCCCCTTGAGGTACATTGATAATTTAATATATTTACCAAGGGAGCTGTTAGACGGTTCTTGCCATCCGTTCCGAGACCTTGCGGAAGGGGGACAAGCTATGGTTACATACTCAGACTTATTTACCTTTGTCATCATGCTTTGTGCAATCATTACGCTTGTTAGAGATAATAAGCGCAAAAAATAACCGTCCACTCCCCGGCTAAAGGTTGGACGGTTATTCTATAACTTAAGACATAACGCCGGAACGGATAGGTACAAGCTATCCGACCAGCTCCCTTGTTAAGTATATTATATGCATTGAATGCGAAAAAAACAACCCCTATTTCTTTTGCGAAATCTCATACACCTGCACAATTTTCTCCAGATCCTCCACAAGCCCCTCTTTTGACAATACCCGCTTCGCCTGCATGCCGTAGCTTATCGCCGCCTGTACATTTTCCAGACGGTCATCAAAAACAGACATTCAGATGGATTTAACTCATATTTCTCGCAGAGTGCCGCATAAATCGCCGGATCCGGTTTTGCTTTGTGCACCATATAGGACACGATCAGTCCATCAATATCATTCATGAAATCCGCGTATTCTGTATGCTTTTTGAATAATTCCTCTGAATAGTTGGATAGCAGATACACCCCGTACCCCTGCTTTTTCAGTTCGTGTACAAGTTCCCAGACTGCAGGTCTTGCTACGGGCATATACTCTCCATGCCCGATAAACCAGCGGATCACCTTTTCATCTGCCGGATATTTTCTACAATAACGCTCAATGATCTCCTGCTGTGGGACGGTTCCCAGATCAAGCAGTCCCCACAATCCTTCCGGATCATCAAACATTTCTGTTCCAATGCGCACTGCTTCCGTTTCTGAAAGCCCGTAATCCATCAGCATATATTTCCACCGGTAGGAGAGTAAAAACATCCCCCACATCAAAAATAATATTTTTATCTGTTCCATAATCTTCCTCGTTTCTATCCTTTTTAGGGACAATGCACAGTCACACGATCTCCATCTTCAAACTCTCATTTTTTAATTTCGACTGATTCTAACACAGAACGGATTCCAATGTCAAAAATACCGCATCTGTCCATTGCAAAACAGATGCGGCAGCCGTCTTATACCTGATTTCCCACAATTTTATAATAGCTTCTTGATGTAACTGCAAAGACTGCCAGATAGATCAGTCCAAATACCAGCACTGTGCCTGCTAAGCACCATGCAAACAGGGTTCCGTTATACAAAGCCACCAGTGCAAGCATTTTTTTAGCATCGGATATGCTGCCGCAAGATGACATGCTGCCGTGACGAGCGGCAGGAAAAATACCGTGCGCACCTGGGAACGGATCGAGGCTTTCACCTCGGCGTTGCTCATTCCGACTTTCTCCATGATGGCAAACCGCTCTTTGTCTTCATAACCTTCGGATATCTGCTTGTAATAAATAATCAGTACCGTGATCATCAAAAACATGCTTCCCAAAAACAGTCCAAGGAAAAACAAACCGCCATTGCTTGACTCATAATCTATGCGGCCCTCCGCTCTTGATACTACATTATACTCCAACCGCATAATCTGTGGATTTGTCTCATCATTCTGCCATTCATTGAGGTGCTCCCGCACAGCATTTGCGCAGGCAATTTTTCTTCCACAGATCCACTCATATCAAAGTTCATCATATAGGTAAGGTCAACTTTTCGATCTTCCCCATAGGCAGCCGTCTCCATATCTGATAACTGCTGACGCATCTTTTCTAATGCAGTTTCATCTTTTACAATTACGATTACAGTACCTCCCACTAATTCCGTCATTGCATCTTTCCCCGGAATTTTCATGGTCTGTTCCACCGGATACTCATCATCACCAATCACAATGCTTTCCAGCTCATACACAGGATCTGCCATTATTGCCACGCTTCCATCTGAAATATCCGGGATTGATTCCTGCATATATTCCTCAAATCCCTGTTTTGTCATAACTTCAAGCATATACATATTGGAAAAATCCATATTAGAACGATCCAGCGCCATAACCTTATTTTGGGACATCATCACTGCTGCTCCCTGCATAGATTCCTTTTTGTCTGCCTGTTATTACTCTGCCATTTTCTTTTATCACATTTTCAATCTCATCTGTCATCCGGTCAAATGTCCCGAATCCTGCTGTCCATCCGGGTCATAAACAGTACTTCCAGCTCTGCCGGATACTGTGTTTTTAACTCATCTTCAAGTCCGGCGTACATACATACTGTCATAGAAATCACAACCAGTACCATTGTTGACAAAATACAGATATTTGCTAGTCCCACAGCATTCTGTTTCATCCGGTAGATCATGCCGGAAACCGTTGTAAAATGTCTGGTCTGGTAATAATAACGCTTGTTTTTCCGAAGTAATTTTAAAAATGCGATACTGCCGGCATTAAACAGCCAGTAGGTTCCGATAATAACCAGCATGACTGCAACGAAAAACAGAGTAATCGCCTTTACCGGGTTATCCACAGTGATTGCCATATAATAACCGGCTGCAATACAAACTACTCCAAGCTACTGCCTGCAGAATTTTGGTTTTCGGCTCACGCTCGCCCGGCTACTTCCGCTATGCAGCAGTTCCACCGGATTTGAAAGCCGGATCTGCAAACAGATTATAAAAAAGAAGAATACAACATAAATGGCAAACAAAAGGATGGGTATGAAGGCAACCCCATCCTGAACATAAAAAACAATTTCTGCATGGTATCCAATCATGGCATACAATAACATACACATCAGTTTACTGAAAGCAATTCCTGCAACAAGTCCGCCACCGATAGCAACCACTGCCGAAAAAAAACGTCTCCAATGAAAAATTACTTTTGTCAGTATGCCTTTTCTCCATTCCAAGAATGTTATAAATACCAAGCTCTCATAATAAAGCTGTTGGTGTAAAACAGGAATATCACAGAGAAAAATCCAATGATAACTGCACCCAGTCCCAACACAAGCTCTACATCCATGGCACCAAATGGCAGTTCATCCAGTCCCGGATTGTGATTGAGGTACAGCATGGTATAAAAGAATGCCACCGTCAGCATCCCGGTCAACAGATACGGCAGGTAAAACTGTCTGTTGTGCTTTATATTATTTACTGCCAGTTTTCCATATAAACCCCTATTCATGTTTCTCACCACCTGTCGTAAGCATCGTCAGTGTATCGGAAATCTTTGCATACAATTCCTCACTGGTTAAATTACCACGGTAAATCTGGTGGAATACTTCCCCATCTTTAATAAACAATACTCTTCTCGCATGGCTTGCAGCCTTAGTGCTATGGGTTACCATAAGAATTGTCTGTCCCCGCTCATTAATCTTATTAAATAATGTCAATAAATCTTCCGTCGCTTTGGAGTCCAGTGCTCCGGTAGGCTCATCTGCCAGTACCAGCTCCGGCTTGATTATCAAGGCTCTTGCTACCGCCGCACGCTGTTTCTGTCCGCCAGATACTTCATAAGGATATTTTCCAAGAATATCAAGAATTCCAAGCTGCGCCGCAATCGGTGTTATGCGCCGCTCCATCTCTTTATAATCCACACCGGATAACACCAGCGGAAGAACGATATTATCTTTTAATGAAAAATTATCCAAAAGATTAAAGTCCTGAAATACAAATCCAAGATTTTCTCTCCGGAATGCGGAAATCTCTTTTTCCCGGATATCCACAATGTTCTTGCCATTTAATATGACCTGTCCACCGGTGGGCTTATCCAGTGCTGCCAAAATGTTTAAAAGCGTAGTCTTTCCGGAACCGGATTCTCCCATGATTGCTACATATTCTCCTTCTTCCACTGAAAAGGAAAGATTCTTTAATGCCTCTACCTGATTTCCACCCAGGCGGGTTGTATAAACTTTTTTCAGATTATTTACTTCTAAGATTGCCATTGTTTTCTCCTCACTTTATTGCTCTGTCATCTTTTCCATTATCATAGCAAAAAAGGAAAATGTCAGCCATGGATTCTGCTTACATTTTCCCTTTATCTCTTACATTTTTGTAAGATTGAAATTATATTTTCTAGCTTTTTTATTGTACCATAATTATATTCCACATTTTTCAGGTGATAAATTTGCTAATATTTACATTTTTCAGGACATAATTTTGTATATCACTTATCTCTACTTCGCATTTCAAGATGTACCTTCGTTCCCACTCCAATCTCCGACTCAATCGTAATTTCATGGGACAGCTTGCGCATAATTTTCCGGCAGAGATACAGTCCGATTCCTGTGGAGCGCTTATCTGCATGACCGTTATAACCGGTATAGCCTTTTTCAAAAATCTTTGGCAAATCCTCCGGTGCGATACCGATTCCGGTATCTTCGATAACCAGCTCTTTTGTCTCTTGCTCCGGTTCTTCCTTTAAATAAACAGAAATGGTTCCACCGGCAGTATACTTAATGGCATTGGATAAAATCTGTTCGATTACAAATTCCAGCCATTTTTCATCGGTCAGTACCTGCGTGTCAATGGAACTTAATTCCATTTTAATTTTCTTTCGCACAAACAGTCTGGCATACTTGTGGATTGCCTCCCGCACTACTTTATCCAACGAAACTTCACCAATCACAAAATCCGTACTTTTCGCAGACAGTCTGGAAAACTGCAATGCCATTTCCACATACTGCTCAATGGAGAAAAGCTCTTCCCACATTTCCTGACTCCGCTCATCTTCTTCCTCTGCCAGCAGCAGGCGCAGTGCCGCAATCGGCGTCTTAATCTGGTGCACCCACATGGTAAAATATTCTGCCTGCTCCACCTGCCCGTTTTCCAGCTCATTAATCTGCTGCTGCAGTGTGATATATAACGAACGAAGCATTTTCTGGTAATCCGTTTCCATCTGTCCCTGCGGCAATGACAGCTTATCCATTGTCACTGCAATTTCAGAAGTCTGCTTTTCCAGCTTCTTATGATGCAGATAACGCCTTGTAAAATCTATGATTACTACCAGTAAATACAAAAAGAAGCACAAAAATGCGGCATATCCCCATTGTGCCAGCGGCACCTGCTCAAATCCGATTACAAAGCACAGGATTCCAAAGCAGGCAAGCACTAACAACAGCCATTTCAGATTTTCCTTCAGATAATTTTTGACAAATCTCATTTCAGCCGATACCCGATTCCCTTCTTCGTAAGAATAAAATCCTCCAGACCTGCATCCGCAAGTTTCCTTCTAAGGCGGTTTACATTTACGGAAAGTGTATTCTCATCCACAAAGCAGTCACTTTCCCAGAGCTTTGTCATCAGCGTATCTCTTGAGACTACCTTTTCCTTATTTTCCATCAGTGTCTTTAGAATCCGCAGTTCATTCCTGGTAAGTTCCACTTTCTTATCCTGATAAGTAAGGACTGCTTCCGCCACCTGAAGCATCACTCCGTGATAGGTCAGCATTTCGCCGCCTTCCGTAAAATCATAGGTGCGCCGCAGCATCGCCTGTACTTTTACCGTAAGGACACTTAAGTCAAAAGGCTTTGCGATAAAATCATCTGCCCCCATGTTTACTGCCATGACAATATTCATATTATCCGACAAGGATCTGTAATGGATTTTTTCATAGCAGTGCTCTCCAACTTTCTGGTTTCCGTCCTCGATGTAACTCCTCGATCATCAGTCCCTTTGACCAGCTTATGAATATCTGCCGACATCTTACAGCTATGCAGCACGTCCTTGCTGATTCTGATCTGTTCTTCAAATTTCTTACCGGAATTGGAGTGGTTGGTATCCACGATCACTCCCGGATTGGCAAGTGGATTGCTTGACGAATTGGCATCCTCATAATGCTCCAGCAGATTCTGCAGATCTTCGTAATGATAATTCGGAATATTTCTTCCGAATTTATCCACATAACCTCTTAAGATTGCATGCGTATATGGATTTCCCTGTGTTTTTACTTCCCAGCCGCGGTATAAAAATGTATGGCTGTTCTGTGCAGCAATGATGGAATTCATCATGACTGCAATGTCACCGCCGGTTGATTTTTCATACCTACCGGAATACCAACACCGCTTGCCGTCAGTCTGTGCTGCTGGTTTTCCACGGAACGTGCACCTACTGCTACATAAGAAAGCAGATCTGACAAATATCTGTGATTTTCCGGATATAACATCTCATCCGCACAGGTAAAACCGGTCTCTTCCACTGCACGTTTATGCATCTGGCGAATCGCTATGATTCCTTTTAACATATCCGTTTCTTTTTCCGGGTCCGGCTGATGCAGCATACCCTTATAACCGATTCCAATCGTTCTTGGTTTGTTTGTGTAGATACGGGGAATCATAAAAATCTTATCTGCGACCTTATCCTGTACTTTGCGAAGTCTTGAAATATAATCAATTACCGCATCCTCGTTGTCCGCAGAGCACGGTCCGATCACCAGAATTAATTTATCTTCTTCCTCAAAGATTGCGCGGATCTCATCATCACGCTCTGCCTTAGTTGCAACAACCTGTGCACTTACCGGATATTCTTCCTTCAATTCTGCCGGTGTCGGAAGTTTCCGTAAGAACTCCATTTCCATTTCCATTTTGTCCTCCGTTTCTGCGCCGTTTTTTCTATATCAGTTATCGATATCATCCTGTTAAAAGACATTTTGTTCTCTTTTGCGCTGACTTTTTATTTATATCAATAGATTTGCCTGTAAACATTGAATCTATTGTGTTCATAATGCGTTTTTCTTTTTCACTTTAAAGCATTGCAGTATGAAGTTCCTTTAAATAATACTTTGTTCTTTGTGATCTGTCAATCCCTTTTGAATAATTTAACAGCTTCTTCCTTAACATAGGAAAACGCGGAAAACAGGTATTCCGTTTCCGAAATACCTGTCTAAAATCATATTATGCCGTTTTTAATAAAATACATGGTTTCAATTACAACACCGGCGCGTCCGGAACTTGCTCTTGAGAAACAGGTTGCACCACCAGTGTTATCAGAACCGCCCAATGCCTGTTGTGCTGCCTGTACGCAGCTGCTCTTTGGTCCGTTTGCTGCGATACTCGCAACCATTCCCTGTCCTGCCGGCGGGAATTGACCGCTCTGGTAAATAACACCAGAAATACTGGATGGATATGCACCGGAACGAAGTCTGTTCATAACAACCGCCCCAACTGCAAGCTGTCCTTCATAACATTCATTTCCTGCTTCACACTGGATCAGTGCTGCAAGAAGTGTCACATCATCATAAGATGCTGAAACTGAAGCATTCTGTACGGTGGATGTCTCTGTAGTCTGTGCTGCTTTTGCCGCTGCCTCTTCCTCAGCTTTTTTTGCAAATGCTGCCTTTTCTTCTTCGATTGTAACTGCCTCGCCAAGTGCAAGTTCTGTCGTAACATAATCTGCACTGACATATGCGGTCTGTCCTTTATATTTTACAGCTACCCAGCCATCTTCTGCCTCAGCATCTGTATCGACCGTCAATGTCGTTCCTTCGGAAACTGCAGTGATAACGGACGCATCCTCGGACGCTTCATTTCTGACACGAAGTCCATTCGTATTGACCTGTGCCTCTGTTTCAACATTTTCCTGTGCATAGGCAAGTGCGTCCTCACCGGATACACAATAATCATTGTTGACATATCCGTCTACATCACCGGATACCACATGAGTCCATGTATCTCCGCTCTCGACAACGTCTGCCACATCACCTTTATATAATTTACCGATAATCTCTGCATCCGCACCGCCAGATGCCCTGACATATAAAAACTCATCAACATCTGCCATCAGACGGTTCTGCCACTCAGCATCTTCTGTATTCTCTGTATTCCCGGCATCCTCAGCATTCTCGATGTTTTCTGTCTCTTCTGTATTCTCGGTCTCAGTGTTTTCTGTATTTTCTATATCTGTTGCGTTTTCTTCAACTGTTTCCCTGTATATCTTCTATAGTACCCGCATCCTGTGCCGTGCCATCTTCCTCTGATTCAATCTGTGCAGATTCCTCTATGGATGCTGCTTCATTCTGTACTACAGATGCATTTTCCAATGTATCTGTATCTTCCACTGCCTGCGCTTCCTCATCTGCTGAAGCAACAAGTATGGTCTGGGAGTGTTCAATCCCTGCTGCTGCCATCTCCACTATATCTGTGTTTATCTGGTTTAACTGTGCAACAACACCTGCTGTCCCATCTGTAGCTAAGTCCGTCCTTGTGTCTGCTACAACCGCTACTGCCTCTGCTGAAACTGTACTGGCTGCATCTGCAATCGCGCACATCACTACCATAGAACCGGCAAGCATGATTCCGCTGATTGCTCTTTTTCTTAAATTCATAGAAAACCTCCATCAGTGTTTACCATCTTATGTAAAATAGTATTACACCTTTGTTTCGTTTTTTATTCATCTTTGTTACAATTATTACGGATTTATTACAATGAGGATTATAGCAAAGCAAACATGAAATGTCAAGCATCTGACATTTTATTCCAAATTTTACGAAAAAACCTCCTCTATAACATCATGGATCACGGTCACGGACTCTGCATTCTGCTTTCCTTTCTCCAGACCTTGCAATACCTGCGTCTGGTGTAAATCAGTGCTGATCGTCTATTATTCGCAGCTCTGCTGCAGTCGGACTTAACAGGGTGAGAATAAGGGATATGTACTCCAGACAGACGGACAGCAGCTGCTGCATGCCCTGGCGTTATTCCCAAGCGATGCTTCAAAGGAAAATCCGCCCCTGCGTGATCACGTATTCACTTGGCGGTTTCACAGCGCGGGAAATGCAGGATGCAGCCGTATCGAGCCACCTGCCGGGGTTCACGGTGATTGCCATTGATACCTACAGCCACGCATGTCCAGTAACGCGCCGGTGAGCGTCGATAACTCCATCAATGAGGGAAATGGGATGGGGACGGCGATATGGCGGACTATGTGCTGGGCGGCAATATGGATTTTATTGACACGGACCGGGTAGGATTATGGGGCATTCCATGGGGAACCTCTGGCCTGTGCCGCCGCCGTTATTTCCACCATACGGAGGGAGTATCAGGCGTTTTTATATGGTCTCGCCGCGGACTCTGAGGGCGGAGCGGACATCACAGAAAGGAGCAGGCAGCAGCCAATGAAAGGTAAAAATAAAGGCTGCCTTCTTCAGAGGGCATGTCCCTGGCAATCCTCTCGGGAACCTGTGGGACAAAATTCACGGAATCAATATCGGGTTCGTCTTTTGGGGATGACAGAGCTGAACCTGACAAACAGCACGGGAAGCGGCAATCTGCTGGAGTCATGGAGGCTGGAATGATCCATTCCGCAGATCCATCATGTCGGTTGGTTGAAAAACGGCGGGTATTACGGACGGCTGAGGAAGGCACGCTCCGGGTTTTCTACCAGCCGAACACAACGCATTCGGACGGATTTTATCTCTCCCACAGTAACAGCCCAGTGCATAAGCTTTTTTGTAGCTTGATTATGCCGGCGGATGTCCCGGCCTCGAACCAGCTTCTTTACCTGTTAAAGGAGGTGTTTAACCCATTGCTCTCATCGCGCTGTTCTTTATGCTTCTGCCTCTGGCGGATCTGGTGCTGTGCTCAAGTGCACCTCTCTGCGGAGCGAAGGCGCCGGTGGGAAGCGGTGAGACGGATCGAAAAGGATTTTATCTGGGATTGGGGCAGCGGCAGTATTTTCCTTTGCAGGGCTTTGTCACGAACTGGATTGACACCACCTCCTTCTGTTTCATGGGGTCCCAGTCCAATGCCGACGTATTCCCCTGAATGAGTGCAACATCGTGATGGTCTGCTTCTGATTTTTGCTGTGGGGAATTTTTGCATGGTTTTTGAGCCGCAGAAGACGGATAAAAGAGAAGCTCCGGAGAGTCAGCGGATGACGGCGCGGGACTGCGGATGAACAGGGGATCTTACGCAGGGACCATCGGCGCAGCCACATGGCCGTGACGGCCCTGAGTAACATGCTGGTATGGTTCAACTGTTAGTGGATGTTTAATGTGGATTTCCGGTTCCTGGAAGGTGGCGGTAAAAGCAGTTCAACAGTGAAAAGCTGATTTATTTTGTCCAGTATTTTCCGGTTTGGTTTTTATTTATGCTGTCCGCGTCCCTGCTCACCAACAATTTGTGGTGTACACGACGAGGCAAAGGCGGCGAGTGGAAGAGCTGCTTCTCGCATGCTCGAGCGCCTTGCATCGGCGGGCAACCTGGCGTGGGTTATCCAGTACGGAAGTTGTTCGCCACCGAAACCGCTTCTCTCGAGCAATATGAACGGCGTGGCCAGCGTGCTCTGCAGAACTGGATTATGATTATCTCGCCGGCTCTGCTGCGATGTTACCGGCTTACGGGAAAGAACTGGTTCGGCCGATTCTGCTAAAGGCCGGTCTGTTTACTCCCGGATCAGCGTGAGCACTACCACGATACAGAACTTTGACGATTTAGCAACCGTTCAGGGACGGCAGGGAACCGTGGTCAAAAACAGGCGTTAAGCTTCGCTTTATAAGCATGTTTGTTCACGTTTTCATATCGGATGACTGAGCTTTTGTTCGGCCTTGGCCGGACAAGCAATACGTAACTGAACGAAGTACAATTGA
>VOFB01003851.1_pt1 | contig 44965 bp, 77 predicted proteins | sample 5384141 | NCBI WGS metagenome assembly VOFB01 (sample SAMN12384721, study PRJNA508395) | human gut metagenome | isolation source: healthy gut A | host: Homo sapiens | reverse complement strand
CAATCGCCGTAATCACACGCTCACCGCGAATCGGATCGGTGGATTCGGTCATGCCGATCAGTTCGTCGGCCTGAACTCCCTCCCTTCAGCGACAATGTGGCGGCAGCGGGCAAGGCAGGCAAATCAACCACATGCGCGAGCACCAGGCGGCCGGCCGACGTGACCAGCCCATACGTAGCGCGTGGAAGTCTCGAAGATTGTGGTGATCTGATCGTCTCTCAAACGCTCATCGGAAGTGGATCGTGCGTTGAACACGTCCATCGCGCTTGGCGTGGTACGGGCAATCAAACCGGTAGCGCTCATCATCACCACGCACGGCTCGTCCTCGATCTTCAAGGCTCCGGTCAGCGTGGACTGTTCGCCGGTCTTCTTGGCCGCAGCTGCGGCTGCCACATCGGCTTCGGCGGAGGAGATCGTAGTGGCGGCCTTCACCGCTTCGAGCGCGGACTTGGACACGCCCGAAGCCCCGGCACCCTGCGCCACGACCGGCGTCAACGTGCCATCCGGGTCGGCGTCCAGCAGCACGGTACGGCGCGGCGAAGCCCCAGCGACCCGCTTCGTCCATCTCGTCGGTGACCACCTGGTCGAGCGCCTCGGCGGAGGCCAGGATCCGGTCAGCTCCTCGATACGCTTCTTCAGATCATCGCGTTCGGCCTCAAGCTCGATACGGTTCATCTTGGTCAGTCGGCGCAGACGCAGGTCGAGGATGTACTGAGCCTGGACCTCGTCCAAATCGAAAACGACCATCAAACGGCTCTTCGCGGCATCCGCATCATCCGAGGTGCGGATTACCTGAATCACCTCGTCGATGTCCAACATGGCCAGCAGCAGGCCCTCGACCAGGTGCAGGCGCTCCAGCGCCTTCTTCTTGCGATATTCACTGCGGCGGCGAATCACCACACGGCGGTGGTCCCCCACACCTGAAGCATCTCCTTCAGACCCCATCGTGTGCGGGCGGCCCTCCACCAACGCCACGTTGTTCATGGCGAAGTTGTCTTGCAACGGTGTGTGCTTGAACAACTGCACCAGAACCGCATGCGGGTCGAAACCAGTCTTGATCTCGATGACGATACGCGTGCCGTTATGACGATCGGTCAGATCGAACGCGCCGGAAATCCCCTCCAGCTTGCGGTTCTTCACACCGTCGGAAATACGTTCGATTACCTTCTCCGGGCCCACCATGTACGGCAGCTCGGTGACCACGATGGCCTGCTTGCGGGCCGTGACATGCTCGATATGCGTGGCGGCGCGTGGTGAGCGTACCACGGCCAGTGGCATAGGCCTCACGGATGCCGTCGCGGCCGATGATCGTGCCGCCGGTGGGCCAGTCGGGGCCGGGCACGTAACGCATCAGCTGTTCCAGGGTGGCGTCCGAATGCGCCATGAGGAACTTGGCGGCGTTTACCACCTCGCCCAGATTGTGGGTGGCCAGGTTCGTGGCCATGCCCACGGCGATGCCCGAGCCGCCGTTGACCAGCAGATTCGGGATGGCGGCCGGCAGCACGGTCGGTTTCCTTGATGCTTGTTGTCATAGTTCGGCGTGAAGTCGACGGTGTCCTCATCGATATCCGCGTTCATGCCGAGGCGGCCGGGCCAAGCCTGGCCTCGGTGTAACGGGAGGCCGCAGGGCCGTCATCCAGCGAGCCGAAGTTGCCGTGGCCGTCTACCAGCGGCAGACGCATCGCGAACGGCTGTGCCAAACGCACCATGGCCTCGTAGATCGCGGAATCACCGTGCGGGTGGAGCTTGCCCATCACCTCGCCCACCACGCGGGCGGACTTCATATACGGGCGGTCGGGAGTCAGATTCATCTCGCCCATCTGGTAGACGATGCGGCGCTGCACCGGCTTCAAGCCATCGCGCGCATCGGGCAGTGCGCGTGCGTAAATCACCGAATACGCATACTCGAGGAAGGACTTGCTCATCTCCTCGTTCAGCGGCGTCTCGACGATATGCTCCTTGACCGTGCGCGGATCATAGGTTTGCGCGGACGGTTTGCGGTGTGATGCCATGAAACTCCCTTTCGAACGCCCCCCATATTAGCGGGAGGGCGCGAAACAGTGCGCAGAGAACGGTTCTCGATAACAACTGTGCGCTGGTTTCGGTGCGCCAATCGCACATGTTTGCCGATAAAACGGCGTGATTCCAGTGTTTCAGTCGATGTGCGTTTGTTTGATTATGTGCGTTGGAGCGCACAGTTGTTATTGAAACCGTTCTCTGCGCACTGAGCCAAGGAGGGGTGCTACTTGAATGGGCAACTATGAGTGTTGAGACGCCGGATATGGACGAGTTGCTGCGGCTGGTGCCCACAGTGGGCTATGGGGATGACGCCCCGGCCGATCGGCGTGGGGGAGCACTGCACCTGTCCGCCGTGCTGCCCGCCTTGTCCGCCGCCATCGGACATCCGGCCCCCACCAAGGTCCACGCCGATCCCAAGGCATGCCAGCGCGCGTTAGGGGCTGCCCGATGCCGAATCGGCCATCGTGGTGCTCGTGGACGGCCTGGGCTACTGGAACCTCGCCATGCGCCTCGGCCACGCGCCCCTATCTGCGTTCGCTGATGAACGAAAGCGCCAATCAGCGTCCCATCGCTACCTGCGCTCCAAGCACCACTGTGGCGGCCATGGCCGCATTCGGTACCGGAACCTGCCCGGACTGACCGCAATGGCGGGCTATACGCAGCTCGAACCCGCCAGCCATAAGCTCATCCAACTCATCCAGTTCAAAGACGCGCTGGCACCCAAACCAGCCAATCCGCACATTCCTGTGCCGCCCATGGTCGATCCGCTCGACCTGCAGCGCGAGGGAGACGGTGTTCGAGAAACTTGCGGCTCAAGAGGTGCGCGTCACGAGCTCGGGGTTGCCCAAGTTCTCCAAATCGCCATTGACCGAAGCCGCATTGCGAGGCACCGACTATCAAGGCAACGTCACCCCACGCGATCGTGTGCTGGCCGCCGCACGCGCCTCCCGCACCCCCGGCCTGACCTACCTGTACATCCGTGACGCCGACAAAGTCGGCCACAATTACGGGTGGGATTCCGAACACTGGGTGGCCGCATTCGAACATATCGACGCCCGGCTCGCGCTCCTGAAACGCAGCGCACCCAAAGGCACGCTGATCGTCATCGTAGCCGACCACGGCATGGTGCAAACCGACATGGACCAGCGGATTGACATCGCCGTTGAACCGCAGCTCACCCGAGGCGTGTCACTGGTCGGGGGAGCCGCGCTCGCTGATGCTGTATGCCGAGGCCGGATGAACGACCTGAGGATATAGCTTGCCGGTGGCGCGATTGTCTGCAAGACCGAGCCTTGGTGCGGACCAAGGATGAGGCCATCGCGGACGGATTGTTTGGACCGGTCTGCAGCGAGTCCGGCCAATGCTCGGCGATGGGTCGTGCAGGCAGCGGGAGCCGTGACCCTCGTCGATTCGCGTACGCAAGGAGACAAGGCCACCCACCTGCCTAGCGTGCATGGCTCCCAAACAGCATTGGAAATGGATATTCCCTGCCTGATCGATATGGCCTGATTCGGAAATTCAGTCTCCAACAGAATCTCGTCCCAGCTTGGTACGGCCGAACGTCCTGATTTACGCTTGGCCGGTTTGGCTGGTGCCTCATGTTCGGTGGCGGCGGATTCGGCCGCCCGCTCCTGCTCGGTGGCTACTAGCTGTGCATTGGGGCCACTCCGTATGGTCTTGTCGAAACATTGTCAGAGCCCTGCTCTGGTGCCGTGGCAGGCGATTGCTGTAATCCTGCGGCAGATGGCGAAACAGATCCGGCGGTCTGCGAAGAGACCGGACTGGGGGCCGTAGTGCCATGAGCCTGGGTCGTGGCCGGTGAGATGGACGTGGATAGATCCACTGGGGCATGGAACCTGTGGAAGTGACAGAGGGCCGGATTGCGGCAGGCCGTGCGGCCGGAATCGAAGGCGTAGGGAGCCGCCCAAGCAGACACGGCGCGCTCGATACGCGCGGAGCGTACGGAGTCGCCGGGCAGTTCGGGAATCGTCGGCTTGAGTTTGGAATCCGTGGCTGATTCCGGATTCTGTTCGCCGAGCAGTTTTCGAGCGGCATTGTTCAGGCTCATCACGGAATTGTCGTGCATATTCCACGTCCATTCGGCATGGATCTCACGGCCCGCGGAAGTGAATATCGCCACGATGCGCCAAGGCTCAAGTCCACGTCGGGTGGATTTCCAGGTCACTGATTCCATGCCGATTCCCGCAGAGGCCAGCGTGCGTTCCACCAGTTCGCTGATGGTGCGCACCCTGCTGTCTTTGGGTGCCGCCACGGCAAGGAACTGTTCGATGGCATACTGTTTCTCGGTCTCCCACAGCCATGGAGAAAACGACGTACCAGCATTTCGCTCAGATGATATTTCTCCGCGACACGGGCCGGATCGGCACCGGCGCGAATCAGCGACTGTATCTGGGAAATCGGCAAAGTGGACTGCTGATGCGGCTGGGGAGCCTGTCGCATCTCGCTTCTGACCTGCTTGGCCTCAAGAATCGCCCGTTCGAGCGTGTCGTCCACGCTCACAGCCATTTCCCTGCCGCCAAGGGAGAATACGAGGTCCCCGTCTTGCTCACGCGCACGAAACGGGCTTTTTCAAGCCGATCATCTGGCATATTCGCACCACTTTCCGTCGCAAAGACATTACTTCTTTTAAGTATGCCCCACGTGTCGAACTTTACGAGTATTTCAAATCGTGTATCCTATGGGCGAGTACGGCGCTGACCGTGCTATATATATCGACTTACGAACCAAAGACGACGAAAGGACCATGATGGCTCAGGATTATGATTCCCCCCGCAACAAGGATGAGGACGAGGAATCGCTGCAGGCGCTGGGAAGTCCTCGCAGAACGCCTCGAGCGACATCGACGACGATGAGAACGCCATCGCCGAAGACTACGAACTGCCGGGCGCCGATTTGAGCAACGAGGATTCCTCGGTGACCGTCATCCCCATGCAGGGTGACGAGTTCATCTGCTCGCAGTGCTTCCTGGTCAAGCATCGCAGCCAGCTCGCCTACACGGACGAGGATGGCCAGCCGGTGTGTGAGGAGTGCGCCGCCTGATGGCGTTCGACGAGACCTACAACGAGCCCGAATCCACCGAGGTCCTGGTCAAGAGCCTCGACCCCGAACATCCGGCCCAGCTGCACTATGCCCACGCGGGCGATGCCGGTGCCGACCTCATCACCACCGTCGATGTGACGCTGAAGCCTTTTGAACGGGCACTGGTTCCCCACCGGCGTGGCCATCGCCCTACCTGCGGGCTACGTGGCGTTGGTGCATCCGCGTTCCGGGCTGGCCGCCAAGCAGGGCGTCACCGTGCTCAACGCGCCTGGCACCGTTGATGCCGGCTACCGTGGCGAGATCAAGGTGCCTCTGATCAGCCTCGATCCGAAGCACACCGCCGTCTTCCATCCGGGCGATCGCATCGCTCAATTGGTGATTCAGCGGTATGTTGAGGCTCGGTTCATCCCGGCCGAGACACTGCCCGGATCCGATCGCGCCGAACGCGGGTTCGGTTCGACGGGGAGTGGCGTCCTGACCGGATTAGGCCGGTTGAATGACTAAGGTGATGACGGCAACAACGGTTGTGGAACCAATGATGGCGAACAGGTGAATGCACAAGGCTCCGGTTCGCGGCTACAATGAACTTCATGACGAGGGAGGTGACTGGCATGGCAGAGATTGATGGCGAGCAGTACGCCGCCCGTAAGTTGGGTTGTGAGATCAGTGCCGATCCGCTCAATCCGCTGGATCCAATCAAGAAGGTGTGCAAGTCCCATCACCCCGATGAGGATTTGTCCATTCTTGACCGTGCCTACCGGCGTGCCGTCATCCAGCACTCCGCCCAGCGCCGCAAGTCTGGCGAGCCGTACATCATCCACCCGCTGGCCGTTTCCCAGATTCTCGCGGATCTGGGCATGGGCCCGATCGTGGTGGCAGCCGGCCTGTTGCACGACACGGTGGAAGACACCGACTATACGTTGGATCAATGCCGCGCCGAATTCGGCGACACCGTGGCCGGTCTGGTCGATGGCGTTACCAAGCTGAGTCAGCTTGAAGTGGGTGATTCCGCCCAAGCCGAAACCATTCGCAAACTCGTGGTGGCCATGAGCCGCGACGTGCGTACCTTGGTGGTCAAGCTCGCCGACCGCGTACACAACGCTCGCACCTTGCGCTATGTGAAGACCACGTCCGCCCAGAAGAAGGCGCGTGAAACCCTTGACGTGTACGCACCTTTGGCCAACTCGACTCGGTATGAACGCCATCAAGACGGAGCTCGAGGAACTGAGCTTCAAGGTGCTCTACCCGAAGATCTACAACGAGATCGTGGTGCTGGTGGCTCGCCGAGCCGGCCAGCGCGATGTGTACCTGAAGCAGATTCTGGCGGAGATCAACGAGGATCTCGACGAGCAGAACATCAAGGCATACGTCACCGGACGCCCGAAGGATTACTTCTCCATCTACCAGAAGATGATCGTGCGCGGCCATGATTTCGCGAACATCTACGATTTGGTCGGTGTGCGCATCATCGTCGACACCATTCAGGACTGCTATGCGGCGCTTGGTGCCGTGCATGCGCGGTGGAACCCGGTTCCCGGCCGATTCAAGGACTACATCGCCATGCCGAAGCTCAACATGTACCAGTCGCTGCACACCACGGTGGTGGGCCCCGGTGGCAAGCCGGTCGAAATCCAGATTCGCACTTGGGACATGCACCGCCGCGCCGAATTCGGCATCGCCGCGCACTGGAAATACAAGGAAAACGGCCAGGCCGGCCGCGCCCTGAGCTCGCCGGACAAGTCCGATCGAAAGCGTGATGAAAACAATCAGGAGCTTTCCGAGGTCGATAACCTCAAATGGATTCAGCAGCTCGCCGACTGGACCAGCGAAACCCCTGATTCCAACGAATTCTTGGGCTCGCTCAAGGAAGACCTTGGTTCGTCCGAAGTCTACGTGTTCACGCCGAAAGGCAAAATCGTATCCCTGCCCGCTCACGCCACGCCGGTCGACTTCGCGTACGCCGTGCACACCGAAGTGGGCCACCGTACGATGGGCGCGCGCGTCAACGGTCGTTTGGTGCCGCTCGACACCACGCTCGATAATGGCGATACCGTCGAAATTCTGACGTCCAAATCCGATACAGCCGGCCCGTCACGCGATTGGCTGAGCTTCGTCAAGAGTCCGAAGGCCCGCAACAAAAGATTCGTCAGTGGTTCTCCAAGGAGCGTCGTACTGAAGCCATCGAGGAGGGCCGCGACGAGCTGACCCGCGCGATGCGCAAGCGCAATCTGCCGGTCAACACATTGCTTACGCCCGAAGCACTGGTGGGTGTGGCCGACGACCTTAACTTCCCGAACGCGGACGCCGTGTTCGCCGCCATTGGTGACGGACAGGTCTCCACGCAGAACGTCATCTCGCATCTGGTCAGGATGCGGGTACCGACGAGGTCGATGAGGAAGTCGAGCAGGAAGTCCTGCCGCTGAAGCCCATGGAACGCAAGGCCTCCAGCAGCTCCACCGGCGTGTCCGTCAAGGGCGTGGGCGATGTGTGGATCAAGCTGGCCCGTTGCTGCATGCCGGTGCCCGGTGACAATATCATCGGCTTCATCACCCGTAATCAGGGCGTATCCGTGCACCGCACCGACTGCCAGAACATGATCGATCTGAAAAACAAGCAGCCTGAGCGTGTGGTCGAAGTCGAATGGACCAGCACCAAGGGCCTGTTCATGGTCAAGATTCAGGTCGAGGCGCTGGATCGACGAAACCTGCTTTCGGACGTGACACGTGTGCTTTCCGACCATGGCGTGAACATCATTTCCGGTACGATCGCCACCGGTTCCGATCGCGTGGCCACCAGCCAGTTCAGCTTCGAAATGGCCGATCCGCAGCATCTCAACTCGTTGCTGGCAGCCGTGCGCAAGATTGATGGCGTGTTCGACGTGTACCGCATCACTGGTGCCAAAGGAATCCGCCGAACCTCGACTGCGCAAGATGAAGTAGGCCGTTACCTTACTCTGGCTCCCTCTCAGAGAGGGGAGCCAAGAACACGAAAAGGTCCTGACTGGAATACCTGAACTGCGCCCCCGATTGTTGGACGTGGTTTATTAAGGGTACCTGATTAGGCTGTGAGGGACATGTTCCGGAATTCCTTCGGGGTGTGTCCCTCCAGTCGTATCTGGCGGCGTTTGGTGTTCCTGGATGATGTACGCGTCAGTTCGTTCTTGAACTGTTCGTATGAGGCGAACTCGCGTCCGGCGTGGAACTCGTCCTTGATATGGCCGAAGACCTGCTCGGTCGCGCCGTTGTCGATGCAGTTGCCCTTCCTGCTCATGGACTGGCGGATGTTCAGTCCCGCGAGCCGGTCGCGCCACCACCGGTGCCGGTACTGCCAGCCCATGTCGGAGTGCGGGATCGGGTCGGCGTCTTCGGGCAGCTTCTCCTCGAGCATGGCGAGCAGGCGCCGCTGCTGGGCCATGTCGGGATGCCGGCTGACGTCCCGGGCCACGATCTCCTTGGATCCCATGTCGTATGCGGGAGCCGGATACGCCTTGCCGTCGGCGACCCTGAACTCGGTGACGTCCGTGCCCAGCTTCACCCACGGCCGGTCGGCCGTGAAGTCGCGGTTCAGCAGGTTCTCCGCCCTCGCGCCCGTCTCGTCCCGGTACGAGCTGTATTTCCGGTACGGGTTCGGCCTGCGTATCCGGCATTCCAGGCCCATGCGCCTCATGACCTTCAGCACGCTCTTGTGGCTCACCCGCACCCCGAACTCGTGCACGAGGCACATGCGTATCTGCCGGTGGCCGCACCCGTTGGGCGTGCGCGCGAATATCTCGGCGACCATCGGCTCGATGTCCGGCCGGGTCGGCGGCCGGATGCGACAGAAGATGGTAATACGTGCTTTTCGCCAGTCCGGCCGCCCTGAGCAGGTGCCGGAGCCGATGTCTCAGCCCCGCCAGCATGGAGACGATCACCGTTCTGTCCCGGTTGCCGATCTCCACGCCAGCAGGGCGTCGACTTTCAGGTACGCGACCCTCGCCTTGAGGTACGCGTTCTCCTCCTCAAGGCTGTTCCCTTGTGGGAGCCGGCCTCGGCTTGGATTTCGCGCCCTGGGCCTGCCCTTCGGTTTCGGACGCAGCGCGTCCGGCCGCCGGACCGGTACTCGCGGCACCAGCGCTCCAACGGGGCGGGACCCGCGATCCTGTACTTCTCCATGACTTCGGCCTTCGTCAGCCCATGCTCCACATGGTCGCGCACCGCCGCGAGCTTCGTCTCGTAGTCGTCATCTCCTGTTGCCTTCGCGTTCTCCCATGACGCGCCTCCCCGCCAAACCGGTATGATAACACCCATTTTCCCGCGGTACTGACGGGCACGCCAAGCCGGCAGGCGAAGGCGCCTCCCGGCCCCGCCCCCGGATCAGGTCGGCGACGACCCGCATGAAACCGTCATCGTAATGACGCCTGCGATCCCCCTACACATGAGAAACCGCACCTCCGATCATCGAATCTGCATTACTTCAGTCCAACAATCGGGGTGCGGTTCAGAATCAGGCACCTTTTCGTATATGTTGTCGGTCTTACTCCGCCACGTCCACGGACAGAATCACGGCCGGCTCGAGCGGGCGATCCATCGGATCGGTGTCCAGTGCTTCGAGCTTATCGACGACCTTCTTGGAGTCGTCATCGGCGACCTCACCGAAGATGGTGTGGTGACCGCCCAGCCACGGGGTCGGCACGGTGGTGATGAAGAACTGGGAGCCGTTGGTGCCATGGACCTTACCGTCCATGCCGCGACGCAGACCGGCGTTGGCCATAGCCAACAGGTACGGCTTGTCGAACTTCAGGCTCGGGTCGATCTCATCGTCGAACTCGTAGCCAGGGCCGCCGGTACCGGTGCCCAGCGGGCAACCGCCCTGAATCATGAACTGCTTGATGATACGGTGGAAGGTCAGGCCGTTGTAGAACTTGCCGTGGGAAGGCTGGCCGGTGTACGGGTCCGCCCATTCCTTCTCGCCGGTGGCGAGGCCCAGGAAGTTGGCCACGGTGTTCGGAGCCTTGTCGTCGAACAGGTTGATGGTGATGCTGCCCTCAGAGGTATTCATAATGATGGTAGTCATACGTTCCATGTTCTCATTGCCCCACGTCATTGACTGGCATTGCCGCCATCGCTGCTATCGAGTCGGCGATTGTCAGCCAATGAATTTGATGCCGGTTCCGCTGCTGCTACCGGTTGAGGCCGCTCGAACCGCTATTACCGGAGTTTGAACTGGATGATCCGCCCGTGGAGCTGGAAGAGGAACCGGAGCCATTGGCTGATCCTGAACCCGATCCGGTTGAACCGTTGCCGGTGCCGGTGGTGCCTCCGGGTGGTGCCGGAACCGGTGGAACCGCCAGTCGTGCCCGAATTAGTGGAGGAATCGGTGCCGGTCGAACCATCGGTGGATCCATTGGTGTTGGAATCGGTTGAGGAGTCGGTGCCGGTTGAGCCGGACGTGCTTGAATCGGTGCCGTCGTTGGACGAGCCGGATGTGGAGTCCTTGGTGTTGGAATCATTCGAACCGTCGGTAATGCCCGGCTGCGGCAGTCCGTTATTCTGATTGGACGTGTCGGTCTGCGTTTTGGTGTCGGTTTGCGTGGGCGTGGTGGACGGGTGATGATATGGTCCGTGCCACGGCCCTGCGTGACCAGCATGACGATGCCGGCGGTTACTGCCACGGCGAGCAGGCCGGATACCAGCGTGACGATAATGGCGGTGCGCTTCGAATTATGGGAGCGGGCCTTGCGCAGTTCATTGACCGAATAGGTTCGTCCGTTCGCTCGATTGGACACGACTTCGCGCGGCTTGCGCGCGGTGGAAACGGTATTGACCATGCCGGTCATCGTCGTATCGGACTCGGATTCGGCTGCCTTATCGGACTTATTATCCGTAGTGTCATCGTCATTGCCGGAAGACGAGGCCGACTGTAGTTTCTCACCGGAGGCGGTGAGTATGTTTTGATAGATTTTTGGTGGCCACCGCGGAGACGATGTAGCTGGCTGCCGCGCCGATTACCGAGCCGGCGATACCGATTTTCGATGCCAGTAAGAATGAGGTGACGGCGGCAAGGGTGCCCGCCACGATGGATGAGAGGGAAAGACCTTCGAAAAACTTCTTCACAAGACACGACCGTAAAGTGTCGGGCTGGAAGGTTGCTTAAGGCTCGGTGATACCGAGAGGATGCCTACACGAGACCTTCAAAACCTAGCCAGCGGAATGTGGAATGACTCAAAAATATGGTGCCGATGAGCAGTGGGAATCAGCGCAAAGTGGCGCAAAGTAGCGCAAAGAACAACCGAAATTGGTTCGCTTGGGCGAAAACGACGTTCAGCAGAACGTCATGCAGCCCAAGCGAAGCTGCCGTTGCCGGCACCCAACTCGAAATGCAGTTTGGCGATGCCAAGTCCGATTTCCGATTGCACGCCTTCAAGAGCCTCGGCCTTCGTAACGGTTCAGGGCAATGGAGAACCCATGACCATCCATGGCCGAAGCTGAATCGTCAGTTCCGGTGCAGCGACTGTTTGGTCGGCTTGATTACCGACATCAGCACGGCGACGAAGATCAGCGCAAAAGCCCACCAGTGAACTCCACATGATTGTCTCGCCCCAGAACAGCGCGGAGAACGTGACAGCGAACAGACTTTCCGTACACATGATGATTGACGCCTGCGAGGCAGGCACGTGAGCCAGACCGATGTTCTGCATGATCTGGGCACTCATCGTGGCGCCGAGGAACAGATAGAGCACGCTGGCCACTACTGAGGGTGCCAGCCAGCTGGCGTTCGGCATGGGTTCGGTGAACAACGCGCCGATGATGAACAATACGCCGGCAACGCCGAACTGCACAAAAGTGACGGCGATAGGGTCGAAGCGTTTGGTGTAGACACGCCAAGGCAGGTCAGATTGAACGAGAAGATGACCGCGGTGGCGATGGTCAGCCAGTCGCCGGCGCTCAGTGACAGCGACCCGCCCGGCTTCAGCGAGACGAAGCCGACGCCGATCAGACAGATCACGCCGGCGACCAGATTGATGGCCTTCGGGCGGGTTTTGAAATAATCCACGTGGCGAACGGGGTGAGTACGCAGTAGGCGGCCGTCAGGAACGCGCTGCGGCCCGGTTCAATGGTCTGCAGGCCGATGGTCTGGGTGACCATCGTTCCCCAGTAGGTCAGGCCCACCACGAGCGCCGGCACAATGATTTTCGGCGTCAGATACGGCACGATGTGCTTATGGAACAAGGCCAGCATGCACAGGCAGGCGCCGATCATGCGCAGACCCATCAGCCATTGGGGCGGAATCGCCTCCATGGCGAATTTGGCGAGCAGATAGCTGCCACCCCATAATGCAGCGCAGCCCAGCAACATGAGTCGGGCGAGATTCGGGGGAAAGTTGCGGGACCAGCGGCTGCGCAGCTGCTGAAACGTTCGACCAAACCCATGGTGCACCTCAGGACAGTTAGGAAAACTTGTGGCTCTCTCGGCTCACAGATTACGGAACTACCGGCCAAAATCGACCGGTCGATGGGTGTCGGGTGTGTGACAGGTGTGTGGCTGGTGCGCGACCGGGGCATGGCATCGCCAAGCAGGCAAAAACCGGATGAAAGCTGTGCGAAGGTGAGGTTACTCACAGCGAACATCCGGGCTAGTCGCGTTCGAAACCGGTACTCTGGAAAGAGTAAGGATACGTTATCCGTAGCAATCATGAAAGGATTCGACATGGCAGTCATTACTCCGGAAATCAAGGAATTCATCAAGAACAACCTCGGCTGGATCACCACCGTCTCCAAGGACGGCGAACTGGATCTCGGCCCGAAGATGTCCCTGTTCGTGCTGGACGACACGCACATCGCCTACCACGAGCGCACCGCCGGCCAGCACTACGAGAACCTCAAGAACGGTTCCCCGCTGGTCATCGCTTTCGCCAACCTCGAGAAGAAGCAGGGCTACCGCTTCCGCGGCAACGTGGTGCTGCACGTTGACGACGACATCTACAACGAGCAGGTGAAGGTCGCCGAGGAAAAGGGCACCAAGAAGCCGGCCGTGATTCCGGTTCTCGAAGTCACCGAGATCCAGGACCTTGCCTCGGTCCGACCGCCGGCAAGACCATCGCCAAGGACTGATTAGCTGACGTATTGGTGGCTTCCTCGTCAGAGGGAGCCATTTTTTCGCTTTTTAGTGCGCAGTACTAGGTGACGGCCTTGGGCGTCGGTGGTGGCGAAGAGGTAGGTGTTGCCGCCGTCCTTGAGTTTGAGTTTTTGCGTAGCTGGGCCACGGTTAGGGGGAAATTGCGTACGGCGATGTTGGCGTGCGTGAGGCCGGCCAATAGCTGTTTCAGTTCTTTCTTGTTCATGGTGGCGATGGATTCGATGGCGAATGACCTGCCTGGAAAATCGGCAATAGGTTCGGCCGCCACGAACAGGTGGCTATTCGGGCTGATGTGATGCACGGCGAAGCGCTGTTCGAGAACATCAAAGCATCCGGCCTTCATGATTGAGGCGTTGGGCTCGTAAAGGTACTTCCAATGCGAGGAATCGAAGTCGTTCGCGCTTTCCTCAGACAGGGAATCTTCGGTATTGCAAGTATTGCGTGCAGCCAAGGCAGAATCGCTGATAGTGGTGTGATTGTCGCTGTTATCGCCGGCCTTGTACGACAGCACCTGCTCGTCATTAGCACATACCACGAGCGGTGAGGCGTAACGGCCGCGCCCCAACACCAGCAACAATTCCTTGCACTCATTCCCGGTGGAGACGATATGCACCTCATGTACCGCGCCGGCGAAATCGGCGACGGTCTTATGCCAGTCGAGCATGGGGAGAGCTTGACCATGACCGTCGGTGCCTTGGCCAGCAGCATATCCTTCAGGGTCAGCACATCCGGCATGCAATCGGCAATCGCGTAGGTACGCGAGCCATGATCGTCACGGCGGGCCGGATCGAGGAAGATCATGGAGACTCGGCCAAGCGTGTCAAGCACTGCTGTTGAATCATCATTGATGACTTCGGCGTGGTCAAGGCCGAGTATCGGGAAATTATGGCGAGCGATATCACATAAAATGGATTGTTGTTCCACATATATGGCACGATTGAACACTCGGGACATGTAAGAAAAGTCGACGCCGAAACCGCCGGTCAGATCGACTAGGGATGTCGGGGAGTCGTCGTCGACTGCTTCCTCGGCCAACAATCGCTGTGCCAGCCGAGCCTTGTACTGTGCGGTGAATTGGCTGGAACATTGTTCCATTGGGACTTGCGGCGGGAAAATCAGCCCATCATGGGACGCCCAGTCAGGTAGCTTGAGTGAAGCGCGCTGCCAGCCGGCAATTTGCTCCAGCGCGAACGGCACATCCACGTCGCCATCATGCTTGGCGTGCAAGGCCACATCACGCACATCTTCACGGCGGTGTTTGGCGATGAACGCCCAAGTCGACTCAGAAATCTCCATGCCGCCATTCTAGGGGTTGTGCTGAGATGAGTATGGCAAACCGCAAGAGAACGAGGTGGCGAAAACCGATGATCGATGAAGTGATGATGCTGCGTCATGGCCGTACGCAATACAATCTCGAACATCGCTTGCAAGGCCAGATCGATGTGCCGCTCGACATCGTAGGCCAATGGCAGGTTGACCAGACCGGATTCGCGCTCGCTTCACGGTATTACTGGGCCAAGGTGAACCGACTTGCCGAGCATCCCGAAGCCATCGCCCAGCCCGGTCCTGACGCCGCCGAACGCACTGATACGCGCCAGTTCGAGGAGGCTCCGCCGCCGGCCGGCGCATGGTGGTGATGACCTCCGACCTGTTCCGTGCCCAACAGACCGCACACGCCTTCGCCGATATTTTTGGGATTGCCAGTCACCTGTGACCAACGACTGCGTGAACGCAGCTTCGGCGAGTGGGAAGGCATGACCCGCGCCGAAATCAAAGCCGTGGCAGCCGACGACTACGCCTCTTGGAAACAGCACACTGGGGGCGAAACCAAGCATGGTGTGGAAAGCCGTGCCGCCGTGGGGCAGCGAGGTGCCGATGCCGTGCGCGCACTGGTCATCGACTCCGCCTATTCAGACAGCACGCCCACCACGCTGATGCTCGTCACCCATGGCTCATGGATTACCGCCACCATCTCCAACCTGCTCGAACTCGACCCGGCCGGCATGAACGCACTCGGCGGCATGCGCAACGCCTGTTGGTGCCGGCTCAAAGTGCGCCACAGCGTCAACGGCACCCCCACCGAACAGCCACTGTGGGAGTTGGAGGAATACAACAAGGCTCCCGCCATTGCCGACAGCGCCGACTGGGAGAACGGGCCGACCGATCTGCGAGGACCGCACATGCCAAGTTGGCAGCCAATCGTCTGGTGATGGTCGCTATACGAAACCCCGCTCGCAAATTCGAACGGTGGGTCTAGACTAATCTCGGTTTGGAACCGTACAGCGATAGAACAGTAAGAAAGCGCGGAAGGCGGGTGAGACGACATGCTGAGAATCTTCAGCTCAATCAATGGCCAAGTGGAGCAGATCGAGAAACCGGAAAACGGCTCCTGGTTATGTTTGAGCGAACCCACTGATGTGGAGCTCGCCACCGTCGCCTCGCAAACCGGCATCGACCTGGCCGACCTGCGTGCCCCTTTGGATGACGAGGAACGTTCACGTGTAGACGTCGAAGACGATTACGATGATCATCGTCGACATTCCCACCGTGGAAGAGCGTGGCGGACGCGACTGGTACGAGACCATCCCGCTGTCGATCATCGTCACCGAAAACCTCATCATCACCGTCTGCATGCAGGACACGCCCGTGCTCCACCCATTCATGGAAGGCACGATCCGAGGCTTCAACACCTTCATGCGTTCGCGCTTCATCCTGCAGATCCTGTACCGCAACGCCACGATGTACCTGCGTTACCTGCGCATCATCGACCGCGAAAGCGACAAGCTTGAACTGAAGCTGCGCCACTCCATGCAGAACCGCGAGATCGTGATGCTCATGGAGCTGAGCAAGACTTTTGGTGTATTTCACCACATCGCTGAAATCGAACGAAATCGTGATGGAGAAGCTCACCACCCTGCAACGCATCAAGCAATACCCGGACGACGAGGACCTGCTCGACGACGTCATCACCGAAAACAAGCAGGCTATCGAGATGGCCAACATTTACAGCGGCGTTCTTGCGAACATGACCGACGCTTTCGCCTCGATCGTGTCCAATAACCTGAACAACGTGATGCGCATCTTCACCATCATCTCCATCACACTGTCCATCCCGACCCTGATCTTCTCGATGTACGGCATGAACTTCGATGGCGGCATGATGGGTATGCCGTTCACTGACAAGCCGTGGGGTTTCATGCTCATTATCGTGATTTCCATGGTGCTTTCCGGTGCGGTTGCCTGGTTCCTCACACGTTCGCGCATGTTCAAGTAAGGCGTTTGACGGTTATGCACCACTGGTCATCGTTCGCCAGCCGTAGCATGCTCCGCGCTCGCCGTCCGATGCGGCGCGGATTTCGCTCCCCGACTGATGGCAGGATTCGCCGCGGCCTTTGGCGTGATATTGCTATTATCCGGTCTGGCCGGTTGCGGCCAAATTCAAGTCACCACCGTCTCCGGAGCGCCGGAGGGGCCCACCATCGCCATTGGGGTCGCAGCCGACGAGCCATCGGTGGGAGCATGGCATGACGGCACATACCAGGGCTTCGACATCACCATCGCCAAATACGTGGCCGCCAAACTCGGCTATGCGAACAAGCAGATCGTCTTCAAACAGGTTCGCCCCGAAAACCGGCGCTCCATGCTGGACAATGGACAGGTCGACATGGTCGTCGCCTCTTGGCCTATCACCGATGGGTCCAGCGCGATCGTTGATTTTGCCGGACCATACCTCACGACCAGCGTCGGTTTGCTGGTCAGGTCGGATGAGCGTGGCCGATTCACCAATGACGCAGGTTCGGTGGGTGACGTAGGCGACGGCACGGTGTGCGCAGTGAAAGGTGACGAGACAGTCGGCATCTTCCGCGGCAACCACCCGCAGGCCCGGATTCAGGAGCGCAGCAGTTATGCGCAGTGCGTCACGGCCGTGCAAGTAGGGTCGGCGGATGCCATAGCCTCCGATATGGCGGTGCTTTCCGGTCTTCAAGCGGCCAACGGGCCCCAGTATATGGACGTGATTGCGGACAAGGGCGAGGTCGGTTATGGCATCGCCGTGAGTCAAGGCACCAGCCAATTGGCGCAGAAAATCGCGGAAGCATTGGAAGACATGGTTGAGGATGGCAGCTGGACGGCCGCCAAGGATACGTTCACAAGCCAAACAAAGCTCACGGTTTCGCTGAACGGTGACCCCAAAGCCATCGTCTCGGATGCTGAATAACGATTGACGACGTGTCCAGTTGCGAGGCTACCTTGCTGATTTATGAGTGACAACGAGAAGAGCACGCAAACCGAAGAGCCCAACTTCGCTACAACGCCGCACTGGCGCAGGACATCGAAAACAAGTGGCAGAAGATTTGGGACAAGCAAGGCACCTTCTGGGCCGCCAACGTCAACGGCGATTTGAAGGACGGCAAGGGCCGTAACGCCGAAGGCCGCACCGCCTACTTCGCCATGGACATGTTTCCCTACCCGTCCGGCAAGGGCCTGCGTCGGCCACCCGCTGGGCTACCTGGCCTCCGACGTGGTGAGCCGCTACCACCGCATGAAGGGCGAGAACGTCCTGCACGCCATGGGTTACGACGCCTTCGGCCTGCCTGCCGAACAGTACGCAGTCCAGACCGGCCAGCACCCGCGCGTGACCACTGAGGCGAACATCGCCAACATGAGCCGCCAGCTGCACCGTATGGGCCTGAGCTTCGACAACCGTCGTACGTTCGCCACCATCGACCCCGGCTACGTGCGCTGGACCCAATGGATCTTCTCGCGCATCTACGATTCCTGGTACGACGAGGACGCCACCAACCCGTCCGGCTCCAAGGGCTCCGCACGCCCGATCGCCGAGCTCGTGGCCAAGTTCGAATCCGGCGAAAAGGCCATTCCGGGCCACGAGTCCGATGGCAAGCAGTGGTCCGACCTCACTGACGCCGAGCAGCAGGATATCTTGAACGACTTCCGTCTGGCCCACATCTCCAAGTCCCCGGTCAACTGGTGCCCGGGTCTGGGCACCGTGCTGGCCAACGAGGAGGTCACCGCCGAAGGTAAGTCCGAGCGTGGCAACTTCCGGTCTTCCAGCGTGAGCTACGCCAGTGGTCCATCGCGCATCACCAAAGTACGGCCACCGCCTCATCGCCGATCTTGACGGCATCAACTGGCCTGAGAAGGTCAAGCTCATGCAGCGCAACTGGATCGGTGAATCCATGGTGCCTCCGTGCACTTCACCGTGGCCACTGCCGACGGTGACAAGGACATGGAAATCTACACCACCCGTCCCGACACGCTGTTCGGCACCACGTTCGCCGTGGTTTCCCGGAACATCACCTGCTGGAGAACGTGCCCGCCGAATGGCCGGCCGATGTACCCGAAGACTGGAAGGGCGGCTATCCAACCCGGTCGAGGCGGTGAAGGCCTACCGTCTGGCCGCCGAAGCCAAGACCGCCAAGGACCGCGTGAACGAGGCCGGTGAGAAGACCGGTCTGTTCACCGGCCTGTACGCCACCAACCCGATCACCGGCGCGAAGCTCCCGCTGTTTTACTGCCGACTACGTGCTGATGGACTACGGCACCGGTGCCATTATGGCCGTGCCTGGTGGCGACCAGCGCGATTACGACTTTGCCGTGAAGTTCGGTCTGCCTGTCATCTACACCGTCACGCCTCTGCCGGATTCCGGCGACGACTTGGCCAACTACGAGGGCAAGGCGCCGTTCGTCTCCCATGACGGCATCGTGATCAACTCCTCCGTCAGGCCACCGAAGCCAAGGGCGACGCGCTGAGCCTTAACGGCCTGCGCGTGGACGACGCCATCGCCAAGGTCAACGCCTGGCTCGAATCCGCCGGCGTGGGCAAGGGCACCGTAAGCTACCGTCTGCGCGACTGGCTGTTCTCCCGCCAGCGCTACTGGGGCGAGCCCTTCCCGATCGTCTACGGCGAAGACGGCACCCCGCACCTGCTGCCGGATTCCGCATTGCCGATCAACCTGCCCGACGTGCCCGACTATGAGCCGCGCACCTTCGATCCGATGGGACGCAGAGTCCAACCCCGGAGGCACCGTTGAGCCGCAACGAGGACTGGGTCAAGGTCGAGCTCGACTTGGGCGACGGCAAGAAGACCTACTACCGCGACACCAACACCATGCCGAACTGGGCCGGCTCCTGCTGGTACTACATGCGTTACATCGACCCGACCGACACCAAGCACATGGTGGAGAAGGACGAGTTCGACTACTGGATGGGCCCGAACCACAACAAGTACTCAATGAAGGCGGTGTGGACCTGTACATCGGCGGCGTCGAACACGCTGTGCTCCACCTGCTCTACTCCCGCTTCTGGCACAAGGTGCTCTTCGACCTCGGCTACGTGGACTCGGCCGAACCGTTCCACAAGCTGTTCAACCAGGGCATGATCCAGGCCTACGCCTACACCGACGACCGCGGCCAGTACGTGCCGGCCGACGAGGTCGTGGAAAGGCCCGGCCGACGCCTCCGGCGAGCCGACCTTCACCTGGAACGGCGAACATGCCAACCGCGAGTTCGGCAAGATGGGCAGTCCCTCAAGAACATCGTGACCCCGGACTACATGTACGAAAACTACGGTGCCGACACCTTCCGCCTGTACGAAATGAGCATGGGCCCGCTGGACGAGTCTCGCCCGTGGAACACCCGCAACGTGGTCGGTGGCATGCGCTTCCTGCAGCGTCTGTGGCGCAATGTGGTCGATGAGACCACCGGCCAGGCCCATGTGACTGAGGACACGCCGGACGAAAAAGACCCTGAAGCTGCTCAACAACACGATTGCCGAAGTGACCGCGGAAATGGAAGGCATGCGCCCGAACACCGCCATCGCCAAGCCATCGTGCTCAACAACCACCTGACCGGTCTGAAGGCTGTGCCGCGTGCCGCCGTGGAGCCGCTGATTCTGATGCTCGCGCCGATTGCCCCGCACATCTGCGAGGAGATGTGGAGCAAGCTCGGTCACGCCGAATCCCTGTCCGCCGAGCCGTGGCCGGTGGCCGACGAACGCTACGTGGGCCACGACACCGTGACCGCCGTGGTGCAGATCAAGGGCAAGGTGCGCGCCAAGCTCGAAGTGCCGGTCGACATCGATCCGGCCGATCTCGAGAAGCAGGCGCTGGCCGCCGTCGCCGACCGTCTTGGCGGCAAGGAGCCGCGCAAGGTGATCGTCAAGGCCCCGAAGATCGTCTCCATCGTTCCCGCGGAGTGACTTGTTGCGAGACCCCTGAGGGGAGCGTCAACCGCCCACCTCAATTGTGGATAACTTCATAAGCTATGAACCACATACCCCGTTTCAGCTGGACAAACGCCCATGAATCCATCAGCGTGGATGCATGGGCGTTTCTCATAACCATCGCGCAGACCATGCCGCCAACCGTTTGCGCGCATTCAGCAGGCAGAGCGCAGCCATGCCCCAACCGCGAGTGGAACGGCCCACGACGCCTCCGCCGCCTCCCGGCCATGCACGGATCCGTCCGGCCGGCCACCCGCCCCAAAGGGCGCAGAGCGGCCTGCGGCAGGCGACCCGTGACAAACGTGCGTTATCGGATCTGATTGGCGTACGTTCCGCCGATGCCGTCGGCGAATCAGCCAGACTCACCCGGGATCAGCCGCGATTGTCGTTCACCATTGGGCATGCCTTGGCCGTGATATTGCTGCTGATCGTCGCCCTTGGCATCAGCTTGGCATTGCTGGTCCAACAGTCGATGAATATGGCCATGCTGTCTCAACCGACCGCCATGCAGACCACGGGCGGCTCCGCTGGAGATCAGACGATGCCATCGCAGAACACCACGGACGAGAAACGCACGGATCCGCAGCAGTCGGAGCATTCCGATGCCACAGCGAACCCCGAATCGGATACCACGCAATCTCCGCACATGCAGACGGACGGCAGCGATGCCGGCGCTTCCACGCATGGTCTCATCAACCTCAACACGGCTACCGCTGAGGAATTGCAATCCATCAAAGGTATTGGGCCGGTTACCGCTCAGCGGATCATTGATCATCGCACGGCGATTGGCGGGTATACATCAGTCGATCAGCTGCTGGATGTCAAAGGCATCGGCTCCAAGACGTTGGAGACCATGCGAGGGCAGGTGACGGTCGGATGAGCAGGGATTGGATACTGCGCGAGCAGGGGGAGCCGCGATTGGAGGATGCTGCCGATCGCCATAGTGATGTGGGCGGCGAGTCTGGGAGCGCACGCATTATTCGCATGGAGGATGTCTGATGGACTCGGCACCGGTCAGGCAAAGGCTGATGCCGGAGCTGGCATTGACGTCACCATAATCGGCATGGAATGGCCTGTCACACGAATATTGCCTATAACAGTGGCGTCATGTGCTGCCGTGGCGGCGATGATCGTGGTGTCTTTCCGCCTGCGGATCCGGTGGACGGGAACATTGACCGTATGCGTTGCGGTGGCGTGCATCGGCAGTATGACGGCAATCGCGTCGGACACCATTGCCTGGCATGATCCTGCCTCCGCACAAGCTCGCCAATCCAGTTCATACCACGAAGTCATGGCCACGGTGACGACGCCCGTGATCGCTTCTTGGACCAACGCACATACGATTGTCAGACGGACATACGGCTGAGCGGCATCACTGTGGATGGTACGGATGTACGTTCCACGGTCGCTGTGCGTGTATACGCCGACGAATCGTATTGTGGGCAGTTGCGTCGAGGCGCGGTCTATCTGCTGACAGGCGTATTGCAGCAAGCGCGATATGGACGCATACCACTATGGCTGCTCTTGGAAGGAAAACAGCCGGTAGCACAGGTGCGGGCTCCGCCGTGGCATCTCGCCGCGATTGCGCATGTGGAGGAGGCGTTTTTCACCGTGACCGAACAATTGTCCGATCAGGGGCGTGTGTTGGTGCCGGATTGACGATGGGTGTGCTTGGCCAGGATTATATCGGCGGCGAGCCCGGTCCGATGCCGGTCAACAGCACGTATGCGCAAACGTTGGATAATCAGTTCCGCCAGTCCGGCATCATGCACCTCATGGCCGTATCCGGCGGCCACTTTGTACTGGTGGCGGGATTGGTGCGCCGGTTATGCATGTGGATGCTGCTTGATCGGCGGCTGACGGCGTTGCTGGTCTCTGGAGTATATGTGCTGCTGGCATTGGCGATGTTCCCCAGTGATTCGGTCACCCGCGCGTTCATCATGGGATTGATAGGTGCGTTGACGTATGCGATGGGGCGGCGTACGCAAGCGTTGAGCGCCCTGTGCTGGACGGTAATCGGTGTATTGGCGGTGAATCCGGATATGTCGGCCAGCTACGGATTCGCCTTTTCTTCGGCCGCCGTACTGGGTATCGTGCTGTTTGCGGAGCGGCTGGCCGGTGCCTTTGAGCGAGCGATGCCGCACGGCATCGCCGAAATGATGGCGATGACCGTGGCCGCGCAGTTGTTCACCCTGCCGATTCAGGTGTTGACGGAACCGGAGTTGCCGTTGCTGTCCGTGCCGGCGAACCTGTTGGTGTCGCCGTTTGTGGGATTGGCCACGATGGCGGGATTGATGGCATTGGCCTGCGCATGGTGCGAGCCATGGCTGGCCGGCGTATTCGCGTGGATATCGTCATGGGGCACGCTGGTGATGGAACGGGTGGCGTTGTGGCTGGGTGGCAGCACGATGGCCGTCATCCCATGGAAAGACGGCGTTACGGGTGCCGTGCTGATTGTGGCGGTGGAAATCGGTATCGGCATGCTACTGGTGTTCGTCAGCCGTTGCCTCCAGCATGTCCGTCGTTATGAGGCCGGAATGCCTGGCGTGCGCTTCGGTTCCGCTTGGCGTGTCCGCCTCAGTCTCTGGTGCGAGGAGACGAGACGTCTCTTTACGCGGCGGCAAGCCGAATAGCCAATGCGGTATTCGGTGCAGCAACCATCGCAATAGCCAGCCGAACCTATGCGATAGGCCGCGCGGCATAAACCATCAGCCGGCAAAACTGCGATACAGTTGAGACCAGTTCAACCAGCTGCATGAAGGAGTGCCGGCGATGATGTTGTCTCATAATCCGATAGTCGAACCATTCGCATTGGCCCACGCCACCATCGTCACCGGAGATAAAGCCGGAACCATACTGCGTAACATGACGATCGTGGTCGGAGCCGACGGACGTATCGAACAGGTTGCACCCAGCATCGAAACCAGTATCCCAGCCGAATACCACTATCTTGACGGCACCGGCAAAATCGTGATGCCGGGGCTGATCAATGCGCATACCCATCTGTTCTCCCAAGGCAAGCCGCTCAATCCGAAGCTGGCGACGCCCAAAGGCCAACGTATGGTCGCCACATTCGCGCATTCGCCATTGGGCAAGCCGTACATGGCCGCAACCGTAAAACACAACGCCACAACATTGCTGGAATCCGGCGTTACGACGATCCGCACGCTTGGCGACGTGGGATATGAAGTCGTGACATTACGCGATCAGATTGATGCAGGCCAAATCCTCGGACCGCGTATCTTGGCATCCGGACCGCTGATGGCGATTCCCGAAGGCCATGGCGCCCCGCTTATCGCACTGAGCAGCGGCACCCGGAAGAGGCGCGTACCGCAGTCGCGCAGAATCTCAAGGCTGGCGTCAACGCCATCAAAATCGCCGCGACCGGCGGCGTAACCGATGCACAGGAAATCGGCGAGGCCGGCAGCCCGCAGATGAGCGTGGAACAGATGCGGGCGATTTGCGATGAGGCGCATCAGTACGGTGTTATTGTCGGCGCGCACGCGCAAAGCCCGGAAGGCGTGCGGCGTTCGCTGCTGGCCGGCGTCGATACCATCGAACACGGCAGCGTGCTCGACGACGAATTGATCGGCATGTTCCGGCACAATCCGAATGCGTTGCGCGGATACTCGGCGCTGGTTCCGACACTTTCCGCCGGCCTTCCCCTGACCTTGCTTGGACAGGACGCGACCGGCATCACCGACATCCAATTGGAGAATTCCAAAAACGTGGTCGGAGGCATGGTTTCAGGTGCCCGTCAAGCGCACGAGGCCGGATTGATGATAGGCGTCGGCACCGATACAGGCATGACATTCGTGCCGCAGTACGCCACATGGCGTGAGCTGGAGCTGCTGGTCGCATACGCCGGTTTCAGCCCGGCTGAGGCCCTGCACGCAGCCACTGCCGTCAACGCCTCCATTCTCGGCGTCGATGCCGAGACCGGTTCTTTGAAGTCGGCAAATCCGCTGATTTGCTTGTGCTGAATGCCAATCCGCTGGACGACCTGCGCGCGTTGGAACACCCGGCACTGGTCATCGCGGCCGGTCACCCGGTATGGCGTCCCGGTCCCAAGCGTTTCGCGGATATCGACGCCCTGTTGGATGAGGCATACGCCTAATCGCGGAGTGCTGCCGGGCCGTTATGCCGGCAGGTCATTGTCCAACCTGTGTGGCGAGATGGGGGCATGGCGAAAACAGCAGCGAACGTACCGGTAACCGTGGTGCCCGGAGGCGACTCGTATTTGAAACGACGCGCGCACCAAGGCACTGTGCGCACAAGCGTTGAAGGCGCGACCCGACGCCGAACTCATCGAGCTCGACGCCACATCGGCCGACCAATATGCCTTCGATGAAGCCGTCAGCCCATCGTTGCTTTCCGACGTTGCCGTGGTCAAACTCGTCAACCTGCAGAATGCCGACGAAAAGCTCGCCGAAGCTTTGGTGACGTACACCAAGCAGGCCGCCAAGGATCCGAACGGCTCCAGCGTGGTGATCTGCCAGCACGAGGGCGGCGTCAAAGGGCGCAAGATCATCGACCAACTGGTGAAAGCCGGCGCTCGCAAAGAGGACGTGCCGGATTTGAAGAAACCGGATGCCCAACTCAATTTCGTACTCGGAGAATTCGAGAAACGCGGTCGTAGAGTCGAACCGATGGCCGCGCAGCAGCTGGTATCCGTGCTCGGCGGCAAAACCGGCGAACTCGCCGCCATGTGCGAGCAATTGTGTTTCGACTTTGACGATAATCCGATGGGGCTCGACCGTGTCAACCAGTATTTGACCGCCAATCCGCAGGTCACCGGTTTTGCCGTGGCAGACAAGGCCGTGGAAGGCAAAAACCGCCGAAGCCATCGTCATGATGCGTGCAGCTGTGGAACAAGGGACCGATCCCATCGCGCTGATCGGCGCGTTGGCCATGAAGTCTCCGTACCATTGCCAAAGCCTCGGCGGTCCGGGCCGGCACGATTTCACAGGCCGAAGCGAAAACCAATCCGTGGGTGCTGAAGAATGCGATGCGCCAACTTGGCGGCTGGACTTCGGCAGGACTCGCGCATTGCATCCGTATGCTCGCCTGGGCGGATGAGCAAAGCAAAACGAACGGCGGCGACCCGGTATATGCGCTGGAACGCTGCATTGAAGACATCAGTCATAAAGGTCGGTAAAAAGTCGATAAAGGGGTATTTATGAGCGAACACACTATTGCGGCTCCCACCAGCGAGGCCATGCAGGGAGCTCGGCCGCCGCGTGGCCGGAATGGTACACGGCGGCGATGTATTGCTGCTCAGGCCCTCTTGGTGCCGGCAAAACCACATTCGCCCAAGGCTTCGGCGCGGGGCTGGACATTACCGAACCCATCGTGTCTCCTACATTCACCATTGCCCGCGAACTTGACGGGCATTTCGCCGACGGCACTCCGGCTCATCTGGTGCATGTGGATGCCTACCGTCTGGGCGGCTCAGCCTATGCGCCGGGGCAGGACGCCATCGGGCGTTTGTTGGACGAGCTGGAATCGCTGGGATTGGACGAAGAACTTGAAGACCCCGGCGAGAACACGGTGGTGCTTATGGAGTGGGGCGAACAAATGGCCACCGCCTTGGCACCAGAACGACTTGAAATCCATATCGATCGACCTCTCGATTCCTCCGATGTCGCATCCGCTGGATCAGACGGCGAACTCACCAGCAACGGCACTCGTACCGTCGCATTCGTCCCAGTCGGCAAGCGATGGGCCGCGTTCGACCTGCAATAAGCCATGCGCCCATAGACTCCCTCGATGTACACTCTCTAGAGGCTTTACGACTAGGAGGATTCATGGGTTGCACGTTGGTGATTGACACCTCATTCGGCTCGACGGTCGGCATTGTGGGGCGCGAGCCCATTGTAGAGACCGATTCGCGCACCCATGTGGAGAAACTGCAGGTCAATATCGCGCGCGCGGTCGAGGAGGCCGGCCTGACTCCTGCCGATATCGAGGAGATCGTCGTGGCATCGGCCCGGCGCCATTCACCGGCCTGCGCGCCGGCATCGTGGCCGCCAAGGCGTTGGCCTTCGCCACCGGGGCCAAGCTCGTCGGACAGAACGTACTCGACCCGCAAGGCGAGATGATGAGCTTCGTGCTGGGTGGCAGCGCCATGTTCGACGGCATCGATTTCCTGGCCGACGTGCCGCGCTTGAGTTCGCGCCAATCGGATGGTGACGTCCCGGACGCCGAGGCCAAGGAACACGAACTCGACCGCCACGTCACGCTGTGCGTCAACGATGCGCGCCGCAAGCAGCTGTACTTCTCGCTCAACCACGGCAGCATCAGCCTGCCGGACGAGGACGCCGCCGAACGACGCTGGATCGAGATGGATATCGACTACCCGGAGCATATCGTCGAACGGGTGAACGCGGCGCTCGCGGAACACGGCGAACGCGACGGCGTCAGCTATGTGGTGGATGTGACCGGCCACGGCGCGGCCAAATACGCGTCCGTCTGGCAGGGACTGCGTGCGCTGGGCCCGTGGTGGACGGATCGGTATTGATGCCGGGAAAGCCGGGCTCGCCGTCTTTGCGACCACCGCGTTGAGCCGCGAACTGCGCGGCGACCAGGTCGTGCCGATCGAACCGTTGTACCTGCGCCGGCCGGACGCCGAAGTACCGAACCCACTGAAGCACGTGCTCGGCCATGCCGGTGCCGATAAGGCGTGAAGTGGGTTGTGGTCCGATGATTGTTGACATCACTGCCGTAAGTCGTGATCTTGCGGTTCGTTCCATCGCACAGTTGGAAGGCGAACTGTTCGGCCGCGGCGCATGGAATGCGAACATGGTGCGAGAGGAACTGACGCACCGGCCCGCACGTATCTGCTGGATGTGCTGGGAGAGGCGGAACAGGCTGTTGTCCGGGCTACGCCGGCTTCTGGTACGACGGCGAGGACGCCGAGCTCATGACCATCGGCGTGGGCAAGGCATACCAGCGGCAAGGCATCGCCGCTGCGTTGCTTCAGGTACTGGTCGACGAGGCGAAACGTCAGGGCGCCTCGCGTATGCTGCTCGAAGTGCGTGTGGATAACGACCCTGCGCTGGCCCTGTATCAGCGGTTCGGATTCGAACGCATGGGATTGCGCAAACGCTACTACCAGCCCGAAGGCATCGACGCATACACCATGAGCTTGGACCTGAAACCTAGGGTCGTGGGCTTTGCCGCCTCGCAGACGGCATCGGCGGACATTGAAGACATCACCAGCAAGCAAACGGAGAACGGAGAAGCACGATGAGCGAACCGGTTGTACTGGGTATTGAATCCACCTGCGACGAAACCGCAGCCGCCATCGTACGCGGCCGCGAACTGCTCTCCAACGTCGTGGCCTCATCCATGGAGGAACACGCGCGATACGGCGGCGTGATCCCCGAAATCGCCCCCGCGCGCACGCCGAGGCCTTCGTGCCATGCGTGTCCAAGGCGCTCGTCGACGCGAACATGACGTTGGCGGATGTGGACGCCATCGCCGTGTCCGCCGGTCCCGGACTGGCCGGTTGCCTGGCCGGGCGTGTCCGGCGCCAAGGCGCTGGCCTGGGCTGCGAACAAGCCGATTTACGGCATCAACCATGTGATCGGGCACATCGCCGTCACTCAGCTGCAGTTCGGCCCGTTCCCCAAGGACACGCTGGCTCTGATCGTCTCCGGCGGCCACACCTCGCTGCTGCACGTGGAAGACATGCCGCGCAAAATCGATGTGGTGGGCACCACGCTGGATGACGCGGCGGGGGGAGTGCTTCGACAAGGTCGCGCGGCTGCTCGGCTTCCCCGTATCCGGGCGGCCCGCACATCGACCGCCATGGTCAGAACGGCGACCCGCACGCCATCAAGGTGCCGATGGGTCTGACCCAAGGCAAGGCCGGTGCCGCGCACCCGTATGATTTCAGTTTCTCCGGTGTCAAGACCGCCGTGGCCCGTTGGGTGGAAAGCGAGCAGGCCGCCGGCCATGAGATTCCGGTGGACGACGTGTGCGCATCCCTGGCCGATTCCGTGGCCACCGTGCTGGCCCGTAAGGCCATGCGCGGCTGCCGGCAGTACGATTCCAACGCGCTGATCGTGGGCGGCGGCTTCTCCGCCAACTCGCAGCTGCGCGCCAAACTGCTCGAATTCGGCGAGAACTACGGCGTCGACGTCCGTATCCCGCAAATCAAGCTCTGCACCGACAACGGTGCCATGGTCGCCATGCTCGGCGTGAACCTGGTCGAAGCCGGCGTGGCCCCCAGCGCCCCCGACTTCCCGATTGACTCCGCCATGCCCCTGACCAAGGTCTCGATGTAAGATTTGCGCGGTATTCCCAAACTGATACTGGGAATACCGTGCCTCTCATCGGTGAATTGACAGTGACCTGTCTGCCTGATGTGAGTAGTGGTGAGGTCTTCGCCATGGATTTCCCGGTTGATGATGGGGTGTCGTGTCTGGCCACCAATACGATGAAAATAAAAAGCCTCGGAGAACCGAGGCTTTCGATGGCTCCTGCGACTGGGCTTGAACCAGTGACCGTCCGATTAACAGTCGGATGCTCTGCCAACTGAGCTACGCAGGAATATTCAATTTTCATCCCGTCCGGAGTTACCCGTTCAGGTGAGCTCCTGCGACTGCTTGAACCAGTGACCGTCCGATTAACAGTCGGATGCTCTGCCAACTGAGCTACGCAGGAATATTCAATTTTCATCCCGACCGGAGTTACCCGTTCAGGTGAGCTCCTGCGACTGGGCTTGAACCAGTGACCGTCCGATTAACAGTCGGATGCTCTGCCAACTGAGCTACGCAGGAATGTCTGCTGTGTTTGAGATTTCTCTCGCGCACAAGTCACATATCTTACATGCCTGCCACGAAAAAGCAAATTACATGCGTGTAGGGCATGTCGCGCTGAATTCCGCAGAATCGGACTCATCGGATACTATCTCATACAGCCAAAAACCGAACGCGGATATACACTAGCGACTAACGGTAGAGGAGCTGGTGTCTGCTTGGCAAATACTGGAATCGGTGAAACGGAACAACCGTCTGGTATGCGCGGGCCAGTGGGAACAATCACAAGAGTTCTGATGTTCCGCTGTCACTGCATGGCAGCGGTTGTGACATGGATCGGCCGCGGCTGAAGGTCGAACAACATGACGATGCGGCGATACTGTCACGCGAAATTTCATTGTGGATAACTTCGGAGCTAGAACCACATAGGTCGTTTTGGCTGACATCCTGTTTCGGACCCCTCAAGGTGGGTATCACCGCAAAAAGCCGAATCACATCACACTCACACTATGGGGAGGGAATCTCATGAATGCACCACTGTTGTTTGATTGGCGTCGCGACAAGCCCGACGTGCCAGCCGGCGGCGTCAGCAGGCGCGTCCGGGTTTGCGTTCTGGCAACGGCGTATGGATGCCATGGCGCGTTGGCCGCCGTTATCGGCCTGCTGCTTGCCTTGGGAGTAGGGCTGGCATCCACGCCTGCATGTTGCGCATGCGGATACTGCGGTGACCGGAGATGCGGCATACACGGTGGAGGATTTCAACCGATATGTCTGATTTGGCGTGGCGCAATGGCAATCAGTGCGAATCGATTCGACTGGCCGGTCGACGATCCACAGGTCGAACAACAGTTCGAGCGGCCGATCAACCCGTGGGCACCAGGTCATCGTGGGTGGATCTTGTTGCGGAGCAAGGTACCGCCAATTCTGTCACCACAGGCAGGGACCGTGAGTTTTGCTGGCAAAGTAGCTGGCAAAGATGTGGTAGTGTACGGCATCGTGGAGGTGTCACGTCGACATTCGAACCGGCCGTTACCGAGCTCTCAGTGGGGGGGATACGATCTCCCGCAGACAGCCCGTAGGCATCGTTGAAGGCAGCTCGGACCATTGCGAAGACCGTTGCCTGCATTGGGGCCTCAAGCGAGGAACGGCCGATTATCTTGATCCACAGCAATATGCGGGGAGTCGAAAAATCGTACTGAAACCGTCATGATTTAACGGTGATTGTCGGCCGGAACAGGGCCGTACGGAAGAGACATCGCAGGCGGCTAGCGGCGTGACGAGTATGAATCACAGACCGGCATCGGCCAAGGAAATATATCCGGGGTCGATCAGCGCGGACTTAAGAGATTGCTGGCGCTGACAGCCAGCAGGTTCGCTGATGGTCGGGATCTTCTTCACGCCGCCTACCTCGGAGGTTCCTGATTGGAAAGGCATGGAATTCAGCGCTTCGTCCTTGTTGGAGCTTGGCGCAGGCCTGAGCGATATCCGTGGCGATGGTCTGTCTGTCTTCATGCCGGTCATCCATTGCTTGCCATTGACGATGGATGGGATGTTCGAGACATACGCGCCGTATCCGGTTACTAGAGCCACTGCGAGTCACGGTCCTTGTCGGAAGCGGAGGTGTCCTCGTCCGCATCGTCATCGGAACTGGATGAGTCGCGTTTTGCGTTGTCGTTTTCAGGGGATTTGATCGTCCGCACGCGTCGCGGCTGCAGATCCTTCTTGCGGTGATATTGCCGACAATGCCCGAGATGGTGATCTGCGGATTGATATCGGCGGCAGAGCCGGTGTATCCCAGATCGTCCAATTCGCTTGACGACCTCGGAGTAGTCGTTCATCGTGATGATGCCGTCAATACGGGTGAGTGTGGACTGTCCGTCGGTTTTTGCCAGACGCTTGTCAAGCACTTTCGCAGTGGAGCCTTCCCTTAGCGGCATCGTAGGCACGGCTTGCTTTCAATCGTTTTCCGTGGATTTGCCGTCCAAGGTGCCTGAAGGGCTTTCACAACGCCTCTGTAGAGCCCAGTACCGCCAGATACCACGGAACGCCTCTTGGGCGAACGTGGAATCGTTGGCGTTGCCTTTTTCGTCCACGGCGGTGTATGGCAGCAGCACACTCAATGTATTTGGGTTGTCTTTACTGGCCTTATCCAACTTGAGTTTGGACACCATCTTTTCCGCCTGTAGCTTGCCGATGGTCTGGGCGTCCGAGAACTTGACGAAGGCGTCCGGCTTATATATCCCTGATACTGTTGCCGAAGCAATACCACATGCATGCCGGATTCCTTGGCCAGCTTGAGCGATGACGGTCCACGGCCTGCGCCTGCTCGTCCGGATGCAGTGCTGTCGCTCTCAGTGTTGGACGAATCGTCTTTGGACGAGTCGTCTTCGGAAGATTCACCGTCGAAGTAGCTTCCCCATCCGTGGCATCGTTGGTGCTCAGGTTCTGGCTGATGTAATCGCCGTATTGGCGAAGCGTCGGCCTCGACTACTGGAGCCACGAGCAATGTCATGTTGTCGGGCGCGATGGCAATGCCGGAATCGTCCGTGGTGTTATTCGAAAGATGATCGACCACAAAGTCTTGGATGGCGCGGCTTTGCTTGGCCAACGAGTCGGACGTCGTATGATCGATATCGCCTTTCTTGAAACCGGCGTCGGCCAGAGCCTTGGCTAGGTCAGGCACCAGCTTCGCCCACTTGTTCAGTGGCGTCTGCTGGTTCAGCGTAATGCCGTCCGAGATGGAGGTGTAGAACACGGCCACGCCGCCGGCAGAATTGGACGTCACCGTGGTTTGACCATCTACAACGGTCTTATTGTCTGAGGTGCACGCGGTCAGTGACAGCACCATCGCGCAGTGATGCGATAATGGCGGCGAGCAGGGTGGTTGAGCGGCGTGCGAACACCATAATATGCTGGCGAAACCTCCTCAAGCGGGCGTGAAAACACAAGCTGAATCACGATTCTAGTAGGCCGTATATTGACGAAAGTCCCGGACCAGTGGACAAATCGCCACATATCCGGGAACAATTAGAGGTATTACGTGCGTGCATCGAACAACTGTCATGATTATCGTGCTGAGGAACATTCCAGATGAAGCACGACAATCATGACAGTTTGCGACATGACATGACCCATGTAGGTCCGCACGATGTGTTCGATGATTTACTCGGCCAGAGCCTTGGCCAGGTTCTCGTCCAGCGCGTTCATGAAGCCGTCGGTGTCGAGCCACGGTTCGTCCGGGCCGATGAGCATGGCCAGATCCTTGGTCATCTGACCGCCTTCAACGGGCATGTCGTCTGACGCCTTCAACGATGACCTTCTCCAGCGTCTTGGCGAAGTGACGGACTTCGGGCGTGCCGTCCAGATCGGCGCGGTGCTTAAGGCCGCCGGTCCACGCGAAGATGGAGGCGATCGGGTTGGTGGAGGTCTTCTCCCCTTCTGCCAGCGGCGGTAGTGACGGTCACGGTGCCGTGCGCCGCTTCGGCCTCGACGGTCTGGCCGTCCGGGGTCATGAGCACGGAGGTCATGAGGCCCAGCGAACCGAAGCCCTGGGCCACGGAGTCGGACTGCACATCGCCATCGTAGTTCTTGCAGGCCCAGATGTAACCGCCGTGCCACTTCAGGGAGCTGGCCACCATGTCGTCGATCAGGCGGTGCTCGTAAGTCAGGCCGGCCTCGGCGTACTTGTCCTTGTATTCGGTCTCGAACACCTCGGCAAAGATGTCCTTGAACTGGCCGTCGTAGGCCTTCAAAATCGTGTTCTTGGTGGACAAGTACACCGGGTAATGACGCATCAGGCCGTAGTTGAAGCAGGCGCGAGCGAAACCGCGGATCGAATCGTTGACGTTGTACTGCACCTGGGCCACGCCGCCGTCTTCGCCGTAGTTGTAGACCACGTGCTGAATCGGCTCGGAGCCATCGTCCGGAGTGAAGGTGACGGTCAGCTGGCCGGCTCCCGGAACCTTGAAATCGGTGGCCTTGTACTGGTCGCCGAATGCGTGACGGGCCACGACGATCGGCTTGGTCCAGCCGGCACCAGACGAGGCACGTTGCTCATCACAATCGGCTCGCGGAAGATCGTGCCGCCCAGGATGTTGCGGATGGTGCCGTTGGGGGACTTCCACATCTTCTTGAGACCGAATTCCTTTGACTCGGGCCTCATCGGGGGTGATGGTGGCGCACTTGACACCGACATGGTGCTTCTGGATGGCGTGGGCGGCGTCGATGGTCACCTGGTCATCGGTCTCGTCGCGGTGCTCGATGCCCAGATCGTAGTAGTCGAGGTTCACGTCGAGGTACGGCAGGATCAGACGATCCTGATGTCCTTCCAGATCACGCGGGTCATCTCGTCGCCGTCGAGTTCGACGACAGTGCCTTCGACCTGATTTTGGCCATGCTTCCTCCTGATAGATGGTGTGAAGATGATTTAGTCATAGCGCATGTTTGTAACGACTTGAAGCAATCGTCCGGTCCGTGGGAAACGGCCTGTTGGCGTCCCACCCGGGCAATAGGCTGGAAACCATGTCTCAGAAATTGAAATCGGTTTGGGCAAAAGGCCGTCTCGGCTACGCACTCGACGATGGGCAATCGTCCCTCCCGTCGCACCCACGCGACCCCGAGGACGTCTCCACCTCTTGGCAGATCGACGCCTATGAGTTCGATGTGCCGGTGATCGGCGCCCCATGGATTCGGTGACCAGCCCGGCCACCGCCATCGCCATGGGCAAGATGGGTGCGCTCGGCGTGCTCGATCTGGAAGGTCTGTGGACCCGTTACGAGGATCCGACCTCGCTGTTGGACGAAATCGCCGGACTGCCGGCCGATCAGGCCACCGAGCGTATCCAGCAGATCTATGCCGAGCCGGTCAAGCCGGAGCTCATCACGCAACGTCTGCACGAGATTCGCGCCGCCGGTGTCACCGTGGCCGCGCGCTCTCCCCGCACCCAGCAGTTCTACTCCACCGTGGTGGACGCGGGCGTGGACCTGTTCGTGATCCGCGGCACCGTGGTCTCCGCCGAGCACGTCTCCTCCGGCCAGGAACCGCTGAACCTCAAGAAGTTCATCTACGACCTTGACGTGCCCGTCATCGTCGGCGGCGCATCCAACTACACCGCTGCCCTGCACCTGATGCGCACCGGCGCGGCCGGCGTGCTCGTCGGCTTCGGCGGCGGCGCGGTCTCCGCCACCCGCCAGACCATCGGCGTTGCAGGCCCCGATGGCCACCGCCATCGCCGACGTGGCCGAGGCCCGCCGCGACTACATGGACGAATCCGGCGGCCGCTACGTGCAGGTCATCGCCGACGGCGGCATGGGCGACTCCGGCAGCTTCGTCAAGGCCCTGGCCTCGGCGCGACGCGGTCATGCTCGGCGCGCCGCTGGCCCGCGCCACCGAGGCCCCCGGCAAAGGCACCCACTGGGGTTCCGAAGCCCGCCACCAGGCCGCGTGGCTACCGCCACGGTCGGCACGGTCGGCCCGCTCGAACAGGTGCTGTTCGGACCGAGCCACCAGGCGGACGGCAAGACCAACTTCATCGGCGCCCTCAAGCGCGCGATGGCCTCCACCGGCTACGTCGACGAAGAACTTCCAGCGTTGCGGCATAGTGGTCAACCCGTACCGCACGATAATCCCGATTGCCCCCTGAAAATGGGTTTGCCCTCCATGCAGGAGGCTTAACTTGCCCGAAGGCGCGCTCATAGTTTGGACTTGGCGCGCCTTTCGTGATGTTGTAGTACAGACGCTCGCCATGATGGTGAGTTGCAAAGGGGACTTGAAGGGGTCATCATGGAGTATTCGGGATTTTTCCACGGCACATATCAAAGTACGGGCCGTTGCCGAGTTATGACGGATTCATCGTTGTGGAGCTGTCGGATCGCCCGGTGCGGTATCACATCCAACCCACATCATAGGCGGGCTGAATGCGAAGGAATGTCATTCCATGGCCATGGCTGCATGCCGCATCGCCTGCACATCGGCGGACGCGATACGTGGCAAACTCAGCGTCGCACATCTCAACAGAGCCATGACAAAACCATGCCTGGACCGGCTGCAAACCATGCAATACCTGCTCGGCACCCACATGGTCACTCATCCGGAGCTCAAAGCGAAATTCTGCTATTCTGCCCACTGTCCCCACATTGATCGACGGCATGATCACCGGCAAAGGACACGCTGGAAATGGCGGTATTCATGACCATCGGCCAGGAAAATCTGCGAGTCAACCTCAAACTGAAGTACATCGGTTCTCGATGGATGTGCATCTATGCCGATTTGGGCTGACCAGACGGCCCCTGCCCGCCACCGATTCCCTACGCTGGTAGCGGAAGACGGTTCTGCCGTGTCATAGGCTGGTTCGCCTATAGTAGTGACCATGCGTGAGGTACGTAGAAGAACCCAGATATGTCACCACCGATGACGACCGTCTACTCGCTGCTGTCCAAACGAGCAGCTCGCACGCCGGATGACATCATCGCGGAATGGCAGGATGACAACACCACCAATGGCGCAGCGCCACAGCTACTGAAATGTTGTCCCGCGTACGCGAGGTGGCCCGGGCCTGTTGGGACTTGGCGTCAAAGCCGGCACCATGGTGCTGATTTACCGCCTACCTGCTATGAGTGGGGTGTGGCTGATTTCGCTTGCGCGGCAATCGGCGCTGTGGTTGTGCCCGTCTATGAGACCGGATTCCGCCCGTCAGACCGCGGGCATCGTCGAGAAGTCGATCCCGCCATCGCCTTTTTGCCGGCGACTTCCAGCGCACAGACGCTTGAGCAGATCCGTGTCAATCATCCGGGCATGAAATACGTGTTCAATTTCAAGGCCGATGGCCTTGACGCTGTCGTTGACTTCGGGCATGGCGTATCCGATGAGACGTTGGATGCGGACTATCGCTCGTATCAAAAGCCGAAATGATCTGCTCACCGTGGTCTACACCTCCGGTTCCACCGGCAAGCCCAAAGGCGCGATGCTCTCAACCGCAATTACACGCATCGTGCTAACGGCTACGAGATTCTGCGTGGCATGCTGTACGACGAACCGTCTGCTGCTGTTCCTGCCGCTGGCGCACTGCTTCGCCCGCTACATCCAGTACGTGTGCATCGGTGGCTGCGGCGTGGTCGGATACATTCCCGACGCCAAGCGACTGCTCGCCGATATCCGCAGCTTCAAGCCCACCTACCTGCTGGGCGTGCCACGTGTTCGAGAAGGTGTATAACGCGGCCTCGCAGAAGGCTGGTGCCGGCATCCAGGGGCATATCTTCGCCCAGTCGGTCAAGCACTTCGTCAAGTGGAGCAAGGATGAGCAGGCCGGTCGCGGCCATTCGTTCATCGAGCGCATGCGCCATTCGTTCTACATGGCCACGGTGGCAAATCCATTCGTTCCGCTCTCGGACCGAACCTCAAATGGCTGGCCTGCGGTGGTGCGCCGCTCAACGTGGATTTGGCCCACTTTTTTCAACGGCATGAATGACATCACCTTCATCCAGGGTTATGGCATGACCGAAACCGCCGCCCGATGCTCGTCAATTGGGAGGACGACAACGAGGTCGGTTCGGTCGGCAAGCCTGGGCCTGGCATGGGGCGTGCGTCTTGGCGAAGACGATGAAATTGAGCTGACCGGCCCGAACGTGTTCCTTGGCTACTACAAGCAGCCCGAACTCACTGCACAGACGATGACTGCCGACGGCTGGATCAAAACCGGCGATCTGGGTCGTATCGACGACGCGGCTCACCTTCATTACCGGACGCAAGAAGGACATCATCATCCGCCGGCGGCAAGAACATCAGCCCCGCCCGATGGAGGATGTCATCGACACCTGCCCGATCGTGGCTCATGCAGTAGTAGTCGGCGACGGCAAGCCGTTCGTGTCCGCACTTATCGAGCTCGACCCCGAAATGCTGCATTCCTGGCTGGAAGGTCAGGCCTCAATGCCGACATGACACTCCCCGAGGCCAGCGACAACGACGCGGTGCGCGCCTTTATCCAGCAGTACATCGACCAGGCCAACGCCAATGTCTCCCGCGCTGAGTCCGTGCGCAAATTCGCGGTGCTGGATGAGGAATTCAGTCAGGAGCACGGCACACTCACCCCGAGCATGAAAGTGGTGCGTCCCGGTATTGCAGCGCTACGCCACCGTCATCGAGGAGGATCTGTACGCGCCCAAGCCATCCAACAAGCCGCTGCCCGCCACTGCCAAGATCATCGACAGCACGCTGGAGACCGTCAAGAAATCCTCCGAATCGGTCAAGCAGGCGTCCGAACAGGTCAAACAGGCCTCGAACAGATGAAAACCAGCGTGTCTGATTCGATTGCTAGCGTGTCGGAGAAGATCAAGAAGTCGAAGGCCGAACCCGAAGAGGGCGAGACCGGCGATTCCGCCGACAATGCCGACAATGCCGACAATGCCGCTGACACCGGCAGCAAGCCGGACCGGCCGGCTGACGAGAAGAACGAGGAGTAACGAGAAGCGGCCATCCGTGAGATCAGGGTCGTGCCCGACCCAGTCCTGCGCACCCCCTGCGATGAGATCAAGAAATCACCCCGGCCGTGCGCCGCCTGGTTGACGACCTGTTGGAAACCGTGGACGATCCGGGCCGAGCAGGGCCTGTCCGCCAACCAGATCGGCGTGAGCCTGAGGGCCTTCTCCTACAACATCGACGGCAAGGTCGGCTACGTTCTGAACCCCGTACTCGAGGAGAAGTCCGGCGAGCAGTATGGCGATGAAGGTTGTCTGTCCGTGCCCGGCTTGTGGTACAAGACCCGTCGTGCCGACTACGCTCGCGTGCGTGGCATCGACTTGGACGGCAACGAGGTCGTGCTCGAGGGCTCCGGGCTGATGGGCCGTATGCTTCAGCACGAATGCGACCACCTCGACGGCCACGTGTATTTGGATCGCCTGGAAAAGGAAGAACGCCGCGAAGCCCTGCGCTACATGCGCAATCGTCAGGCGAGTAGTCCATACTCGGCTCCCACTGGCTGGAGCCGTCGAACGGTGAGACTGAGGGTGGTTCTGCCAGTACCGCCCGTAACTCCCCTCAGTCACCTACGGCGACAGCTCCCCTCAGAGGGGGAGCCTGTTTTAGTACCGGCTCCGTGCTATTCTCGAAACTTGTGTGCCACCCGGCAACGGACGCAGTCGCTGGCGTCCAGAGCCACCCAATATTGTCAACCGGCACACAACAAATTCGCGTCATGCTCGCGACGGCTTGTGTCGGTCGGCTGTGCAACTCGTGAAACCGGGGAGCAGCTGCACGCAGGTGCGCATGGCCAGGCAAGAACCGACAATGAAAGGTAGTAATACCATGGCTCAGATCACTATGAGCGATATGCTGAAGGCTGGCCTGCACTTCGGCCACCAGACCCGTCGTTGGAACCCGAAGATGAAGCAGTTCATCCTCACCCAGCGCAACGGCATCCACATCATCAACCTGTTCAAGTCGGCTCGACATGATCGACAAGGCGTACGACTTCATCAAGACCACCGTGGCCCACAACGGCACCGTGCTCTTCGTCGGCACCAAGAAGCAGGCTCAGGAAGCTATCGCCAACCAGGCCACCCGCGTGAACATGCCCTACGTCTCCGAGCGTTGGCTCGGCGGCATGCTGACCAACTTCCAGACCGTCTCCAAGCGCGTCAACCGCCTCAAGGAACTTGAGGAAATGGACTTCACCGACGTGCACGGTTCCGGCCTGACCAAGAAGGGCTCCTCCTGCTCGAGCGCGAGAAGGACAAGCTCAACAAGCAGCTGGGCGGTATCCGCAACATGAACCGCACCCCCGTCCGCGATGTTCGTCGTCGACATCACCAAGGAAGCCCTGGCTGTTGAGGAAGCTCACAAGCTGGGTATCCCGGTTGTCGCCATCGTCGACACCAACGCCGACCCGGACACCGTTGAGTACCCGATCCCCGGCCAACGATGACGCCATCCGCGGCATCGAACTGCTGACCAGCCTGATGGCTGACGCCGTCGCCGAAGGTCTGCTGGAGCGCTCCGGCGCCAACAAGGCCGAGGGTGAAGCCGCCGAGCAGCCGATGGCCGCTTGGGAGAAGGAACTCCCCTGACCAACGAGGCTCCTGCCGAGGCTTCCGCTGAAGCCGCCGCTCCGGCTGCCGCCGAGGGCGAAACCGCCGAGGCCCCCAAGGCCGAGTGATGCTCTACGATGGGAAGTGCCTGAATAAGCGCTTCCCCATCGTTCATGGGTAAGAAAATTTCTCAGGAGAATAATCAATGGCAGCAATTACCGCCGCACTGATCAAGCAGGTTCGTGAAGACACCGGCGCCGGCATGCTCGACGTCAAGAAGGCTCTGACCGAAGCCGAAGGCGACGTCGCCCGCGCCAAAGGAAATCATCCGCGCCAAGGGTATCGCCGCAGCCGGCAAGCGTGAAGGCCGCAAGGCTCAGGAAGGCACCCATCGCCTCCAAGGTCGTCGAGACCGCCAATGGCGAGACCCGGCTACGTCGAGCTGAACTCCGAGACCGACTTCGTGGCCAAGACCCCGAAGTTCGTCGAGTTCACCGAGGAAGTTCTCGGCTACGCCGTGGACGCCGACGCCAACTCCGCTGACGAGCTGCTCGAGGCCAAGGCTGGCGACACCACCGTCAAGCTGGCTGTCGAAGGGCCGCCGCCCTGTTCGGTGAGCACGTCAAGGTCGGCCAGTTTCGCCAGAGATCTCCGGCGAGCACTGTCGAAGTCTACGCTCACAAGAGTCCGCCGAGATGCCGCCGAGCATCGTCGCCATGATCGCCACCGACAAGGCCGGCGCCGCCGTGGCTCACGAAGCTTTGCTCTGCAGATCTCCGCCATGGGCGCCAAGGCTGACCCGCGAGGACGTTCCGGCCGATGTGGTCGAGTCCGAGCGTCGCGTGGCCACCGAGAAGTCCCTGGCCGAGGGGCAAGCCGAAGATCGTTCCGAAGATCGTCGAAGGCCGTCTCAACGCTTTCTTCCAAAGGAAGTCGTGCTGCTTGAGCAGCCGTTCGTCAAGGACCCGTCCAAGACCGTCGGCGACCTGTTCAAGGAAGTCGGTGGCAACGCCACCGCATTCGCTCGTGTCGAGGTCGGCAAGGGCGAAGAGGAGTGAACCTAGGCCTCCACGCGCTCTAGCGTATTTCAACGAAACGCCATCCGGTTATTCAATAATCGGATGGCGTTTCTATTCCAAGGGTGTCGTTGCTAGGGGGTGTCGTCGTAAACCGATACGCTTGTCTACGGATAATTTCGCACTTTCGGTTTTGAGAAAGGCACAATATGACTGATAGCGACAATCCGCGCAGAGTTCTGCTCAAGCTGTCCGGCGAAGCATTCGGTGGTGGCAAGGTCGGCATCGATACCCAGGTGATTCGTCGCATTGCCGAGGAGATCGTTCCGGCCGTACAACAGGGTGTGCAGGTGGCCATCGTGGTCGGCGGCGGCAACTTCTTCCGCGGTGCCGAACTGCAGCAGGCCGGTATCGATCGTTCCCGTGGCGACTACATGGGTATGCTCGGCACGGTGATGAACTGCCTCGCTCTACAGGACTTTCTGGAGCAGGAGGGGCAGGCCACCCGCGTGCAGACCGCCATCACCATGGGACAGGTCGCCGAGCCGTATATTCCGCTCAAGGCCATCCGTCACCTTGAAAAGGGTCGCGTGGTGATTTTCGGCGCCGGTGCCGGCATGCCGTACTTCTCCACCGACACGGTTTCCATCCAGCGTTCCCTCGAAAATCCACTGCGACGAGGTACTTATGGGTAAGAACGGCGTCGACGGCGTCTACACCGCCGACCCGCGCAAGGACGAGAACGCCAAGCGTTTTGAAACCCTGAGCTACAATCGCGCCCTCGTGGACAATCTGGCCGTCATGGACGCCTCCGCACTGTCCATGGCCCGCGACAACAAGAAGCGCATCCGCGTCTTCGGCTCGAAGAAGCCGGGCAACGTGACCCGCGCCTCGTCGGCGATGAAATCGGCACGCTGGTCTCACCGCCGAATCGCGCGTGGCCGAGTAACCGCAAACGCCCCACAATCCGAATCAAGCGTTCATAGACGAACAACACTGACGAACACCAACACAAGGAGTGAATATGTCTCTTATCGACCAGGCCAAGGAACAGATGGCCAAGACCGTGGAAAACACCAAGGAAAACTTCTCCGGCATTCGCACCGGTCGCGCAAACCCGGCCCTGCTCAACGGCATCACCGTGGACTACTATGGTGCCCCCCACCCCGATTAAGGCCGTCGCCTCCATCGGCGTTCCCGAACCGCGCACCCTGTCCGTCACCCCGTTTGACGCTTCCCAGGCCGGTGCCGTCGAAAAGCCCTGCGCAACTCCGACCTCGGCATCAGCCCGAACCGTGATGGCAACGTCATCCGCCTGACCATGCCGGAACTCACCGAGGATCGTCGTAGAATACGTCAAGCTCGCCAAGGGCAAGGCCGAGGATGGCAAGGTCGCCGTGCGCAACATTCGCCGTAAGACCAAGGAAACCATCGACAAGGCCGTCAAGGACGGCGAGATGGGTGAGGACGAAGGCGATCGCCTGCTGAAGGATCTTGACAAGGTCACCAAGTCCGTTACCGACGAGATCGATACTCTGCTGGAGACCAAGCAGAAGGAGATCATGGAGGTCTGATTCAGACCAGGTCCGGAGAATTACGGAACGCAACGAACAACTCCATGAAGAGGCCGAGGGCCAGACGCTCGACCAGATCAACAAGAAGACCGGCCGCAACATGCCGCAGGCCATCGCCACAGGCGCGGCACTGGTCATCCTTATTGTCGCGTGCCTGCTGCTCAGCGTCGACCTCTTCGTGCTGCTGGTAGTCATGTTCATGATTCTGGCGCTGTGGGAGCTCAGGGTGGACTTCGCCACCGTGGGCCTGCACCTCCCGGTGTTTATGCTGTGGCTGTGCTCGTCCTTCACCCTCATCGCCACCTACTATTCCCCGTACCATCTCATCACGATGTCGCTGAGTATCATCGTGTCGATTATTCTGGTCGCCATCGCGGCCAGCGCAAAAATCAGCGTCGGCAACCGTCTATCTCTGGCGGTTGCCGGCAAACTGTCCAACACGGATGCCAGCGCGCGCCTGAATCGTTTAATCATAGGGGGAACAGCATCATTCCCGGCTCGGCCATGGGCTGTGTCCGCGCATTCCGTTGGCCAGTTGCGTCATCATCTCCGACTTGAGGGCCATCCGTGCACACGCCATCATGCTCACTACCCGCCCCTATCCGATACGGGCGCATTTGCCGATTGCATGCGCAAACGTATGATGCATCTCGCCGAAGAAGTCCGTGCTCGATGGGCCTTATCGTTCGACTGCCATTCGACCCGTGTGTGGAACTCGTTCCAGTCGATGCCGGTGCCGTATCTTGCGGGGATGCCGAACGTCTCGTACTGGCCTTGCGGGCTCCTTTCCCATGCCTGCCGGTAGAGGCGCTCGAGTCGTTCATCGGGCATCGCGTTGGCCGCGAGCCATGCGTCGGTCTCGGGATGCGCCGTGTGCTGATGGCACCACCAGCAGATCGCCTTCAGCCGTCTGACCAGCCGCAGTCCACGGTGGCGGCGCAGCATGTCGCGCAGGCGCGCGTTCCATGATTCGATGAGATTGTTCGTGGGCGGCACCGGGCCGACGGACGCGAGCCCCTCGTCGAGGAACGTGAACAGCTGACCCTCCCGGATGCGTCTGCGGATCATGCGCCGCGCCTTGACGAGCCTTTGGTGCATGTCGTTCACACTGCCGTCGGCGTATTCGCTCTTCTCGTCGAGGAACGAGGCGAAGTCCTGCTCCCACCGGTTGTAGGAGACCAGCCATTCGGCCGCGCCGCCCGCGTCCCCGACGCGGGGCAGGGACAGGGCCACCCGGCGCAGCTGCCTGCCGGCCTCCAGACGGGGCCGCCTGCCGGTCAGTTCGAGGATGTTGGCCTGCGTGGAACAGGCACCGTTGGATCCGCGTATCCGGCCACGTGGCCTTCGCGGCCTTGAGGACGCCGCCCCCGCCGTCGCATACGAGCACGTCGGGCGGCGCGATGCGTGCCATCAGGCACTGCCATGCCGCCGCTTTCTCGCTTTTGGCGACATGCCAGCCGATCACGTGCCCGCCGGCCACCGCGATCAGGACCACCGCGTCGCGGTGCAGGTGGATGCCGTCCACATGCACCACATGATGCACCTCGTCCACCAGCGGCACGGGCGGCCACAGGCCCCACATGAGCTCGCACCGGCGGCGCAGCGTGCGTGCCGGCAGCCGGTGCTCGGCCTGCGACTGCTTCGAGAACAGCCAGTCCAGACCGCACCGCAGATCACGGGCGCTGTTGTCGCGCGACTGGGTGCGTGAGCTCCCGCAGCCGGCGTTCCGGCACCGCCACCTGATCCGTCCCGAGCTCGTCCTTCCGTTCCGCTTCATCGGCTCGCCGCACACGGCGCAACAAGGTGTGTTCATCCACCCAATCTGCCACGCCAACTCGAAAGTCACTCAACCGTTGTGCCGCAAGGCCTGACCGGCCATTCCGGACACACATTCTGGCCGACCTCGAGTTCCCCGCCCATACAACTCGAACAGGAGAAACGCCCACTGCCACAAAGGAACACAAGCCAAAACGGACACACATTTTGGCCTATAACCTGCGGCATTGGATCGAGGTGACCCGCCAAGGACCATGCGGACGAAAGCCGCACCACCGCGTCGAGAATCCGAAGTTCCGAGTCAAGCAGCCGCCAACCATTACATTTCGATGTGAATGCCGCCGAATTCACTGATTTTCCGGCGCAGAGGCCCCGCCGCCGCGTTTTTCCCGCAGCTCATCACGAGGTGACCCGCCAAGTGGCGGACGAAGGCACCACCATCAAGACCTTGTGGAAGCTGTTCGACGGCTCCCTCATCGAATCGGTGCTTATGCGATACCCGACCCGCACCACGCTGTGCATCTCCTCGCAGGTCGGCTGCGGCATGGGCTGCCCGTTCTGCGCCACCGGCAAGCTTGGCCTGACCCGTAACATGTCCACCGGTGAAATAATCGAACAGGTGCGTGTGGCCGCCAAGATGATGCGCGACGGCGAAGTGGCCGGGGGAGAGGGCCGCCTGAGCAATATCGTGTTCATGGGCATGGGCGAGCCGATGGGCAACTACAACTCCGTGCTGTCCGCCGTACGACAGATTTCCGCCATGCCTCCCGAAGGCTTCGGCATTTCCGCGCGCAACATCACCGTATCCACGGTGGGCGTGGTCCCCGGCATCAAGAAGCTCACCGCAGAAGGCATTCCGGTGCGTCTGGCCGTATCCCTGCACGCTCCCAGCGACGAGTTGCGAGACGAGCTCGTTCCAATGAACAAGCGTTTCAATACCAAGCAGGTGTTGGATGCTCGACGCCGCCCACGCCGCGCGTCAGTATCGAATACGCGTTGATGCGCGGCATCAACGACCAGGCCGAGCATGCGCAGTTGCTGGAACCAAGAGGCTTAACCATTACGGCGACAACTGGGCCCACGTCAACCCGATTCCTGCTCAACCCCATCGAGGGGCTCGAAGTGGACCGCCTCAAGCCGGAAGACGAACAGCGGTTCCTGGAGACCTGCACCGCGCGGGGCATCACCGCCACACTGCGTGACACCCGCGGTCAGGATATTGACGGCGCCCCTGCGGCCAGCTTGCTGCCAAGGAGCGGTAGCTACTTCAGCGCATCATTGATTGCGCCCACGAAGTAGTCAGATCGTCGGGCTTGCGGGACGTGATGAGCTGCCGTTGGCGTCGTCCACGCAGCTGCTCGTCGACGTAATGGCCGCCCGCGT
>VOFB01002754.1_pt1 | contig 44977 bp, 97 predicted proteins | sample 5384141 | NCBI WGS metagenome assembly VOFB01 (sample SAMN12384721, study PRJNA508395) | human gut metagenome | isolation source: healthy gut A | host: Homo sapiens | reverse complement strand
GTGTCAAACAGATGTTTGCCATAGGAGGCCATGCCGGTGGCGTTGTTTTGATAGCCATGGCAGAGGACAGCGTAGCGGTGAGGGACGCTTCCGTCCACCCGGTAGGCGTGGAGCTCCAGGCCGTCATCACTGATGAGGGACACGTCACGGCTGTCCTTCAGCAGCCAGCGGGTGTACTCGCTGTCCACGATCCCGGCGGCGGAGCCGAAGCCGCCCTTGGCGTTAGGGTCCAGGGCAAAGGTGTAGAAATAGTTTCCACAAGGATCAGGGCACCCAGTGCCAGCAGGATCAAAAGGAAGACGATCACCAGGGCCGCCCCTGAGGCCGCAAATCGCTGTTTTATTCCACAGGGGGTCACCCTTCGGCCTGGAGAGGCCCGGTCCGTCCCAGATACCCTGGGTCTCCACCGGGAGCTTCCGCTTCCCAGCCCATAGCGTACCAGACGGTTGACCACGCTGTAAAACATGGCAAAGACCGGGACACCCAGCACCATGCCGGCGAATCCAAACAGCCCGCCGAACAGCAGGATCGAGAACAGCACCCAGAAGCTGGCCAGTCCCGTGGAGTCCCCCAGGATCTTGGGGCCCAGAATATTCCCGTCAAACTGCTGGAGCACAAGGATAAAGATCACGAAATAAACACACTGGATAGGACTGATGATGAGGATCAGCAGGGCGCATGGAATGGCACCGATAAAGGGGCCAAAAAAGGGGATGACATTGGTCACACCGATGATGACCGCCAAAAGGGCGGGGTATGGGAAGTTAAAGAGATTGCAGCACACCAGCGCGATGATCCCAATGATGAGGGAGTCCAGCAGCTTGCCGTTGATAAAGCCGCTCATGATGCGATAGGCATTGCGCACCTCCTCCACGATCAGGTCCGCCCAGCGGGTCTCACACACACTGTACACGATCTTTTGGCCTGGGCAGAGAAGATATCCTTTCTGGCCAGCAGATAGACGGAGACGATAACGGCGATCAGCAGGTCCTTGGCCAGCATCAGCAGGGCGATGAACACAGCGGACACACTGGAGAACATGGAGGTGAGCCGGGGAACGATCTCCTGCTGAACCAGGACAAAGAGCTGTTGACGGACTCCAGATTGGGAGCAGATCGGACTGGAGCCACTCCTCCACCGACACAGCTACCGAGTTGTAGTAGGGCATGACCGCTGTCTGAATGTCCGGGTTATTGGCCAAAAATTCCATCAGCCGCTCCTGGAGGGTCATAAAATAGCCGGGGATGGACTGGACCAGCCCTACCACGCTCTCATAGACCTGGGGCAGGACCATGGCCAGCAGGATATAAATGACTAGGGCGGCGAACAGAAGGCTGAGGATGATGGCCACTGCGTTGAGAAAGCTCAGGTTCCGCCGGTCTGACAGGCGGCTGTCCGGGGTGAGTCCGGTGAGAAATCTTAAATGGCCCGGTGGATGGGCAGCAACAGGAAAGCCAGGACCGCTCCGTAGTAGATGGGACGGAGAATGCGGTTGACCGTGGAGAGAAAAAGCTCAGGATGCCCTTTGAAGTGAAAGACGGCAAAAAAGACGAGGATAGCGGCGGCGATGACCAGAAATGCAGTCACGCCGGCAAAAAAGTATGGATTTTGCGGCTTCTTGTTCACGTGGGCAGCTCCTTTTTCTCAGACTTTCAGCTCTGTGTCCTCATCCTTCAGGCAGTCCTGATATTTGGCCAGAGCGGGGGCGACCTGCTCCTTCAGGAACTCCTCCACCTGCTGGGGGCAGCGGCCGATGTAGCGGCTGGGCTCCAGATGGGCGGTAAGCTCCTCCCGGGTCATGCCAAAGGCGGGGTCGGCGGCGATGAGGTCGATGAGGTTGTTGGGCAGGCCCAGGTCCTTTACATTCCGCCCGGCCTCCTGGGAGAGCACGCGGATGCGCTCGTGGAGCTCCTGGCGGTCTCCGCCCCGTTTCACCGCGTCCATCATGATGTTCTCGCTGGCCATGAAGGGCAGCTCCTCCAGCACGTGCTTCTCGATGACCTTGGGGTGGACCACCAGACCGGAGGCCACGTTCAGGTAGATGTTCAGGATGGCATCCACAGCCAGGAAGGCCTCTGGCACAGACAGGCGCTTGTTGGCGGAATCATCCAGGGTGCGCTCGAACCACTGGGTCGCGGTGGTGACAGCGGGGTTGCCCGCGTCCACCATGACGTAACGGGCCAGCGAGCAGATGCGCTCGCAGCGCATGGGGTTGCGCTTGTAGGGCATGGCGGAAGAACCGATCTGGTTCTTCTTCAAAGGGCTCCTCCACCTCCTTCAGGTGGCACAGCAGCCGCAGGTCGGTGGCAAATTTGCTGGCGGACTGGGCGATGCCGGACAGGGTGGACACCACGTTGTAGTCCATCTTCCGGGAATAGGTCTGGCCGCTCACCGGGACCACGGCGTCAAAGCCCATCTCACGGGCTATCTTCCGCTCCAGCTCCTTGACCTTCTCGTGATCCCCCTCGAACAGCTCCAGGAAGGAGGCCTGGGTTCCGGTGGTCCCCTTGGAGCCCAGCAGCTTCAGGGTGGAGATGCGGTGCTCCACCTCCTCCAGATCCATGAGCAGCTCGTTCATCCACAGGGTGGCCCGTTTTCCTACCGTCACCAGCTGGGCAGCCTGAAATGAGTAAAGCCCAGGGTGGGCAGGGCCTTATACTCCTCTGCCGAACTTGGCCAGCCGGGCGATGACCTTTACCAGCTTGGCCCGGACCAGCTCCAGTCCCTCCCGCATGAGGATCACGTCGGTATTGTCCCCCACATAGCAGCTGGTGGCCCCCAGATGGATGATGGGCATGGCCTTGGGGCACAGCTCACCGTAGGTGTGGACGTGGGCCATCACGTCATGGCGCAGCTTCCGTTCCCACTGGGCCGCCTTCATAGTCGATATCAGTGATATGGGCCTCCAGTTCATCCACCTGCTCCTGGGTCACGGGCAGACCCAGCTCCATCTCCGCCCGGGCCAGGGCCACCCACAGACGTTCCAAGTGGAGAATTTCTTGTCAGCGGAAAAGAGATACAGCATCTCGTCGCTGGCATATCGGGAGGACAGCGGACTTTCATAGGCGTTGGTCGGCATTTGCATCAAACCTCATTTTATTTAGAATCTGGGCAGCTCTCCCCTGCCCGCTTGTATCAAATATTATAACGTACTCCCCGGGGGATTGCCAGTACTTTCCCAAATTTTCACGAAAACTTAAGAGAGGAAAGGGAGCGCGGACATGGGTCTGTCCGTGCTCCCGCTCTGTTTCGTCATGTTTAGATGGTCTCGCCCTTCAGGAAACGCTCCAGCCGGTTCAGGCCCTCCTTGATGTTCTCAATGTAGGTGGCATAGGACCAGCGAACAAAAGTGGGGGCACCAAAGCCAGTACCGGGCACCACAGCCACCTTGCCGTACTTCAGGAAGAGGTTGCCGAAATCGTCCGCGTCCCGGATGACCACGCCGTGGAGCTCCTGGCCGATGAGCTTCTCGATGTTCATCATCACATAGAAAGCGCCGTGGGGCTTGATGCAGCTGACGCCCTCGATGCTGTTCATCCGCTCCACCATGTAGTCACGGCGGCGCTCGAAAGCCTTGCGCATGACCTCCACACTCTCCTGGGAGGCAGTGAGGGCGGTCACAGCGGCCTTCTGGGAGATGGAGCTGGGGAGCCGGTGCAGTGGCTGAGGTAGTTGGCGATCACCTTGGAGACCTGGTTGTTAGCGGCCACATAGCCGATGCGCCAGCCGGTCATGGCATAGGACTTGGAAACACCATTGACCAGCAGGGTGCGCTCCTTGATCTCCGGGCTGATGGAGGCAAGGCTGACGAACTCCTCTCCATCATACACCAGATGATAATAGATCTCGTCGCAGATCACGTAAATATCCTGTTCTACGCAGACCTTGGCGATCTCCTCCAGCTCCTTGCGGCTGTACATCATGCCGGTGGGGTTGGATGGGTTGTTCAGGATCATGGCCTTGGTCTTGGGGGTGATGGCGTCCCGCAGCTCCTGGGCGGTGAGCTTGAAATGGTCCGCCTCCCGGGTCTCCACAATAACAGGCACGCCGCCGGTCATCTTGATGAGCTCAGAGTAGCTCACCCAGTAGGGAGAGGGCAGGATGACCTCGTCCCCGGGGTTGATGAGGGCCCTCAGGGCCACATAGACACAGGGCTTGGCGCCGTTGGACACGGAGATCTGCTGGGGGTGTACTCCACGCCGCAGTCGGCCTTCAGGCGCTGGCAGATGGCCTTGCGCAGCTCCACCGTGCCGCTGGAGGGAGTGTAGCGGGTCTCGTTGTGCTCGATGGCGGCAATACCCGCCTCTTTGATATAGTCCGGCGTATTGAAGTCGGGTTCTCCGGCTCCAAACCCGATCACGTCCTGCCCCTCGGCTTTCATCTTCTTGAACAGAGTGTCGATGGCCATGGTGCTGGACGGCTCAACAGCCAGTGCGATCTTGGAAAGCTCTTTCATATCAATGTTGTCCTCCTTCTGGCGAATCACGCATGGCATATTATATGCGCCGACTTGCAGGATTGCAAGTGGTTTCCGGTTATTTTCCTGAAATTCTGAACAATTTGGCAGGGGACGGTGCAAGTCAGGGGTAGAGCTCCCTCCATTCTGTGCTTTTTCACCAAATTCTCCTCTGCCCTGTTCCCACTCCCGTTCCTCCAGAGGGCAAAAGGACCCGGGGCCCCCTCCCGGATCTGGCTTGGGGGTCCCGGTGTGTTTTCTCTGAGTCAGAGCTTTTCCCGGATGCGCCGGCCCATCTCCCGGGTCCCGATGGGGATGACGCCGGGCTCGGCGATGTCGGCGGTACGCCAGCCCTCAGCCAGGACCGCGTCCACGGCGTTTTCGATGGCCTGGGCCTCCGCGGCCCGCTGGAAGGAGTAACGGAACATCATCGCCACGGACAGGATGGTGGCGATGGGGTTGGCCTTGTCCTGGCCGGCGATATCCGGCGCGGAGCCATGGATGGGCTCATAGAGGCCGGGGCGCTATCTCCGATGGAGGCGGAGGGCAGCAGTCCGATGGAGCCGGTGACCATAGACGCCTCGTCCGAGAGGATGTCGCCAAACATATTTTCGGTGACCACCACGTCGAACTGACTGGGGTCCCGGACCAACTGCATGGCGCAGTTGTCCACCAGCACGTCCTCGTACACCACGTCGGCATACTCCTCCGCCAGCCGGTGCATGACGCTGCGCCAAAGGCGGCTGGTCTCCAGCACGTTGGCCTTGTCCACGGTGGAGACCTTCTTCCGGCGCAGGCGGGCCAGCTCAAAGGCCCGGCGGCCGATGCGCTCGATCTCCTTTTCGGAGTAAGCCATCAGGTCGGTGGCCTCCACTCCCCTGTCCTCAGTCTGATAGCGGTCCCGCTCGCCGAAGTACATGCCGCCGGTGAGCTCCCGGACGATCATCAGGTCGATGCCCTTCTCGGCGGTCTCCTTCTTCAGGGGGCAGGCCCCGGCCATGGCGGGGCGCAGGGCGGCGGGGCGCAGGTTGGCATACAGCCCCAGGTCCTTTCGGATGGCCAGCAGGGCCGTCTCCGGGCGCTGTTCCGCTGGCTTGTCGGTGCCCCACTTGGGACCGCCTACGGCGCCCAGCAGCACCGCGTCGCAGGCCCTGCACTTCTCCGCGGTGCCTTCGGGGTAGGACACCCCCACTGCGTCAGTGGCGCAGCCGCCCATCAAAATGTCCTCAAAGGTAAAGCTGTGGCCGAACTTCTTCCCCACGGCTTCCATGACCTGGACCGCCTCACCCACTACCTCTGGGCCGATGCCGTCGCCCCGGATCAGCGCGATCTTGTAGTTCATTTCGCTACCCCCCGGTCCTTCAGGGAGTTGAGCAGGCCGCCGCTTTTGATAATTCCGTCAATAAACTCCGGGAAGGGGCCGCCTGGTAGGTCTTGCCGGTGGTCTCATCGGTGATGACACCAGGTGGCAAAATCCACCTCCACCTGGTCCACGGCCTGGATCTCCTCCGCCGCTTGGGCGCACTCCATAATGGGGAAGCCAATGTTGATGGCGTTGCGGTAGAAGATGCGGGCGAAGGAGGGCGCGATGACGCACTTGACGCCGCAGGCCTTGATGGCCAGAGGGGCGTGCTCACGGCTGGAGCCGCAGCCAAAGTTAGGACCGGCCACGATGATGTCGCCGGGCTGGACGGTGGAAGCGAAGTCCTTATCGATGTCCTCCATGCAGTGGGAGGCCAGGGCCGCGGGAGAGGGGTCGTTCAGGTGCCGGGCGGGGATGATGACGTCAGTGTCCACGTTGGCACCGTATTTGTAAACCTTCATTGGTTCGTCGATCCTTTCAAATTAAGAATTAGGAATGAGGAGTTCGGGACCTTATATTCCCCCATTGCGCCTGAGGCGCCGTTCGCTTTAGATGCGGGGTCGGCCACGCAGCCGGCCACTGCAGAGGCGGCGGCCACGGCGGGAGAGGCCAGGATGACTTCCGACTGCACATGCCCCATGCGGCCCACAAAGTTGCGGTTGGTGGTGGAGACGCAGCGCTCCCCCCTCCGCCATGACGCCCATGTGTCCACCCAGGCAGGGGCCGCAGGTGGGGGCGGAGACAGCGCAGCCGGAGGCGATGAAGATCTCCAGCAGCCCCTCTTTCATGGCTTGGAGGGTGATCTCCTGGGTGGCGGGGATGACGATGCAGCGCACATTTTCCGCCACCTTTTTCCCCTTCAGAATAGCAGCGGCCTCCCGCAGGTCCTGGATGCGCCCATTGGTGCAGGAGCCGATCACCACCTGGTCGATGTGCAGGCCGGCCACCTCGCTGACCACCTTGGTGTTCTCGGGGAGATGGGGCATGGAGACGGTGGGTTCCAGCTTGTCCAGATCGATGACTACCTCCCGTGTGTAGACCGCATCGGGATCGGCCTCAAAGGCCTCGCAGGGACGGTTCACCCGGCCGTTGATATACTCCATGGTCTTCTCGTCCACGGGGAAGATTCCGTTCTTGCCGCCGGCCTCGATGGCCATGTTGGAGATGGTGAAGCGGTCGTCCATGGACAGGGAGGACACGCCCTCCCCGGCGAACTCCAGGGACTGATACAGAGCGCCGTCCACGCCGATCATGCCGATCAGGTGGAGGATGACGTCCTTGCCGCTGACGTAGGGCTGGAGCTTCCCCTTCAGTTCCACCTTGATGGCAGAGGGGACCTTGAACCACAGCAGGCCGGTGGCCATGCCGGCCGCCATGTCGGTGGAGCCGATGCCGGTGGAGAAGGCCCCCAGCGCGCCGTAGGTGCAGGTATGGGAGTCGGCCCCCACGATGACCTCGCCCGGGGCGGCCAGCCCCTTCTCGGGGGATCAGGGCGTGCTCTACGCCCACCTGGCCCACGTCGTAGAAATGGGTGATGCTGTGCTTATGGGCAAACTCCCGTGCCTGCTTGCACAGCTGGGCAGACTTGATATCCTTGCAGGGGGTATAGTGGTCCAGCACAATGGCGATCCTGTCCTTGTCAAAGACCTGGGTGAAGCCAGCCTTCTCAAACTCCGTGATGGCCACAGGGGTGGTGATATCGTTGCCCAGGACCAGGTTCAGCCTGGCTTCGATCAACTGGCCCGGCTGGACTGAGGACAGCCCGGCGGCCTTTGCCAGAATTTTTGTGTCATCGTCATTCCCATGGAATGTGCCTCCTCACTTTTGTGGGTGATTTTTTCCTGTCCAGTATGACGGTTCTCTTGCCAAAAAAGAATGTTAACTATGATACAATTAAGAGGATTTCTTGGGAAAAGAGGAGAGATCGATGGAATACGCCAACACCTTTTCGCTGGACTTCCTGTGGAGCTCTGGCGTCCCACTTCGCCCAGGACCGCCCCTCGGTCCGCTGCTCCTCCGGCTATCTGATCTACCTCCAGGGGACAGAGGCCACCTGCTTTTATTATTTGAAAAAGGGAAAGGTAAAGAGCTTCATCCAGTCGGAGGACGGGGCGGAGCGCACCCTGAACCTGTATCAGCAGGGCTCCATTTTCGGGGAGGCATCCTTTTTTGACGAACTGCCCCGGGTGTCCTCCGCCGTAGCCCTCACCCCTGCGAGATCGTCCCCATCGACCGGGAGCAGGTCACGGCGGAATTTACCCGGAATCCAGGCATGGCCATGGCCATGCTGAAATATCTGGCCCGGACGGTGCGGCTGCTGTCCGCCCATGTGGACGACATGGCCTTCCGCCCGGCAGAGTGGCGGGTGGCTCAGTACCTGCTCTCCGCAGCATCTGGGCAGGATCAGGTGTCCTGCACCCAGGAGGAGATCGCCTCATCCATCTCTGTTAGCCGGGTGACCGTCAGCCGCATCCTGAACCAATTCTCCCGCAGGGGGCTGGTCGCTCTGGGATACCGGGCATTTCTCTTTTGGACCGCAGGACTCTGGAAACGCTCTGCACACCCTAAAGCTGGAGCGGCGCATTTCTGATGCGCCGCTCCAGCTTTTTACGGTCTCTAATGTATCCATAAGCTGCAGAAGCTGCTCCAGCTCCGGCTGACAGCCATAGTCCTCTAAGTCCCAGGGGTCCAGCTTCTCACAGAGCAGCGCACGCCCCAGCTGCCGGGCCGTGTCCGGATCACGCGGCGTTCCGATCCCCAGAGCATAACATCGAATCAGGCGGCAGCGGCAGTTGACGTTTCCCTTTTCCGCACCCGCCTGGTAGAGCGCAAACGCCTGCTTCGGGTCCTGCTCTACTCCAATTCCGATCTCATAAAAACGCCCCAGTGCCCAAAAGGCAGCCTCATCCCCGGACTGCTGGGCCTGTCGGTAGCAGTCCAGCGCCTCTGCGATGCGGCCCGCCTGTTCTGCATGCCAGCCCATGTTATAGAGCGCACAGACACTCCTGCCTCCGCTGCACGCTGATACCAAAACATAGCCTGTTCGAAATTTCAGGGGCCCTCCCTTCCATTTGCCAGCATCTCCGCCAAATTGTTCATGCTGGAGGCATTCCCTTCTCTGCCGCACACCGGTAATATTCGACTGCCCTGGCGTAATCCTGTTCTGTCCCGATGCCGTATTCATAAGACCAGCCCAAAAGCCCCAAGGAGTCGGCATCCCCACTTCGGCGGACTTGTGAAACCAGATCAACGCCTGCTTCAGGTCCTCTGCAACTCCAATGCCGCCCTGACAGCACCGGCCCAGTTCATACATGGATCGGACGGAACCCCGCTCTGCTCCCTGCCTGTACCAGCTTACCGCAGCTGCCGGGTCTTTTTCCCACACCTTTTCCCTTTTCATAGCACCAGCCCAGATTTCCCATCGCAACAGTATTTCCGGCCTGTGCCGCCCGCCGATACCACTCCACGGCCTGCTTCCAGTCCTGGGGAACACCGTGTCCACGCTCATAGCACCACCCCAGGTTGCACATGGCGTTGTCCTGCTCTTGTTCCGCAGCCCTTCGCAGCCAGATGACTGCCTGCTTGTCATCCTTCCCAATGCCGCTGCCGTGGAGGAGCCGGTATCCAAAGCTGCTCATAGAGCGGGGGTTGCCCGCTTCCGCGCCTCTGCGATACAGCTCTGTTGCCTGGACCTGGTCCTGCTCTACCCCGATCCCTTCAGAATAGCACCAGGCCAGATTTCCCATGGCGCGGATGCTGCCCGCCTCCATTGCACGGCGGTACAAAGCTGCGGCCTTTTTCCCGTCCTGATCCACGCCCTGCCCTGTCTCATACAGCCACCCCAGGCAGCGGCTGGCTTCCGCGTCTCCGGCCTCAGATGCCTGTTCATACCAGTGCGCGGCAAGAGGGAGGCTGGCCTCTACGCCCTCCCCATGCTCATAGTCCCAGGCCAGGCAGTACATGGAACGTACGTCTCCAGACTCGGCTCCACGCTGGAACCACCGGGCGGCTTCGGCGTGGTCCTGCTCCACGCCTTTTCCGTTGTCATAGCACCAAGCCAGGTTGCCCATGGCCCGGCCGCTCCCGGCCTCGGCGCTCCGCAGATACCACTCCGCCGCCTTCTCCCAGCTCTGCTCCACGCCCTGGCCCGCCTCATAGAGCCAGCCCAGGTTGCACATAGCATCGCTGTCCCCTCCGTCCGCAGAGCGGCGGTACCAGTAGGCGGCCTGAGCATAGTCCTGTCCGATCCCCCGGCCCTTCTCACAGCACCATCCCAGATCATACTGGGCCGTGGAGTCCCCCCTTCTGAGCCCCCAGGGTCCACCAGCGGACCGCCTCCTGGTCATTCTGAGGGACCCCATCCCCCTTCAGGCACATCTGTCCCAGCTCGCAGGCCGCAGACTCGGCCCCCAGCTCCCATGCCCGGACCAACAGGTCCCAGGCCCGGTCTGGGTCCCGGGGCATCCCGGTCCCATTGAGGCAGCAGATCCCCAGAAGCAGAGCGGCCCGGCTGTGCCCCTGCTCCGCCGCCTGCGAATAGAGCTGGACCGCGCCGTCCGCGTCCTGCTCCACCCATTTTCCGTGTTCCATCAGCCAGCCCAGACAGCACTGTCCGTCCGCATCCCCTGCCTGAGCCGCACGGCGGTACCACTGTACGGCCTGCTTGGGGGAGATCTCCGTCCCGATGCCAAACTCATAGTGCCGGGCCAGCTCCGCCTGGCTGGAGGCGTCCCCCTGAAGGGCGGAGGTCCGCAGCCATTCCAGGGCAGCCTTTTGGTCCTGGGGCAGTCCCAGCCCCTGTTCCAGACAGCGGGCCAGCAGCCTCTGCCCCGGGAGGAGCCGTGCTCCGCCGCTCGCCGGAACAGCTCCACCGCCTTTTTCTGGTCTGAAGTGGTGCCGATCCCTGCTCAGCAGACGCCCAGATTGCACACCGCCGACAGGCTCCCCATCTCCACGGCCTGCTGATAAAGCCAGAAAGCCTGGCGGGGGTCGGCCTCCCTCCGAGCCCCTGTTCCATACAGATGCCCAGGTTGCAGGTCCCCAGCCGCTTCCCATTCCGGCGGGCGGCGGAAGCAGGCCAGTCCCCTCTCTTTCCTATCGGGCCGGCTGATCCAGAAGACACCAAGGGCGGACCAGTCATCTCCGGTCATCTCCCCCTCCGCCGCCTGGGCATCCGCTTGCCGCAGCGGGGACAGAACTCCGGCAGCCAGGGGCCCCTCTCCAAAATAGCCGCACCCCTGGTCTGAACAGCGAAAAATCATACTGCTCTCCTTTCTCTGGCCAGCCTACTCCAGGCCCTGCTCCAAAATTCGATAGATGGCCTCCATGTCCAAGCTCCGCCGCAGCATGTCAGCCAGCCGGTCATACTGCCGTTCCTTAAAGGTACGGGCGTCCTCGGTGCAGGACTGTTCTCCGTTCCACTCCACCCCCTTCTCATCCAGGAGCAGATCCACCAGCCCGCAGGTGAACGCACCGCTGTCAAACAGTCCGTGGAGATAGGTCCCAAGCACCCGGCCCTCCACGGTGAAGATGCTCTCTCCCCCGCTGGTCCCCATATGGATCTCATAGCCCTCCAGAGGACACCCCCTGAGCCGTCCATAAAATCCGTCAGGTAGATCCGCTTGACAACACTTCTGTTCTCTAGACTTTTTACGAGAAAAGGTGGTGGCCACCGGCAGGAGTCCCATCCCATGCATGGAGCCGCCTCCCTCCACGCCCTGGGGGTCCTCAGAGTGCGGCCCAGCATCTGGAATCCGCCGCAGATCCCGATAACTGGGACACCCTTTCCCACCAGCCGGAGGATCGTCCCCTCCAGCCCGCTCTGCCGAAGCCAGGACAGGTCGGCCAGGGTGCTCTTCGTACCTGGGAGGATGACCAGATCCGGCCTTCCCAGTGCCTGGACCCTGTCCACATAGCGCAGTCCTACCGCCGGATGGCGCTCAGAGGGCGAAATCGGTGAAGTTGGAGATGCGTGGCAGGCGGATCACCGCCACGTCCAGGGGCTTCCCCTCCCGTCTAGCAGAAAAGTGCTGGGAGGCTGTCCTCTTCATCCAGATCCAGCTCCATCCAGGGCACCACCCTACCACCGGCACATGGGTCAGCTCCTCCAGCTGGGTCAGGCCGGGGCGGAGGATCTCCACGTCGCCCCGGAATTTGTTGATGATAGTCCCCTTCACCATAGCCCGCTCATCAGGCTCCAGCAGGGCCATGGTCCCGTAAAGGGCAGCAAAGACACCGCCCCGGTCGATGTCACCCGCCAGCAGCACAGGCGCCCCCGCCATCCGGGCCATCCCCATATTCACGATGTCCTCCGCCTTCAGGTTGATCTCTGCGGGGCTGCCGGCCCCTCCAGTACGACGATATCGTGGGTCTGGGCCAGGGCGTGGTAGGACTCCAGAATAGTGGGAATCAGCTGCTTTTTGTAGGGACAAGTAGGCAGCGGCGGACATGCTGCCCACCACCTCCCCGTTGACGATCACCTGGCTCCCCCACATCGCTGGTGGGCTTGAGCAGGACGGGATTCATCCGCACAGAGGGCTCCACGCCGGCCGCCTCCGCCTGCATCACCTGGGCCCGCCCATCTCCAGTCCCTCCGGGTGATGAAACTGTTCAGCGCCATATTCTGGCTCTTGAAGGGAGCCACAGAGTACCGTCCTGCCGGAAGATACGGCACAGCCCCGCCGCCAGAACGCTCTTTCCCGCATTGGACATGGTCCCTTGGATCATAATGGATCTAGCCATGGAAAGCCTCCTCTCCTGCTGAATGGCCTGGATCAGCCTCTGATTTTCCCCCTTGGCTCCTGACGCAGACGCGGTAGAAGCCAGGACCCAGCCCCTGGAAGTCGGCGCAGCTCCGGATCAGGATGCCCCGGTCCAGCAGGCGCTCCCGCCAGCCCTCCTCCCCCTGGAACAGCAGGAAATTGGAGTCGCTTGGGTAGACGTGGAACCGCAGCCTGCTCAGTTCCTGAGAGATAGCAGCGCTCCTCCTCCAACTGCTGGTGGACGCGAAATGGCCAGTCCGGCGCATACTGTAAAGCAGATATCCCTGCCTGTTGTGCCAGCTGTGACACCGGCCAGGGCGGGCCCTCCTCCGCCATAGCGGCCAGCAGCGTCCGGTCATCGGACAGGCAGTAGCCCAGCCGCAGCCCGGCCATGGCATAGCTCTTGGTCAGGGCCCGCAGCAGCAGCAGCCCTCCGCCCTCCAGCTCCCGAACCAGCCGGTCCGGCTCCCCTGGAGACAACTCCAGAAAGCACTGGTCCACCACCAGCAGTGCTCCGGCCTCCCGGCAGCGGGCCAGAAGGGGCCCGCAACAGCTGGTGAGATCAGTGTGCCTGTGGGGTTGTTGGGATCACAGAGGAACACAGCATCAATTTCCTGGGAAATTTTTCCGAGCAGAGCGCTGGAAAAGCGGAAATCTTCGTGCATATTTGCGTAATGGAATTTAACTTTACAATTATTTTGTACAGGGCCTGTGGTACTCCGAAAGGTCAGGGGCCAGGACCAGGGCGTGGTCCGGACGCAGGGCTCGGACCAGCCGGTCGATCAGGTCAGAGGCCCCGTTCCCACACAGCACCCAGTCCTCCGGAACGCCGTCCCGGGCGGAGATGGCCCGCCTTAGGCCACGGCAGAGGGGGGTCAGGATAGGCGGGAGGCGCTCCAGCGCCTCCCGCGCCGCCTGGATGGCGCAGGGCGGCACCCCCCCAAGGGGTTCAGGCTGATGGACAGATCCAGCACAGGCCGCTCCAGTCCATAGATGTCGCCACCGTGGGTCCTCTCCTCCATTTCGCTCCCTCCTATCTGAATATGTGAGAACACAGCACTGCCGCTGCGGCGCACAGGGCCAGACACAGGACCTCGGTCCCGTACATCAGTCGGTTGGCCGTCGGGATGTCCTCCGGCCGGATGGGCCGCTCCACCTCCCCGATGGTGGGCTTTCGGACCAGCGTCCCAAAATAGCTGGCATCCCCGGCCAGCTGGACCCCCAGCGCCCCGGCACAGGCCGCCTCCGTCTGAGCGGAGTTGGGGGACTTGTGCACGCCGGTCCCTGCGCCAGATCCGCAGTGCGTCCCGCCCCCGGAATCCAGGCAGCAGAGCGGCGGCCAGGCACATGAGCAGGGCGGACAGCCGGGCTGGCAAATAATGGCCGCGTCGTCGGTGCGGGCCGCAGCCCCTGCCGAAAAAAGAGGTATCGCTCGTTTCGGTATCCACCAATGGAGTCCATGGTATTGAACGCTTTGTCAACCATGCCTAGGGGCAGCCGCCCAGAGCCAGCCAGAACAGGGGGCGATCACGCCGTCAGAGGTGTTTTCTGCCACCGTCTCCACTGCGGCCCGGGTCACGCCGTCCCGGTCCAGGCACTGGGTATCCCGTCCTACAATGCGGCCAACCGCCCTCTGCGCGTCCATGAGGCTCCTGCCGGTCAAGGCCCGATACACCGCCATACTCTCATCCCGGAGGCACCGGGCGGCCAGCAGCTGATAGCTGAGCCAGACCTCCGTCGCAGTCCCCGCCGCCGGAGAGAGGGCATATAGAGCGGCCAGGAGCAGCAGGCTCCCCCCTCCGAAGAGCAGGACCATGGTCAGCACCAGCACCCCGCCAGCCAGCAGTTCTCCTCCCGGCGTCCTGGGAAAAAGCCGCCGCAGGCCGGTCTCCAGGCGGCTGATGGTCCATCCCATCAGCCGTATGGGGTGGGGCATCCACGCCGGGTCCCCCAGGAGCCAGTCCAGCGCGGCAGCGGCCAGCAGGACCCACAGGCGGCTCACAGCGTCTCCAGAAGGGTGAAGGCCAGCTCCTTCCCCTCCTCCACCCGGACTAGGTATCCGCCGCAGTTGCTGGGCAGCCAGCTGTAAAAATCCTGATGTGGCACCGCAAAGCCGGACATAGCGGACATCAGGGTCCCGCCATGGGCCAGAATCCCGGGCCGGGACATGCCCAGGGCACGGGCCTGCTCCACCACATGGGCCACCCCCCGGCGGCAGCGGGCGATGTGCTCCCCCAGCACCTCTCCTCCGGGAAAGGCGATGTGGGGGTCCCCCGCCAGCCACGCCTGATAGATGGGGTTGTCCTTCAGCTCTGCCCAAGTCTTGCCCTCAAAGGTTCCGAAATCGCACTCCTTCAGCGCGTCCACCAGCCGCTGCTCCACGCCGGGAAACAGGATCTCAGCCGTCTGCCGGCACCGGAGCATAGGTGAGACCCACAGCCCATCGATGGGAGGCATCTCCCCCCGGCGGCGCTCCGCCAGCGCCACGCCCTCCGGGGCCAGGGGGTGGTCCTGGGAGCCTACATACTGCCGCAGCAGATTCCCTCTGGTGGAGCTGTGGCGGATCATCAGCAATTCCATGTCTATTCCTCTCTGTCTGTTCTATTTTAGTCTTATAGCCAGCCCGCAGGAGATCCGGTACACCGCCTCGGCCCTCTCCGCCAGCTGGCAGCAGAGGCGGCCCACCGCCTCCCGCCGCTGCCGTTCCTCCGCCTGGATGGGGACCAGGCCGCAGCCCACCTCGTTGCAGATCACTGCCCGCAGTCCCATCAGCTCCTCCAGATCCGGGAGGGGTCCAGCGCATGGAGGTCGTAGAGCACCTGTGTCCCAGGCCCCAGGACCGGGGACAGCTCCTCCTCCCGGACCCCAGCTCACGCCGGGCGAAGTCCCGTTTTCCTGCCCAAGGCCGCCCACGATCAGGATCATATCAACACCTCCGCTATCTCTCTCGCCAACACCATCGCCGCCAGACAGCCCAATTCGCACACCTGAAGGAACCACCCGCCAGGTCACCCGTCAGACCGCCGAACTCCCGACGGGCCATTTGGATATACCAGAGATAGACGAGGATGGCGGCGGCCACAGCGGCGCAGCCCACCCCCAGCATCCCGATGGCCAGCGCCAGCAGAGCGCACAGAAACAGCAAAAACCGCTGCCGCCCCTCCCCTGCTCCTGCTCCGTAAAGGCGGCCAGCAGGCCTGTCCGCCCTGGCCCCGGCTGGGTCAGCGCCCCGTACCCCGACGTGGCCCGGGAGAGCACGGGGACCAGAGCCAGTGCCCACAGATCCTCCTTCTCCCAGCCCGGCTGGCACCACAGGGCGTATTGCAGGAGGAGATAGGACACACAGCCCAGCACCGCGAAGGCCCCCACGCGGGAGTCCTTCAGGATCTCCAGCTTCCGGGCCCGGTCCTGGTGGGAGGCCAGCGCATCACAGGTGTCGCAGAAGCCGTCCATATGGATACCACCGGTGTAGGCCAGCGGCAGGAGGACCGCCCCGCTGCCCGGAGCTGCGGCGTCAGCGTCAGCAGATCCGCCAGCGCGGACCAGGCCAGCAGGAGCAGACCCAGGACAGCCCCCACAAGGGGAAACGCGCACAAAACCCAGGCCCGGCAGTCGTCGGACCACCGGACCCAGGGCATGGGAAGACGGGAGTACATGGAGAAGGCCATAGAGACCGCCCGCAGATACCTCAACAGCACTCCTCCTTCCAGATCACCGGCAGTCCGCAGACCACCTCTATTACCCGGCCGCACCGCCCTGCAGCCAGCCGGTGCAGGCGGGCCAGCCCGTCCAGATAGACCGCCGTCTCGGGAGAACAGGGGACCTCCTCTCCGAACACATCGGCGCTCACCATCACCAGGTTCTGGGCCTGGACGCTGAGCCGCTCCAACCCCTCCGCCGTCCGGAGCAGGGCCCCATCCGGGTCGAAGCCCGAAGGGAGAACAGCTCATTGGCCCATAGATTGCCCAGATCCTCCAGCAGCACACTGCTCCCCACCGGGATGGTCAGCCCGTCCAGGTCCCGCGGGCACTCCAGGGTGGAGAAGCCCTTGTTCTGCCGCAGGGCCCGGTGGCGCCGGACCCGCGCCCGGCTCTCCTCATCCATCGCCTCCATGGTGGCCAGATAGATCCGAGGCCCCTCACCGGACAGCGCACACAGAAGATCTTCCGCGTACCGGCTCTTGCCGCTGGCCGCGCCGCCGTACACCAGTGCCTCCATCTCAGCTCTGGCGGCGATAGGGCGGGATGCCCAGGCCCTGGAAGGTGGCCATGTCCCGATAGATGGACATGGCCATATCCAGCATGGGCATGATGGTCACGGCACCGGTCCCCTCTCCCAGCTTCAGGTCCGCCGAAACAATAGGGCGCAGCCCCAGGGCGTCCAGGAGCAGGCCGCTGGAGGGCTCCGCTGACCTGTGGCTGGCGATGAGGGCCTTGGCCGCGTCCGGGCAGAGCCGCACAGCCAGCAGGGCGGCCGCGGCGGAGATGGCGCCGTCCAGTACCCCAGGCACATGGTGGAGGGCGGCCCCAGATAAAAGCCCGCCATACCGGCGATATCCAGCCCTCCCACCTTGGAGAGCACATCCAGCGGGTCCCGGGGGTCAGGGGCGTTGACTTCGATGGCCCTGCGGATCACGGCGATCTTCCGCTCCAGCCCTTCATCTGACAGGCCGGCGCCCCGGCCCGTCACCTCCCTCCACCTGCCGCCCCAGCAGCACTGCTGTCACGGCGGCGGCGGTGGTGGTGTTGCCGATGCCCATCTCCCCTGCCGCAAACAGGCGATATCCCCTGCCCTTGAGCTCCTCTGCCAGCGTGATGCCGGTGACCACTGCGGCCACCGCCTCGTCCCGTGTCATGGCAGGGCCCTTGGCGATGCTCCTGGTCCCACGGGTCACGTGGCGGCAGCAGGCCGCCCTCCTCCACCGGGTGGGCGATCCCGATGTCCACCGGGAACACCTGTGCTCCAGCGGTCCAGGCCATGCGGCAGACACAGGCCTCCCCCAGGCCATGGAGGCCGCCACAGAGGCCGTCACCTCCGGCCCGGTCTGGGTGACCCCCTCCTCAGTCACACCGTTATCTGCGCAGAAGACGGCCAGCACCTTTCTGTCCAGACTGACATCCGCGGTCCCCTGGACTCCGGCGGCCCGGATCACCGCCTCCTCCAGCAGGCCCAGGCCCCCGATGGGCTTGGCGATGGAGTCCCAGCGGCGGGCCGCCTCCGCCATAGCCCCCTGATCCGCCGGCGTGATGCCGGAGATCGCGATACTCAATACGCTGGTCGTCATAATGCTCCCTCCTGAAATCGCCCGCACGCCGCCACGAACCGGGACGCAAAGGCCGGATTTGACCGAAAATACAGGTGCGGAAATCCCGCGAACAGGGCTCCCTCACACCGGACACAGAGCCACGCTTCGCCTGTCACAGGCTTTTGCGCCCGGCAGGCCGTTCCGTTGTCCCCACTGTCCCAGCGGTGGAACTCGTGGGCTGCGATGGTCTCCCCCGAGGAAGATAAAGGGGTGTCCTGCTCCGCCGTCAGGGAGATATAGCCGAAGCGGCCGGTTCCGGATGCCCGTTTCCCCCTGCCGGACAGGACCCCCGCCATGGGCCAGAAGACACCGTTTTCATCCTCCAGCTCTTCCTGGAGATAGAGAAAACCGCCGCACTCCGCCAGCACTGGCATCCCGGCGCGGGCTGCCGCACAGATCTCCGCCCGCAGAGCCCTGTTCCGGCTCAGCTGCCGGGCATACAGTTCCGGATAGCCTCCGCCCAGATACAGGCCCTTTGCCCCGGAAGGCAGGTGCCGGCTGGTCAGGGGCTGAACTCCACCAGCTCCGCCCCCAGCTCCTCCAGCAGTTCTAGGTTATCCTCGTAATAAAAGGAGAAAGCCCGGTCCCGTGCTACGGCGATGGGTATCCCGCCGCCGCTCCGGGGCCTCGCTGTCTCCAGCGATGCAGTCAAAGGGGGGCTGAAGCCGCAATGGCGAACAGGGTGTCCAGGTCCACGCTCTCCTCCATCTGGCCGGCCAGACGCAGGATCTTCTCCTGAAGCCCCTCTACCTCGGCCGCCGTGATGAGGCCCAGGTGGCGGCTGGCCAGCGCACAGTCCGGCATCCGCGGGATATGCCCCAAAACCTGCAGGCCGGTCTCCCTCTCCAAAATGGGTGTGAGATGGCGGCAGAGCTTCGGGGAGCACTGATTCAGGATGACGCCCTGTATCATGTCGGGCGCCCGGAATGACCGCAGCCCCTGCAAAACAGCAGCCAATGTGAGGGAGGTGCCCCCTGGAACGACGGTGAGAACGACCGGCGTATCCGTAGCCCTGGCCAGGTGCCAGCTGCTGGCCCGTTCCGTTCCGGCGATTCCATCATAAAAGCCCATGCAGCCCTCCAGAACGGCCAGGCCATGGCCCGCACCGGCACGGGCCATCAGCCCCCGCACCGTGGGCTCGTCCGAAAAAACAAGTCGAGATTGCGGCTGGGCAGACTCAGCACCTCCCGGTGGAAGAGAGGGTCAATATAGTCCGGGCCGCATTTGAAGGCACAGGGTCCACTCCCCGGTTCAGGGCGGCCTGAAGCAGCGCGCAGGTCAGAGATGTCTTCCCGCTGGAGCTGGCAGGGGCCGCCACCATCACTCTGGGGAGCGATACGGTCTGATGTTCCATGGATCAAGTTCCTCCCAGTGGGTTCCTCGGATTCTCATTATAGCGGCTCTCCAGACAAAATGCAATCTGAGAATCCAGACATTCCTGCCCTTTCCAGGCCCGATCCAGAAAGCTCCTCGAAAAAAGAGGGCGATCCGCCGCGGACATGCTCTGGGACGCCTGTGTCCCGCCGGGGCCGCCGCTCTCCCCACGGCATAGGATGGTGCGGAGGAGCAATCCTCCAATCCACACAAGGAGGAATCCTGCATTGAACAAAGAAACTTGCAGCGCGGCCGGATCGGCCAGCTGCCCGGACTATTTCGGCACACTCCCCTCTTGTGCCGGGCTGGCTGTCCCCTATGTCCCCTTTCAGCAGAATGGGTCTCAAAAATATTCTCAGGGGATGCCCTGAGTAACGGTACGCTGTTTCCCGGTCTGAATCTGCCCTTCCATCTGAAAGTGGAAGGCAGCACCCTTCCCTCCAATCCGCTGGTAGAGCTCCAGGCACTGGAGTTCGTGGTGCTCGAGCTGGGCATCTATCTGGATACCCATCCGGAAGACATGGAGGCATTCCAGCTGTTCCAGCAGTATGCTGCCATGGAAAAGTCCGCCAAGGCGGCCTATGAAAAGCGGTTCGGGCCGCTGATGAAAAGCACGGCGGCCACGGAGGACACCTACCGTTGGCTCCAGGACCCATGGCCCTGGAACTACCAGCAGAATGAGGTGAAGTGACATGTTTATTTATGAAAAAAAGCTCCAGTTCCCGGTAAAGATCGCCACGCCTAATCCCAAACTCGCCGCTTTTATTATCAGTCAGTACGGAGGACCAGACAACAATAGCCTATAAAAATAATGCCGCAGTCAGATGTTGACTGCGGCATTACCATATTCAATGTTCAGACATAAGCCTGCTTTTCATAGAACTTGGCTTTCCCCTGGAACAGATTATTCAGATATGTGGTCTTGAGCCAGGTGGCGACCTGAGACTTCTGCTCGGCGTTCAGCTCGTCGGTGCTCACCAGCTTGTCGCCGATGTGGACGAACGACACCGTCTTGATTTTCTTCTCTGCCACCTGAATCACCACCCATTACACTCTATTCGGAAAGGCCCGTTTCATTTCATATTTCCATAATGCTATTTTATATTACCGATCGGTAATTTGCAAGTAAAAAATAGGAGGGGCAGAAAATCCCCTCCTCTCAACTAGTCATGCTTTCAACCTTGACGATCCCATACCGCTCCGGGAAACCCGGGTCCTGCTCCGCCATCCATAGCAACCTGAGCGAAGGCCCGTTTGGGATGTTCTGTCAGACTCCCATGCCTCTACAGTCTTTTCGATACGCCCATGAACAGAGCGAATACCGCCTGGGTCATATTCAGTCGGTTGCGTATTCCCTTGATTTCTTCTGCACTGTACTCTTGGAGCGGGGCTGTGTCAAATCGCTTCATGTTGCTCTCCTCTTCAGATATCCTTGGGTCATGCAGGAACACCCTTGCTGTAAAGTTCAGCAGGGTCGATGTCAATATCACCATCGTTCCATACGGTCACACCATAGTCGATATAAACCCCGTCGAATACCGCTCTGTCGGTCAGAGGGGCAAACGCTGGGAAAGAAAACAGGGGCGAAAAATCGAAGATCTTCGCCTCGCCTGTGTTGAAACGCACCCAGAGTTTATGCCCATCAATCGGCCTGACGCCGCACACACGGATGGCGGGAGTGGTTTCCCCGGCATATGCAATACCATCTTTGATATACATTTCTTCTCCTCCTTATCTTAGCGGCTCAATCTTCCCAAACGGGATGTTTCTGACCGCATTGTTCCAAGCCTTGTAAAGCTCATCCTCATGGATAGCCGCCCATGCTTGGACTAGCTTCAGCTGTTTTACCGGCAAGCTACCTGCCAGCAGTTCTCCGTCTACGCCTACGGATGCTTCGTATTCGGCAAAGTACACGTGGAAATGCGGCTTGTTGTGTTGTCCGTTGTCGCTGTAAATCATTTTGATGATGATGTTGTAGAACCGGCAAAGTTCAGGCATTTTAGTTCCTCCTGTCTTGTTCTTCATACTTATCTTACCCTATTAAATAGGGTTTGTCAATAGTGATTTCACTCTAGGCAGAAAAAAAAATGGGCGGGAACCCCCGGCCCGGCAGTCTCACTCTTCGGTTTTCAAGGTGCCACACCGCTTCTTCATATCGTTGGCAGCATAGATGGCATCGACGACCCGGCAGTCTCCAGAAAGCAGATCCAGTTCGTCGGCCACCTCACGGATTTCGTCCCAGAGGACGTAGAACGCATATGTCCCCCCCTGTTCAGCCTCTCTTGTTCCTCCGGCATAACCTCGAAGTCGAGGTAGAGCTGTTCGATGGAGTGCATCAGGGCGTCAACCTTCCCGATGCCGAAAATCGCCTTATCAAGATGTTTGTTCATTGCCTTTTTCGTCCTTTCGGTTAGATGTTATAGACACCCAACCACCGGAGTAAAAGGCCTCATAAATCAGGCAATGAAGGGTGGGGGAGCTTTACGGTCCCGTGTGGGCATCTGGGCATCAGCCCTTGTGCTTCCCGCCACCATATTTTACAACTTTTTTCCATATCGTCAAAGGTATAACACCTTTCTGAATCTGACTGCAATCGACTCTGCTCTGTCCCACTCTTCGCTCATGCAAAGCTCCAGAACATATAGGCTGTCCCTGGTGGGTGAAGCTTCTGCGAGGAGTTGTGTCATCGTGGATCATCGTGAGTAGCAGTTCTTCCACATCATACTTCGATGCGCCTACCGCTACCGCCGCTTTTCGGATGGAAGATACAAGCTCCCGGTCAATAGCCGGAATCGCTTCTCCGCAATTCAGCATGACATAGAACTCTAGGAGGAGGACCTTCAGTTCATCGGCATGACGGCCCTCCAGATTCAGGATCTCGGACATTTGCCGGAGATCCCGCATATATTCGACCATCAATCCCGCCCTGCAAATGCCTTGCACTTGCCTTGGACAGTTCTGCGAAATCTCGGTGCTCCCCTTCCCCGTCATGACTGCTCCCCTCTTCTAATCTTCGTCTCCAGCTTTGAAGATATCATCACCTGAGTTTCATTATATCAGTTGTCCTCGCTTTCGCAAGCCTTTCTTAAATCGCATGGCCGCCTGGAGGAACGGGTTTCCGTCTCTCCTGGTGTTGTGGGATGGTCTATCGTACTGGGCTCTTGTGCGGCCTCTGAGCGGCTTTCCTGGGGTAACTCTGGGGCGAATCTCAGCGTGGCCGTTCTCGGGCCTCCAAAGCAAATTTCAAGGCTGCCGATCCCAGGCCCGTTGAAATCAAGGTAATCCTTGCGGTCACTCATCTCCATCCTCGAAGTAGTCCCGGACGAAATCTCCGGCGCCAAAGTCCTTCAGCTCTTCGTAGGTGAAGATCTCCGCCAGGGCATCAATGATGTCGGCGTCGTTATGGCAATTCTCCAAACCGAGCTTGATGTATGCGTCAATGAGCCGGCTCACCTTATCGCGCAAGCAGGTGCCCGCCTTTTCTTCGCTTGTCTTCCTCCCATCCATTACCGCTCGAACATCATCCTGGAACCTGACCCATTCCTCGCCGTAGTCAGCAAGCCCATGTTTTTCCCTTTCAAGCCATTCCGAGATGTCCCGGTCGAAGCACCACAGGGTCTTGTCGCTGCAATTTTTCAGCATGGGCCGGATCACGTCCATGACTAGGCCGGGCATATAGGACATACGGCCAGGGCGTACCGAACGGCGCAGTTCAGAACAGCGCCTCCGAAATCGTCTTCTCTCTCAATCTTCATATTTGCTCTCCCTCTTTTTGTACTGCTTCGGCGCAGTCATCACAAATAAACTGATTTTTCGCCCCTTTGATTAGTGCCAAGTTTGGGAAATAGTCATCATCAAATTTCTTTCCACAAACAAAGCATCTGTCCAGCCCGCTATTTTTAAGTCCTTTCCGCTCTCGTGCCGAGATGGTATCTCTTACGGTCATGCCCCATTTTACGCAATCGTAAATATCGTAGGTTTTCGTGATTGTTTTTCTTAATTATCATCTATTGTCCTGCCCTTCTAGTTCATCTTCAAGTTCCTGGCAGTAAACCATTCTCCTGCCACATCTGCCGCACCACGCTTCATCAATCCCAGCTCGGCCGGACGCCCACGTTACTCGTGTCCACCCATGGCAATATGGGCATCGCCATCTATCGGACAGCTCTCCGGCATATTTGCGTTCAATATGTCGGTATCTATCCCCGGTCAAGTTCCAAACCCTCAATTCCAGATTCTCAATTTCTTCTTTGTGTTTGGCTGCCCTCTTTTCCGCTTCTTTCTGCTCATGCGCCTCTTGCCTCCATTTAAGCTCCTGCGGTAAATAGGTGATATTTGAGTACATACCTTCGGAAATCTCCTCGTCTCCATTCCAGGAGCAGCACGGCGGCTCAATGGGGCCGTTCGGGCCACCAGTCCACCCTCCCGGGCAGTCGTTCCCATAAAGCGGGCAGCCATCACAATCTTCAATCTCTCTGGCTATTTTCTCTTCGTCCATAATGCCCTCCTAAAACCGCTGGAAATTGCCGGAGAGGAGTAAGTATTGCTACGATCCGCTGGAACCGCTGGATTCGGGTGATTCCGGCTTTGCACCGTCGAAAGCCTCTGCCAGCTCCCGATACTCCTCCAGCGATATATACCCACGCTTTCGCTGCTGCTTCCAGTAGTTCATTATCCTGTCGTACTGCTCTTTCAGGGCAATATACTTGGCGAAAACGGGGTTTAGCTCCCGGCAGACATCGTCGAGAGCCTTCTGTTTCTCTTCAAAATTTGAGAGCAATTCAAAGCTCGGTGCCCTGCCGATGTTCTTGGAGCCGCAGGCACAGCAGAACTTCGGCGTTTTCCCGGACACTGAAATCGCTCTTGCAGTCCTTGCAGATCCATTTCTGCTGTCTGCCCTCGCCATTTACACCGCCTCCCTTCTATTTCTTTTTGGCGTTATCTTCAAACCATCTGCACTTGAGGCAGTGACACCCTGGGGTTCCCTTTATGGTCATTTTTCCCGAGGCAGATACCCGGGCGATATGCCTCATAGCAATCAGGTTTCTTCTTGCGGGTTTTCTCTTTCATGCTCCATCACCCTTACCTCCGATGATCTCGTCAAGGGTGACGGATTCGTCAGGGTGAAGGGAGGGGAACAAGTTCTCGCTGATATACAAATGGTCAAAAGTAAAGGGTGCTGTATGGTACTGTCATCGTCTTGCTGTGACGCTCGATAGTCCCATCCCGCCCAAACACACGCTTAATGGTCTTGGCATCCTCCACCTCCTGCTCCGTCCAGCGGGGCTTGCGGATGATGCGGTCGGGGTGGTTGATAATATCAATCAAGTGGACCGTGTCGCTCTGACGCCATTCTCCATGCCCATCTTCATAGCATTTTGGTATGGCATATTCTAACGCGACTCCACCACTTATTCTGTAAATCGCATTATCGTTTCCAGTGACGTGCCATACCTCGTCCACCTCAACCCCCAGCACCTCGCAAATTCTCGGCTTGTCCATGTTGGCCTCCTCCTTAATGGTAGAAAATGGTTTTTCTCCATTTCTTTATCCATTTCTCCCTCATTTAATTGCGGCTCCCACATTTCCTCCACCACCTCATAGCCCATCAGGCGTGCGGCTTTGTGGGGATGATTGAGTATCCACGCCTGACATGACTGGTTATCGTGTTTGAGAACGTCCGCTATTATCGGACAGTTATCACACCCGCTTTTGCAAAGTACAGGAATAATATCCCGGTATCTAAGCACTTCCCCGTCTTACTCCGAAACTTCACGGCCGTCCTCCTTCCTCTCCCACTCCCTGCACCGCTGATCCGGCTCCGTGAAGTCGGCACGGTGCGGGCTGTCCCCGTTACAGCACACGCCCTGGAAGTTCTCGTACCAGGCGCATGTGGCGCATTCCTCAGCTTTCCAGTTGGCACAGGTGTCATTTCCATGTGTTAAAAACACCCCGTTGTCAGGGCAATCACAAAAGCGGTCTCCGTCCCACCACACGCAGGTAGCGCAGCACTTATTCATGCTCGGCCTCCTTGTCCATGCGAGCGCCGCACGAAGGGCAATAGTCTGTATAAACCTGAGCTGGGATACCCTTGTAATACATTGCGTCAAATCCACATTCGGAACATACCCCGTCAATCCATCTCCCGTGCCGCACCTCCGCAACGTCTGCGGCGGGGATAGACGTAATATCCTTGACAATATGTAGTCGCTCATCTGCTCCAGGGTAATATTCCTCCAGGACTTTCAGCACGGCCGCCCTCTCGATATATGTCTTCATATCAATACCCTTAATGCTCCTTCAAATAAAGCGCAATTTGAATAAGGCCGACTCCAAAAATAAAAACAGCTGCTGACCAGTTAATGGCAGTATTCCCATTCCCTTTTTAGACCGAAATAAACATTTATTGCCGCCAGGAAGAAATTCACACCAGCGTAAAATATCATTCTGAGCTTCCTCCTTTTTTTCATCCTGCTCCCTCCGTAGTGCGGCCTCGGCTTCCTCGCGGGTGAGGAACACGGTTTTGCCAATTTCATTCAATGGGAAAGAACAGGTTTGAGTATGGCAGAGGCTGTCTCCACCTTTTAACAGAGAAACATACTGAATTGTCGTTCTTTGAATGAGGCTTGGCTTTGTCTGGAAAATGTTTAAGTATTTTGCTTGCGCCCAAACTTCTTTCCCGATCATCCTGTCCGCCCGGGCCAGTTCGCGGAGGCGGTCAATGGGGCCGAGAGCGCGATATTGCTCCAGCTCTTTGTCATCGGAAAGAAGCTGGTCTATCTTGTCCGCTACCTTTGCGCAGTTCTCAGACGCAAGGCCAGCGATAACATTGACTTCCTCCGGCTCCAGCCCCGTGTCCTCGTAGGCGGCGAGGCGGTCAGCATGTTCCCCGTAGAGGTATTCTGTGGGCGCATCACCCATCCCGGCAGAGCAGATTGCCCATTTGGTTTCCCCGTTCTGTTTCAAAGGGATAACATTTTGTCTGTCTCGCTTTTTGTCAGCCGTTCCATGTCAGCCCTCCTCGTGCCAATTTTGTAATGCATGTTTTAGGGTTTCATTCTCCCGCTTCACCTGCTCCAGCTCGGCCCGTAGCTCGGCATTTTCAGCCTGGAGCGTGGAGAGGGCGGTGGCGGCGGCGTGGCACATCTTAATGCCTTCTGGTCCTCCTGCGGCGCTCTTTAACTGCTCAATCAGCTTCTCAATGTCCATCAGGTGTCCTCCTCTCCTCCGGCGGCCAGCGGTAGACTGCAACCCCGTCGTTCTCAAGCTCAACATCTGCTGTATATTCCGTGCGGTCACCAAAGCTATTGGTAAGCCATACAAATTTCTCTGAAACTTCTACAAGTGCCCACATTTTCAGCGGTTCTGGCCCAGCTACAATAGTAAACACCGGCTCACCGTCCATCTCCCGCAGCTCCTCCAACGCCAACGCCTCGTTCGGCGGGGTGAGGGTAGTATCTCCTCCAATGCAGAGATCAGCATATCAATGATTTGAGCCGCTTGATGATATGTGTCAGTGGTCCTCCATGCATCAGCAGCTTTCTTTGCCAGCCGAATAGTTTCATTGTTCCGGTCCATCTTTTAGCGCCTCCTTCTCTCCACTTTAACTCCATACTCTTTTCAACGGCTCTGATGTGCATGGGGCAGTTTGGATTTACCTTACAATTAAGGCATCGTCCTGTTTCCTCATACATTTCTAGGCGGGTAAATGCCTCGTCATAATCACACATCTTTGTCATATAATGCCTCCAATCTCTTCATCTCCATCTCCTCCGCGCTCAGAATCGGCGCGTGGGTGTGTCTACATCTTGCCGCTTCCAAACATTTTTCGCATTTCTGATACTCCCCCCCAGGAGCCATTCATCAAATAGGGTGCATTTCGAACCCGCCGCTCCACCGGAGCTTTCTTTCCGTGGGTTCGATCTCGGTGGGTGTGGTACTTGCAAACATCCTTTCCCCAGAAATCTCCGGGTAAAGGCACTCCCCTTCCATCCCCTTTTCGCACGGGACCTCATGCTCGACGAGTATCTTCATTGCCTATCACCTTCCTTATTTCTCTGTTGCCTATCAAGTCCCAATAAAAATACCAGAGTAGACCGGCCCTTCGATAAAATAGTGGCAGAACTCAAGCCCCTTCGGGACGCCCTCCCTGTCCAGCTTTGTCGGTCTGAGGACAAGAACGTGGTTATCGACCATGATTTGGTACTTCCGTCGGGGATGAGCCTCTTTGCTTCGCTGCTCACTGGCGTAGCAACTCTGCGCTCTGTGATGTAGTTGCACAGGCATTCAGCTGGTATTCCCTGTTCCGGAAGCAAGTCGAAGATGGAAATTTGACCTATCATCTCGGCCCCTCCTTCTTTCTGACCTGCCCACGAGCCACCTGTACTGCTCCATACAGCCATCCCTCAATATACTCCCCTGGTCCCTCTCTGGACCTGGTTCTCTGGCTCCGTCCCGCCGTAATAGGCGGCATAATCATCCCGGCCAACCTTCAGGATCACTACCGGCTGATAGTGGAGCACAAACGCCTGGTAGTTCCTGAACTCGTTTGCAATGTCCTTCATCTTGCACACCCTCAGTTGTCGATGAACTCGCAGAGATAGAACTGGACTGTATTGCCGTTTACCTCATGCTGGCAGCATCTCCATCGCCCCTGGAACAGGAACCATACGGTTCCATCGAAGGTGTTGAGGTAATCGTACCCGTGCTCCTGAAGAAAACTCCGCAACAGGTCATTTGTGGATTTCCGCTCGTCGTTCCATTCAGCTTTGAAGAAGGGAATCCGGCCGATTACTTCTCCTCTTGGATGGCGCTTGTCAAAGTCTTTGCAGAACTGGTCGAAATTCACTCCTGCTGCCTCCCTCCAGAGCCTTCTGGATGATTACTTCCATGTTCTTCTCCAGCAGGAACATCATGTCCTGCCGTTTCTGGGACAAGATCTGATTCAATTCCGCATGGACTGTTGCCCGGTTCACGACTCTGCACTGGTGTACGGCCAGAATCAGGTCATCGAAGGTAATCCCGTCGAGAATGTTGTCCTCCGGATACAGGTCCTCGCCAAGTTTCCATTCACGCTCCATCTTCACCTCTCCAATCTCCCAATCTTTCTTCCGGTCAGCTCCTCGTAGAACCAAGCCCGCTCCACGCAGGTCATTGTCCCGGCGGTGATATTCCGCAGGACGATGTAGTGGCAACCGGTTCCGCCGGAACCGACCCCAGCGTCCAACAGGTCAATGCCAACGAACTCATATTCGTATTCATCTCCCAGCTTCGACTTTGCGGTAAATCTGTCTCCAGTTTTCAAAACGTCCATTTCCGAAACCTCACATTCTAATTCCAAGTGGTAATTTTGGTGTAACTTTACGATACAATACCTACCGCCTAAGTCAATAGATTCAGCGAAATTTGTTGAAAATATTTAATTTTGTTGATTTCAGAAGTCGAAACCGCACATGGCCTCCACCGCCATCAGGTCTTCCGACCGAATCTCGTAACTGATCCACCGTTTCCACAGTCGGTGTGCCTCTCGGTCTGACAGGCGAGCCACACGGTTTTCCCCAAGAAGCTCAACTTGGCGACCTTCTCGACGGGGCCCCGTTCCACCTTGGCGTAGAGCCAAGTGTCGTTCTCACCAGTGAACCCGACTTCATCAGCGGATTTCAGCAGCCATTCCTTCCACCCATAGTAATCGCGCAGGCGGAGCTTCATAGCCTGTTCGCCAGCCATAGCCCCGATGGCCTCCCAACTGAACGGGGCAATCTTTTCCGCTACGGTGTCAGAGTATCCCGGGGCTTTGACGATGGATTCCCGGAACAGCGGAGAGCCATCCTTGCCTACGATATGGAGCTCCAGGCCCTCCCGCATAGGGCAACTGGCCTCGTAGCCGCCGATCCATTTGTTGGAGGTGAGCCAGCGCACATATTCCTCGTCGCACTCCTGCCGGATATATACTTTCCCGGTTTCCTTACAGCGGTACAGGTCTTCTCCAACACCTCTCTGGTCGGCCATGAACACCACAGTTCTGATGCTATCCATCTCTTCTCCGCCTCCTTAGTACCAGACCAGGTTGATACCGCCAATGGCAGCCACCCGATTCTGCATCTTATTTACATCGGCGCCTTTCTTTGGGAGCCTATCATCTCCGTTCCAGGCCAGGATCATCCACTCAAGCTCCGGGTCCTTTTTCGGGACACAGAAAGTACCAGCGAAGTTGTAGACCGGCCCATCCGTGACCTCCTCAAAGATGCTTTCCTCGCCAGCTAGAATTCGCGCTCTTTTTCTCCATAGTAGTTCACGTCCACCAGATATACAATTCCGTAGATCTGCCTCATGGCGGCGATCTCTTCCCGGTTTAGGGTCGTCGTTGACCGCATCGGCTTCTCTCAGTGCCAGGTAGCCGCCGCTGCCGGCTATATGGAGGTACTGGAGCTTTTTGGCGAGAGCGAGGCGCACATGGCCCTCCAGTACATCCACCCACCGGTTCGTTCGTAGATCCAGCTTACCGTAGTTAGCAAAACTGTAATCCAGCATACCGTTCACATCGCTGTTCTCGAAGCTCCAGAACGGATCTCTCCAGATGTATCGGTCCGGGATATTGACTTTACCATACTTCATAAGGTCATGCGCTTCGGATCTGGTGTAGTGGGTAGGCTCCCGATCCACCTTGCGGTTATGCTCGGCATCATCTGGAAGATAGAACAGCACCGTGTTCTTGTCCCGATCCTTCCGGTGGTAGTCCGGTCGGTATGCGACCACCCCAGCCTGGAAGCGATCTCGTCCAGCGTCCGCTGCTGGATGTCGTACCGCCAGTCCGCCGGCTCCTTTTTGCTCCAGTTCATTTTGGCACACCCTCAATACCATTTCAGCTTCCGCATGAACGGAAGGGCAGTCTTCATCCGCTCTACTTCAAGCTGCCTGTTTGGCTTCTTTTTCATTCTTCTTGATGTACCGCTCCATCTCATCCAGCGTCTCGGGTCCCCATCCGGCAGCGGCCAAAATTTCCTGGGCGCCTTCACACTTGATAGCTTTCAGGGTGTCTACCTCGATGCTTCTTCCACCCGGAAATGGCTGCACCGCCGCCAGTCTACACAGCGGAAGGTATCCGTCTGCCATGTTCTCCCCGATGTTCCAGATCGAATATCCGAGCGGAACACGATCCACCAACTCGAAGGTGTGGCTCACACCAAATTGCGGGCCTACTACGGTGAGCCATTTCCGTCTTCTGATAGGACTGCCACAGGCTTTTGCTTGCTCATCCCAAATCCTCCATTTCCACTACTTCTGCGTAACCTGCTCCGGCCATTTTCTTCCTTCCGCAGATTTTAGCCTCCCGGACATATCGCATAAGTTCACTGACGCCTCCAATCCGAAGGGCGCCCATGAAACACCAATACATCCACCGTTCCTGCTCCTCTCCATATTCGGCACCTGCCTCGGTGTATCTTCGGGCAACGATTTCTTGGCTTTCTCAACCGCCGCTTTTTTCCTCATCTGACAGGGCAATACATTCAATTGTGGCGCCCTTTATCATCAAAACTGCTCACTATCTGCATCGCCATCCTCCTCCGGTTCTAACGCCCGTTCAAATGTCGGCTCATACTCTTCCTCATAGTAGGAAGCTCCCCGTCATACCCATTCACATGGGTAAAAATAGGCTTTTCACTGTCATCACGGTAAACGAGGGTTCTCAGGCCCTTCGGGTCATCGTACTCAACGCTGCACAAAAGCGATTCGCTTTCGTCCTTCCTGACCAGCGTTACATCAAGTGCGCTCCAGTCATCCGGCCCTGCCTCAGCCCCTTCTCTACCAGTTCCGGTCGTCTCGACTTTGATATAGGAGCCGTCCGGCAATGTAAAGGCAATCGCCCTTTCAACCTTTAACATTTCTGACTTCATCCTTCCTTTTCTTTTCAAAACACTCCTGGGTCAACACATTCGGCCGTCTGCCGGTATCTTCAAAGAGCCGGCAACACGGAAACGGATTGTATCCGTGCCCGCTCTGGTCAACCATCCGTCGGTAGAAGTGCCGGCACTTCGGGCACTTCATATGCCGTACCCCACAAACGGGTCGAGCCACCCGGCCTGATACCGTTCGATGTATGCGGAAAGCTCGTCATCGGAAAGCTCCCCAGCTTTTCCAACCAGACTTCGGCCCGTATCTGGCAGAGGCCGCACATTGAGTCTGCCGTTTCGAGCCGTTCAAAATCCTTCAAAAACGCCCCGAATCCGGTGCATCTGGAATTCTCCAGTACCCTATTTTCAGGGCCTTCATCACCGCTCCTCCTCATGGGCATCACTATCAGTTTTCAGTTCCTGTTCCTCTGTATAGCACTCACATCCGCAGCTAAGGCATTTGAAGTGGCAATCCGGCAACTCTTTCCACTCTGTTTCCCCACACGCAGGACAGGCCGCGAGGATTTTCATGTGTGCACTACCTCCTCAATACTCAAAGTGTCTGGGCGTAGGCTTCACGGCGGAGATAGTGCCCAAACGCCCAGCCTGCTTCATCCAGCTTTTTCCCGTCCCGAATAGCTGACGCTTCACTCTTGAAGACATCGCCACTCCGACAGCAGCAGCATGAATATGGCTTTCCGGTGGCCGGGTCCTCCAGATAGGCCGGATCTCCGGCATCCGGTGTGAACAGCCACTCAAAGCCTTTCACGTTGGAGCCGACATATCCCCAGCCGAAACTCTTCATGCTACCCTCAAACATCTTTCATGCCTCCTTAATCTCCAATGCTGAAATAGTTCGAGTAGACCGTATCATCTTCCTCGCAGTAGTAGTAGGTTCTGTCGCCATAGGCTTCCTGGTCGTAGAAGAGATACACCAACTTCTTCCCCTGGCCTGTTCTGCCTTATAAGCCGATGTGGAGCTGTACTCGTGCTGCTTCAGGAACTCCTGGAGGGCTTCCCGGTTGGGAAGCCCATCCTTCGGGATGATGACGCTCATGGTCACCCCTCCTTCCCGACTATCAAGTCATACAGCTTTGCCTTGAGCCGAATTATCTCGGCCTCAGCTACCTCGGCCCTACACTCAGCATCATCTCTTAGACTGACCAGTTCGCTCTCCCTATCCAGTAGGTCGGCCACCTGACATTTGAGCGCATCTCGCTCAGATTCAATCATCTGAATGGTCGCGTTCTCCTGCTCCTGGGTCTTCTTGATTGCCTTACCAAGTTCCTCACCGCATTCCTTTTCCTTCCGGAGATCGGCCTTCAGCCTATCGACCTCTTCCTGGAGGTCTTTGGCTCTTTTTCTCTCGGTCTCGTATCGATCTTTCATGCAGAGGGCGAAGTCGTTCTCAATGTTCTCCCGGGCATCCTCGAAGCACCCGTCAAAGGCGGTGGCGATATAGCTGTCAGCTCCAAGGCTGTCCACGATCTTCTTGATCTGCTCCAGGGCCTTCCGCTCCTGTTCCTTCGTTACCATATCTGTTACTCCTTTTCTTATGGCCGGGGGCTTTCCAGAACTGTTGCTCCGGCTACCTCCCGACCGGTATTGATTTACCGTAACTTAACTATACATTACCGTTTGGTAAAGTCAAGATAATTTTCAGTATTTTTAGAAATTTTTTTACTTATAAACGATTTAGATGATTATGCTCATAGAAGCCCTTAGAATCAGTTTTGGGGGTTTTCCGTCCGGTGGTATAAGTATATCTGGAGTTTCTAAAATGCCCGTGGGAACATTTTTGTAGAGGCGGGCTTCCCATTTTTGTGCAGAATGTAGAGCTTATAGAAAAAGACAAATCTCCTCTCGACCGTAGCCAAGAGGGAGTTCAGCAGATCATATTCGGTTCTGGTCGCTTTCTTCGGCAGCCTTCGGGCCACGGTGGCCGATCGGTTCCATACTTGTCGATGAAGACGGCCGCATCCCTGGCGGATACCGGCGTGATCCGATCCTTCACGCCTTCCCAATTCGTGTATTCGGCGAAGAAGTAACGGCCTTCATCGTCTACATACAGCTCCATAGCCTTCCGTCGGTGTATTCGTTCACACCGTCGGCATAGAAGTTGTTCGCAAGGGCGCTGGCGGCCTCAGTGTCGTACTTCACCTTATCCACCATGGCACGGACGCGGCGGCCCGCACCGGCGATATGGGTCTTCAGGGCCTCACCGCTCTCTCTCACGGTAAAGGTCACGTCGATCCCGATGGCGTCCATAAAGTCGAGGAATTCATCAGCCCTCATGGAGTTCCGTATAAGCCGGCCGCTCAGTTGCTGCGCCGACCAGCCGAGCCTGGTGGCCGCTTCGGCCTGCGTGGTCCCCCGTCGCCTTCAATCCGGCGATGATCGCTTCCTTTGATGTCATTGATACACCTCCGTTCGATGCTGCATTTTCTGTATCATACACCGAAACGGAAATAAAATCAACAATTTCCTCGACAATGCCCATTCGTTTATTCTTCTCCGTCGTCTCCTGCAATCTTCGGAATCGAGCCTTTGTATAGGCCCATAATCTTGAGCTTTTTCAGAGCGATGATCTGCCTCTCTGTTACCGCCGGAGCCTCACACCCGCTGGTCCACACCGCAATAGCGCCAGACATCTTCAGGGAGCCAGACCATATAGTCAAGGTAATATTCTCTCGTCATCAGGGCACATCGCCACGAGCTCATCCCGGGATAATCCGTGCTTCTCGCAGGCTAAAGCGATGGCTTTCTCCTGATGTGACGGGATGGCATATACGACGGTCCCGTCCTCCAGAATCAGCACCTCTAGGTAGTTGCTGTACTTGGCTTTGTGTTTCTCCGCATCAAACGGACGGTAGATGTCGTACTCATTCTCCATTTTTAACGCCCCCCGCAATTATTGCCATATCTGCGAGCTTTTCCACGACCATTTCATACATTTTTCGATATGTATCCTCTTCACCCGAAGAGCTATCATTTCTTCGCTTTCCTTCTGCGTGTTTCCCATCGGAGGAACGTAGGCCGGATTCGACTTCACGGTTTTATCCTCCCTGAAGACCGAGAGATACCCGGATGCAGCGGTCGATTTCACGCATTTCCTTTTCTGTGCAGCGCCCGATATAGTTCCCGAGGCGGCTGATGTCCACAGTGGTCACCTGCTCACAGAGAAACCGTGCTCTCATATGGCGTGCTCAAAACAGTTGTATGGGTCGGCAGATTCGGCTTATACCGAGTGGTACAGTACACAACCTCCACTGTCTCGCTATGAAGGTTGTTCTGGTCGTTCGATACGATGATGCCAGGCCGCCCAGCCAACTGCTCCCGGCCCGTAACGAACGGGGTCAAAGCCGACATAGAAGATGTCACCCCTCTCGATTCGCAGATCGCTCACTCTATCCGCTCCCCTCTCCAGATTGCGCTTCGCTCTTCAAGTTCCTCTTCACTGCTCGGCCAATTGGGTCAAGGCCCCGGCGCCGGCGGCTTCTTCCAGCCCTGGTAGACCTTCATGTCTCTCTCATCAATGCTGTACCCACAGCCTCCAGATGTCCGGTCATATATGATGAGGGCCGGGGATAGCCCTTCCGCCGTGCCCGCACCCTCATACTGCCCTACCAGCTGTTCCAGTATCCAACCGCTCTGCATCAGGTATGCCTTTAGATCCCTGAGCATCCCATGGCGCACTGTGATTCTGTTCTTCAAAACGGCATCAGCTCCTCTTCGCATTTCTTGCATAGCCTGCCTCTCCCGGGCTTCGCCTATTTTTACAGGTTGAGAGTACATTCATTAGGGGGGACCTCTGTTTTTTTCCCCCGGCGTCGTTTCCTTTTATGCAAGCAGGGCAAAGGGATTTCTTCCCAAGCCTCCATCCAGCGGCCCTGGAGACTCTTTTCCATGTCGCTCCTCTTCCCTTTGCTCCAGATCCACAGCCTTTTCTGGCCGCAGCGGTCGCACATTACCCCTTTTACCATCGGCATATCAATCATCCTCCAAATACTTCCGGGCGAGGTCATCCTTGCCCCGGTCGGTGAAATAGCCAAACAGGAACTCTTTCTGTGCCTTCGTGAGCCTCACGCCCTCCTCCGGGGTTATGAAGGCCACCCATGCCTGGGTTATGCAGAAGCACCCACCCCTTGCTCGCCAGGAAGTCTCCAGCGCCGTCAAATAGGACGGTCTTGCTCCAGGATTGGAAATCCTCGGCCCAATCCGGGCGTTCCTCTGTGATGTACCGGTGCGCCCATCCCTGGTGCTCCGCAAATTCTACCGGGTGGAACGTCCCGTTCGGCCCAGCCAGCCATAATTGTCGTCGTGCTTATCTTCGATCTCCCGCTGCTCCACTAGGAAGCTCTTGAGACGCGGGTTCATGTCCATCTCCTGCGGCCGCCGATCCTCAAGTAGCCACTCGCAGTCTTCGTCGATGATCCGGTCCATCAGGTTCTCCATCTGGGTCTCCAGACTCCGTCTCCCTGCCTTCTCGACCTCCAGCCTCTTCATCAGGCTTTCGGCCGCCACGATTGCATTACTCCCCGTCATCCGCTACCATACAGTAGCTCCGTCGGCAGTGTCCCCGGTGAATTTTGCCCTTCCAAGCACTACATCCCGGGCAAGCGAGACAAGTTCTTCCCGGCCCTTATCCGTCCCGCACATACAGGCCAGAAGGAATTCTTCGACTTTCTCCCATGGCTTGTGCTCGTCCCAAAACCATTCCCTTTGCGGTCTTGGTCACAAATGCTCCAGTTACTGTGAAGGATAATCGCTTGCTGCCCATTAAATCACCTCCTCATAATACCCGCACACCGAATCCTTGCAGTTGGCCGACCGGTCGTGCTCCTCGCACCAGCCATCACCCTCTGTATCCTCGTCAACAAAACGCTGACAACTGCCACAAATCATGCACTCCGGTGAATCCAGGGCGCTCAGGGCCATCCAGATCGCCTCAATCTGCTCATCGGTCATGCTGTCACGGAAACCGTATGTATCTTTTTCCAGGATCTCATGGATGATTTTTACTGCATCAGACCTTTTCATTCTGCTCACCTCCCTAATTGCGTATCTGAAAGCCCCTCTCTGAATCTGTTGTGCTACCCACCAAAATCTCCAAGATCCAAACCATCCGCAGTGGTATATCTTTCCGTAGAAGTAGATGTGCTCTGGCGGGCCACCTCATCGAGAGATACGATTTTGCCTCCCGGCTTAAACTTCCGCTTCCCCATCGTAATGGTCCTCCAGCACCCACTCCATCTGGTATTTTTGATTTCCTGCTCTGTAAGGCCGATTTCCTTGCGTAAAGCACGGCGCAGCGTCGGCTTCGGCAGTTCATTGGTGAGATAGGTGAAGCAGGAGTTCAGCAGCTCGTGCTCCCGGTCTGTCGCTCCAAGGTCAGCGGTCAGATCCTCAATCAGTCGAGCCGCCGAGTGATACCCGTCCCGGTACAGAATCTCGACGACCTTCTGCGGCGGGAGCGAGGCTCCGGTTCCCCACCCGGTCAGGTATCCGTCCATCCGCAGCAGCATATTCTTGAGTCCCCCAACTTCTGGGCCAAGGGGAATATGGATTAAGCGGTGCCCGCCGCTCGCTCAGGATGCAGGCCGCAAACTTCAGATCCGTGGTCTCACTCAGCTCTTTTATCGTCCACCGTTTCATTTTTTCTTCTTCCTCCTTCATCTGCTTTCTCAGCTCATCCATGTTGATGCCGATGCAATGCGTTCGGTTGTGGATAGTGTCAGCAAGGCTCTTCCCATGGTCGTCCAAGACCATGTAAATCGAATTTGCTGCGGTCCTCATGGCGGCTACTACAAACGGCAAGTCTGTGTAGTCATACCCATGTGCCACATCCAGGAATTTCGTCACCATCTCTCCAATGCACTCAGCCGCAATTCGGTCAACCGCTTGGCGGTCTCCAGATAAATTGCAAGGGTCAATTTCATAGAAAACGGCATTTTCGGTTTATTCTCCATCGCTATCGTCCTCCTTGTCTTCATCATCCTCCTTCGGGTACCAGTGGTAGTAGCAGTCAGGGTTCTCGCACCGGCCATTCCAGAGTGTTTCTCCGCAAAGTGGGCAGGGTTCAGCGTAGTACATCCCGCCACCTATGTAGCTCATTCAATCACCCTCCTGGTAGTCATAGTCGATACACCCGTCGGTGTGTTGATGCGGGGCTTTCTCTCGTGTACCAGGGCAAACCGGCACTCCCCGCCGTGATTGAACTGGCAGGAGGTCGATTCGCACTCGATGCAGAGGTTTTCAGGTACACCAGCTTACTGAACTGGTCAGTGCGGTCGATGCCGTCCCGGTACAGCAGGTAGGCTACCCCTTTGCTGTGGCGCTTGTCGAACCAGTGCCACAATTCCTCCCGGTTTGTCCCGGCGGGGAAGCCCAAGAACGGCTCCTCAATGCACTCAGTCTCGGGGTCCATTGGCACATCCCCAAACTCTTTCCATATTTCTTCAAGTGCGGCGTCTCGGTCGCGGGTCGTTTCCATTCCGCTCCGGCTATCTTCTGGTGACCTCAACAACTTTCCATCTGCCGGTCTCCAGATGTGCAGACAGAATTCGTGTTGATTTACATATTCGCTATGTTTCGGGTGGAATTCCACCGCCTCTTCATCCGGGAAAAAGAACAAGTCCTTAATTGCGGACATCTCCTCCCAGGTGGGGCACCACTTCTGATTCTTCGGTGTCACACTGACATGCTCCCACGCTACTCCATCTCCGATTTGGTCAACGCTGGCGAGCACATGGAACGAGCGGCCATTGACATAGACCTTGAACGCCCCCGGATTTATCAGTCTGGGGCCATATCGGATGTTTTACCCGGTATTCATCTAATTCTCGTAGGTTCTTCATAGGTTTTTCAGGCCTCCTCCATAAACCAAATTCCTTTCGGCTTCAAAGTCCCCGTAAACGATATTCCGCTTCAAAATCTCCTCCGTTCCTGGCAGGACTTCCAAGAGCCTCGCTCTGGCCTCAACAACATTGTCCTGGAGGATGTCAATACCGAATATCGTGCTGGCGGCCTCGTCCGGTGTCATACCGGCAGCGTAAGCTTCCGCCTTGCGATTTCAACCAGGAAGTTCCCATTCCCGCAAGCGGGTTCAAGGACATTCCCGGTCCACTTCGGTATCAGGTCGCACATTGCCTTGACCTCCGTTCTGCGGTGAACACCTCCATGGTCTCTGACCCGTTTCTTGCTCTTGATCTGGCCGCTCAACCGTACACCAGCTCCCCGAATATCGCATACTGGATGATGGCATCGGCGCACCCGGCGTCGATGTTGCAGCAGTCAACCTCGGAGCCTTGGACAGCGCCATATTGGTCTCCGCCGTTCTCAATCCAGAGCTGAAAGCCCTTCAGGAACTTCTCCAGGTCGAGCCAATACTTCTCCCCGCTTTCCATGTCGTAGAGCTTCAGCATCCCGCCCCGGCTGATCTGCTCGCTGGCGTACTCCCCAAATAGTCCCCGATGACCTCCGCTTTGAAGCACCAGTAGTCAATTCCGCCTTCAAGGGGCCGCTACCATGATGTCGTCGATATCCTGCTGGGTCAGATCGACGTTGATTTCCGCCTTCACGGGAAACTTCTTCTTTTCCATGTTTCATCCTCCTCAATACTGGAGCTCGTACAGCTTCCTGACAGATGCGTACACAGCCCCACGGCTTCTGTTCTTCAGCAAACACCACTTAATCGTCGTTTCCTTTGGATAGTTGGTGCTGTGGAGCGTTTCAACTCCGACAACATCAAGATTTTCGTCGAGCAGTTGAACGGAGAATACCGCTTCTACGACAGCTTCCTGGTCGTCCTCCACATATTCATCCAGTTGCGGAAGGCTGTCGTGTACGCTTCCGTCTCTCTTGAGATATTTCATGGCGATTCCTCCCTTCAGAACGTGTATTCCACGTCTTCCTCGATGGGCCACTCCCGGTCGCCCGCCGGACAGCCGGGGATATAGGTTTCTCCGTCCAGACTGAATTTCCCGATGTTGAACAGATCCTGAATCATGCCTTTTCCGGCCGGGCCGCCCTTCTCGATTTCCGTAATCTCTCTTTCGGATAACATTACGGTAACGCCCAGGCGCATCCATACCGCCTTCTTCACTGTGTTGACCTCCTATCTATCTTCTATGGTGGTGTTTTGATCTACAATCTTATCTTACAATGCCTACCGCCGTGGTCAATAGAGAAATACACGTTTTCGTTTATTTTTCTAAATGAGTGGGCCACCTATGCTTTTTGACGAATTCCAAATGGGTGGTAGGTTGCTGCGGGCCGCTGGAAACGCTCCTATCTGGTCCGGCCCCAGTCATCAGGAATGCCGGACTTCCCAAATAGAGCAAACTGAACGATGCAGTCCGCATCAATCATGGTGACATCCTCTGGGACAAGATGCCCGTCCTCTACCCGAACGTGGCAGCCCTCCTCCAGATAGAGCCGGACTCCCTTTTCAAATTTTTCCGGCGTAAGGCTGTACGTTTCTCCGCCGATCCGGTCGTGGATCAGCACCCTCCCGCCAAGGCCGACCTGCTCGCATACCCTTTCACCGAGCTTTCCGCCGCTGGCCCAGATCTTATCGGCCCAGAGCGAGATCCCGCCAGCGTTGAAGGCGCTGAACAGGATAGAATCCACATCTTCCTTTCGGATGTTGACCTCAATCCTAGCTACCAATTTCATCACGCTCTCTTTCTCTTCTGATTGAAGCGGCAACTATCAGTCTCCCGGTCATAGTCACAGGGTAGCGCATCATCTGCGTGTTGGCACTCATCGCAGAGCATGAGCCGGTTTCCACAGGCCGGGCAAAATGACTTATAACCCCTGTCCTCGACGTTCCAGGTCATCTCAATCTCGCTTTCGCAGTGTGGGCACCATTCAGTGACCGTGTACTCTTCGCTCATAATTTCCTCCATCAAAACTTGTAATAGGAAATCTGCCGGAGTTCGGCGTGGCCTGTTTCGTATGCGCCGGTTGCCACCGCCTCCTGAAATCCATATCCGATTTCGTAAAGGATGCCGCTCTCCTCAATATCGCTGCCGAAGAACCCCCAGCAGGAATCAAGCTGATTCCAGTCGTCTTCATCGTCCCCGGGTTCTCTTTCATAGAGTGTGTATCTGTACACGTCTCCGGTGAGCATCTTATCGTACAGCTCCACATCACCCTTCATAGCCTCGACAGCACGACCCCTCCAGGTCTTATCGGTCAAGGCCCGGGTGAGGTAGCTCCAGGTGGACGGTGCTCCCTCATGCTTGTGCTCAATACGAATACGCTCCCCTGTTTTTGTCAAGAACGTATTCGGCCATCTCTCGCATAACGGTTTCTTTCAGAGCGATGATCCATCCCACACACCCAGAATCCCAGCGATCAGCGTACTGCCCGACACGGGCGCCGCAGGACATCGTGATCCCCGAGTGGTCATACAGCCAAAGTGGCATCCACTCCGCATACGGCTCCATGAGGGTCATGCAATGGCCCACATTCAGGTCATCCATCAGGTGATAGACCACGCTGTCCTTCGCAACATCCTCATACTCCAGAGTCTCCTTCGGCTCAGTGCTCCCAACCGCCGTCCTCCAGTAGCAGGTTTCGTAGATGTCATAGATCCCTTTGGCCTTCCATTTCAGGCGAATGCCTTGGAGCTTTCCGTCTCTGGCCGCCTTGAACACCTCCTCTTCCGGCACGTTTTTTCACGCACAAGCCGCCGCCAGAAGTCCTCCGGCTCATCATCCTCGATCTTGTCACCAAGACGATACCGCCGGTGCCAGCAGGCCATGATCGTTACATTGTCCATATCCGCTCGTGGGTTCATCGGCATTTCGTCCTGCTGGATGTGTAGGCAGTAGCACTTGCCCTCGTTCTCCCACTTCACCGTATCATCATCGTACAGGTTGAGAGAAGCCGGCTTGGCCTTTTTCAGTGCAAGCATTTCTATCCCTCCAATCAATCGTCGTCAATTACTTCGTCCACTGCTGAGGACGGGTGCTGCCAGTCGCAGTACCAGAACAGGCGCTCGGCCAATTCAAGACTTCCGTTACATTCCTCGATGAAGTCGTTGCCGGTGTAGCAGTTTCCGACCACTTCGTCAATAGTTTCATCATCAGTGATGCAGGTGCTTCGCGGAATCATGTTCAGATACACGTCCGGGATATAGATGATTTCATCCCCGGCTCTGAACTGATCCGCCTTTGAAAATATCGCAATCCTGCCCGGGGACGAAGTCGAAGGCATCATCCATGGAGTAGCCGGCCTTCAAATGGTCCCGCAGTTCCGCTTTTGTCATGCCGCATCACCTCTCAATTTCAGGCCATACACGGGGACCCGGTTCTTCACGGCTCCGATCTCCCACCAGGACCCGTCTCCGTAATAGTCCTCAGCATAGACCGTCCGGCGGTCTGTGGTGACCAGGGCGCTGATCTGGCGCCCGGTGTAATCCCGGTATCTGAAGTTCTTCATGGCCGCCAGAATATCTACATCGTCGAGATCCGCACCCACGGCAGGCTCGACCTCCAGCGTTCCCAAGTAGAACCGCTCATTTTCCTGCCAGCCGCTTTCATCCAGAAACACGTCGAGCAGATACACCTCGAACTTCTGCTTCTTATCTTCGTTCATTGGCTCGCCTCCCTATCTCCGATAAGCCACTCCATACACTCCATCCTGCCAGGAAACTCCTCCGTCCAAGCGTGGCCGGTTTCATTGTCGATTCCGACGACTTCAATTCCGGTATCGAGCAGAAACAGTCCCCTCGGCTCCCGGGTGTTGATGATGTCCTCTGCCTCCTTCTGGCTAATACACCGATACCAGCCCCGGCCCTCATGGACTACACCGCACTTTTGGCAGGCCCAGACCGGAGTGCCAAACTCGTCGATCTGGATATTCCGAACAGTGAGTTCTCCGCAATCCGGGCGACAACCGCTTCCAGAATCATCCTGCCACCTCCTTCTGGTATTCCTCCTCTGCCTTTCGCAGAGCATCGGCCAGCTCGAACGCCATTTCCTTGATGGCGTCCGCATCATCAATGAGGGTGCGGATACTATCCGGCACTCCCCTTTTCCCTCTGCTTTCCACCCACATCTCAGCGTGCTCGTCGGGGTCGAAATCGTATGCGTATTCCCGAACCTGCTCTGCCACACGGGCTTCATCGTTTCCCGTGATAGTGAAGATGAAGTCCTCCCCCGCCGGGCTGTACTTTTCAAACTCGATGCAGTCGTCGTAGATATGTACGGACCAGTCCAGCAATTCAGCGGCATCAATGAGCACATCCATTAACTTCGGCATGAACCTCACCTCCCTCGGGCTTGTAGAATTCTGCGGCCATATTATCGGCGCACATCTGGTCAATACCCATCCGCTCAAACCGGCGGTATGCCCGCTCCTTTTCCCCCTGGTCTCCGGCGGTCAGCAGGTCCATTATCAAATCGAACAGCATTTCCGAGACACCTCTTTTTGATACCAAACGGTAATCTAACTATATCTTTACTTTACGACACCGACCACCTAAATCAATAGACCGGGCAAAAGTTTTCAAAAATATTCGGAACCGTTTATCTTGCTATTCAAGCATAGTCAGAGGCGAACTGAGCAAGTTCTTTCGTGGAGCCAATCTCCTGCCCAAACAGGTGGTTCTTCGGCACCAGCTCACACTCCCCCGTCTTCTTCTGGTGCAGGTAAACCGGGAACTCCTTCACAGCCTCCAGGATCTTCTCCATGCTTTTGGCGGAGAGATCAGAAAATATATCTTTAGGCACCTCGAAACCGTCTGGCTCCCCATCTCCGAAGTAGCAGCTGCACTGCTGGTAAAACCGGTCTTTCCGGTGGTTCCTTGCGTGGCGCATGGCCTGTTCATAACCGGTCACGCTGTCATCATCCCCATCTCCCCCTCCACCACTCCAGATCCGCCGGGTCAGCCGGAACGGGTCTCACCTGCACCAACTCGACATCCTTCCAGTTTCTCTTTTTTTCATCCAGGCGGTTCCAGCCGTTGAACATGAACAGCTTTCCGTCCTTCTCGAAAAACTTATGAGTCGCCGTGCTTACATCCGGCGTAATATCCACGAACCCCGCATCTTCGATGACGGTGACGGCGTCTACATGGTGTCCGCTTTTTAGAACGATCATGGTGCCTCCTCCTTTCTTCCCTCCGGAACTTTTTCCAGTTCCTCTTCCCAATTTTTCAATCCTGTCAATGTTGGTTCCACAGCCGGCACTTCTGCACAGATCTACCGTATCATTTTTTCTTATGATTTCGCTCAGAAATTCGTACTCTCCTTTATCGTGTCCTGTAAAAACTGGAAACAAGTGCCTCGCTTGCTGCAAGGCGGAGCCGGAGATCGCAGTTTTCCATCCTCAATGCTCGGTTTTCGTAGATGATTTCTGCAACTTCGAGCATCATATTCTCCGCTTCTATGCGCCGAATATCTCTCTTATAGTGATTTACCATAAACCCCTCTTATTCAATCTCCCACAGGCCATCAGCCGTCGGGTCTCCGCATCGGCCAGGTGATAGCGCAGCCACCAGTCCTCAAGCCGCTTCCATTCTTTCTCCCTGTTCCCGCTCAAATCCTTCCCGGTCTTTCCGATCCATGGCATAGACGTACCCCTCGAACTCTCCCTCAAAGCAACACCAGTAGTCGGTCCAGATCCCCGGGTGTGCCAGAGCAGATTCAGGATGGCCGTCATCTCCTCACGGCTTTCGCAGATGAACCGTGCCCGCCGGTATCCGAACTTAACGTCCTGCCAAGTCAAATGCAGACCGTGCTTTCTAGCAAACAGAGCCATCCTCTGTTCAAACTTTGGATTTTCCATAACATCACCTTCTTTTTACCATCTGGTAATAAACAAGCATAGTAAGCCTCTAGCAGGCCGCAGAAGGCCCGGTATCTTTGGGTATGAAATTATACCACCCACTCCCTGTTCCTCCGTTCCCGGCCTTTTTCCGGGATTTTGCAAGGTCATACGAAGTTCAACTGGATTTCATCCAGCACCTCAATCAGAGTTGGTGTCTCCCGGACCTTCTCAATGTGGTGTGAAGCCAAGATCCGAGCCATCGCTGGACTCCTCCATCACATATTCCCGGTCCTTCTTGCAGAGGTCGATGGCCGCTTTCTTTGTTTTGCAACCTTTTACGATCAGACAACTCAACATCGTCGTTGGAGTACGCTCTCCAAACAATCATCTTTATCCTCCTTTTCGTTAGGGGCCGGATGGGAATATCGACTTTGTACCTGCTGATCTCGCAGTCCTCGTCGATGATCCCTTTCCGCTTCATGTCTTTCAGATCCTTTTCGACCTGCTCCTCGGTTCCTCCGATTTCGACGGATTTCCCGGTCCTCTAGTTGTAAACTCTTGCATAGGTCTTCTGGGTGAACACTTCCGCAGGTTCAGGTCCACTCTTCCTTTTATCCCGCAAGCTCGACATTGAACCGAACCCCCATTTCCATCAGCTTCTCTTTACCGTTGTGGGCGATGCACTCTTCAATCAGAGCGTTTACGTCATCTACGGTTCTGCCAAATCCGACCAGAACCAGGTGTCCTGACGGGTAAACAGCTACTACTGCGAACATCTTCTTCAACTCCTTCAGGTAGTTTGGATTTTCTACAATCTTATCTTAACAGACCCACCTGCGGTGTCAATATGTTTTCAATGATTTTATAAAATATTTTCCTATATACACGTTTTCGATATTAAAGACTGCTCGCGCCCGCCGCCAGAGACCGCTTAATTTCAAGAAGCTCAAGCAGGATGCTGTCGATTCTCCTGCTGATGTCCTCCTTCTTTTGGGCAGGGGCTTTCTTCTTTTCAGCAATAGACTCATCTTCTTGCGATGCTCGGCC